>Ga0116143_10000042_pt1 | contig 162251 bp, 156 predicted proteins | sample AD_UKC034_MetaG_FD_89745 | JGI IMG/M metagenome (GOLD analysis project Ga0116143, IMG submission 89745) | Active sludge microbial communities of municipal wastewater-treating anaerobic digesters from USA - AD_UKC034_MetaG | ecosystem: Engineered > Bioreactor > Anaerobic > Digestate | place... | reverse complement strand
TCCACCACCCGGCGCGGAAGGAACCCGGCTGGCTGTTTCCGTCCCGTTTCCGCCAGCCCGGAGTGCCCGCCCGCGGGAAGCCGTGCCGTTCGCGCCGGCGCGTGGGAGCGGCCAGCTATTTCGCTTGGCGTTCCGGAGGCGGCGTTTTATTTTCGAGTTCATGAAATTGACCTGCATGCTCAGTTTGGCCCTGGTGGCACTGACTTCCTGCGCGGCGGAGGATGAAGCCGGCTTCAAATCGTTGATGGATGGCAAGACGTTCACCGGCTGGAAACTGGCGACGGAGAACACCAATTCGTTCCGGATTGAAGACGGGGCGTTCGTGGCCAACGGCAACGCCTGCCACCTCTTCTACGTGGGCGACGCGCAGCCGTTCAAAAATTTTCATCTCAAAGTGGACGTGAAAACGGACCCGGTGTCCAACGGCGGCATTTATTTCCACACCAAGTACCAGGAAAAGGGCTGGCCGCGCGGCGGGTTTGAATGCCAGGTTAACAACACCCACGGGGACTGGAAAAAGACCGGCAGCCTTTACGACGTGGTGAACGTCTCGCAATCGCTGGCCGCGGACAACCGGTGGTGGACGCAGGAAGTCATTGTTGAGGGCCGCAAAATCACCGTGAAAGTGGACGGCAAAATTGTGTTGGAATACACGGAGCCGGCCGGCGCCCAACCGGGCAAGGATTTCGAGCGCAAACTGTCCGAAGGCACTTTTGCCCTGCAGGCGCACGATCCCAAGAGCGTGGTGCGCTATAAAAACATCCGCGTCAAACGACTCTAATTCGCCCCCACCCGGCAAATGCCGGTGGGCATGCCGTTCCCGGCCTCCAGCCGGCGCCAGCCGGCCCGGCATTTGTCATTAAACCAATCGGCCCTATAATCTTTGCATGCTGGCAACGTCAGAAATCATTCAAGCCGCCGCGCAATCCCGGCGGATGACCGAACTCTGGGCGCGGTGGCGCAAAGTGCCGCTGTACCGTGAGACGGCGGGGCGTCCCCATCCGGCGCTCCGGGATTTGCCCATCATTACCAAGCGCGAAATGCGCGCGGGCTTCCCCGGCAATTTCCTGCCGGAGCCACTCTCGCTGGAGGACCTGGTTTCGCGACAGATGGTGGAACTGGAGTACACCTCCGGCACGTCGGCGGAGCGGTTGCCCGTCATCATGCCCATGGGCTGGTGGAACGAGCAGGAAGCCCGGGCGTTGCGTCTGAACCCGTTCATCGCCCGCGTGCTGGCGGCGCATCCGGGCGCCCGCCGGGCCACGCTGACACCCCCCGCCTGCAACGGCCTCACCTGCCCCGCCGTCTGGGCTTCGCCCGCCGAACGCACGATCGGCACCACCCTCTACCTGAATCTGGCGCGCATTCCGTTCACGCTCGACCCGGCAGACCAGCAACGCATGGCGGATGAAATTCTGGCCTGGCAGCCGCAATTTCTGGACCTGGACCCCGTGCATGGCGCGTGGTTCGCACAGTTCTGCGAACAGAAGGGCATCCGGTTTCCCTCGCTGCAATTCATCCTTTGCAGTTACGAATTCGTCAGCCACACGCATCGCCGGATATTGCAACGGGTGTTCGGTGTGCCGGTGTTCAACCTCTACGGTTCGACCGAGACCGGCCATCTGCTCATGGAAAATGAGGCGGGGCTGATGAAACCGAGCTACGACACGGCGTATCTGGAAGTGGAGGCCCCGGATGCCTCCGGGATCGGGGCGCTGCTGGTCACGACCCTTTCCAACGATTACATGCCCTTGTTGCGGTATCGCATCGGTGATCTGGCGCAGCGCCATGAAGGCGCCTACGGCACGGATTATCTCGTGCATGGCCGGAGCCGCGACGCCCTGACCGCGCCCGATGGCCGCCGCATCACGACATGGCAGATTGATCAATGCCTGAGCGGCATCGAAGGCATCATCCACTACCAGGTGCGGCAGACGGACGGGGATCAATTCGATCTGCGGTTCATCCCTGCGACGGCAGGCCCGGACGCGGCGGCGCAGGCCACCCTGGCGGCACGGTTGCAAAAGCTGCTGGGTGTCCCGGTGAAAATCACCGCGGTGCCGCTGCTGCTGCCGGAAGCCTCCGGAAAATTCCGCCTCACCCATCGCACCCTGACTTGAGTCAAGCCGGGCACTCCGCCTCCATCGTGGTCAGTTTGGATGCCTCGGCCTCCCATTGCAAAGTCAGTCTGGCCAGTTCATCCGCGTTGGTGACAAATTCGCGATTCAGTTGAACGGCCCGCCCACCGTTTTGATAAGTCTCAGGCTTTTCCAACTCCGCCGAAATTTCAGTCTGCCGCCCTTCCAATGCCTGAATCCGCTTTTCCAGGTCGGCCACGATTTGACGCTGTCCTTTCAAATGCCGCGAGCGGGCCTGTCGCGCCTCGGCGGCGCGGCGGCGTTGCTCCCTGCGATCCATCGTTCCTTTGGCGCGCGCCCCGGGTTCGAAGTCATTCGGCCTTGCGCCCGCCGTCAGCGCCGCGCGCGCCGAGCCCGCTTGGGTTTTATCAAGGTAGTATTGGTAATCGCCCGCGTAATGCGTCAGCGTCCCTTGATTCACGTGAACGACCTTGTTGGCCAGGGCCCGGATGAAATAAACATCGTGGCTGATGAAAATGAGCGTGCCCTCGAATTGCCCCAGCGCCCACAACAGCGCGTCAATGCTGTTCATGTCGAGGTGTGTGGTCGGCTCGTCCATCAGTAACAGATTTGGCGGATTCAGCAGCAACTTGACCAGCGCCAGGCGGCTCTTTTCGCCACCACTCAGGACGCTGACTTTTTTGAACACGTCATCGTCCCGGAATAAAAAGCTGCCGAGCAGGGTGCGGACAAACTGTTCCGTGACGCGGCCGGGCGTGGCCAGCGCCTCGTCCAACACGGAGCGGGACGGATCCAGCATCTCCACGCGGTACTGTGAGTAATAACCGGCCTGGACCTGATGGCCGAGTTCGCGTTCGCCTTGATCAGGCGTAAGCGTCGCCGCCAGTAATTTGAGCAGCGTGGATTTGCCCGCGCCATTCGGTCCGACCAACACGATGCGTTGACCGCGTTCGGCCTCAAAATCCACGCCGCGATAGACCGTGTGCGCGCCGTAAGCGAAATGCACCTGTTGCAAGCGCACCACGCGCTGGCCGCTGCGCGGCGGCTGCGGGAAACGGAAGTTCACCTTTTTTTCGGTCTCGCGTGGCGCTTCAATTTTTTCCATGCGCTCAATCTGCTTGAGCTTGCTCTGCGCTTGTGAAGCTTTGGAGGCCTTGGCGCGAAAACGATCCGCGAATTCCTGCAAGGCAGCGATTTCGCGCTGCTGATTTCGATAGGCGGCCAGCGCCTGCTCCTCCTTCGCGGCGCGTTGTTCAAGGTAGGAGTCGTAATTGCCGCGGTAGCGCAACAGTTTGCCCAGACGGATTTCCACCACCGAGTCAACCAGCGCATTGAGGAATTCGCGGTCGTGGGAAATTACGAAAATGGCGCCCGGATAATTTGTCAAATACGCCTGAAACCACAGCAACGCTTCGAGGTCGAGATGGTTCGTTGGTTCATCCAACATCAACAAATCCGGCGCCTGCGTGAGCAACCGTGCCAGGTGCGCGCGCATCACCCAGCCCCCGCTCATCTCCCGCGCCGGCCGATTGAAATCCTGCTCCCGAAAACTCAGGCCGGCGAGAATCTGCTTGGCTTGAGCCTCGACCTGATACCCGTTCAGTTCCAGGTAGCGGTCGTGAACATCGCCGGGTTGCGTCCGCACCTCCGACGCCGCCACCGGATGATCGCGTTCCCACCCCTGAATGATCCGGCGCAATTTGACAAACTCGGGAGAAATGGCGGTGGCGATCTCCAGCACGGTTTCTCCGCCGGCGGGCGCGCTTTCCTGGGGTAAAAAACCGATGCTCACGCCGCGTTCCGTGGTGACCGCGCCGGCATCGGGTTCGGTGGTGCCGCGTATGATGTCGAACAGCGTGGATTTGCCCGCGCCGTTCGGCCCCACCAGCCCGATGCGATCCTTGCGGCCCAGCTGCAGGGTGCCCCCGGCAAACAGCGTGCGCCCGGCGTAGGCCTTGGTGATCCCGGATAACGTCAGCATGACCCGGATCAGTTTGATCCGCCGGCGCGGAAACGGAATCCGCGCGGCGGGCCGGGAGGCCGGCCGGAGCGGCGCATTCGGAAGATTATGGAAGGGGCCAAAGCTTCACAACCGGTCAAACGGCGGCATCGCCCTTTTCATCGGTGCGGATGCGAATGGCGGTTTCGAGCGGCAGCACGAAAATTTTTCCATCCCCAATTTTGCCGGTGTGGGCGGCTTTTGTGATGACCTGGATGGCTTGAGTGACCTGGGCGTCCGGCAGGACGATTTCCAGCTTGATCTTGGGCAGAAAGTCCACGGTGTATTCGCTGCCGCGGTAAATCTCCGTGTGCCCCTTCTGACGACCGAAACCCTTGACCTCGATCACGGTCATTCCGGTGATGCCGATTTCGGTCAGCGCGTCTTTGACTTCGGTCAGTTTGAAGGGTTTGATGATGGCTTCGATCTTTTTCATACAATCAATTTCGACGGGCTGAGTTGTACTTTTTCCCGCCGACAGAGTCAAACCCGGACGCGCTGTGGCGGCGGTGGGCTTCCGCACGGCGGCCGGGGGCGGCACACAAGGCCGCGGGGATGACGCGGCGCGGGCGGGTGGGCGGCGGGGAAATCCGCCGGGCGTCGGACTCGACAAATTTCAAATTGACTGCCAATGTTTATACATGTTGGCGGACAAATTGGAGCAATTGCGCACAACCCTCCGTTCCTACGGTTCGTGCCTCATCGCCTATTCCGGGGGGGTGGATTCCGCCTTTCTGGCTTACGTTGCGCACGACGTTTTGGGAGAGCGCGCCCTGGCCGTGCTGGCGGATTCCCCCAGCCTGCCGCGCCGCGAGCGCGCGGAGGCCCTGGAACTGGGCCGGCAATTCGGATTTCCCATCCGGGTCATTCGCACGGCGGAATTGGAGGACCCCAATTATCTGGCGAACCCCGTCAACCGCTGCTATTTCTGCAAGCACGAGTTGTTCACCGAACTTGTGCCGCTGGCGCGAGCGGAACAGTTTGCCGTCATCTGCTACGGGGAGAATGCCAGTGATATCGGCGATTTTCGTCCCGGCGCGAAGGCGGCGGCGGAATTTCAAGTGCATGCGCCGCTGAAGGAAGCGGGGCTGGTCAAAGCGGAAATCCGGGAGTTGTCGGCGCAAATGGGATTGCCGACGGCGGACAAACCGCAAATGGCGTGTCTGAGTTCGCGGATTCCTTATGGCGAAGTGGTGTCGGTGGAAAAGCTGCGCATGATCGAAGCGGGTGAGAATGCGCTGCGCGATTTGGGCTTCCACGATCTGCGCGTGCGGCATCACGAGTTGCGCGCCAAACAGGCGCTGGCGCGGATCGAGGTCGGCATGTCGGAGATTGGCAGATTTTCGACTCCGGAAGTCGCCGCGCGGATCGCCCAGGCGCTGAAACAAATCGGCTATGCCCACGTCACCCTGGACTTGCAAGGCTACCGCCGGGGCAGCTTGAATGAAGCCAATCCGGCGGTCCATGCGGCCGGCGTGAGTCCGGGGCGGTGACGCCAGCCCGGCAACTTTTTGGCGGCAGCGGTTATAACACGACAACTGACTTATGGCGCAATTTTCCTACAAGGCGCGGCGACGCTCGGGCGAACTGGTGCAGGGCACGCTGGAGGTGGCGGATCGCGCGGCGGCGCTGGTGGCAATTGACCGGCTGGGCTTGTTCCCGGTGGCGGTGGACATGGCCACGGGCAGCAGCGCCAAAGTGGAGCAGCCCGCCAAGGCCGGCGGAGGCTTCGCCAGCCTGCTCCCGTCATCCTTCCAGTCGCTGTTGCATCGCAAGCGCAAACCCAAGCTGCAGGAGATCGCCACCTTCACCCAGCAACTGGCCAACCTCCTGCAGGCCGGGATGCCGTTGACGGTGGCGTTGAACAGCATGATGCATCTGGAGACCAAGGGCATTCCCAAGGAAGTCAGCCGCGATTTGCGCCAGGAAGTCATGGAGGGACGCGGTCTGTCCGATGCCATGGCCAAGCAACCGCTCATCTTCACCGATCTTTACGTCAACATGGTGAAAGCCGGCGAACAATCGGGCGCCCTGGTGACGGTGCTGCGCCGCATGGCGGACCACTTTGAAAAGTTCGCCGCAGTGCAATCCAAATTCACCTCGGCCCTGATCTATCCGGCCTTCGTCGCCATCGTCGGCATCGGCATCGTCATTTTCTTCATGACCTACATGCTGCCGAAATTCATGACCCTGTTCGGCAACATGGAAATGCAACTGCCGATGACCACCCAACTGCTCATCAGCCTCAGCAATTTCTTCAGCGGGTACTGGTGGCTGCTGGTGCTGCTGCTGATCCTGGCCTGGGTGCTGTTCAGCCGCTTCAAGGCCACGGCGGAGGGCAAATTCAAAATTGACGCGTGGAAAATGAAGCTGCCCGTGTTCGGCAAGGTCATGCGCCTGAACCTCTACGGCCAGTTCGCGCGCACGCTCTCGACGTTGCTGGAAAATGGCGTGCCGGTGCTGACCGCGCTGAAAATCACCGAACAGGTGCTGCCCAACCGGGTCATCAAGGAGGCCACGGCCAAGACCCGGGAGGCGGTCACGGATGGCAAAACGCTCGCGCAACCGCTGGCGGCCAGCAAAATCTTTCCGCAGCTCATGGTGGACCTGGTGCGTATCGGCGAGGAAACCGGCGATGTTCCCGGCGCGTTGAAGAACGTGGCGGACACCTACGAGAACGAGCTGAACACGGCGTTGCGCGTGATGACCAACATGATCGAACCGGTCTTGATTGTCGTCATGGCCGGCGGCGTGGGCTTTCTCCTGCTCGGAGTCCTGTCGGCCATGTTCTCCATGATCTCCAACGTCGGAGGAGCAATGGGAGGACGATGAAGCTGCGGCGCCCAAAGCCCCTGCGTCCCGCGGCCGTCCGGCCGGGCGTTCACGCCTTTACGCTGATCGAAATCATGCTCGTGGTGGGATTGATGGCGCTCATCGCCACCACCGCCGTACCCAGCATTTACCAGCTGGCCCGAAAAGAGGGGCTGCGCCGCGCCGTCAGCGATCTGAAGGAGGTCTGCGCCAATGCGCGTGCGCGCGCCATTTTCTCCGGACAGGAGGTCAGCGTCATTTTCTACCCGCCATTGCGGCGTTACGGGATCAGCGGCGGCAGTCCGGCCCCGCCCGAAACGCCCGGCGCTGCGATGCCGTCCGCCCCGGAACCTCCCTCCGGCGCCGGCACCACCGGCATCATCCCGGCCGACATCGCGCTGGAAATGCTGGACGTCAACTTGTCCGAGTACAAGGACTCCGAGTGGACGCGCGTCCGGTTTTATCCGAATGGTACCAGCGATGAAATGACCATTGTCTTCCGCTCGAACCGGGAGTTTCGGAAGCTGAACCTGGAGCCCACCACCGGCGTCCTGTTCCAGGGGGATTTGTGATGCTTTCCGCGCCCCGGCCAACCGCCCCACGCCCCTCCCGGTGGCGCGCCTTTTCGTTGATCGAGGTGATGATCGCGCTGGCGATTTTTTTCATGTGCACGTTTGCCATTCTCGGGCTGACCTCGCAACTGCTGCAAAACGCGCGCGCCTTTCAAACCCGGAAAGCTCCGGGCGTCGCCCTGGTGCATGCGTGGTACACCTCGATGACCAACCGCGTGACCGAGGGGGAATTCTCCGGGAGCCTGAGCGACATCTCCGAGGATCTGGGCAAGGCATATCCGGACTACGAATACGCCATTCTGGCCGAACCGGATCCCTACCTGACCAATGGCCTGTGGAACGTGACGTACCGCATCTTCAACCGCCGCACCCATCAAGTGGAGTCTGAAGTGGCCACCTTCTACTGGGATCCAAACACGCAAAGCCGCACCAGCGTCGGCGTCGGAGGCTTCCGCCCATGAAGCCGGGCCGCCATGGCCGGGCCGCCCGCCGCCGGCGCGGCGCCGCCTTTACGCTGCTGGAGATCCTGGTGGCGTTCGCCATCTTTGGCCTGGTCCTTCTGGCCATTTACGCCACCTGGACCCTGATCATGAAATCCGCCCGGATCGGTCAGGACGCCGCCATTCAGATTCAGCGCGAACGCATGGCCCTGCGCACCATCAAGGAAGCCTTGAACGGAGTGATGTCCTTTCAAGCCGACCCGCGCAATTACGCGTTTGTGGCGGACAACGCGGAGGCCGGATTTCTGAGTTTCGTGGCGCGGCTGCCGGAAATGTTCCCGCGCAGCAGCCGGGTGGCGTTTGCCGGATTCGACGTGCGCCGCGTCAGTTTTTCCATCGAGCCCGACCGGGATTCCCGGCCGCGACTGGTGCTGCGGCAGTCGCCGCTGTTGAAGGACATGGATTCGGACGAGCAGGAATTTCCGTTTGTCCTGGCGCGGGACGTCAACAGGATGACCATGGAATTCTGGGACGCGCGCAAGCAGGACTGGGTGGAGGAGTGGGTACGCACCAACGAACTGCCGCGCATGCTCAAGATCGCCCTGGAATTCGAACGCCGCAGTCCGGACCATCCCTACCAGCCCGGCGTGAAGGAAGTCGTGGTGGACATCGCCGCGCTACCGGCAACGATGGTGCCCGTTGCCGCCCAGGCCGCCAACCGCCCGCCGGCGGGCGGCGGGCCGGTGCCGCCACCAGCCAATCCCACCCCGACTCCGCCTCCTCCCGGACAGCCGGCGGGCCGCTGAAACGTGAAAACCTCGCCACAGTCTCCACAGGCAGGCATCGCGCTCATCATTGTGATGATCTGCATTACGGTGCTCTCAATCCTCGCCGCCGGATTTGCGTATTCGATGAAGGTGGAAACCCGGCTGGCGCGCAACGCCAAAGCCGAGGCGGATTTTTATCCCCTGGCCCAATCCGCCGTGGACTATTGCAAGGCCGTTCTGGTCGCCAGCGCCGCCTGCCCCGAGGAGCCCTTTGACGCGGAAACCCAGGTTTGGGCGGGCGGCAACCTGAGCAGCTGCTCGAACAGCGTGCTGGATTTCGTGCAGCGCACCGTGGACCTGGGCTACGGCCGCTTCACCTGGAAAATGGTGGACCTGGAACGTTACGCCAACATCAACACCGCCGATCCGGCCCTGCTCGAACAAGCCATGCGCCTGGTCGGGGTGGACGACGGCGACTCCGGGGGCATTGTCGCCGCCATTCTGGATTGGATTGACCCCGACCAGGTGCCACACGTCAACGGCACGGAATCGGATTATTACGAAAGCCTCACCCCGCCGTATCGGGCCAAGGATGGTTGGATTGATGATTTATCGGAACTGCTGCTGATTCGCGGCATCACCCCCGAGATGTACGGACTCGAATCCGCGCCTCCGCCTCCTCCACCCGAGTTGCGCGACCAGATCGGCTTCGCTGCCCCGCCCGTGCAGCGGGCCACCCTGCGCCAGCTGTTCACTCCGCTGTCGTCGGGACTGATCAACCTCAACACCGCCTCGGCAGAGGTTCTGCAACTGGTGCCGTTTATTGACGAAAATGTGGCCCAGCAAATCATCCAATGCCGTTCCGGCCAGAACCTTGGCTTCCCCACCCCGTTTCGGAATCCGGGCGAAGGGCTGCTGTGCGCCGGTTTGAACCAGGCGGTGGTGGGCATGATCCAAAATCGTTTCACCGTCCGCAGCACCACGTTTCGCGTGGAGATTGATGCGGAAATTGATGGAATTCACCGGCAATACTACGCGGTTTTGCGGCGCAACAGCCCGCGCGATGTCCAGGTGTTGACGTTCTACTGGAAACTGAACAAACCGGCGGCGAATGCAGGCGCTTATTGAGGATTTTCTGCAATACCTCCGGCACGAACGCGGCCAGGCATTGCACACCCAACGCACCTACGCCGGGCTGCTGCAACAATTCACCGCCTGGGCGGGCCGGCAGGGCCTCGCCGCCTGGGAGCAGGTGGAGTTGAGACATCTCACCCGCTATCTACAACAGGAGCGGGAACGCCGGCTGGCCCACGAACCCCAGGATTCTCCGCGCCGCCTCAGCAGCGAAAGCGTGTATCTGGAAATCGCCGCGCTGCGCGCTTTTTACCGCTACGCCGAGGAGGCAAAACTGCTGCCGCACAACATCGCCGAACACCTGTCCCTGCCCCGTCGTTGGAAACGCCTGCCAAAGTCCCTGTCCAACGCGGAGATCGAAGCGCTGCTGCAGCCCGACCCCGTCCGCACGCCACGCCACTTGTGCGACACCGCCATCCTGGAACTCGCCTATGCCTCCGGATTGCGCCGGGCGGAATTGTGCGCCCTGCGCCTTGAGCAACTGCACCTGGAAGCCGGCTACATTCATGTCATTGGGAAGGGCAACAAAGAGCGCGTCGTTCCCCTGGGAACCCCGGCGGTGGTCGCCTTGAAGCATTACCTGGACGCCGGGCGGCCCCAGCTGGTGCGCCCCCGCTCCCCCGCCAACGTGTTTCTCACCACCCGCGGCTCGGCTTTTGCCCCCATCACCCTTTGGCAGCGCATCAAGACCCGTGCGCGGCGGGCCGGGATTGTCCGCAACATCACCCCGCACATGCTGCGTCACAGTTTCGCCACGCACCTGCTCGAACACGGCGCCGATTTGCGCGTGATCCAGGAACTGCTGGGGCACACCGACATCAGCACCACGGAAGTCTATACCCACGTCACCGGCAACCGCCTGCGGGACATTCATCGGAAGTTTCATCCCCGCCAATAAGTTTTCCCCAACTCGTTATGCGCGTTCTCATCGCCCCGGACAAATTCAAAGGCACCCTCACCGCGCAAGCCGCCGCGCTGGCCATGGCGCGGGGATGGCGCAAAGCGCGTCCACAGGATCAGCTCACCCTGCATCCGATCAGCGACGGCGGGGACGGATTCGGCGCGGTCATGAGCACGGCGTTGCGCGCCGGGCCGCGCCGTTTGAAAACGGTGGATGCGGCGCATCAACCCACCTCGGCCACCTGGTGGTGGCAGCCGCAAAGCCGCACCGCCATCATTGAATCCGCCGAGGTTGTCGGCCTGGCCATGCTCCCGCCCGGGAAATTCCACCCGTTTCAACTGGACACCTTCGGTCTGGGAGCAGCCCTGCACGCCGCCCAACAGCAGGGCGCGCAACAAATCCTCCTCGGCATCGGCGGCAGTGCGACCAATGATGGCGGCTTCGGTCTGGCACGCGCGCTGGGCTGGAGATTTTTTGACCGCACCAACACGGAAATTCTGGCGTGGCCGGCGCTGGCGCGATTGCAGACGGTTCAACCTCCGGCCCGCCCCGCACCCCGCGGGCGTCTCACGGTGGCGGTGGATGTGAACAACCCGCTGCTCGGCCGCCATGGGGCCACCCGGGTTTATGGTCCGCAAAAGGGACTGCGTCCGGAAGATTTCGCCCCCGCCGAACGCGCTTTGCGCCGGCTGGCCCGGGTCATGCAACAACAGTGTGCCGCCGATCGGGCCACCCTGGCGGGGGCGGGCGCAGCCGGCGGACTGGGCTACGGCCTGGCCACGTTCGCCCGTGCGCGACTGGTTTCCGGTTTCGATCTGCTCGCCCGCGAAACTGGATTGCTCCAAAAACTGGCCGCAGCGGATCTGGTCCTTACCGCCGAAGGGGCGATGGATCGTTCCACGCTGATGGGCAAAGGCGCCGGGCAGGTGGCGCTTCTGGCCCAACGCCACAAGCTGCCGGTGATTGGCCTGGCGGGAGTCGTGCGCGATCCGGCCCTTCTCGCCCGGCGCTTCACCCGCACCCACGCCCTGGTGGAGTTAACCCGCCCAATCAACGCCCGGCGGCATGCCGCGCTCTGGCTCACCCGGCTGGCCACGCGGACGGCGGCCAGCCTGACCGTGCCAACCAGGAACTGAAAGTTGGCAAAAGCGGGCAGACTGGCTAAATTGCCGTCGTGAGCAGGGAGTATTCAGTGAGCGCGCACTGGCAGGCCGGCTTCGACGAGACGGGCTTGCAACAGTGGGCGGAAAACCTGCGGGGCCAATTGACCGCCCCGCAAGTGTCATTGGGCCTTGTGTTCATGACCCCCCGCTTTTTTCCGTATGCCGCGGACGTTCTGGAAATTCTCCGGGTGCATGCGCGCATTCCGTTGCTCGCCGGTTGCTCCAGCACCGCGCTGGTGTCCGGCGGCGAAGAGTTCGAAAGCGATGCGGGCTTGGTCCTGGCCCTCTATGCCCTGCCGGGCGCAACGCTCACCGGCACGTATTTTGACCAGTCCCATATTGAACTGGCGGCCGGGGCCACCTTCTGGCCCGAACACACCCAGCTGTCCCCGAACCAAGCCAATGGCTGGCTGGCCTTCATTGATCCGTTCCATCTGGACGCCGAAGCATGGTTGCGTTCCTGGAACCGGGATTATCCCCGATGTCCCGTCTATGGCGGATTGGCCAGTGGCGTGTTCGCGGACCAGACCACCCAGATTTACCTGAACGGCGACGTGTACGAGGAGGGCGGCGTGGCGCTCGCCGTTGGCGGCGAAGTGAAACTGGCTGGCGTCATCTCCCAGGGCTGCACGCCCATCGGCGATACCTGGACGTTGACCCGGGTGGAACAGAATCTCATTCACCGCATTGGCAACCGTCCGGCCTACGAGGTCCTGTCGGACACGGTGAATAAAATGACCGCCGACGAACAACAGAAGGTGCGCGGGAATCTCTTCATCGGGCTGGTGATGGACGAGTATCGGGAGCATTTCCGGCGTGGTGATTTCCTCGTCCGCAACCTGCTGGGGGGCGATCCCCAAACCGGCATTCTCGCCGTGGGCGCGCTGCCCCGGGCCGGCCAGACCATGCAGTTCCAGCGGCGGGATGCCGCCGCGGCAACCGAGGACCTCCACGAACTGCTGGCCCAAACCCATGCCGGCTTGAACGGCGCGATCGTTTACGGCGGCTGTCTCTGCTGCTGCAACGGCCGCGGCAAGCATCTGTTCGGAACGTCCAGTCACGATGCACGCCTGGCGCAAAAGGAATTCGGCGAGATCGGGCTGGCAGGCTTTTTCTGCAACGGCGAGATCGGTCCCGTGGGCGAAAGAAATTTTCTGCACGGCTACACGGCCTCGCTGGCGTTGTTCGTCCGGAAATAACGCCGGCCCGCCGCCGGACTGCCCGGTCACGCCCGGGCGGATCATCCCTTCCGCCCGAAGTCCCTGTCCAGCGGGATCAGGAGGACGACCAAAAAGCTCGGGATCGTGGCCAGAATCACCCAGACAAAGAAATGCTGGTAACCGATGGTTTCCTGCAACCACCCGCTCCACATGCCGGGAATCATCATCCCCAATGCCATGAAGCCGGTGCAGATGGCGTAGTGCGCCGTCTCATGCTGGCCGCGCGCGATGTAGATCATATACAGCATGTACGCGGTGAAGCCGAACCCGTAACCGAACTGCTCCAGCGCAATGCAGCCGGTGATGATCGGGAGATGGTCCGGCTGCGCGTAGGACAGGTAGATGAACACCGCGTCCGGCACGTGCATGATGAAAACCATTGCCCAGAGCCAGGCTTTCAATCCATGCCGCGACGCCACAAACCCGCCGAGCAATCCGCCGGCCGTCAGGCCCAATATCCCCATTGTCCCGTAAACCCAGCCGACCTGGCCGGTGGTCAATCCCAGACCGCCCACCTCGCGCACGTCCAGGAGAAACGGCACCACCATTTTCATCAGTTGCGCCTCCCCAAAGCGGAACAACAACAGAAACGCCAGCAACGCGCCGATGCGTTCCTTGGCAAAAAACGCGCCGAAGGTCTGAAAAAATTCCCGGATGAACACAAGGATGTTCTGGGCATCCCCGGGCCGGTCCTTGACCGGGCGCGGGAGAATGAATTGATGCCAGATGCCAAACCCCGCCAGCAACCCCGTCAGCGCAAAGAAGGTCACCGTCCATGAAAAAACGATGTTCCCGGAACGGATCTCGAAGACGGCCTGCGCCGCCTTCCGGAGCTGGGGATCCAATTGGACGACGGCGTAGGCGGGCCGGTGCCAGTTGGTGTCATCAAACACCAGCCGCGAACCTTCCACCAGGGCTATGCTCTTGTCTCCCGCCTTGAAGACCGGCGTCACCACGATCTCCCGGCCCGGCGGCTGCGTCAGACCGATCGCGATCACCCCGATGTTGCCCACGTGCCCCGGTTTCAGCTTTTCTTCCGGACCGAAATGGCGGTGGAGAAATTCCGTCAGGGGCCGCGCTACGGCGCGGTGCCACCAGCCCGGATCACCGACCTGCCGGGCGCGGGAAATTTGCTGGCGGACGCGGGTGAACGCATTGGTCTCGTTCCAATGTCTGACTTCCGCCAGCCGCAACGCCACCTCGGAGGGGGCGCGCGGTTGCGGGGCCAACGGCAACTCCCCGGCCTGCACTGCAACCCGCAAGGGCGGATTGGTGGGGGCCTGCCAGTAGGGAAACGGGACGTCCGCGCCACCGGGCGCAACCCATTCCGGCTGGACGCGCACGATCACCTGGGGGCCGGGCAATCCCGTGCGGCCCTGCAAATAGCCCGCCAGAATAACCAGCAAACCCTGGCCAAAAATGTTGGCGACGCGGAAAAACGTGCTGCGAATGCCGACGTAAAACGCCTGTTCCTTCTCGGTGGTCGCGAGCATGTAATAGCCGTCCGCGGCGATGTCGTGGGTCGCGGACGCAAAAGCCACCAGATAGAACAGAACCAGGGACGCCTGGAAATAAATGGACAGCGGCAGGGTCAACCCCACGCCGGCAAAACCGGCGCCCATGACCAATTGCATCACCCAAATCCACCAGCGGCGCGTCCGCAGAATATCCACCACCGGACTCCAGAGCGGCTTGATCACCCAGGGCAGATACAACCACGCGGTGTAGAAGGCGATGTCCGCGTTCGACACTCCGAGGCTTTTGTACACGATCACGGAAACCGAATTGACGACCACGAACGGCAGGCCCTGGATCAGATACAGCGTGGGCACCCACGCCCACGGGCTACGCCGGGATACAGTCGAAACCGTTGACATCCCGGCGAGTGTTGGGGAAAGCGGACCGGGCCGCAAGTTTCCGCGCCGGTTTTTGCGCGGCATGGCTCAACATTTTCATGTGGGCGCGGCGGGACGGCCGGGATTCGCGGCGTTCCACCCGAAAAGTTCGTCGGCCGCACCTGGAATCTTTTTCTGGGCAGACGCCGCGGCTTGGACTACAACTCTGCCACGCGCAATGCGGAAACTGGCTGGAAAACTTGGTTGGCTGCTGGTGGCGGTGTTGGGGGCGTGGGCCTATGCCACGCTCGCCGTGGCGCGCGGCGAGCACCTCAACTCCGCATACCTCCTCATTGCCGCCTTCTGCACCTACGCCCTGGGTTACCGGTTCTATTCCAAGTGGCTGGCGGCACGCGTACTCACCCTGAACGATCGCCGCGCCACCCCCTGCGAGGTCCATGATGATGGCAAGGATTTCGTCAAAACCAACAAGTGGATCGTCTTCGGACATCACTTTGCCGCCATCTCGGGACCGGGGCCACTGGTCGGACCGGTCCTCGCCGCGCAATTTGGTTATCTGCCCGGGACCTTGTGGATTCTCATCGGCGTGGTTCTGGGCGGCGCGGTGCAGGACTTCATCGTTTTGTTCGCGTCCGTCCGGCGAAACGGCAAATCGTTGAGCCAGATGGTGAAGGAGGAACTGAGCACCCCCATTGGCCTGATCGTGACGGTGGCCATTCTTGCCATCATGGTCATTCTCCTGGCGGTGCTGGCCTTGGTGGTCGTCAAGGCGCTGGGCGGCAGCCCGTGGGGCGTCTTCACCGTGGGCGCGACCATCCCCATCGCCCTGTTCATGGGCGGCTATCTGCGTTTTGTGCGTGTGGGAAAGGTCATGGAAGCCTCCGCCATTGGGGTGCTGCTGCTCCTGCTGGCCGTGTGGGGCGGCCGGCTGGTGCATGGGCATCCCTACTGGGCGGGCGTCTTCTCCTTGTCCGAGATCCATCTCGCCTGGATCATTCTCGGTTATGGCCTCGCGGCCAGCGTACTCCCGGTTTGGCTGTTGCTCGCCCCCCGCGATTATCTCAGCACCTTTGTGAAATTGGGGACGATTTTTGCCCTGGCCGGGGGCATCCTGTTGCTGCTGCCGGACCTGCAAATGCCCAGGCTGACCCGGTTCGTGGACGGCACCGGTCTGGTCATCGCAGGAAAAATTTTTCCGTTCTGCTTCATCACCATCGCCTGCGGTGCGATCTCCGGATTTCACTCGCTGATTTCCAGCGGCACAACTCCCAAGATGGTCACGCGCGAGAGTTACACCCGCCCCATCGGCTACGGGGCGATGTGCATGGAATCCCTGGTGGCCATCATGGCCATCATCGCCGCCTGCACCATGGAGCCCGGGGTGTACTTCGCCATGAACGTCAACGGAGCCGCCGCCACCACCGCCGCGCAGGTCACCTCCCTGGGGTTTCCCGTGACGGTCGCGCACATGGACGCCCTGGCGCGGGAAGTGGGGGAACACACCCTGTTCGGGCGTACGGGCGGCGCCGCGACGCTGGCCGTGGGCATGGCGCAAATCTTTTCCAGGGTTGTCAACGAAAAGTGGCTCGATCTCTGGTATCACTTCGCCATCATGTTCGAAGCCCTGTTCATCCTCACCACTCTCGACGCTGGAACGCGCGTCGGCCGGTACATCCTGCAGGACTTCTTTGGCAACCTCTGGAAGCCGCTGGGCAACACGCGGGCAATTCTCCCCAACCTGCTGGCCAGCGGACTCATGGTGGCGGGCTGGGGGATCTTCCTGGTTCAAGGGGTGCGTGATCCGGCGGGCGGAATCAATTCGCTCTGGCCGTTGTTCGGCATCGCCAACCAAATGCTGGCCGCCATCGCCTTGTGCCTGGCCACCACCATTCTGTTGAAGATGAATCTGCCGCCCGCCGGCACTGCCGCCCGGAAGCCGGGTCCGGGAAGGCCCGCCCTGGCCCTGATCGCCTTCCTCCCGCTGGTCTGGCTGCTGGCGGTGACCTTTACCGCCGGAGTGCAAAAAATTTGGAGCCCCAACCCCCGCATCGGCTTTCTGGCCAAAACCCGGTCCCTGCAGACGGAAATCACCACACTCACCGCCTCCGCGGAGCGTCCGGAGTTGTCCACGCGCCTGCGCGAGTTGCAGGTGCAGGTGTTCAACAACCAGGTGGACGCCATCGTCACCGGCGCCTTTCTGCTGCTCGTCTTGCTGGTGATCCTCCTGAGTCTGCGCGAATGGATGCTGCTTCTGTCCCGCCGCAAGGCGGCGGTGTTGCAGGAGAGCGAGCCCGTCTGGCTGCCGGATTATGCCCTCGTCGAGCCGGGCAGCCGCTTCCGCGGGCTGGGCGGCGCCGCCACCCTGGCGCTGGCCCTGGCCCGGGAATTGTCCGGTGAGGCGCATTTCGAGCGCGCCCAACAAAAGCAGGCCGCGCAATGCCCATGTGCGGAGCATCGCCAGACGACCGGGCAAATTTACGTCGCCACCATCGAGCAGCGCTTTTCCGGCGTCCGCCGCTGTTGCTGAATCACGACCAGAAAGCCCATGTCCACCCGCTGCATTTCCCGCCGTGAGTTGCTGCAAAAGCTGGGTTGGACCGCCCCCCTGTTACTGACCACGTTCCCCGTCCACCTTCCCGCCGCCACCCCTGCTTGGACTCCGCAAACGCTGACGACCGCGGACCATGATTTCCTGGAAGAGCTCGCGCGGACCACGTTCGAGTTCTTCAAACACAACACCCATCCGGAAACCGGCCTGGTGCGGGATCGTTGTCGCGTCCACGGTGAAGATTCCCGCGCAGTGGCGAGCATCTCGGCCACGGGATTCGGGCTGACCGCGCTTTGCGTGGCCGACCGGCGCGGCTGGCTGAAACGTGGCGAGGCCGCCTCCCGGGTGCGCACGGCGCTGCGCTTCCTCTGGCAGCGCATGCCGCAGGAGCACGGTTTTTTTTATCACTTCGTGAACTGGCGCAATGGCGAACGCGAATGGAACTGTGAATTGTCCTCCATTGATTCAGCCCTGCTCCTCTGCGGCGTGTTGACGTGCCGGCAGTACTTTGAGGACCGCGAGATCCGGCGGCTGGCCCGGGCGCTTTACGAGCGGATGGATTGGGAGTGGATGTTGAATGGAGGAACGATGCTCAGTCACGGTTGGAAGCCGGAAAGCGGTTTCCTCACCGCGCGGTGGAATGCCTATTGTGAACACATGCTGCTCTACCTGCTGGCGATTGGCGCCTCCCGGCAGGCCATTCCCGCTTCCACATGGGAGGCATGGCAGCGGCCCGAGGTGGTGTATCGTCACTTCCGTTACATCAGCCCGCGCGAACCGCTCTTTGTGCACCAGTACTCCCACGCCTGGTTCAATTTTCACGGGCGCCGGGACCGCCACGCCGATTACTGGAACAACTCGGTCATCGCCACGCAGGCCCATCAGGCCTTCTGCGCCGATCTCGCCCACCGTTGGCCGCACTATTCCAGCGAGCTCTGGGGCATCAGCGCATCCGATTCCCCTGCCGGGTACATCGTTTGGGGCGGACCACCGGAGCTCGGCCCGCTGGATGGATCGCTGGTTCCCTGCGCCGCCGCCGGTTCCCTGCCCTTTCTGCCCGAGGCCGCACTGCGCTGTCTGCGGCAGATGCGTCAACGCTTCGGCGACCAGTCCTGGACCCGGTTCGGGTTTGCCGATGCGTTCAATCCGGCCACCGGCTGGGTGGGGCCCGACATCATCGGCAATAACGCCGGCATCGCCCTGATCATGGCGGAAAATCTGCGCTCGGGATTGATCTGGGAGCACTTCATGCGCAACCCTGAAGCGCAACGCGCCATGAAACTGGTGCATTTCCGCGAAGCATGAACAGGCTGGCCATTTCGTCCCCGTACGAAAAACCGGCACCGCCCCCGCAGAGGGAAACGGCCGGGCGGCATAAAACCCGCACGCCCTCCCGGCAGCGGGCCGGCCGGATCGGTCTCGGAATTTGCGTCATCACCGCCAGTCTGTGCGCCGCGCCACCGGACGTGCTTCAGGAGGAGAGCCGGGTGCCGTCCTACACCCTGCCCGATCCGTTGGTCAGCACGGATGGTTCGCGCGTCACGACCGCCGGGCAGTGGTTGCGCCAACGCCGCCCCGAATTATTACGCCTGTTCGCGGAAAACGTTTATGGAGTGGCCCCCAGCGGGCCGGCCCGCTGCCGCTTCGAAACCACCTCGCAGGTCACCAACGCCCTCCACGGTCTGGCCATACGCAAGGAAGTCACGGTCTGGCTTACAGGCGACACGAACGGGCCGGGTCTGGAGCTCCTGATTTACATTCCCAACCCGCCCCGCGCACCCGTGCCCGCGTTTCTGGGATTAAACTTCGCTGGCAATCACGCGATCACGACCGAACCGGACGTGAAACTTTCCACGCGCTGGATGCGCGAAGCCGGGAACGGCTGCGTCACCCACCACCGCGCCACCGCGGCCTGTCGGGGCAGCCAGGCTGCCCGCTGGCCGCTGGAGCTGATCCTCCGGCGGGGCTACGGCCTGGTCACGGCGTACTACGGCGATCTCGAAGCAGATTTTCCCACCGGTTGGCAACTGGGCGGGCGGGAGAGCCTCCGGGCAGCCTTGCACCCGGATGGCACCAACGCGGCTTTCCTCCCCACGGAATGGGGCGCGATCAGTGCGTGGGCTTGGGGGTTGAGCCGCGCACTCGATTACCTCGAAACCGATCCCGCCGTGGACGCCCGGCGGGTGATTGTCATGGGACATTCCCGTCTGGGAAAAACGGCGTTGTGGGCCGGCGCCAGTGATCCGCGCTTCGCTGCGGTGATATCCAACAACTCCGGTGAAGGCGGCGCCGCAATCATGCGACGCCGGTTCGGAGAGCGCATCCTTCACCTCAACCGAAATTTTCCCCATTGGTTTTGCGGCCGCTTCAAAGACTTTTCCGAACGGGAAAATGCGCTGCCTGTGGACGCGCATGAGTTGATTGCGCTGCTGGCGCCGCGGCCGGTTTACGTGACGAGCGCCACCGAGGATCACTGGGCCGACCCGCGCGGGGAATTCCTGGCCGCCCAAAACGCCGAACCAGTCTATGCGCTCTTCGGCAAACCCGGCTTGGGAGTGGCGGCGCAGCCCGCTCCCGACCAGCCGGTGGGGGATTTCATCGCATACCATTTGCGCTCCGGCCCCCACGACGTCACCGAGTATGACTGGCGGCAGTGGTTGCAATTCGCCGACCGGCATTTCCTTCGTTGAACCCTTTGATTATCCTGGCCTCGTGCAACGCATCGGCATTTACGGCGGCTCGTTTGATCCCGTCCACCTGGGACATCTGCTGGTGACGCGGGCCGCGCTCGAAGAACTGCAACTGGACCGGCTGTTCCTGGTCCCGGCGGCGGTGTCGCCGTTCAAACCGGACCGGACCCCGGCGCCGGCGGCGTTCCGATTGCAAATGCTGCGGCTCGCGCTGGCGGGAAGCACCGACTGCGAAGTGGATGAACAGGAAATTCAGCGCGGCGGCATTTCCTACACCATTGACACGTTGCGGCAGTACGCCAGGCGGTTTCCGACCGCCCGGTTGTACTACCTCATTGGCGCGGATCACGTTTCCAAACTTCCGGAATGGCACCGGGCCGGCGAGCTGGCGCAGCTCGCCCAGTTTGTGGTTGTCCCGCGCCCTGGCGAAGGCAGCGCCCCGTTCCCCGCCCCCTTCCATGGGGTGCATTTGCGCGGCTTCCCCCTGGCCGTTTCATCGTCGCAAATCCGCGCCCGGAGGCAACGCGGCCAGCCGGTTGACTTCCTGTTGCCGCCGGCGGTGGCGGAGGTGGTCCGCAACAATCGGCTTTATCTTTGAACCGGGCTGCGCCACTTTTCCCGCGATGGATGCCAAGAAATTAGCGCTGCTCTGCCGCGCCTGCGCCGACAATAAAAAAGCCGAAAACCTCCTGGTGCTCGATGTCCGCAAGCTTTCCAATGTGACGGATTATTTCGTCATCGCCACCGGCACCAGCGCGCCGCATCTGCGCGCCATTGTGGAGGAAATCGTGGATCACCTGCGCACGGAGCACGGACGCCGCCCGCACGCGCGCGACGGCAGCGCCAATGCGAACTGGGTGGTGCTGGATTATTTCGACGTGATCGTTCACGTGATGCGCACCGACGTCCGCGAACATTATGATCTGGAAGGCTTGTGGGGCGACGCGCCTGTGGTGCGGCCACCCGCCGTCCGGAAGTCCCGCGCGCGACAATCCGCCGCCCGCCCCGGCCCGCGCAAGCGGACCACCAGGACGTGAACGGTTAGGACCGGGGCGGAATCTCCGCGGAGGTCCTGGCCATTTCCTCCACCAGTTTGCGAAACTCCTCCAAGCCCGGCGCGGGGATGATGATCGTGTCACGCCGTCCGCCGACATCTTCGGTGATGCGCAGGAACCGCCCCCGCGGGTTCTCTTTCAAGGCAAACTGGAAAATCTTGCGCTCGATTTGAATTTGCTCCGCGCGCAGCGTGTCCTCGTTCACCGGGGCTTTGGATGCGCCATGCGGTTTATGGGGATCATATGATGATGGACGTTCGTTGGAGATCATAACGCACCTGGAGATAAGCTGCCGGTTCTTGCCGTCGTACCCATGAAGTCAAGTTTGACAACTTCGCCGCTTTGTCAACCACGGAATTTGAAGGAGCCAATGGGGCGCAGCTCGTCCGGAGGATGCGTCACCCGCCAGAAGTACGCGGTCACGCCGCCGATCATCAGCAGATTGACCGCCTGAAAGACACCGTTCCAGAAGCGGAAGTGCCGTTGGGCGGTCACCTGCTGTTCGGTGGTCTGCCGGGGAAGATATTGATGTCGGTGCAGGATGGTCAGCTTTGGGCAAAGCCAGAGACTGCCCAGCAAACTCACCAGGAAAAGTCCGGCGAGCAGGCCCATCCAAAAGCGCCGCGGTATGCGGCCTTGATACAACCACTCAAACAGCCAGTGCGCCCAGGCCACCAGGGCACAGAACACCTGCAGATGATAGAGACGGGTGAAGATGATCTGCGTCAGCCCCGTGGTGACTTGCTCGAAGTAGCGCTGCCCCAGCAAGGCGATGGCTTCCCGGGAATGCAAAGCCACCAGCAAGGCTGTGGAGCAAAACACGGCCGCCCCGAGCCAGAGGGCCGCATTCAGCATTCCCACAAACCGAAGCAATCTGGTCATGCCGCCACCGTAAGAATTATCTCCCGGCCTGCCAAGTACCGATGTCCCGTCGGGGCGCGACGCGCGGCCCCCGCCGCATGGACGCCAACGCGGCTATTTCAGGCGGTCAAAGCTTTTTTGCAGTATCTCCCAGTCGGCCAGTCCCCGCAATTTTTCCCGCATCCCCCGGGTGATCTCCGCCTCCTTGAGGTTCTTGGTCGGCTTGTTGACCTGGTAGAAAATGCCGAAGCGTCCGGGAAACGGCTCGTCGGCGAGCCGGTATGCCGCCACTTCATCGGTTGGATCGTGCTGCGCGGGCACCAGATCAAACACCCCGCCCTTGCGGGGATTGCTGGCGTCAAAGGCGCCCGGGTAAAATTCAATGCATTCGCTGAGGCATTCAATGAAACTGAAGCCGTCGTGATCCATGGCCGCCTCCATCATTTGCAGGACATGGTTCGGATTGGTATGCGTGGTGCGCGCCACGAAGGTCGCCCCCGCGGCGATGGCCTGCTTCATCGGGTTGATGGGATAATCCACCGCGCCCCAAACGTCGGTCTTGCTCTTGAAGCCCAGGGGCGAAGTCGGCGAGGTCTGCTTCTTGGTCAGGCCATAGACCCAGTTGTCCATCACACAATACGTCAGCTTGATGTTCTTGCGGGCCGCATGGTTGAAATGGTTGCCGCCGATGGAAAAGGCGTCGCCGTCACCGCCAAACACGAATACATGCAAATCCGGCCGGCTCAACGACAGCCCGCTGGCAAAGGGCAGCGTGCGGCCGTGAATGAAGTGAACGCCATGGGCCTGCACAAAGTAGGGGAAGCGGCTGGAACAGCCAATGCCCGCAACGGTCGTGATCTTTTCGTGGTGCAGGCGGCGTTTTTCGATCAGCTTGAAATACAGCGCCAGCACGGAAAAATCACCACAACCCGGACACCAGGTGGGATGATCGGCGGCGATTTCCTTTTTCGTAAGTCCCTTGCGCTCCCCGGGCGCGGAAGCGGGCGGGGTCAGGGTTTGCGGAGCGGATTCGTTCATAACTCAAAACTAGGCCAGGACGGGTTCGGGCGCGACGGCGACCCTGGCCTGGACGCCTGCAAGAATTTCACGGACCTTGAACGTGAGTCCGTCGGTTTTGTTCAGGCCGCGGATTTTGGGATCACAATATCTGGCGCGCAGCACCGTGGCCAGTTGTCCATACCCATAAAGCCCTTCATCGTTCATTTCGATGACCAGCACGTGCCGGAAACCGGCGAAAATGTCCGCCAAACCCGGGGGCAAGGGGTTGATGTGCTTGAGATGAATTGCGGAGAAGCGGTCGCCCGCAGCCCGCGCGCGATCCACCGCCTCCCGGATCGGCCCCTGGGTCGAACCCCACCCCACCAACAGCACCTCCCCCGAATCTCCACCGTAAATTTCCGGCCGGGGTAATGTGGCCGCCAGGGCCTGCAGCTTTTTGCGCCGCTTGGCCGTCATCTGCAGATGCAACCGCGGTGAGCTGGTGGGGTGACCCAGTTCGTCATGCTCCAGTCCGGTCACGACCGGATACTTGCCGCTTTGAATCCGTGTGCCCGGCGGGGCGTGACGCGTGATGCCGTCCGGAGCGCTCAGATCGTAAGGTTTATGCTCCGCCAGCGGTTTGAAGTCCGGGGAAATATCCTGGCAAACGGCCTTGAGATCCGGTTCGGGGAACGCTTCAATCCGCGTGGCAATGCCCTGGTCGGTCAGCAAAATCACCGGCACGCTGTACCGCCGCGCAATGTTCACGGCTTCAATCGCCGAGTAAAAACAATCCTCCACGTTGGTCGGCGCAATCACCACCCGCGGGGCATCACCATGCCCGCCAAAACAGGCGATGTTCAAATCCGACTGCTCGGTGCTCGTCGGCATGCCGGTGGACGGTCCGCCGCGCTGCACGTCCACAATGACCAGCGGCATTTCGGCCATGACCGCCCAGCCGAGGGCTTCGGTCTTCAGGGAGATGCCCGGGCCGCTTGAGCCCGTCACCGCGACGCGCCCGCCGTAGCTGGCCCCGATCGCCATCGCGATCGCCGCTATCTCGTCCTCGCACTGGATGAACAACCCGCCGTACTTGGGCAGTTCGCGCCGTAGAATCTCCATGACGTCGGACCAGGGCGTGATGGGATAACTGGCCCCGAACCGCACGCCCGCGGCGATGATGCCGTAGGCCAGCGCCTCGTTGCCGTTCATCACCACCTGCGCGCCCTCGCGCTTTTCTCCATCGAGAAATTTGAAGGTGTTGATCACCCCATCCAGGGTGTAGGCGTAGCCGGCGTGAAACGCGCCGAGCGCGTTTTGCACGATGCTGGCGTCCTTTCCGCCGAACCGTTCGGCGATCAATTTTTCCAGCTTCGGCACGTGCAAATCAAACATGCGCGCCAGCAGACCGAGCGCAAAAATGTTTTTCCCCTTGTCTTTGGCCGTCCCGCCGATGGCTTCGATGGTCAGGCTGGAAATTTTGACGCCCAGATGGTGATACGATTTCTGAAGGTCCGGATTAGGTTCGACATGATCGGCGTCGTAAAGCACGATGCCCCCCTTCCGCAGCGAGCCCATGTGCCCATCGTAAGAATGTTGGTAGAAGGCCAGCAACACGTCGGCTTCATCCCCCGAGCTGAGCACCTCCCCGGACCCGATCCGCACCTGAAAAATGGAGGGGCCGCCGGAAATCGTGGAGGGAATGGTCATGAACGTCATGACCTCCTGCTCGCTGCGGCCGGCCAGCCGGGCCAGAAACCCGCCGATGGCCTGGATGCCATCCTGGGAGTTGCCCGCGATGCGGATGACGGCTTCGGAAATGGCGGAATTATGCGGGACTTTGCCTGCGCTCGTCGTGGTTGCGGTTGAATCGCTCATGCCAATGTCTCTTCGTACACCGTGATGGCATGGCGGAGAATCACTGCACCAGCCCATCCGGAAGCTCTGCTCGCGCGTAAGGTATCAGGCAGCCGCAGGGTGTCAATTTCTTCCCGGCTTGCTGCCCGTCATCCCGCGGGCGCAGGGCGACACGCCTGCAGCCGTGAAGCCTGCGCGCGCCGGCGCTCCCAACTCACAGTTGCAGGACTCTTTCCATCCCCTCCACCACCCCGTGACCACAAGCCTGCCGGCTCACATAGCCGTCCTGGCTGGCAACCAGTTCCTTCACCGCCGGAATGGCGTTGGCCGGGGCCACCAAATGTCGCGAGAACCGGCGCTGCAACATCGGCACGTCGTTCAGGTGATCTCCAGCGGCCAGCACCTCGGCACTGCTCAACGCCAGGCGCCGCATCAACTCCGCCAGCGCCGTGCCCTTGTTGTAATTCACGTGACTGAAGCGCGCGTACACATCATTGCGCACCACGGCCAGCCCGGGAAACTGGCGGCAGAACCCCTCCAGACGCGCGTGAATCGCCTCGGCATCAGGCAGATTCCGCGCAATCAGGCAAAACGGCGACCACGCATCCTCATAAACCGTCGCGTCGAACCGCTCGTTGACCCAATCGGTCAAACCCGACACCTGCGGACGCACCCGGAGGAACAACGCCTCGTGATCCTGACGGCACGCGGTGTTCCAGGGTTCCACCGGCACATAACGCACCCCGTCGTGCTGGTAGATTTCCCGCTCCACCAGCACCAAAAAATCCGGCTGCACCGCCAGCCGGGCCCGCGCCAGCGACTCCATCAAACTCGACATCTCGCGCCCCGTGTTAATCACCCACTTCGCGCCGCGCTGTTGCAGCCGGGCGATGAGCTCCGCAAACCGCGTCGGAATGGGCGGATTCTCAAACTCGGCAAACAATGTTCCGTCGAAATCGGTGGAAATTAACTTGATCGGCAAATTCATCGTCCGGCCGGCAGTATATTCCATCCGGCCGCCACAAAGCAAAACCGGATGCGGGGACGCCGACGCGGGAAAGCTCGTGGCCGCCCTCCCCGCTCCTGCGGAGCCTGCGCCCATTTCAGAATCCGAAACTACAATGATGTCACACCTCCGGCGTTGAAAAGTTCCACCCGGCCTGGGGCGATCGCTCGTGGCACCGGCAACATCTTGGAGTGCGGCGGGCAGCTTGCCCCGGGAGATATCTGACTTGGCCGCCTGCCATCGGCGCTCGCCTTCTCATCCCATGGGGCGGACGCCGCGCCGCTTGCGGTCCTGCGGAAACCGTCGAACCAAACCGAACCTCACGCGCCAAAAGCGCCGTCCCCGCTGCGCCTTGCCGGCGCAGTCCAAAATCCTGGATGCGCTGCAGCGATGCACCACAGGTCCGCCTGCGCCGGCATGCGGAAACATCAGCACACGGCAAGGCAGGTGTGGGCTGGCCTCATCCAGGCAGCGGAATGAACCACAGCGGAATGCGTCTGCACGGGCGGCCACCGGCCGCGCACCGATCCGTCAATCGGTCGGCCGGCAGGGCCCGCAAGCGGAGTCTAACCGTCCCGTTCAGGGCCGGTAAACCGTACCCAGATGCTGCAGCACTTGGGCGCGTAATGTTTCGCCGTCCACGGCGCCATTGTGCCGCCACAGAAGCCGGCCGGCGGAGTCCACAAACACCGTGTGCGGGATTCCGCCGGACCAGCCGGGATCAAGCACCCTCATCAAGTCCTCCATGGTGCCCCCGGTGAACACATAGCTGTTGCTCTTGCGGCCCTCGGCGCGCACCGATTTTTGCAACCGAGCGGAGAGACCCGCGCCGTTCCGCTCCAGAAACCCCTTCACCTTCGCGGCGTCTTTCCATTCGTCCAGGCTGATGTTGATGAATTCGAAATTGCGCATGTCAAACCGGCGGGACGTGGCCACCAGCTCGGGAAACTCCGTGAGGCACGGCCCGCACCAGGTCGCCCAGACGTTGAAGAGGCGCACGTTTCCCGTGCCCCCCCGGCGCAAGGCCGCAACCCCTGCCGCGTCAATGGGTTCGACATCCACCGGGGTGTTGTTCCAGCGCTCCGTTTGTTGCGCGATGCCGCTCCGTTTGCTCCGCCATTTCGTTGAACAGCCGTGGGGACTGGTCACCGGGACCGGGACGGGCCGCCCCGCCAGCAAGGCCTCGACGGCGTTGCGCGCGTCGGGAGACTTCACCGTCGCGGGGTCTGCATAGGGGGAATCATCGAAGCGCCCCTTGTAACGCAACCTGCGTTCGGCATCAAAGATGAAGACGTGCGGCGTGGCCAGGCAGCCATACGCCCTGGCCGTTGACTGGGTGTCGCCATCGTAAAGGTAGGGAAAGTCAAACCCGGCGTCGGCGGCATATTTTTTCATGTCCTCGAAACCGTCGTTGTATTTCGAGTAACCCAGCTCATCAATGCTCAGGCCCTCGGGATGGTTGGGGTTGATCGCGACGAAGGCGAGTCCCCGGCTTCTGAAGGTGGCCAGAAATTCTTTCAGCCGGGTCGCGGCGCCATGCGAGGTCGGACAGTGATTGGACGTGAAAAGGATCATCAGGATCTGCCCATCCTTGTAGTCGGCAAGGCGGTGTGTCTTGCCATCAATGCCGGGCAATGCGAAGTCCGGGGCCGCATCGCCAAGGTTCAATCCGCGCCCGCCATCCTCCGCGTGGGACACGAGCGCCGCGGCCAGCAGGACGGCCAGGGCAAGCGTGAGGCATCCGGTTTTCATAAGCCGGACTTGAGAGCGGCAGACCGCCGGTGGCCGGCGGGGCCGGCGTTGGGAGTTGTTGATTGCATCGGACTAATTTGATGGATCAACACCGCGCCAAATGCAAACCCAGAATGCCCGGGCGACAAATTTTCTCCGCGCGGATTCCCGCGCACCGGGAGGCGGATTGCGCCCGGGACCAGCCAGGTCCGGGCGGCCAGCGTTCTGATGGACGATCCTCCCGCTGAACGAACACCTTCCCGGGAATGATTCAGCGCGGGTCGAAGGTCGCTTGACTCCCTCCGGAACTCCGCGGTTCCGAGCCAGGTGCGCTGGCGGCCTTGAAGCCGGTGGTGGGAGGGCAACTCCGAGGCGGGCGGGGAGGCCGTCCCGCCGCCGCTTGCGTCCCGCACACAACCGGGCGCTTGGAGTGACGGGGGCGGTTCCCCGTCCGTTATTCATTTTTGAGCATCACATTGGAGATATGGACAATTTCTCCCGGTCCGGACTTCTGTCATGATACAGCCATTAATCACATCTAGCCGATTGTATGAAGTTCACGAACATTGCCCGTATCAACCTGGCTTCCCTGCTCTTGGCAGCCGCATTTTCACCGGTCCATCCGGCCCGGTCCGACGTGATTGCGTATTGGCCGTTTGAACCCGGCGATCCGGGTGCGGATCTGTCCGGAAACGGACATCACCTGCTGGTCTCCGGCATCGTGTCCATGGCGGATGTCGCCACGAATGCGCCAGGTGCGAACAGCGCGGTGTTTGACGGCTTCAGCAGTTTCGCCCAGACCGAAAACCCGCTCGACATGAGCCCGTTTCCGGTGTTTACGGTCGAATGGTTCATGCGCACCTACCAGGGCGATTTGGGCGTGCTGTGGGAGTTGTCCGCGGATTTCAACGACGGCGACGGCTTCATCAGTTTTATCAATCAGGAAGTTCCCGGCCGTTGGTGGTGGGCCATGAAAACCGACGCCTCGTTGTCGCAACAATTTGCCGCCTTCCCGCAGGACGGCGAATGGCACCATTACGCCGTTTCAATCGACACCCGCATCACCAATAATTCCGCCCGGATGGAAATGTGGCTGGACGGCATCCTGCAGACAACGGCCGTCGGGGGAATCGGCACGGGAGGGCCGGCGGCCAGCCACCCATTCTACATTGGCGCCCGCAGCGGCAGCGCCCTTTTCTTCAACGGGCAGCTGGATGAATTGCGCATCTCCGACTCCCGGCTGACGCCCGATCAATTTCTGATCCAGCTCACCTACCCGGACGCGCAGATAACCATCGTCAATCCGCCCGCCGATGCCACTCTCACCGAGGGCGGCGCGTTCCACGGTACCGTCGAAATTTCCACCACGGACATCCCCGAGGCCGCAGTCCTCTTCCAATGGGAAATCCGCCCCGCCGGAGCGGACCAATGGACTCCCATTCCCGGCGCGGTAAAGTCCACCTACGACACCGGCGCGCTGGAACTGACGGACAACGGCACGCAATATCGCGTGATCGTCCGGGCCCCCGGCGGGACGCCGGTTGCCAGCGCTCCCGCCACCATCACGGTGTTGCCCATGCTTGACATCACCCTGGGACTGGTGGGGCATTATCCCTTGGATGCCCATGCCAACGACCTGTCACCGGCTGCCAATAACGGGGTGGAAATCGGCGGGCCAACGTACGTCACGGGAAAAATCGGCCAGGCCATTTCCCTGGACGGTTACTCCCAATATGTCAAAGCCGGCGACCCCGGCCTGACCGGCGCGGGCCCGAAATCGGTCAGCCTCTGGTTCAGCAAACAAGATACCGCCCTCAACCGCGGCGCGCTCTCCTTTGGCGCTGAGACCGAGGCCGGACTGTTCGAAGTTCTCCTGCACAGCGGCGTGGTTGCCGGCCATTTCTGGGGAGGGATTTTTGACACCATCGCCGGCGGCCCGAACTACACTCCCAACGAATGGCATCACGCAGTTATTACCTACGACGGGGCGACGGTTCGCGTCTTCTACGATGGACAGCCGGCCAACAGCAAGACGCTCCCACTGAACACCGCGGCAGGCGAACTGTTCATTGGCACGGGGCAGGTGGAAGCCGGCTTCACCGGATTCGCTTACTTCGACGGGCAGGTGGATGATGTTGGCTTGTGGAACCGGGCGCTGAGCGCCAACGAAATCAACAAGATTTACACTGCCGGACTCGAAGGCAAAAACTTGATGCAGGCCTCGGGCATCCCCACCGGGCTCGCCATCAGCTTCTCCGACGGCCAGATCTCCGTCACCTGGACAACCGGATATCTTCAGTCCGCGGCGGCACTGGACGGGGAATGGACTGACGTGCCGGGTGCGACCAGTCCGCATACCTTCACTCCCACCGGCAGTCAGTTGTTCTTCCGCTTGCGACAGTGAGGCCGGGTGAATTCGTGCAAGTTGGCCCGGTCAACCCCATGAAATTGGCGGTGGCCGGCAGCCGCCGGCGGGACCGGGCTTTCACGCTGATCGAGCTGCTGGTCGTGATCGCCATCGTGGCGATTCTGGCCGCCCTGCTTCTGCCTGCGTTGGCCGCGGCAAAAGAAAAAGCCGCACGGACCGTGTGCAAGAGCAACCTGCACCAGTTCACTCTTGGCCAGATCATGGTGGCCATGGATAATCGCGAAAATTTTCCCAACGCCGTGCGGGATACGCTTGATTACCACGCCTCCTACATCTCGAGCACGCTGTACACCAGTCTGGTAGCCTGCCTGACCCGCGAGATTTCTCCCTGCCCCAGCATGCGCCGGGGAGTTTATCTCACTCCGCCTTACGCACAGACCCACGTCCCGGCTGACGACGGAATCGGCTGGGTGATCGGCTATTACAATCTGGCGGGCGTGCCTCCGTCGATGCAAGGGTTGCTGCAAGCCAGTGTGCGCATCGGGAATCGGACCACGGTCAAATGGGTTTCGCCGCAAACCACCCACGATCTTGGAGATCTGGCCATTGCCGCAGATATTAACGAAGACATGACCCTGGCCGGTTGGAAAACCGGTTCCAACGCCCCGCATACCCGCCAGGGCAGGGTTTATGCCGAGACCGGCACCCGCCCCAGGATCAGTCCGGCGGCGCTGGGGGCGCAGGGCGGCAACGTCGGGTACCTGGACGGCTCGGTGCGCTGGCGAAAAATCGGAATCATGGAACCCCACCTGGTCTGGAGCGGCGGACCGGTTATTGTTGGCGAATGGTGATGCCGGCAACTAGTCTGGCGCGTCAGCGTGTTCCGGCGCCGCGGCCCATGGCTGGTTGAACAGCAGCTCCCGACGGCGCCCGCGTGGAACGGAACGCGGCGACATTCCGGGCGGAATCCGGCAGTCGAAATTGACGATATCGGATGAATCATTGAACGCACGGCGTTGCCCCATCAAGGTTGTGGAAGGCCTCCAGTTATGAACCAGTTTTTGAGCCCGGTCGATATGGCGATCATTCTTGGCTCGATTGCGCTCGTCATATTGGTGGGTCTGCGCGTGGGACGCCGCCGCAGCAACACGGCCCGGGGTTACTTTCTGGCCGGCAACCAAATGCCCTGGTACGTCATCGGTACCGCCTTCGTGGCGACGGGCATCTCCAGCGAGCAAATGGTCGGCACCATCGGAATCACGTACCAATATGGGCTGGGCATCGCCAATTGGGAATGGTTTCTTGCGCCCACCTACCTGCTTCCCCTGGTTTTTTTCATCCCCATTTATCTGAAGAACCGCGTGACCACGGTGCCGGGCTTTCTCGCGGCACGCTTCGGTCCCGCGGTGGGCGTTCTCTATGCGGGGATCCTGCTGTTCATTTACGTTTTTGTTTATCTGGTAACCGTGCTCTACAGCGGCAGCCTGGCGTTTGCACAAATCACCGGCTGGAACTTCGAAGCGGTCGTGTTTTTGACCGCGTTGATTGTCGGGATCTACAGCATCAAGGGAGGGCTGATTTCGGTGATGTGGACGGACGCAGTCCAATGCCTGCTGCTGACCGGGGGTGGGGTGCTGATGTTCCTGGTGGCCCTGGCGAAACTGCCGGGCGGGCTGCTCGGAGGCTGGCGGGCGATGGAACTGGCCTCGCCCGAACGGATGCACTTATATCAGCCGCCCGATCATCCGATGGCCCCCTTTCTGGGAATGCTGGTGGCGGTGTTTGGGATGTTCACGTTTTATCAAGTGGGCAATCAAACCATGATCCAGCGGATGCTGGCCGCGCGTTCGACCTGGGATGGGCTGATGGGACTGGTGATGGCCTCCTTTCTAGGTTTTCTGCGTCCGTTGGTCACCTGTTTTCTGGGTTTGGTGGTTTATTACTGGATCCACGTCCTGCACCAGGCCCCGCCGCTGCCGGACAAGGATCTGGCGTTTACGTTCGCACTCGAGCATCTCGCCCCCACCTGGGGCGTACGGGGAATCGTCCTGGCCGGATTCATCGCCGCCGTCATGTCCACAATGAGCGCGCTCTCGAACTCGGTGGCCACTCTTTTTGCGACCGATTTCTACCAGCCATTCATCAACCGGAACGCTTCCGACCGCCGCATGGTGGTGGTGGGCCAGCTCGCCGCAGTCCTCGCCCTGGCGATTGCGGCGTGCGTGGCCCCGGTGGTCGGAAAACTCGGGGGCATTTTCCAGTTTTTTCAGACCGCCATGACCTACATCGCCTGCCCGTTCATGGCCACCGTCATGATGGGCATCCTCTGGAAGCGCGTGAATTACGCCGCCGGCATTTTCGGGTTCGCTGGTGGTTTGATCATCCAGATCATCATGGCGGTTCTGTTCAGCGGGGCGATCCCCGGCCTCCCCCGGCTGCATTTTTTCTACATCGGCTTTCTGGCCCAGATCCCCATCGTCATTGGCATCGTGATCATTTCGCTGCTGACCCCACCGCCGGACCCGGAAAAGATCAAACACCTGGTGTGGAGCCTGGATCTGCTGAAAAATTACGATGCCGGCCATCCGCGCCCCTGGTACCAGCAGATCAAGTTCTGGTGGGCGCTCTTCGTACTGGGTCAGGTGTTGATCTACATCCGGTTTTGGTGAGGTGCAGGCCCTCCAGCCGGCGCAGGCAGCCGTGAAAAACGGCGAGCTGCGCGGTTTTTCTGACCCGACGGATCCGTTCTAGGAGGCCCGGAGCGTTTCAGCAACACGAGGGCGGATGCGGGGGCTTTCGGCCGCCGCCGCCTCGGCCGGGTCCGCCCCGGCAGGGGGCACCCCCAGTACACGCTGACGATACCGGGTGGGACTCATGCCTTTGTATCGGTGGAAGGCGTGTGAGAAATGCTGTGGGTCGGCATATCCCAGTGCATACGCAATGTTTTTGATGCTCAACGAGGCGTTCGCCAAGGCAATGGAAGCCTCCTCCACGCGCAACGCCTGCATGAACTGACTGATGGTCTGACCGATGTCCCGCTGGAAGAGTGATGAAAGGTAGTTGGGACTGATCTTCAATTCCCGGGAGAGCTCCTTCACCGATGGCGGGCGGGCGATTGACCCCATCAACATGGCTTTCGCCTGGCGCACCGCCGGATGCACCTGCTTCTCGCCAACGGACTCGACTGCGCCAAGCGTAAGACGCTCCACACACCAGATTACAAGACGCGCCATCCCGATTTTATTGGCAACCAGGGGACGATTGCCGACACGACCGAGATCATGCAATTCCCGGTACAGGTCGGTCAGCGAGCCCGGCAGCGGCGTCACGCTGTCCAGGAAGTATCTCCGGCGGCTGTTAAAGCAGGTTTTATGCAGGCGCATTTTCCCCTGGGGCATGAACCAGAGCAGTACGTACGGGGATTCATCCGGCGCCGCAAACTCGTTGTGAAAGGTGTTGGGCTTGAAAACAAACCAGTCCCCGGGACGGCCAGCATAGACCACATCATTGATCACCACACTGGGGGTGCCGCGCAAAACCACCGCCAGTTCGATCCATTCATGTTGATGTCCGACCACTCCGTTCCGGAGCGTGAGGTTGGGATAAAATTCCGTGAGCGGGAATTCCCGGCGGGCGGACACCCGAAGCGAAGCAGACTGCCCGTGGAGCAGGGATTCGGTCGTCACGCTCCCAATGCTGCTCAAGACCGGCCCGCTCAATAAATCAATCATTCCCTGTCGCAGCCGGACGCGATTTCGGCGGTTGCTCATGGTGCAGGAATCTAGTCAATCGCAGTGATGGCTGGCCACAAAAAACCGGGTGCGCCCGGTTGATGAACCCGAGTCCGCGCCGGAGCAGGGCCGCGGCCAGCCGCCCCTTCATCCGGGAGCCGTCTTCTGTGGTGCAGACAAGGAATCGAAGAAGCGGACACTTCACGCCGCCGCCAGATCGCGGTTATTTCTTGGGTGGCGGCGGAGCCCATGACCGTCGCCGCAATGTTGGTCCTGAACGGAGAAAACAGCGTCATGATTGAGTTCAGCTTATGTCTTGAGACCGTTTTTACCTCGCTCCCTCCCCCACAACGGATTGCCCGGATTGCGGATGCGGGCTTCACCAGCGTGGAATTCTGGCATCCGGAGGCGACTTGGGATGGGCAGGCGATCAACCCGGCGCTGCCGAAAAACGCGGCGGCACTGCAGCAGGTCTGCTCCCAAAATAATATCACCGTCGGCGGTTTTGTCCTGAATGCCTGGGACGGTCTCTACGGGGGACGACCCGTGGTGGCGGAAGACCGGGAAAGGTATTTGGCACAGACACGCAAGATGATCGAATTCGCCAGAGCGGTCGGTTGCCCCACCCTGGCAACTCTTTCCGGAACATCCGCACCGGGTTTGACGCGCGCCCAGATGCGCACCAACCTGGTCGCGGCTTTAGGCGCCGCCACGGCGCTGGCGGAAAAACACGGGATGCTCCTGGTCCTTGAACCGCTCAACACCCAGGTGGACCACCCGGGTTACTTTCTCCACTCCACGACCGAGGCTGTGGAAATAATCCGGGAAATCAACAGCCCAAATTTGAAGCTGCTATATGACATCTATCACATGCAAATCATGGAGGGCAACATTCTGGCCACCATCGAACAGCACCTGGATCTGATCGGACATTTTCATGCGGCGGCGGTGCCCGGACGCGGCGAAATTTACCAGGGAGAACTCAATTTTCGCGGGATTGTGCAACGTCTGGAAGCGCTGGGTTACCGGGGCCGCTTCGGCCTCGAGTTTTTTCCCGGGACAGGCGGGCACGACGAAGTGCTCCGGGCGACGCTGGCTTATCTGGGCGGCGAGGAGGCGGGGTTGACCATCGGGCCAGCCGCGGTCCCGTCCGGAGTTTCCCGCCCGGCCGCCCCACTGCGCGGTTGACCTTGTCGTCCCCAGTCCGGACACTTGCGACCATGTCCATCTGCCGTACCGCACTCAGCCTCCTGGCCCACCCTGACGACGCGGAATTCCTTTGCGCCGGCACCCTGGCGCTGCTCCACGAACAGGGCTGGAACATTCATATCGCCACGATGACTCCGGGCGACTGCGGCTCGGCGACGCTCGCCCCCGCGGAAATCAGCGCGGTGCGCCGGGCGGAAGGCGCCCAGGCCGCCGCGTTGATTGCGGCCACCTTTCATTGTCTTGAACTGGGCGATGGCAACATCTGGCACGATCGGGACACGCTGCGCCGCGTGGTCGGACTGCTGCGGGAAGTGCGTCCGACTCTCCTCCTCACCCACAGTCCCTCCTGCTACCTGTTTGACCACGAAGCCACCAGCCTGTTGGCGCGGCAGGGGGCCTTCTGGTCGAGCGTGCCCAATTACCAGGCGCCCGGCAATGCCCTGCCGCTCGCCACAATCCCGCACCTCTATTATGCGGACCCCATGGAGGGAAAAGATATTCTCGGGGTGCCGGTGCTCCCAACGGGAGTGGTGGATGTCACCTCGCAGATGGCAACGAAACGGGCGATGCTCCGCTGCCACGCGAGTCAACGGGAATGGCTGCACCGACAGCACGGCCTCGACAGTTATGTGCAATACATGGAGACGATGGCCCAACTCCGCGGGCAACTGGTCGGTTGCAATTTCGGGGAGGGGTTTCGACAACATCTCGGGCACGCCTATCCGCAAAATAATCTGCTGGCCTCGGAACTGGGCGCCTGCTTCCACCCTTGTCCCACCAACTCGACGTCGTCTCCAACTCCGGGCCGGGCCGGCCTCGGCCCGGAAGCCACGGACGGGCGTGGGGAACCGCCAGTCGCATTCCGCCCACAGACAACACCGGAACCGTAAGTGGTTCAGACCGGATCAAATCGCATGAAACCAGAATCTATGAGGATGCAGCCGCCGACGGATTGGCCGTCAACCCCGTTGAAAATCCCGGGCGGTCATCCGACGCGGGCGGAAGACCCGAACCGGGTGGGGCATTTTCCGCACAGCCCGTCGCCAGCGCACAAGTCAATGAGCATCAATAATTATTTCCGGACCGGCCGGCAGCCCGCGCCCAATGCCTCCCGGCGTGTCCGCCGGGCAGCCCGGGTGATGCTTGTCCTCACGTTGTTTGCCGGCGGTCCGGGCCCCGGGGCGGCAGCCACCACTCCGCCGCCAGCGCGCACCGCCTTTCCGGCGGTGGTGAACCCGGCCGTCCGCTCCAGTGTGCGCCCCGTGATTTCCCTGGATGGAGACTGGAGTTTTGCAACCGACCCGGAACAGCGGGGTGAGGCCGAAGGATGGTTTCGAGACCCGGCCAGATGGGAAGGCACGCGAACCATCACCGTGCCCGGAGCGTGGGAAGCGCAGGGCGTCGGCGGCGTGGGATGGAGCCAGCCACGGGAAGCGCCACGACGTTATGTTTATGAACCGGTCATGCGCCGGCTCCGCTCGGTGTACACCGGGGCCGCCTGGTATCGGAAGACCATACGCATCCCCGAACCCTGGAACAAACACCAGATCTGGCTGAAGGTGGGCGGCGTCAATGCCCAGGGCCGCTTTTGGGTCAATGGCCAGTTTGTCGCGGAAAACCGGGTCTACTGCGGCACCTACAAATACGACATCACGGATCTTGTCACGCCAGGCGAGGTCGTCACCGTCGTGGCCGAGGTTCGAAATGACATCCCGAGCCGTCGTGGTTGCTCGAACATTATTCGCACCTATGGAGGGCTCTTCCGGAGTGTTGAACTGGAAGCGACGCCGCCCGTGAGCCTGGAGAATGTGTACGCGATGCCGGAGATCGACCAACAACGCGTCCGGCTCAAGATCCAGTTGCGGGCGGGCGAGGCCACGCTCCCCGGCGAAACCCTGGCCGTCCGGGTGAAGGTCCGGACGTGGAAGGATCGCCGCCCGGCCGGCGAACTCCGCCAGGATTGCGCGCCCGTCAGCCCCGGCACCTCCGATCTGACCCTGGACCTCCCCTTGTCGCCGTGCATCTTGTGGTCGCCGGAAAATCCGTTCCTGTATGAGGCGGAAGTGACCCTGCTGAGAAACGAACAGGTCGTGGATGGCTGGGTGGAACGGTTTGGACTGAAACAATTTGAGGTCCGCGGCGGTGCCATCTTCCTCAATCACCAGCGCTATTTCCTGCGCGGCGCGGGCGACGATCATGTTTATCCCCTCACCGTCTGCTCCCCGGCCTCGCGCCAGGAACACATCCAGCACCTGCAAAAAGCGAAGGCCTACGGATTCAACTACATCCGGCTTCACACGCATTGCGAAATCCCGGAATACTTCGAGGCGGCGGACGAAGTCGGCATGTTGATTCAACCGGAACTCCCCTATTGGGCGCCCACCAACCACATGTCCAACGGCTTCGTGGATCCGGCCGGCGATTTGCAGGAGCTAGTGACGCATTACCGGCGCTACACCTCGCTGGGGACCTATTGCGGAGGCAATGAAGGAGATTACGGCTCGCCGTTGGGAGAGGCGATGTATCGGCTGGCCAAAGCCCTTGATCCCAGCCGGCCCTGGATCAGCCAGGACGGCGGCAAGAACCGCCGCTCCAACTCGGACATCCATTGCGGAGCCTGGGAAGCGGAACACGGTCCGTATGCCGAGGACACCTGGCCGCACGTACTCCACGAATACATGAGCTTGGGCCTGGATGAAGATCCCCGATTGGAACCCAAGTACACAGGGGCCTACCTCCCCAACCTCGGCCTGCATGACGCACAGGCCCTGGTGCAGGACAAGGTGCGCCTGCCGTGGGAGTGGGCGGTGAACTGCCTGGATGCAGGCCGTCGCCTGCAGGGTATTTATCACAAGCTCGACATCGAAACCGCCCGCCTCGATCCGGTGCTGGATGGATTTATCTGCTGGTTGATGGTGGATATTTCTCCCAACTCCCAAAATGGCGTTCTGGACATGTTCTGGGACATGAAACAAAGCCCGCCGCAGTTCTTTCAACAATTCAACGCTCCCATCGTAATTCTCGCGCGCAATCCCCGGGAAAAAGCGGATGCACCGAGCAGCGCCTTCCGGGACGCACCGGTCTTCACCGCTGGCGACGCGCTCCCAATCGAGTGGGTGGTTTCCAATTTCTCCGGCGCGGAACTCCCCGGCGCCTCGATTCACTGGAAACTCAGCGCCGATGGCCAGGTCCTGATGTCCGGCAACACGCCGGAAATCCGCGTGGCCTCCGGCGCCATAACCGGCATGGGAGTGGACCAGGTGCGGATACCGGATCCCGGGCGGCCGCTCAAGGCACGATTCGAGGCGGTCTTGGTGGCCGGAACAAGCGAGGTCACGGCGGCGCTGCCGGATCGCGTCGAGAACCATTGGGACGTGTGGCTTTTTCCCAAGTTTGCAGTCACCCCGGGTTCGGGCCAGGGACTCGCCGCCCCCCCTTCCCTGCACCAGAAATTGGTGTCGCGGTATCCGGGAATTGCCCGCTCCGACACTCCGGCAGGAGCGGCCGCGTCCCTGTTGATTTCACCCAGTCTGGATGATCCCGACACGGTGGCCGCCTTGGAGGCGGGAAAACGCGTTCTGTTGCTTTCACTGCCGGGGCTGGACTTGATGAAACCAGGTGTGCGGCTGGGTTGGTGGGGCACCTCCGGCCAGACCGGGACCAGCATTGCCCGCCACCCCGCTTTCGGCAACTTTCCGCACGACGGGTTCGTGGATCAACTCTTCTTCCGACTGGTCGGCACGGCGGAAAAACTGGATCCGGGACATGCCTTCGCAAAGGTCCACCCCCTCATGGTCGGAACAGGCCGCGATTACTATATTTTCGGAAACGGGGACACCGGCGGCTGGTGGTTCAATCTCTATATGTTCGAGGCTCAAGTCGGCGCCGGGCGACTGCTCGCCAGCGGTCTGAACCTGGAGACGGACCATCCCGAGGCGATCTGGCTGCTCGACCAGTTGATCCGCTATACCCGGTCCGATCAATTCCAGCCCTCAGGCGCCTTTGACCTCGGTCCGTGGCGGGAAAAAGCGGCTCAACAGGCAGAATTTCGCAAGCGGATCAATGGTTTTTCAGCATTGTTGCCGACCACACTCGAGGTCCGCGCCTACCCGTCCTTCGCCGGGACTTTCCCAATGCGAATCGTCCGCCAAACCACCGGCAACGAGAATCTGGCCTGGCGAACCTTGCCCGTTCCGGAAACGCTCAAAGCCGGACAACCATTCACGTTCCGCTGGCTGGTGTCCACGGGTTACAAAAGCCAGCCTGCAGGCGGACATTTCACCCTCTCCCTGAACGACCGCGAACTGCTGCAGTTCGATGTCGCTTTTACCAGTCAGGAGTGGCAAAGCGCGGATGCCAGCGTAAAGCTGCATTACGAGGTGCGGCGGGTAACCGCCGAGGACAGCGACGGAGTGATGACGCTGACCCTGCCGGGCGCGCTCCTGCAGCCGGGCCGGCCCGCCAAACTCGCGGTCCGCGGCTCGTCGGCGCACAGTCTGCGGTATTTCGGTCTCTATGAATTTCCGTAGGCGAGGCGGAGAAAGCAGCACGCCGCCAACAGTCGCCCCCGTGGGCACGCGCCGCTGCACAGCGGCGGCAACCGGACTTTGAGTGATTCGTAGTTCCGGACATCAAGTCAGAGAGCCAATCAATTCTTTGAACCTCCCGGAGCGGACAAGACCAGATAAACTCTGACCAGCCTTGATTCTGTCCTGCCCGTGCGGGCCGCCGAACGCAGCGGCCGGCATCACGATGGATGCCTGGCTGAAATGACCAATGCCATGAATGACGCGACGACCCTTAAAGACGCGCTGGCGCTATACGGTGGCGCAAAAGCCAAACCCACCCCCAATCACCCCATGTTCCCCGGTGGACTGGAAGTCGGTGATGAAGAACGCCAGCTTGTGCTCGAAGTTCTCGCCAGCCGGCACCTGTTCCGCTACTACGGCCCCGCGATGGGCATTGCCGCCCACGTTTCAAAAGTCGAGCAGTTCGAAACAGAGTTTCGGGAGAAAATCGGGGTCAACCATGCGCTCGCCGTCAATTCCTGCACGTCCGGACTGATCACCTGTCTGATCGCCTGCGGCGTGGGCCCGGGCTGCGAGGTCATTGTCCCCGCCTACACCTTCTTTGCCACCTGCTCGGCGGTGGTGGCTGTGGGGGCCGTGCCCAGAATCTGTGATGTGGACGACACCCTCACCATGGATCCAACGGCTCTGGAAAAACTGATTACACCGCGTACCCGCGCGATCATCCCGGTCCATATGCGCGGCGCGCCGTGCGATATGGACCCCATCCTCGCCATCGCCCGGACGCATGGTTTGAAGGTGATCGAGGACGTGGCGCAAGCCTGCGGAGGCGCTTACAAGGGCCGGCGTCTGGGCGCCATTGGGGACTGCGCGGCCTTCAGCCTGCAATACCACAAAATCATCACCTCCGGTGAAGGCGGAGTGGTGACGACCAACGACCCGGACCTCTATGAACGGGCCTTGTGGGTCCATGACGCGGCCGCATGCTGGCGACCGAACCGCTTTGCCTCCGCCGCGCAGCCCAATCAAATCTTCTGCGGCTACAATTTTCGCATGGCCGAATTGACCGGCGCCGTGGCCTTGGCGCAAGTGCGGAAATTGGAGGGTCTGTTGGCGAGGATGCGTGAACACAAGGCCCGGATTCTCGGCCAGATCCGGGACCTGCCGGGCTTGGAATTCCGCCGGCTGACGGATCCGGCCGGCGACACCGCCATCGCCCTTTTCTTCTACCTGGCCGATCCGCGCCTCGCGCGCCGGTTTGGCGAGGCCATCAAAGCCGAGGGCCTTCCCGGCGGTTCAGCCTTCGACCAGGACATCCCCGACTGGCACATCTACTACCATTGGGATCAAATCATGCAGAAGGCCTCGCCGTTCGCGGACGGTTTTCCCTACACCTACCATGAGAAACTTACAGGCGTGCCGCTCCAGTATTCCAAAACCTCGTGCCCACAATGCAATGATCTCTTAAGCCGGGCCATCACGATCGACATCGCTCCGCGCCTGACCTCCGAAGATTGCAACCTGATCGCCAGGGGAATCCGCAAGGTGGCCGCGGCCCTGCTCTGAGACCCGCCGGAAAGCTTGTGACCGGGCTCGTCCCGGTTGAGGACCGCCTTGGGCGGGGCGGCGGCAAAATGGCTGCTGCAGTTTCCTGCCCGTGGCGGCAACACGGCGTTCAGCGTGATTTTCGGTGCTACACAAACCAGCTCCTGTGGCAACCAGGCGGAGCTGGGCGGCGTGGCGATGACTGCGCAGCGGCCGCTCGGCAGCGGAAGTGACCGCGATTCAGCGTGGCGCTTCCGGGGCCTTGGCTTCGTCGGCGACGGGAAAAATGGACATGCCCACCACCTGGATGTGTCCGTCACTGCCAAGTTTTTGGATGCGGAACCGGAGTGCGTCGAACTCGACCACCGCATTCTCCTCGATCCGTTCCGGCCCCAGCTCCCGACGCATCACTTCATCGAGCGAAGCCTCCGGCGGGGCGTTCACGGAAATGGAATAAAACTCCTGCAGTTCTCCGACCGTCACGGTGCCCCGGAACGGAAATTCAATGACCCTGGGGACTGCGGAAGGTTGATCCGCCGTACGCGCGAACACCCGGTCCACCAGCGGCTCGGTGCCGGGTTTCAACACCAAAATCACGTGGTCGCCCGCGTGAATCCGCGTGATTCCCTGCGGCGGAATGACCTTTTGTCCACGCACAATCATGGCGATGACCACGCCGGCCGGCAAAGCCAGCTCCTTCACCAGGCGTTCCGCCGCCCGGGAGTTTTCGGTAATCGCATAATCCAGAATCTTGCCGTCCACTTGCCGCAGTGAGTTGATTTCCAGGGAAACCGGCGGCTCAGGCTCGCGGGGACATTCCAGCCCGAGCCAGCGGGCCACCGGAGTGAGGGTGGTGCCCTGGACGATGGCCGAGAGCACGACAATGAAAAATACTACGTCGAAGATCAGGGCGGCATGCATCGGGATCTCCGGAGTCGCGAACATCAACGGGAACGTTGCCAACGTGATCGGCACGGCGCCTTTCAGCCCCACCCACGAAACGAACGTGAATTCCCTGAGATTGATCCGGAACGGCAGGGCCGAAATCAGTACGGCGGCCGGACGCGCGACAAATATCAACACCGCGCAGATCAACAGCGCCTTGCCACTCACCTCCCACAACCGGCTGGGAAAACACAACAAACCCAGCGTCACGAACATGACAATCTGCGCCAGCCAGGCCATCGCGTCATGAAACCGGCGGATCCCCTGTTGAAACATCAACCGCCGGTTTCCGATGACAATCCCGGCCAGATAAACCGCCAAAAATCCGCTGCCGCCCAGTTGGACGGTTGCCCCATACGTCAGCAGACAGCACGCGCTCACAAGCACCGGGTACATCCCCACCGCCCCCAGTTCGATGCGATTGAGCACCCAGACCGTGCCGTATCCACCCAAAACCCCCAACACACCCCCGACGAGCATCTGCGAAGCGAATAGCCCGAGCAGCCCCGGACCAAACTCTACGCGCCCCAGCAGCAACTCGATGCAGCCAATGGTCAGAAAGATCGCCATCGGATCGTTGGAAGCACTTTCCACCTCCAGCACGGCCGCCAGCCGCTTCGACAAACTGACCCCGCCCCAACGCAGGACGGAAAACACGGCCGCCGCATCCGTGGACCCCACGATGCTGCCCAGCAACAGCCCTTCGAGCAGTGAAATATTGAGAATCCATGCGGCTGCCGCGCCCGTGATCGCGGCAGTGACCACCACGCCGACCGTCGCCAACAGGAGCGAAGGCTTCCACGCCGCGCGCAATGCCTCGGCGGACGTTCCAAGCCCTCCGTCAAACAGAATGATGACGAGGGCAAGGGTGCCAATCGCGTGCGCGAGACGGTAATCTTCAAAATCGATCCCGCCGATCCCCTCCGACCCGGCCAGGATGCCGACCAACAGAAAGAGCACCAGCACCGGCAGCCCCAGACGCGACGAAAGCTTGCTCGACACGATGCCGAGCAAGATCAACACCCCTGCAACCAGGATAAGCGTATCAACGATGAACATTGGCGGGACAGAGCAACAAGCCAAGCTTCCGCGGGGCGTAGGCTGGGGTTTCTGTTGGACAATTGGCAAGACCGAATGTGCAGTGCCGCGATAAGAGGGTCAATTCCGCGCCGGAGGTTCGCGCGCCAGATGCGGAGGGTACGCCGCCCACCAAGGGTCCCAGTCTCTGTTCTCCGGGGTTGCCGTCGTCGAGATCACGCCAATCGTTCCGGTTCTGCCCACGCGCCGCTTGCGTCCAATCGGTCTGCCCAAGCGCCGTGGTCACGCGGATGGCCGGGGCGCCATTGGGATTATCGCGATTGCGCTGCTGTTCGAGGTTGACGCGCGGGCTGGTGGCGCGGAGAAAACCTTTGAGTGGATTGTAAAAGGATGATTTGCCGCCACCGTTTTCGGCATACACCAAGAGATTTTCCCCGGCTGCCAGGGGCAATCGAAACGAATCGCCGGCGAAGCCGCGATAGTTCGTGATTTCGACGCCGGTGATTCTCATTCGCCATGCCCTTTGGTTGATTGGTTTCATTACACTTCCGGGCGCAGAGCGCGTTTGAGGCTGCCCTTATCAATTCCAATCACCTGACTGCCTGAAGGAGAATCTGCATTTTGTTGTTCGCGCCAAGACCGGGGTAGATGACCAAGGCCAGCCTCAGCGGGGGGATTAGTTTTCGATGATCGCTCGCGGACGGAAACCACAGCAGGTTCTCGGCTGCCAGCATGGTCTGGAGGATGTGCTCCGCGTTTCAGCGGGCGACTGCTCCAAATCCGGCAGGACGACGCCAACAGCTGAAAGCACCGTTTGGGGAGGGGCAAACACCCGGCTCATTTCCAACCAAGCCTTCGTGGTGCCCGCCTGTAAAGCGATGCTGATGATTCCCAAGCCCGGGTAGTTTTCGGCAAAGTTCCGGGCCAACTGCGGGGAATCCGGCCCGGCGGCAAAACAGACGCCGCGCGTTGGGGCCGGTTGATCAAAAAACGAGGATGGAAATGAGGTCTGGCTCAACGACCTCCAAGGTGTCCTCGTGGTAACCCTGCCTGCCGCTCACAATGACTTTCATGGTCATGCTTCGCCCTTGATGGTGCGGACCAAATCCAAGGCGCGGTCTTCTCCCTCTCCTCCATCCGATGGAGGAGAGGGATGGGGAGAGGAGGGCCGTTTCCGTGGCAGCGGCTTCGGTTCACCAAGCACCTGTTCCAGCTTCGGCGGCACAAAACGGTGATTTTGTTCTTTCCACATCACCTTCACGCAACCCGTCCGCCGTTGCCGCGCGTGCCAGATTTCCAGCAATACACCTCCCCGGTTCTTATGCCACTGATGATTCCAAAAGCGCACCACTTCAATGTCCTGCTCCGCGAGAAATTTCTCCCGCTCCTCGTCGCGTTTGATTCCTTCCGGCAAACCATGTTGAAAGCCGTCCAGTTCCACCGCCAGCCGCGCCAGCGGGCAATAGCAATCCAGAAAATAGCTGCCCACCGGGGCTGCCACCGGAATTTGAAACCCGCGAAACGTCCCGCTTTCACCGCCTGCCAAAGCTGCTTTTCTTCGGTGGTTTGGTGCGGCGAAGTTGCCGGGCACGGGCGGTGGGGTTCATGCGAAAGCCGCCGCCTCTCCCCGCCCCTCTCCCCCTCCGAGGGCGGAGAGGGAGTCAATGTTTGCGCCTCCTCACGTCGGCTACTACCAGGACGAATGCGGTAAAACGCATCGTGGCGTTGACTGCGGATGAACGTGACCGTGCTGCCGACGCGCGGTGGTTGCGCGCGCCCAACACGGGCGCGGAGCGGCAAGCCTTTGATGCGACGAAATTCCTCCGGGTTCTGCTGGCGGAACTGGCGGAGTTCCATGAGCAGGGAGAGCCGTTGGGCGCGCTCCTCCTCCTCGGGCGAACGCTCGAACAGACCGAAGTTGTCCACTTCCGCCGTCTCTGAATAAATCTGGCTGTCCTCACCCAGCGCGGTGTGAAACGCCTGCAACTTCATGATCGCCTTCTTCTTCAACTCGATGTCGTCGTCCACCTTGGCCGTGGGATAAAAATTGTAGATGTAGATATTGGGCGCGCCCGGCGCCGGCGCGGTCCGCGCCATTTCTTCCGAACAAAAACAGCCGTGGGTTGTCCATTCATTCGTTGGGCACCGGCGGGATGCGAACGGAACCTTGCGTCGCAAACGGCATCCGGCAAAACTGAACATTCCAAATGGAAAGGTTTTCGAAGGCGATCAACAGCATGGGTCTCCGTCACCGCGTGGTGATGCCGCGGCGGTTGGCGGGAGTGGCGGGATGGGGACTTTCGCTGACGCTGGCTGCCGCCGTCACCTTCACCGCGAGCATTGATCAGGATACGGTCCATCTTGGCGAGCAGGTCGGATTTGCGCTCACCTTCGATGGCGCGCAACCCGAGGGCACACCGCCCCCTCCGTCCGTACCGGGGTTGCAGTTTGCCTACAACGGCCCATCAAGCCAGTTCAGTTTCGTCAACGGCCAGACCTCCGCCAAAATCACGCACAACTACACCATCACCCCGCAACGCGTGGGCGAGTTCGTCATTCCTCCGGTCCAGGTGACGCTGGACCGGCAGAGGTTGACGACACAGCCCATCCATCTGAAGGTGCTTCCAGTCCAGGCGCCCGCGCCCGAAAGCCTGGCCAATGGATCACAACCGGTCTTCCTGCGCTTGCAACTGCCCAAGACCAACCTTTACCTGGGCGAGGTTCTCACCGGCGAATTTCAGCTTTACCTGCGGGAGGGTGTCAATGCCGGTCAATTCCAGTTCACCGCAACTCCTGCAGAGGGCCTCACCGTGGGCAAGATGACCGAACTGCGCCGGCAACGGAAGCAAATCGGCAATGCGATCTACACGGTGATTCCCATCGCGGTCAGTCTCACCCCCATCAAAACCGGCCCGCTCGCACTCGGCCCGGTTACCGCCAGCATTGTGATCGAGTTGCCGGCGAGCAATCGGCGGCGGGATTTCTTTGATCCTTTTGGCATGTTCAACAAGGAGCGGCGCCAACTTTCCCTCGCCACCGAAGCAGCAACGCTGCAGTGTCTGCCGTTGCCGACGGAAGGCCGCCCGGCCAATTTCACCGGCGCCGTGGGGGAATTCTCCATGACGGTGAGCGCGGGCCCCACCAATGTTGCCACCGGCGACCCGATCACCGTGCGGGTGGCCATCAGCGGCCAGGGTGGACTGGACTCGCTGACGCTGCCGGAGCAACCGGCATGGAAAAATTTTAAAATTTATCCGCCGACGTCCCGGATCGAAACCACGGACCCACTGGGTTTGCAGGGCACAAAAACCTTTGAGCAGATCGTTTCCCCGGAAAGCATGGATTTGAAGGAATTACCTCCGTTCACCTTCTCGTTCTTCAATCCGGAAACGAAAACTTACCAGACCTTGAGTCAGCCGGGCCCGGCGCTCATCGTGCGTCCGGGAGGCACCGCGGTCGCGCCAACGGTGGCGGCTCAGCCCCCCGACGCGAATCAGGCGCCGCCGCCGCAACTCGACATTGTGCCGATCAAAACGCGCCTCGGAACGGTCCGGCACCGCCCCGCCCGGACGGGCTTCACCCCAACCTTTGTCACGCTCAATGTGGTGCCGGCGCTCGCCCTGGTTGGCGTGATGCTCTGGCGCAAACGCGCCGAGGCACTGGCGGGCAATCCGCGCCTGCGCCGCCGCCGGCGCGTGGAACTGGTGTTGCGCGAAGGCCAGGACCGGCTGCGCGTTTTGGCCAGGCAGAACCAGACGGAGGCGTTTTTTGCAGAACTCGTGCGCCTGTTGCAGGAAAAACTGGGGGAACGCCTGGACCTGCCGGCTTCCGCCATTACGGAGGCAATCATCGAAGAAAAACTCCGCCCACGCGGCGTGGCTGAACCCACACTGACCGCGCTGCAGGCGCTTTTCCAGGCCACCAACGCGGCCCGGTACGCGCCCATGCGTTCGGGTCAGGAACTGGCGGCGTTCATCCCCCAATTGACAACGGTGCTGCGCGAACTGGATGAGGTGGAATCGTGATCGCCCCACTTTCAATCTACGTCCGCCCGGCACGGCTCCGTCCGGCAGGCGGGTGGACGCGACTCGTCCGCGGTCTGGGGCTGGCGCTGGCGCTGCTGGGGCTCGGGGGCTTCGTGCAACACACCAGGGCGGCGGATGATCTGGCGGCCCAATTTGACGCCGCCAACCAGCTCTATGCACAAAGCCAGTTTTCCGCCGCCGCGGCAGCATACAACCAATTCCTCACGAACGGGACCATTTCCGCAGCCCTCTATTTCAACCTCGGTAATGCGCACTTCAAGGCCGGTCAGCTGGGCCGGGCGATTGCCGCCTATCGCCAGGCGGAGGCCCTGTCGCCCCGCGACCCGGATGTGCGCGCCAATCTGCAATTCGCGCGGAATCAGGTGCATGGACCGCGCCTCGCGCCCGCCGCCTGGCAGCAGAAACTGGCCGCACTTTCAAACGCCGAATGGCTGGCCACGACGACGGTTGCCGTCTGGATCACGTTTGCGTTGCTCATCCTCCAGGTGCTCCGCCCGGCCTGGCGTTCCGCGCTCCGGATTTGGAGTGTCGCCGGCGTGGGGGTGTCCGTTGCGCTCCTGCTGGGCGCGAAGTTCGCCGCCGCGCAAAATGCGCCCGGCCGGGTGGCCATCGTGATTGCGCATCAGGCCACGGTACACGCCAGCCCGTTTGCGGAATCCGCCGCGACGTTCACGGCACACGATGGGGCGGAACTGCGTGTGCTGGACCAAAAGGATGCGTGGTTGCAGGTGACCGATGAGGCTCACCACCTCGGGTGGATCGAGCAGGACGCGACCATCCGGACAGGTCGTTCTTGAATCCATCGCCCCGGCGTCGGGCCCCCCTGCGGCATCAGCGGAGCGCGGCCGGTCGGCGCCGGGTTTGCGCGGGCCGGGGGCGGGGGTGAAAAAAGCCAAACGCCTTCAGCTCTTCGCGCAGGCGCTCCATGGGAAGGCCCACCACGTTGCTGTACGAGCCAAAAAGCGCGGCAATGATGCGGTCGCCATGCTCTTGAATCGCGTACGCCCCCGCCTTGTCCATTGGGTCAATCAACCGCAAATAAGCGCGGATCTGGGCGGCGGTCAGCGGATGAAATTGCACGTCGGTCCAATCGGTAAAAACCCGCCGCCGGCGTTCGCGCAGGTGCAGCAGACACACCCCGGTAATGACCGCATGCACCCGCCCGGCCAGCGCGCGCAACATGGCCGCCGCATCGCGCTGGCTGGTCGGCTTGCCCAAAAGCCGGGTGTCCCGGTCCAGGTACACCATCGTATCCGCACCAATGACCAGGGCATCGGGAAAGCGCCGGGCGACGGCGCGGGCCTTGCGGTAGGCGTTGACCTGCGCCATTTCCCAGGCGGTCAGTTGTTGGTCATGCACCTCTCGGGCCGTGCTGGGGACCACCTGGAACGGCACATCGAACAAGGTGAGCAGTTCCCGCCGCCGCGGAGATTTGGAAGCCAGAATAATTGGTAATGCCTTCATAGTTGGCCCCCCCAGACTACCGCAGGCGGAACGGGAAACAAACCTTCTTGTTTTTCCGGCGGCCGGACCTGATTATGCCCCTCAGCCAACTGCGCTCATGAACTTGTCAATTTGGAAACGCCTTTACACGACGCTCGTGATCTTCATCACGATCATCCTTCTGGCTGTGGGGCTGGCCTTTTTCAGCCAGCACAGTCGCGGGCGCAGCATCCACAGCAGCGATCAATTGCACGTGGCTGAGGCCCGGATCGGCTATAATCTGATGCTGATCAGTGATGCGTTGCGCGCCATGCTCATCGAACCGCGCGAAGCGCAGATGGTGGAGACCGAATACGGCAACATCAAGGCCGGCATGGAGGACCTCAAGAATTGTCTGCAGCAGTTGCGCCAGGCCTATCCGCAAAAGGTCATCCAGGAGTCGCTGGACAGGCTGGACAGTTTTGTGACGTTCACCCTGGAATTGCACATCAAAGGCGTGATGGACCAGCTGGACAAGGATTCGGGAAGTGCGCGCGACTTTTTTCTGAAATCCAACCCGGGACTGACCAAGCAGCGCAAGGACGTCATGGCGGAAGTCAAAAACGCCTTTGAGCAAATCCGCAGCGAGGATGACGACCGCGCGAGCCGGATCGGTTTCATTGCCGTGCTGGGGCTGGTGGCGGTGTTGTGCTCGGCCTTCTTTGTGTTCCGCTCCGTGCTGTCTTCCGCCATCACCATTCCGCTGAAGCAGCTGGTGGACGTCATGGAACGGATGCGCAACGGGGACTTCACCCAGCGCGTTGCGCTGAATCGCCAGGACGAATTCGGCGTGTTGGGCGAGGGGTTGAACCGGCTGGCGGATGACCTTTCGATTCTGGTGGGCCAGGTGCAACGGTCCGGCGTCCAGGTGAACATCACGGCCACGCAGATCGCCGCCACCTCGCGGGAACAACAGTCCACCGCCACGGAGATCGCCGCCACCACCGCCGAGATCGGGGCCACGTCCCGACAGATCTCGACCACTTCGCGCGAGCTGGACATCACCATGCAGGAGGTCGTGGACGTGGCGCATGAAACCGGAAATCTCGCGGGCAGCGGGCAGAACGGCATCACCCGCATGGAAAACACCATGCGCCAGCTCATGGCGGCAGCCGCCACAATCGGCGGAAAACTCGCCGCGCTGAACGAACGGGCGGGAAACATCAACGCCGTCGTCACCACCATCACCAAGGTGGCGGACCAAACCAATCTCCTCTCGCTCAATGCGGCGATCGAGGCCGAGAAGGCGGGGGAATACGGACTCGGGTTCGCGGTCGTCGCCATGGAAATCCGCCGCCTTGCCGACCAGACGGCGGTGGCCACTTACGACATCGAAAAGATGGTCAAGGAAATGCAGTCCGCAGTGACCGCGGGCGTCATGGGCATGGACAAATTTTCGGAGGAGGTCCGGCGCGGCGTGGAGGAAATCAACCAGGTCAGCAAGCAACTGGCCCAAATCATCAGCCAGGTCCAGTTGCTGACGCCCCGCTTTGCCACGGTCAGTGAAGGCATGCATGCCCAGGCCACCGGAGCGCAGCAAATCAGTGAGACGCTGACCCAGCTCAGCGAGGCCGCGCATCAGACCGCCGACTCCCTGCGACAATCCAACCTGGCGATTGAACAGTTGAACGAGGCCGCCCGCAGCCTGCAATCCAGCGTGGCGCGCTTCAAGCTGGAGATGAAATGAAGTCATGCTGTTTGTCCTGTTCCAACTTGGCAATGAGCGCTTCGCCCTGGAAGCCCGGCGCGTGGTGGAGCTGGTGCCGTTGCTCGAATTGAAAAAGATTCCGCACGCCCCGCCCGGTCTAGCCGGCGTTTTTGTCTATCGCGGCCAGCCGGTTGCGGCGGTGGATCTCTGCGCGCTGATTCTGGGGCGCCCGGCGGCGGAACATTTCAGCACGCGCATCCTGATCATCAACCAGCCCGGCGGCACATCCCCGGACCGCCGGCTTGGTCTCATTGTGGAACGCGCCACCGAAACGTTTCAGGGCAGGCCCGAAGACCTGGTCGAGGCGCAAATTCCGGTGGCGGGGAAGCCGTTTGTCGGCCATTTGTTGAAGGATGCCGAAGGCGTGATCCAGCTGCTTGATTTGGACCGCCTCCTGCAACAGGAGCGCTGCGTTTCCGCTCCCGAGCCAATATTGGAATCCGCGCATGTTACAGATTGAAGCATTATTGCGGCGTCACATCGGCCTGGAAGCCACCGCCATCGGCCCGGGGCGCATCCGCCAAACGATCCAGCAACGCATGGCGCGGCGGGGCCTCAAGTCCATCGCCGAATACGAGCAGCATCTGTACGAATCACCCGCGGAATTGGATTGTCTGATTGAAGCGGTCGTCGTCACGGAAACCTGGTTTTTCCGCGACCGCGCGCCGTTCGACGCGTTTGCGCGGATGGTCACGGAAACCTGGCGGCCGCAGCATCCCACGCAGACGTTGCGCATCCTCAGCGTGCCCTGCTCCAGTGGTGAAGAGCCGTTTTCCGCGGCGATGATCCTGGCCGATGCCGGAATCGCTCCGGACGCGTTCCAAATTGACGCAATGGATATTTCCCAGCACGCCCTCACCCGCGCCGCCCGGGCGGTTTACAGCAACAACTCCTTTCGCGGGGCCAACCTCGACTTTCGCCAACGGCACTTCCAGCAGGTGAAAGGCGGCTTCGCGCTGAACCCGGTTCTGCGGCGGTCCGTCTCCTTTCAGCGGGCCAATGTTTTGGATGCCGGTTTCCTGGCGTCAACTCCGCCTTACGATTTCATCTTCTGCCGCAACCTCCTGATCTATTTTGACCGGTTCACGCAAGCTTCCGTCCTCGCCAAGTTGCATCGCTCCTTGGCGCCCGACGGCGTGCTTTTTGTCGGCCCGGCGGAAGTGCCCATCGCCACCCGGTGCGGGTTTACAAATCTCCGCCTCCCGCTGGCGTTCGCGTGTCACAAAAGCGCATCCGCCGCCGGCCGCCGCTGCCGCCGGCCGCCGCGCTCCACCGCATCTCCCGGCCCACTCGACGGCGGCGCCGGCAGCCCGATTCCGCTGGTGCGCCCGATGCTGCTCCCGCAAGCGTCCACATCAGGTCCCCACCGCGATGCCGCGGTGCTCAGCTACGCGCACGAACTGGCGGCCAGCGGGCGGCTGGAGGAGTCCGCAGCCCTGTGCTGGCGCTATTTGCAGCGACACCCGGATTGCGCGGAGTGCTTTTACCTGCTCGGCTTGATTCAGGAAGTCAACCATGATCCACAGGCGATTGAGTCTTACCGCAAGGCGCTGTATCTGGATCCCCAGCACTACGAATCCCTGGAACGCTCGATGGTCTGGTGGGAGCAGCAAGGCCACCCCGCCCGGGCCAACGTGTTCAAGCGCCGCATGCTCCGGCTGGCCCAACAACGCAGGCGGGAAAACAGAAGAGACTCCGAACCCTTGAGACCAGAGTGAAACGCGCCAGACCCGATCCCGCCGCCCCGTCAAAGCCGGACACCCCGGGCACGCAGCACCTGTCCCGCCCGGAATTGGAAGCGCTGGCGGCCGAACCGCCGCCCGCTGAGGATCCGGTGCCGGCAAACTATGTCACCGTTTCGAATGCGCCCATAAACCCCGCCGCCCCGCCACCACCCCCAAAGCCGTCCCTGAATGTTCTGACGTCCGCCCCTATGCCGGATGAACCCGGCACCCAGCATTTCATCCGGGTCGAAGCGGAAATTGTCCACATTGAGCCGGCGTCCGGCGCAGGTGCGCTGGCGCGAGTGGCAGGGACGACGGAGTCCCCGGCATTCCACCAACCCGTCACCCAAACCGGCAATCACCCGGCGCCGGAGGACGATTGCTGGAATCACGAGGGAGTTTACGGAAATCATTCCTGCACGAAGCTTGCGCAGTACGGTCATTGCAACCACTGCCCCACCTATGCCCGGGCAGCATCCCAGTTCCTGAACCGTCCCATTCCGTCCGATTACCGGCGCGAGTGGAGCCTGCATTTCGCCCCGGAGAAACACGTGGCGGCCCCGGCCAAAACCAGTGTGGTGATTTTCCGGCTGCTCAAGGAATGGCTCGCGTTGCCGACGGAAATATTCCAGGAAGTCGCCGAGCGACGGACGCTGCACACCATCCCGCATCGCCGCCATACGGTGTTGCTCGGCATCGTCAACATCCGGGGCGAACTGTTGATCTGCGCCGCGCTGAACCGGCTGCTCGGCCTGGAAACCCCGCCCGCCGCCCTGGTTCACACCCAACCGCACGAACGGTTGCTCGTCGCCCAATGGCGCGGGCAGCGGGTGGCGTTTCCTGTGGACGAAGTCCACGGGGTGCATCGGTTCCACAACGCTGATCTGCGCAAACCGCCCAGCCTCTTCACTCAGGCCGGACGGCACTGCGCCCACGGAATTTTTCCCTGGCGCCAGCACACCGTCGGCCTGATTGATCCCGAACCCCTGATGGCTTCGCTGAATCGGAATTTGTCCTGATTGCCAACTTCCATTACCCCGTGCCGAACAAGGACGTGTAAACTCAAGCGGAGCCCGTTAATGAAGAAATCCGAGCCACCGAAAGCGCGCGCCGTGGAGGACCTCTCGATGCTGGAATTGTTCCGCACCGAGGCCGAAAGCCAGACGGCGTTGTTAAGCGCAGGCCTCCTGGCGTTGGAACGGGCCCCGGCGACGACGGAACAACTGGAAGCGCTCATGCGCGCCGCCCACTCCTACAAGGGCGCGGCGCGCATCGTCAACCTGGAAGCCGGCATCGCGGTAGCCCACGGCTTGGAGGACTATTTCGTCGCCGCCCAGAAAAACCGGCTGACCCCCTGCCAGGCGCACATCAACATACTCCTGCGCGGTGTGGACTGGCTCGCGGACCTGGGCAAACAGGACGACCAGGGCCTGGTCACCTGGGAGCAGCGGCACCAGGCGCCGCTGGAGCAGTGGCGCCGGGAAGTCCGGGCAATCATCGAAACGCCCTCCGACGCCTTCCCGCCCATCAAAATTTCCAGCGTTCCGGCCAGCGGGGATACCACGCACTTCCGCAGCGCGGAAATAACGCCCACCACCAGGAGTGCGGAATCCGCCGAGGCGGTTGAGCGCTATTTGCGATTGTCGGCAGAGAACCTGAACCGGCTGCTGGCGCTGGCCGGCGAGACGCTGGTCGAATCCCGCTGGCTGCGTCCGTTCACCGCGCAGCTGCAACGCCTCAAACGCCAGCATACGGAGCTCGAAGCGACGCTGCACCGTTTGCAGCACCGGGCCCCTTCGGCGCCCTCACCGGCCCCGCAGGAGCTGGCCAGTGCCGCGCAACAGACACGCGAATTGGCGCGTCAGCTGGAGGAACGCCTGCAGGAACTGGATCAACATGAACGCCGCACCGCACAACTGGCCAATCGGCTGTATCTGGAGGCGTTGCGCACCCGCATGCGTCCCTTTGGCGACGGCGTCCGGCATTTCCCCCGGATGGTGCGCGATCTTGCCCAAAGCCTGGGGAAACAAGTCCGCTTTGAAATTCTCGGCGAGAACACGCAGGTGGATCGGGATATTCTGGAACGGCTCGAAGCGCCGTTGACGCATCTGCTGCGCAACGCGGTGGATCACGGCACCGAACCGCCCGCGCTGCGACTGGAGCAAGGCAAACCGGCGGAAGCGACCATCCGGCTGGAAGCGCGGCACAGCGCCGGCATGTTGCAAATCACCCTGACCGATGACGGTCCCGGCCTGGACGCCCAACAGGTCCGTGACGCCATCAACCACCGCAAGCTCATCGCGCCTTCCGCAGTGGAGAAAATGAGCGAACCCGAGTTGTTGCAGTTCCTGTTCCTGCCGGGTTTCACCCTGCGGAAAACGGTCACGGAAATCTCCGGGCGCGGGGTGGGCCTCGACATCGTTCAGACCATGATCCGCAGTGTCCGCGGCAGTGTCCGCGTCTCCACCTTGAAGGGCCGCGGCATGCGCATCCAGCTGCAACTGCCGCTCACCCTTTCGGTCTTTCGCGCCTTGCTGGTGGAAATCGGCGGCGAACCCTACGCCTTCCCCCTGACGCAAATTGTGAACAGCCTCAAGCTGTCGCGTGACCGGATTTTGTCCCTGGAAGGCCAGCCGCATTTCCGCCAGGGCGATCAGCACATCGGTCTGGTCAATGCGCAGCAAATTCTGGACGTGTCGTTTCCGGTGGAGGATCAGGCCGAGGAACTGGCCCTGGTTGTTTTGGGCGCCGCCAATCAACGCTACGGCCTGCAAGTGGATCGGTTCCTCGGCGAACGCGAGCTGGTCGTGCAACCGCTGGATCCGCGGCTTGGGAAAATCAAGGACATCAGTGCGGCCGCGCTGATGGATGATGGTGCGCCGGTATTGATCGTGGACGTGGAGGATTTACTGCGCAGCATCGACAAATTTGTTGCGAGCGGGCGGCACACCGCCATTCCCCCGGCCCTTCTACCGGCCGCCGGCCACCGCGAGAAACGCATCCTCGTCGTGGAAGATTCACTGACCGTACGTGAACTCGAACGGAAACTGCTGGAAGCGGCGGGGTATGCCGCCGACGTCGCCGTGGATGGCATGGATGGATGGAACGCGGTGCGGGCGGGGAGTTACGATCTGGTGATCACCGACGTGGACATGCCCCGGCTGGACGGCATCGAGCTGACCATCCTGATTAAACAGGAAGAACGCCTGAAACTCACGCCCGTCATGATTGTGTCCTACAAGGACCGCGAGGAGGATCGCCTGCGCGGCCTCAATGCGGGGGCGGACTATTATCTGACCAAGGGCAGTTTCCAGGACGCAACCCTGATCCAGGCGGTGGCCGACCTCATCGGGGAGGCGAACCAGTGAAAATCGGCATTGCCAACGATCTGGTTCTCGCCGCGGAAGCGTTGCGGCGCAGCATCAACACGCACACCAAACACGAGGTCCTCTGGGTGGCCAGGGACGGCGCGGAAGCGGTCGCCCGCTGCGAAAATGCCTGCCCCGACCTTATCTTGATGGATTTGTTCATGCCACGGTTGAACGGCATTGAAGCCACCCGGCAAATCATGGCCAGGACTCCCTGCGCCATCGTCGTGGCAACGGCCAGAGTTGAAGATCACATCTCCCAGGTCTTCGCCGCGATGGGGGCCGGCGCGCTGGACGCGGTGGATGTCCCCCCCCTTGCCGGAGCGGCATCGTCAAAGGGCGTCGCCATGTTGCTGGCCAAAATCCAGACGATTGAAAAACTGTTGGGGGCAACCCGGTCGCCCAAGTCCGCCAAAACCATCCGGGCCGTTCTGCCGCCAACGGGAGCGCGCGCGCCGGACCAGCCCGGGAAACTGGTGGTCATTGGCGCATCTGCGGGTGGTCCGGCGGCGCTGACGGCCATTCTTGCCGGCTTGCCAGCCACCTTCCCTGCGGCCATCGTGGTCGTGCAGCATGTGGACCAACAGTTTGCCGCCGGCCTGGCGGAGTGGTTGGCGTCCCGCGCCCGGCTGCCCGTGCGCGTCGTGGCCGAGGGCGACCGGGTGGAGCCGGGGCGCGTCTTCCTCGCCGGGCGCAACCAGCATCTTGTGATGTCCAGCGGAACGCGGTTGAGCTACTCCCTGCAGCCCCACCAGAGCGCCTACTGTCCTTCCGTGGACGTGTTTTTTCACAGCGTGGCACGGCACTGGCCGGGTATGACTGCCGGCATCCTGCTGACAGGGATGGGACGCGACGGAGCCGAGGGCTTGAAGGCTTTGCGCGAAGCGGGACATCATACGATTGCGCAAAACCGGCTCAGCAGCACGGTGTACGGCATGCCCAAGGCAGCGGTGGAGTTGCAGGCCGCCCGGGAGATTTTAGCGCTGGACAAAATCGCGCCGCGCCTCATTTCTATTTTGAGTCAAACTCATGGCCACCGAACGCACTGAACATCCCGTCTCCGGCGGAAGCGGCCTCACGTTTCCCCAGCTCCCGGATTATCACGTCATGGTGCTGCTGGTGGACGATCAGGCCATGGTATGTGAGGCCATCCGCCGGGCACTCATCAGTGAACCGGACATTGATTTCCATTATTGCGCCGACGCGCGCGAGGCCGTCGCCCTGGCGACGCAGTTGCGCCCCACGGTGATTCTCCAGGACCTGGTGATGCCGGGCATTGACGGGTTGAGTCTTGTCACGCAATTCCGCGCCCATCCCGTCACCCGGGAGATTCCGATCATCGTCCTGAGCACCAACGAGAATCCCCAGGTCAAGGGGCAGGCGTTCAGCCTCGGCGCCAACGATTACCTGGTCAAGTTGCCGGACCGCCTGGAGTTGCTGGCGCGCATCCGCTATCACTCCCGCGCCTACCTCAATCAGATCCAGCGGGACGCCGCCTATCGCGCGTTGCGGGAGAGCCAGCAACAACTGGTCAACGGCAACTCGCAATTGCTGGCCTTGAACCAAAAACTTGAGGAGGCCACGCTCGCGAAGTCCGAGTTTCTCGCCAACATGAGCCACGAAATCCGCACCCCGATGAATGGCGTGGTCGGCATGATCTCGTTGCTGTTCGACACGGACCTGTCCGAGGAACAGCGGGAATACGTGGAAGGCGTGCGCACCAGCGCCGACGCCCTGCTGACCATCATCAATGACATTCTGGATTTCTCCAAGATCGAGGCGGGCAAACTGGAACTCGACCATCATCCGTTTGAGCTGCACGGCTGCGTGGAGGATGCGCTGGAACTGCTGGCCCCCAAGGCCGCGGAGAAACGGCTGGACCTGGTTTATGTCGTGGACGATTCGCTGCCGAAAATCGTCGTCAGCGACATGACCCGGCTGCGCCAGGTTCTGGTCAACCTGCTCAGCAATGCGGTGAAATTCACCCCGGCGGGCGAAGTGGTGGTGGAAGTGAGTCCCGCCACGGCCGCCATCCGGGAAATGGACGGCGACACCGACGGCACCACGGTCAGCCGGGAGGAATGGTTGCTGCACTTCAGCGTGCGTGACACCGGCATCGGCATTCCGTTGGACAAGCAGCATCGGCTGTTCAAGTCCTTTCACCAGGTGGACGCCTCCACCACGCGGCACTTCGGCGGGACGGGGCTGGGGCTGGCAATCAGCAAGCGCCTCGTGGAATTGATGGGCGGACGCATCTGGGTGGACAGCGACGCGGGCGCGGGCGCGACCTTTCATTTCACCATTCTTGTCCAGGGCGCGGCCACGGTCACACCGCCCGCCTGGGTGGGAAAGCAGCGGCAACTCACCGGCACATCCGTGCTCCTGGCCGAACACGGCGCCGGCAGCGCCCGCATTCTCCGGCAACGGCTGGAAACCTGGGGCATGCAGGTCACCGTGGCCGACACGGCGGACAAGGTGCTCACCCTGCTGCGCGAACCGGTTGAGTATGGCGCCGTGCTGCTCGATTCGCACCTGCCCGGCATGGACTGCTTTGCCCTGGCGCGCGAGATTCAAAAACTGCCGTCCCGGAAGCCGCGTCCCCTGCTCCTGCTCTCTCCGGCCCGGCTGCGCACCGAGGATCTCCACGCTGCGGGAATGACCGAAGCCAGCTACCTCCACAAACCCATCCGGCCGGCCCAGCTGTTGGAGATGCTCTGCCGTCTGCTGGGCGTGCGCGCCGAACACGACCGAAAAACTCCGTTTACTCCGGGACTCGACTCCGATTTTGCGCGCCGATTGCCGCTGCGTATTCTGCTGGCGGATGACAATCCGATCAATCAAAAGGTCGGCATCAGCGTCCTCAACAAACTGGGCTATCAAGCCGGGCTGGCCACCAACGGGGCCGAAGTCCTCAAGGTGCTGGAACAGCAGCCCTGCGACGTGCTTTTTCTGGACGTGCAAATGCCCGAAATGGACGGTTACGAATGCACCCGCCGCATCTGCGAGCGCTGGACCCGCGACAAACGCCCGGTCATCGTGGCCATGACGGGAAACGCCCTGATCGGCGATCGCGAAAAATGTCTCGCCGCCGGCATGGATGATTACATTTCGAAACCGGTGCGCGTGGCGGATTTGCAAGCCATCCTCGAGCGCTGGGGCCCCACCAAGGCCGTGAAGTATGACACCAAGTATTTCATGCGCAACCCCGAGTCGCTGACCCCGGGACTGCTTGACGAGGGCATCATCGCCGATCTCCGCGAAATGCCCTCCACCGGCGGGGACAGCATGTTGAGCGAACTGATCAGTCTGTATTTGGACACCGCCCCGACTCACATCAAACAACTGGTGCAATCCGCCGAGACCCCGGTCCAGCTCGCCTTTCACGCTCATGCGTTGAAGAGCATGAGCCTGAACATGGGCGCCCGGCGGCTCGCGGAATTATGCCAGAAACTTGAGGACCTGGGCCACTCGGGCGAGGTCTATGGCGCCATGAAGCTGATTCAGGAGCTGGAATCAATTTTCACCCAGACCAAAGTGCTCCTGCTCGGATTGCACGACCAGAAAAAACCTTCCTTTGATCCGCAGATCTAACCTTCAGTACGGGCCGCGAGACGCCGGCCAATCCCGCCGATGAAACTGCTTTATCCCCCCCGCCTGCATCCCGGTGACACCCTGGGCGTGGTTGCCCCCGCCAGCGCTCCGCCGGATCCGAAGAATGTGGACCGCGCCATTGCCGTGCTGGAACGCCTCGGCTACCGCACCAAGCTCGCCCCCAAGGTGCATCAACGCCTCGGCTTCCTCGCCGGCTCGGACCGCGACCGCGCCGGCGACCTCATGCGGATGTTTACCGACCGGAAGGTGCAGGCGATCATTTGTGTCCGGGGCGGCTACGGCACGGCGCGATTGCTGTCGCGGTTGGATTATCCCCTGATCCGCGCCAATCCCAAAATTTTCATCGGCTACAGCGACATCACCTCGCTGCACGGCGCCTTTCTCACCCGGGCGGGACTGGTCTCCTTTCACGGACCGATGTTGAATTCCGACTTCGCCCTCAAACGACTGCCCGCGTTCACCGTGCAAAGTTTCTTGCGCACCCTCACTTCTCCGGCGCCGCCAGGCGACATCGCCACCGGTTACGCGGGCCGGACGGTGAAAATTTTGCGGCGCGGCATCGCGCGCGGCCGGCTCATCGGGGGAAACATCACCATCCTGAACACGCTCATCGGCACCCGATGGCTGCCGGACTTCAAGAACACGATTTTGTTTCTTGAAGACGTCGGGGAGGTGCCCTATCGCTGGGATCGCATGCTGACCCAGCTGTTGAACTGCGGGCTCCTGCCACAGGTGGCCGGCGTGGCAATCGGACTTAATGCCCGCTGCCAGGATCCCCGCGCTCAAACCGCGGGGGAATATCGTCAGACCCTGGAGGAGGTTTTCTGCGAGCGCCTGCGGCCGTTGAACATCCCGGTGGTGGCGGGACTCCCTTTCGGTCATGTGGCCATGAATGCCACCTTGCCGGTGGGCGCCCGCGCCACCCTGGACGCCAACCGCGGCGAATTGCGGCTCGACGAAGCGGGCGTGCGCTGATTTCAAAGCTGCAGCCGCGCCTGATCGTAAGCCAGCCGTTGCTGCGAATTCATCCGGGCAAAGTCCGGTGAACCGTCCGCCCGTCGCGGCCAGTCGGCCACCGCCCCGCCCGTTCCTGGAGGCCGCGCGGCGGCGCTGGCAGGCGGGTCGCTCCGCCTGCCGGATGCCGGAACGGTGCCGGCATAGTTCATGGACTGCGCGGTGGGTTGCAGATCTTCCGCCAGGGAGCGGTGCGGCTGGATGCCCTTGCCCTGCAACACCCCGTGGTAGGCGCGCACAGCCTCTTCGGGGCCGATCTGCCCGTCCGTAATCAAGCGCAGCATCTCAATAAACGCGAGCTGATGCTCGGCCTGATTGATTTTGCGGCCGAACAGGGCGGCTCGCGCCCCGTATTTTTGCGCGTCGTGAATCAATTTGAAGGCGTCGTAGGTCGTGCCGGCGCCGCCCCCCATGATACCCACCACCATGTTGGGGTCGTATTGACACAGCTCCTCCATGGCACGCGGGCCGTGATAAACCACCTTCAGGAACAGGGGACGCCCCGCATCCGGCACCCCTGCCAGCGTCCGCAGAATATTGTCATTGACGAATTCCCCCAATTTTTCCGCAGGAATCCCGCTGTCCACGTTGGGATCAAACACTTCGAGAAAATGCCGGAACCCCTTCCGTTCGGCTTCTTCGCGGAATTCCTTGTAGGCCAGCAACGCCTCGCGGTCCTGCTCCAGGTCATTGACGTAGGTGATCGAATACAATCCGAGATTGGCCCCGGGAAAATCCTTTCCACCACTCCGGTCGCACGCCACTTCGCCACATTGAATATGATCAATGCTGGCCGAGCGAAACGGTTGTGAAGCCTCTCCCATGTAACAACCGTGCCGGGCGGCCCACACATCCGTGGTGTCATTCGCGCGCGCGGCCGGGGTGACGTGGGAGTTCTGAAAAAGCCCTTCCTTGATGGTGAGTTGCTCGTTCACATACGCCGACATCAACATGATGTCCACCAGTCCCTGGTGCGTCACCTCGCGGATGATGTCGAGGAATTCCGGCAGATTGCGGAAACCAAATTCCTCCCGCGTCCAGACTTCCGGCGAGAATTGCGCGGGGCGCGCGCCCCGTCGTGCCAGATAGGAACGCGGGCCGGTGGCGCGCACGCCATACGCCATGTCCGCATCCTTCGCATCCGCGAGAATAAACGCGCGCGAATTGCGGCGGGCCCTGATTTCAGCAAGTTTTGCGTCGAGTGATTTCATGAAAAAGATTACGCGCCGGAGCATTACCCATCGGCGGACGGCGGAGGCGTCAGGATCGGGGCCGGCCGCCCCACCCGCCCTGTCCATCGGGGGCGGCCACCCGCCCCAGGTAAACGGCCAGCGCTCATTTCAACCGGGCCAGAATTTGCTCCGTAATGGCCTGAACGGCGCGTTCCGCCTCCGGATCGAAATCGGGGTCCGCCGCCGCAGGACGCGGCACGGTGCAGGTGGCGCCGGGCCGCCACTCGCCGGCGTCACAAAGTTCACATTCCTTCATCTCGAAACGCGGGTCCACGAAACCCAGTTTTTGTTTGATGTTCAGCAAATCCTTCATTTGGGACCCGGTGAAGGTGTTGACGGGATGCCCGAGCTGGCCGGCCACCACAATCGTGCGGCAGTACGCTTCCACGATCTCCATGCGCCAGTAGGCTTCCTCGAGGTGGTTGTGCGACCAGGTCACCACGCCGTGATTTGCCATGAGGATCGTGTTGTATTGCTCCGTCAAATCCGCCACCAGTTTGCCCATGTCCGCCGTGCCCGGAGTGCGGTAGGGCGCCACCCCCACCGAACAGAACACCTCGAACTCGGGCAGCAGACAGGTCGGGGGCGCCACGTTTGCCACCGCAAACGCCGTGGCGTAGGGCGGATGACAATGGCACGTGGCCACCGCCTTGGGCTGTCGTTTCATGATTTGCAAGTGCATGAGGATTTCGCTGGTGCGCTTCTTGGTGCCGAGAAGTTGATGTCCCTCAAAATCCACCAGGCACAGGTCCTCCGGTTTCAGCGCCCCCTTGCTCACCAGTGTCGGGGTGCAAATGGCCACATCCGCGCCGACGCGAATCGCCATGTTGCCGCCATTGCCATCCACGTAGGCGCGTTGCCACAGGCGCCGGCCCATTTCGCAAATCTGCTCCTTGAGAGCCTGCGCGTATGGCGAGTGGAAAAATGCCTCCAGTTCCGCCCGGGAAGATTGGGCGTGGATCGGCTTTTCCGGGGCAACGGGTTCGGCCGCCGCAGCGGCGGGTGGGGGCGGGACCGGTGGCTGCGGGACCACCGAGCGGAGGTCGTTGAGAAAATCGCGCGCCGAAGGTGTTAAGAGGGCATCTTCCGGCAGGCTGCTCAGACTCCGCCCCTCGCGCTGCAGCCGCTCCACATCCTTCAAGCTGATGACATTTTTCATATCGAAACTCTCTTCTTCCCACTCAACCCGGCCACGGCCGGTAAAACAGGTCGTCCACCAGCGCGACATTGATGGCGTCCACCGGTGTCGGCACGGCAAACGGCTGGGCCGCCTCGCGACCTTCGACGTAGCCGATCACCTGTTCCATCCCGCCACCGAGCGCATCGTACACCACGAGGCTTGGTTCGCTGCCCATGCGGGACGGCGCCGCCAGCCCCGCGGCGTATTGCTCGCGCGAAAACGGACTCACGACCAAAAATCGTCCGCCCTCGAACGCTTTGACGGTTTTGCTCAACGTGACGCGGCCGATGACTGTTCCCAGTTTCACACGCGCACTCCTGGTTCGCGCTCATCCACGATGCCGATCACCAGCCAGCGGACCGGACTCTGGTCGTCGCCGACCGCCTGGCGCGCCGCCGAGCCGTCCGATGAAATCACCACCTGCTGGTGCATGCCGGCGCCGAGCGCGTCAATGGCCACCTGTGGCGGCCCCTCGCGCTGGCCGGCAGCATTGACCGGTTGGCAGATCACCAGGCGCCAGCCTTCAAGACTCGGATGTTTCCGGGTCGCCACAAGGTTGCCTTCCACTCTGGCCAGACGCATCGCGCACTCAATAAATCCGCAGATTGTCCACCATCACGCACCGCCGGACGCGGGTGAAGGTGCGCGGATTGGTCACCCCTTCACCGGTTGGCGTGGCGATTGAATAACTCAGATAGCCTTCACCCCCGAGGCCCAGTCCCGCCGGGGAAGCCCCGTTCTTTACGAACAGCGTGGTATCCAACGCGCGCGCCATGGCGGTCATGTGCTCCACATCGTGCGAATGAATCACGCTGGTATGGCGGTAGCCGTGTTCGGCCTGCACGGCCAGCTGGATGCCCTCGGCCACATTTCTCACCCGCACGAGCGGCAGAAACGGCATCATTTGTTCCTCTTGCACGAACGGATGGTCGGCGGGCGTCTCGGCAAACAACAATTGCGTTCCCGCGGGCACATTGACGCCGGCCGCCTGCGCCAGCACGACGGGGTCCTGGCCAATGAATTCCTTGTTGACGCTGGCATGTGCGCATCCCCCACCCTGCCCCGGTTTGATGGTGAAGGCCGCCTGGGTCAGTTTTTCCAGTTGCGCCCCGCTCAATTTCACCGCGCCGTGCTCGGCCAGGCGCTGCATCAACTTGTTCGCCACACTGTCCAGCACAAACACCTCCTTCTCGCCGATGCAGAGCAGATTGTTGTCGAACGCCGCTCCGGCGATGATCGCCCTGGCCGCGCGGGTGGCGCAGCAGGTGTCGTCCACCAGCACCGGAGGATTGCCCGGACCGGCGCAGATGGCGCGCTTGCCGGTCTGCATGGCGGCCTTCACCACGCCCGGTCCGCCGGTGACGAGCAGCAGTTTGGTATGTGCGTTCTGACACAGCGCCGCGAAGGATTCCAGCGTTGGTTTCTCCACCAGACACGCGATGTTCTCGATGCCGGTTTCATGATAAATCGCCTCGTTATAGGCCCGCACCGCCGTGGCGGCGCACCGTGCTGCACCGGGATGCGGATTGAACACCACCGCATTGCCTGCCGCCACAATGTTGACAATGTTGCCGCTCAATGTGGGAATTGAGTGGGTGCTCGGCGTGATCGCGCCCACCACACCAAACGGAGTGAATTCCTCCAGTGTGATGCCGTGATCCCCGCTCAGCGCCTCTGGACGCAGCCAGTCCACCCCCGGCACCAACCGGATGATTTTTAATTTTTCTATCTTGTGATCGAGCCGCCCAATCCGCGTTTCCTCCAGCTCCAGTTTGCCCCAGACCGCCGCATTCCGCTCCGCCAGGGTTTTGACAATGTTTTCAATCTTGCGCCGGGCGGCAATGCCTTGTTCCCGGAGCAACAAGAACGCTTCCTGGGCAGCGGCACACGCCTCGTCCGCCGTGGCGAACACGCCAAACTTGCCGCGCAACGCCGGGGTGCCCGTCCGTGCGGGACGCGGAGTGGACGTTCCGGCTCCGGCCGGAGGCGGCTCGGGGGTGACGGCTCGCGTCGCCGTTGAGCTGCCGCCCAGCCGGCCAAGCACCTCGGCCACCACATCGCGAATCAACGTTTCATTTACGGTACTCATATCAATTGGAAGCCCGGCACGTCGGGAAAATGGAGGAAATTAAAACATCCGCTTCTACGGGCAGCATGGGAAACGGCCGCCAGCGGCGCTTTCCGCTCCGCCGGTGCGGCAGATCTGGGAACAGGTGACGCATCAAACCTTCGCGCTGAAAATTTGTTTGCCCAACACATCCACGCTGTCCACGATGCCGATGATCACGGCGTCCACCGGGGCATCCTTCATGCCCGGCGCCAGCCGCGCCGAACTGCCCTGCGTGAACATCACCATCTCGCCCAGGCCCGCGCCCAGCGCGTCCACCGCCACGATGGTGTTGGTGCCGGGGCGAAACTGGGCCGGATTCTTTTCGTCCACCAGTTGCGGCCGGAGCAGGAGCAGTTTGCGTCCGCTCATGGACGCGTCCTTCTTGGTCGCGACCACCGAGCCTTCGACTTTGGCCAAAAACATAAAGGTCAGGAGTTGGCAGTTAAAATCCGGGAGTCCGGATCAGAAAGCGTGCCGCCGCCTTCTTCCCGGTGCCGGCTTCCCGGCGGCGACTACTTCTTTTTGGGCAGCACCGCTTCCACGTCGCTGTGCGGACGCGCAATGACATGCACGCTGACCACTTCGCCCTTGATGGCTTTGATGGCTTGGGCGCCGGCATCCGTGGCGGCTTTGACCGCGGCCACGTCACCCACCACACAGGCCGTCACCAGGGCGTTGCCGACCTGGGTCATGGGCCCGACGAGTTCCACGTTGGCCGCTTTCAGCATTGCGTCCGTGCCCTCGACGAGGGCCACCAGTCCGCGCGTTTCAATGAGTCCAATTGCTTGAGGCATAGTTTTGTTTTCTTTGTTGGTTCCGTGTGAATTTCAGTTGCTCGTTGCTTCCAATAACCGTTTGGTTTCCCGCGCCACCACGAGCTCTTCGTTGGTGGGGATGACCATGAGCTTGACCGGGGAACGGGCGGTGCTGATCGTCGCTTCGCCCGCCGGCAGCGCCTGGTTCAAGGTGGAATCCAGCTCGATGCCCAATCCGGTCAGATTCGCGCAAATGGCCCGGCGAACCTCGGCGCGGTTTTCGCCGATGCCGCCGGTGAACACAATCGCATCCGCGCCGCCCATCTCAAAAAAGTAGCTGCCCATCCAGTGCCGGGCGCTCGCCACAAACACTTCCACGGCCAGCTGGGCGGCGGCATTCCCCCGCCCCGCCGCCGCCGCCACGTCGCGCATGTCGTTCGAGATGCCGCTCAAACCCTGCAAGCCGGATTCCCGGGTGAGTTGACGTTGGGCTTCCTCCAGGGTGATCCCGAGCGTTTTGACCGCGTAGGGAAGGGCCTCTGCATCCAGATCGCCGACGCGATTGTTTTGCGGCAACCCCGATTGCGGACTCATCCCCATGCTCGTGCCAATCGCCACGCCATTGCAGATCCCGGTGATGCTCGAACTGCCGCCCAGGTGGCACGAAATCACCCGCAATGGCGGGTCATTGACCGGCGTCCCGCCCCCGTTGACATACAGCTGGCGCGCGCGCGCGGCGACATCGTCCCGCCCCAGTAGTTCCGCGGAACGTTCCGCAATGTACTTGTGACTGGCGCCATGAAAGCCCCAGCGGCGCACCCCGATGTCGAGCCAGGCGGCGGGCACGGCATAACGCATCATTGCTTCGGGGGCGAACTGATAAAACGCCGTCTCGAACAATCCCACCAGCGGAATCTGCGGCACGCGCTTCCCAAACAGGCGGATGCCGGTGATGTAAGGTGGATTATGCGCCGGGGCCAGTGCGCGATGCGCTTCCATCGCGGCCAGCACGGTTTCATCCAGCCGCACACAGCCGGTGACGTTTTTGGCAATCACCGTTTTGAACCCCACGGCCGCGAGTTCGCTCTCGCTGGCCAGTGCGCCGGCCTCCTTGAGCTGCGTCAAACAGCCCTCAATCGCCTGCGGATAATCCGCCACCCGTTCGAAACCGCCTTTGTGCAGGAGGCACTCCGCGTTGTTCGCAAAATCGAACAACCGCCACTTCAGCGAAGTGCTGCCAATGTTGGCGACGAGAATTTTCACAAGCCGGAGCGCCGCGCGCGGCAGGCAACGGGTGCGCGGATCTCCCGCACCGCACCTGCCGCGTCCGCACCTATTGCAACCACTTGCCCAGGATTCCGAGATCGTCGTGGGGCCGCGGAATGACCTGGACGCTGATCACCTGCCCCACCTGCGCGGCGGCGGCGGCCCCGGCGTCGGTGGCGGCTTTGACCGCGGCCACATCCCCCCGGAAGAATCCGGTGACGTAGCCGCTGCCGATCTTTTCCCAGCCGGTCATCGTGACGTTCGCGGCTTTAAGGGCGGCGTCGCACGCTTCCATCAGCGCGCAAAGTCCCTTGCACTCGATCATTCCCACTGCTTGCTGTGCCATAATTGTTCCTTGGTTGGAGTTAAATCGTTATTTGGCGGCGGCCCCGGCGTTGATGAACGCCTTCAACAAATCCTCGTGCGGACGCGCGATGAGATGGGAACTGACCAGTTCGCCGACCTTGGCGGCCGCTTTCGCCCCGGCGTCCACCGCCGCTTTGACGCTGCCCACATCGCCCTTGGCGAGAACCGTAATCAAGCCGCCGCCAATGGGCACCGTTTTGACCAACGTCACGTTGGCCGCTTTGACCATGGCATCGCTGGCCTCCACACTGCCGACGTAGCCCCTGGTTTCAATCATGCCTAATGCTTCACTCATGTGTTTTTTCTGTTTGCGTGTTAATGGTTGGCTGCAAATTCAAACCCGGCGGCACCCCGGGTTTTCCGCTCCCCGGCCTCGCCGGCCTCGCCGGCCCGTGTGCCTGCCTGTTCATTGGTGGTCACTTCAAGAGCTCCACCGGTGTGCCCGGTTGCAGGTTGCAGGCGTTGCCTTCATCCGTGTCAATATGCACCTCCAACTTGAAACCCGGATCCACACGGCACAGCATCCGGTCGAGTGTGATTCCGCAATCTCCGCCAATCTTCAACTTCAACGCGTCGCCGTTCCGCACCCCGTAAAATTCCGCGTCCGCCGGACTCAGGTGAACGTGGCGCAGCGCGCGAATGACCCCCTGGCTCATTTGAAAAAATCCCGACGGCCCCATCAACATCGCCCCCGGTGTCCCTGCAATGTTTCCCGACAAGCGCAGTGGAATTTCGAAACCCAGCGCAATCGCGTCCGTATAGGACAGCTCCACCTGATTCAAGCTGCGGCACGGACCGAGAATGCGCAGGTTGGAAATCACCCGGCTGCGCGGCCCGATCAACGTCACGGTCTCCTTCGCCGCAAACTGCCCTTCCTGGTACAACCACTTGTGCACCGTGAGCTGGTGCCCCTTGCCGAACAACTGCTCCACCGCTGCTTCGGTCAGATGACAATGCCGGGCGCTGATGTTCACAACGAGTGGATTGGGAGCGGTGGCCGTACGCGGGAGGCGTTTGCCCAGGCGCGAGTAAACCGCCTGACGAACCAGATGCTCGATAACGGCTCGATGGGGTACGGGCGCAGCAACAGCCATAACGTGAATCATTCTGACTGTTTTCACCCAAACGTCAACTAAAATATTGCAAAATCTTCCAATATCTATCAGAATAGAGCCGAAATGACGGCAGATGAACGGAAACACCGACTGGAGGAATATCTTCAGCAGGTTGAGTTTGCTTCGTTGGAAGATTTGGCCAAGTTCGTCGGCTCCTCAGTTTCCACCGTTCGCCGCGATCTGACTGTTCTTGAAGCGGCGGGCACGGTAAGGCGCACTCATGGTGGAGCGCGGATCGTTGTCCCCAAGACTGACGAATTTGCATTCTCCACGCGCGAGACGTATCAACTGGAGGCCAAGGAAGCGATTGGCCGTGCCTGCGCGGGACTGATCAAACCCAACCAAAGTGTCATTATTGACGCCGGCTCCACCACTTTTTGCGTGGCAAAATACCTCGAAGAAAAATCCCCGCAGATTGTCACCAATTCCCTGCCCGTCGCGAACCTCTACTCCGCCGCCGGCCGCGTGGAAGTCATCGTGAGCGGCGGGGTGATCTACCCCCGGCTTGGTGTGTTGGTGGGGCCGCTGGCGGTGGAAACCTTCGCCAAAATCCACGCGGACGTCGCCATCATGAGCGCCGGGGGTATCACCCTCGATGGATTGACCAACTCGCACGGATTATTGATTGACATTCAGCGCGCCATGATGCGCGCCGCCGCCAAAGTGATCATGTGTCTGGACCATACCAAATTCGGGCGCCGCTCCGTTTCACCGCTCAGCGATCTGGCCCGTGTCCACACCATCGTCACGGACAGCCAGGCGCCGGCCGATCTGGCCACGCAATTGCGCGACCAGGGCATCGAAGTCATCATTGCGGGTTGAATGCCGGTGGAGTTCCGGGAAGGCGCGGTCTCCCCCTGCGGCGCGTTGAGGTTCCCGCCCCGGTGAACTGGGGATTGCTCTTCGTTGGGGATTAACCCATCATGCCGTCCCGTGCCAGAGCAGACAAACCGGACAAATTGATCATGAGCAAAAAATTCAATATCGCGATCGTCGGACTGGGATTCGGAGCGGAGTTCATTCCCTTGTGGCAGAAACACCCGCACACCGATTGTTATGCCATCTGCCAGCGCAACCGGAAAAAGCTGGACGCGGTGGGTGACTACTTCGGTGTGGCGAATCGCCATACGGATTTCGCGCAAATGCTCAAAGATCCGAACATCGACGCGGTGCATATCAACTCGCCCATTCCGGATCACGCCTGGATGAGCCTGGCGGCGCTCAAGGCGGGCAAGCATGTGGCCTGCACCGTCCCCATGGCGACCAGTCTTGCCGATTGCAAAAAGATCGTGGAACTCGTCAAACGCACCGGACTCAAATACATGATGATGGAAACGGTGGTGTACGCCCGGGAGTACCTCTTCATGAAGGAACTGCTCGACCAGGGGGAACTGGGGAAATTGCAGTTTGTCCAATCCAGCCACCAGCAGGACATGGACGGCTGGCCGAACTACTGGCCCGGACTGCCGCCGATGTGGTACGCCACGCATTGCGTGGGACCGGTTGCGGGGTTGATCGGCCGGCCGGCCGAGTATGTCTCCTGTTTTGGTTCAGGCACGATCCGGAAGGAACTGATCAAGTGCTACGGCTCCCCCTTCGCCGTGGAAACTGCGCACATCAAATTCAGGGACACCGATGTTTCCGCGCGCATCATTCGCAGTTTGTTTGACACCGCCCGACAATATCGCGAGAGCATTGACGTTTACGGCTCGAAGAAGGCGGTGGAATGGCCCTTGATTGAGCACGAACCGCTGGTGGTTCACACGGCCAAGAAGCCGGAGCCCCGGATCCCTCAACGGGTCACCTGCCCGGATTTTGCCAAACGTCTGCCCCGGAGCATCGCCAAATACACCAGGCAAGGCGTTTACGACGCGGCAAAGAAAACCCACCTCAGCTTCACCCAGGGCAGCGGGCATGGCGGCAGCCACCCACATCTGGCGCATGAGTTTGCCTCTGCGCTGGCGCAAAACCGCGATCCGTTTCCGAATGTCCGGCAATCGGCCAACTGGACCTGCGTCGGACTTTGCGCGCACGAATCGGCATTGCAGGGAGGGAAAATCGTCCGTCTGCCTGCCTTCACCCTGTAGCGCGACTGCGCGGCTCCGGACGGAACCAAGGTACAGAAATCAAGCGCACCTGCTTGTCCAGGTGCGCCGTTCCATGACCGAACCGCCTTGCGTTCCCGTCAACATCGTCCCCGGCGCTGGCGACACACGACCAAGGCCAGGCCTCCGAGCAGCGCAAACGTCATTGCCCCGGGTTCCGGCACCGGGTTGGACTGGAAGTTAACCCCATCGAAGAAGCCGTAGCTGGCATCGTTATTCGCGCCTTCCGTTGTGATTCCCAGTTGCAAAAGATAGGCGCCCGCAGCCGGAGCCGACCATTGCCAGGTACTCCAATCCGGCGCGGAAAGCCCGGATAAGGCGACGGGCAGGGAACCCGAAGTCGCCTGCCAGGGGGTGGCCACCAAAGCCCCACTCGCGTCAAAAATGCGTACCCAGGCGGAATCGGACGGGGTTTCATCGCCATTGAAAAAGGCGGCCCAGCCGGACAGAACGTCCCCCAGCGCACATTCAACCGTCTGGCTCACATACGTGTGGTAAGTGTCGTTCCCGAGAAAGTCGCCAGCCACCCGTGTGTTCAGGGACAGGAAACGCTGTCCTTCCACGGGGAGCAGCGTCGGGTTCAGATCAAAATTATCTCCCCAGGAGGACAGCGTGCGGATCACGCCGGCGGGCCGGGCCGAGGAATCCGCAGCGCGGATTCCGGTGTCATTGTTGACCGACCACCCGACGACATCCCACGATTCGAAGCCCCCGTTATAGAGCCCCGCGAAAGTGGTGCGCACACCGGCGGACATCATCAACCCCGCAACCAGAGAAATTACAACTGGACGTTTCATTGGTCACAATTTTTCCCAATTGGAAAAATCTGCAACCAGGGCAAACACTGATTTTCGCGTCCGTATTTGCACCGAAATGGCCCGTGAAAAGACAGGGGGCGCCTCAGCGCCCGGGCCGCCAGGACGGCGACAAAACAGTCGCCAGAAGAATCAGTTCAACGCAATCCCGCGGCGCACGTAGGTTGGCAGATCCAGATCCTCGCCCTTGTGGATTGTCGGTTCGCTTTTATCAAAACGTCCCTTGTTCACAATATCCAAAGGCAGCGTCGTTTGGCGCATACGCGGGCCGTCCGCGCGGCGGCGTACGCGGGCCGATTTCCCCACGTGCCGCGTGATGATGGCCGAGCGTTGCTCCGGAGTCAGGACGGGTGGCGGGGGCACCAACCGGGACTCGGGCCGGCTGTTCGTCGTGTCCTGCAACAGCTCCGCGGTCAACTGGGTGGGCGCGTCCAACACCTTCCCCGGCGTCCCCGCCGGCTGACGATCGGTTTTTGCCGTCCGGGCGACGAACACGGTGACGCTCAGCCGGTCCTGCCACGCCGCGTCGATCGCCGCCCCCATCAGCAGGCGCACGCCCACGCAGCGCTCGGAAAGTTGCCGCATCAGCTCATCCACTTCCCGCATCGTAAGATCCGGTCCGCCCAACATGCTGACCAGGACGCTGCCGGCCTCCGCAAAAACCTGTCCTTCGGCGAGCAGGGGATGCGTCAAGATCTTCGCGATAATTTGCTGAGCGCGTTCAGGCCCAGACGCTTCAACCGTGGCGAAACAGCTTTCTCCATGGCTTTCGCGCAATACGGCGCGCAGATCCCGGAAGTGCAGCCGGACCAGGCCGGGCCGCTGCAACAGCCGCCATGCACCCTGCACTGCTTCGATCAAGAGCCGCCCCCCCGTTTGAAAAATTTCCAGCACCGTGGCGCGCTCATCCAGCAATGGCAGCACCCTTTGATTGGCCAGGCAGACGACGGCGTCACACTCGCGGTTGAGGTCAGCCAGTGCCTGTTGCGCCTGCACCTGGCGGCGGTTCCCTTCGCAGACAAACGGCAACGTCACGAAAGCCAGCACCAGCGCCCCGCTGGCCTTGGCGGCGCGTGCCAGTACCGGCGTGATCCCGGACCCGGCGCCGCCGCCCAGACCAGCCAGCAAAAAGACAACCTCGGCATTGGCACAGATGGCTTTCAGATCGTCATAACGCTCCTCTGCCAGCTGGTTGCCGAGCTCGGGATCACCACCGGTGCCCAAGCCGTGCGGTGGTGGTGTTTGCAGCAGCAACTGCGGCTGGGGCCCGCCGGGCACCGAGGCATCCGTATTCACCAGGGCCAGGCGGGCCGGGGCGAACTCCGGCTGTGGCAGCGCTTTAGCCAGCGTGGCCCCGGCGGTGCCGACACCGATGATGGTTACCCGGACCTGTCCGGCGTCCCTTTCAGTTTGAGCATCCATAAGGTGGCAATCCTAGCGCGGCAGCAATTTCCCCCAGACCTGTTTGATGCCGCCCAACAGCGAAAAGCGCGGCGCCTCCCGCCGGCTCTTTAGTGAGCCGAAGTAGGCCAGGCCGATCCCGGTCGCAAATTCAGGCTGGTCGATCGAAGATTTCAGACTGCTGGCGCCGGTAATATTGCCCACCACCACCGGCAGTCCCAAAACCTGTTCCGCCAGCTGGGTGATGCCCCGAATGCGGGCGCCGCCACCGGTCAACACCACGCCGGCGCGCAGACACTCGAACAAATCCAGCTGCATGAGGTCCTGCGCAATCAATTCAAAAATCTCCTCCAGCCGCAATGACATGATCCTGCGCAGATGGCTCAAATTGACGTGGCTGGCCGGAAGCCCATGACCGCTCTTGAGCTCGATTTTCTGATCCTCGTCGGCAGCGGTCATTACGGCGTGTCCATGGTCAATCTTGAGTTGTTCGGCACGTCCCTGCGGCACTTTCAAACCATAAGCGAGATCATTCGTCACGTGATCGCCGCCGACGGCCAGGACGCCGGTGTGCCGGATCACCCCCTGGTAATACACGGCATAGTTCGTCGTGCCGGCCCCGAGATCAATGACCAACGCGCCGAGGGTTTTCTGTGTGGGCGTCAACACGGCCAGCGATGTCGCCAGGCCATTGAACACCACTTCTTCAACCTCCAGTTGGATGCCGCGCACCACGCGAATGGCATTCTGCAGCCGGTTCAAATGGCCATGCACCACATGAACGTCCACCTCCAGCCGCGCTCCCAGCATGCCGACGGGGCTTTTGACCCCTTTGTGACCATCGACAAAAAAGTCCTGTCGAATGGCGTGCAGGACGGTGTGTTCCTGGGGCAGATTGATGGCCTTGGCATTCTTGACCACATCCGCCACGTCCTCCTGGGTGATTTCCCGGTCCGCAGACACCACCGGGTGCATGCCCCGGTTATTGAAACCGCGGATGTGCCCGCCCGAGACTCCCAGATAAACGCTGCGGATTTCGACGTCTGCCATCTGTTCAGCCTCCACGATCGCATGCCGGACATCCTCCTCGACCACGCGTGGATCAATGATCTCGCCCTTGCGCACTCCGCGCGAACCGGCCTGTCCCACGCCTATGATATTGGGCGCGGCCCCTTCATTGAGCTCGCCCACCACGGCGCAAACCTTGGACGTTCCGATTTCCAGACCAACAATGATGGATGAAGAATCAAACATGGCGCTTTCTGCTTCGCATGGGTTTCGGCTGCCGGGCCGGCGGCGGCGGGCTGTCCGGCGCCAACCAGCGCACCGGCACATTATTGGATACCGATAAATCCAGGCTGGCGATGCGGCGATGCGTCCGGATGCCAAGATCGTGGATCTCCCGCCAGCGACGCAGTTGCTGTTCCAAGTTCTCCAAACCGAGAGTCACTTCACTTCCCTGGACGGTGGTGACCACAATCACGTCGGTGGCGCTGACGTCAACCCGCCGCAAATCCACCAATCCCGCCAGCGGGGAATAGGCAAATTCATTGACCAGGCGCAATGCGGACTGCACAGCCGGGGCCGCCAGCCGCTGGCCGGGGCGCACTTCGCTGAGATTCAAACCCGTCAACTGTGGCAGGCCCTCCTCGACTTCCGGTTGCGGACGGACGCGTTGCCGGGGACTTAGCGGCGCCATGACCACGCCATCCGTTCCAATCAAAAAAACGGCAGTTTCCCAGCCGGTCCCCGGCCGCATCAGCGGCACCCCCACTTGCAGCACGGGTTCGCGTTCAGCTACACGAATCCGCAAAGTGTGGGGAAGAATCCGCTCCACCATGACCGTTTCCAGCGCCGGCGACAACTGCAAGTCGCGTTGGACCCGCGCCAGATCCAACGCCAGCAGATTCTGTCCCGGACGCACGTTCGCCCACCGGCGCAATTGGTCCGTCGCAATCGTGCCGTCGGTATGCACTTCAATGGTGCGGATTGCAAAAGCCGAATTTTGGTAGAGCAACTGGCCCGCCGCCCACTGTCCGACATGCCAGAAGGCAAACACGCCCACCAGTGTGCCAAGCAGGGCGGCCAACGCCATCCCCGCCTTGCGCAGCCGCGATCGCCGGAGTTGGTCCGAGCGCAACTTCACGTCCAGGACATGAATGCGCCCGGTGCGCCGATTCCTTGGTTTGCGTTTGAACAGACTCATTGGCGCCTCAGTGCCAGCTGGACCATGCGCTGGCATAATTCCGGATAACTGATTCCCGCCGCCGCGGCCGCTTTGGGGAAGAGACTGGTTTCGGTCATCCCCGGAAGCGTATTGACCTCCAACACCACCGGGTCACCGTTGGCGCGCACCATCACATCCACGCGGGCATAATCGCGAGCGCCGATGGCGTGGAACGCCGCGAGTCCCGCCGCCTGCACCCGGTTCGTGGTCGCCGCGTCAAAGTCCGCCGGACAAAAATAATCAGTCCTCCCAGCCCCATACTTGTTGCCATAGTCATAAACCCCGGACTTCGGGCGCACCTCCACCACCGGCAGCGGTTGCCGATCCAAGACGCCCACGGTCGTCTCCCGGCCGATAATTTTCTCCTCCACCAACACCCGCGCATCATGGTCCAGCGCCTCCGTCAGGGCATCCCGCCAGGCTTCCGGCCGATCGACAAAATGAAGCCCGACACTGGAACCCTGGCGCACCGGTTTGATGATCAGTGGCGCGTCCCAGCCCGCCGGCCAGGGAGCTTCCGGCGCATCCACCACCAGAAAGCGCGCGGTCGGCACTCCGGCGGCCACCAGTTTTTCCTTCGTCAACGCCTTGTCAAACCCGGTGCGGCTCGCCGCGGCATCACAACCGGTGTACGGCACGCCCAACTGCTCCAGTTCGGCTTGCACGGTGCCGTCTTCTCCGTAAGTGCCGTGCAATGCCAGAAACACCACCTCCGTCTCCTGCGGCAGCTGCCAGCCCGGCCGTTGCGGATCAAGCGCGGTGACATAATGTCCCAGCGACCGCAGCGCCGCGGCGACCGCCGCGCCCGACCGCAGCGATACTTCGCGTTCCGCGCCGGGCCCGCCGAGCATCACCGTAATGTGCAATGGTTCAACCATCCGCCCTGACCTCAATTTTCGCCGATAATCTGGATCTCCGGCTGCAGCTCAATGCCGCGCACCGCCCTCGCCCGGGTCTGGATCAACGTCAGCAAATTCAGAATGTCCTGCGCCGTCGCCGCGTTGACATTGACGATAAAATTGCCGTGTTCCCATGAAACCATTGCCCCGCCGACCTGCGTGCCCTTTAAACCCAGTTCCTCCACCAGTTTGCCGGCGGCAATCCCCGGCGGATTCTGGAAGCAGCAGCCCGCGCTTGCCGCCGCGGGTTGTGAGTGCCAGCGTTTCCGGCTGAACCCGGCCATCCGTTGGGCGACTTCCTCCGGCGACGAAGCGTCGCATTTGAAAACTGCGCCCAGCGCCAGATGCGATTTCAACACCGCACAACTGCGGTAAGCAAAGTCCATCTCCCGGACCGGCAGATTCCGCACCGTCCCGGAGGCATCCATCAGGCGCACCGATTCCACCCGCTCAAAGGTCTCAGAACCCATCGCCCCGGCGTTCATCCGCAGGGCGCCGCCCACGCTGCCCGGAATCCCCTCAAAAAATTCCACTCCAGCCAGGCCCGACCGCTTCGCGGTCACCGCCACGTCCTTCAATCGCGCTCCGGCCCCGCACCGCAATCGTTCGCCCTCCACCACCACGCCGCCAAAACCGGGCTGGGACAGTCTGATGACCACGCCTCGAACCCCGCCATCGCGCACCAGCAAATTCGAGCCGCGCCCCAGGACAAAAAATGGCACCGCAAATTCCGCGCTCCAGTGCAGCACCGCCGCCAGATCCGCTTCGGAGGCCGGTTCGACATAAAAGTCCGCCGGTCCGCCCACGCGGAAGGTGGTGCGTTTGGCCAGCGGTTCATTCCGCCGCACCAGTGTGGCGGCTGAAACTGCGGCATTTAATGCGGCCAACCGGACATCCCCGGGCTGTGCCGCAGCAACTGGCTTCACGGGCAACCCACTCATACCGCAACCAGCCCTTCCATTTGTCTCCATCCGGATTCCTCCGCCGTGGTGGCCGGCTCCGCAGCGGGCGGGTTGCCGGCGGCGACCGGTTGGCCGAGCGCGCGCAGAATCCGCCCTGCAATATTTTCTGCCGCGCCGGGATGATCCCATTTGGCCAGCGCGGCCCGCATGGTCCCGACAGTTGCCGCGGTGCCGGTCAGATCTTGCAACAATCGCAGAAGGTTTCCAGCCGTGGCCAGGTGCTGCTCCAGCAGGAGAGCGGCCCCGCTTTCGGCATACGCGCGGGCATTGTGCCACTGGTGGTTGTCGGCCGCCTCGGGCAGCGGAATCAAAATTGCCGGCAGGCGCACCGCGGCCAGTTCGGCCAGGGAAGCGGCGCCAGCACGACTGACACAAACCGTGGCGGCGTGCAAAGCCAGATTCATGCGGTGCAGGAACGGATGCACCACGGCCGTCACCCCCGCCGCCGCGTAAGCGGCACGCACCATATCAACATCCCGCGCCCCCGCCAGATGCAACCACTGCCAGTCGCGATGCGCCCCGGTCAGGTGCGGCAACGCAGCCATCACCAGATGATTGATGCGGCTCGCTCCCTGGCTTCCGCCCATCACCAACACCACCGGACGATCCGGCTGAAGCCCCAACTCCATGCGGCTGGTGATCATGTCACCGGAGCGAAGTTCCGCACGCACGGGCGTCCCGGTGACCGCGACCCTCCGGGCGTTCAGCCGTCGCGCAGCCTCCGGGAATCCGACAAATGTCTCGTCCGCGCGGGAAGCCAGCCAGCGATTCGCCTTGCCGGGGACTGTGTTGGATTCGTGCAAGAAAGTCTTGCCACCCCGGCCGCGCCCGGCCAGCACTGGCGCCACGGCGGTAAACCCGCCCATGGCCAGGACTGCGGCGGGACGTCGGTGGCTGCACCAGCGCCGTGCCGATCGCCATGATTGCAAAAAACCACGGAGACACGCGAGCCGGCTGCCGCGTTGCCAGGCAACGGCCGGCAGGGTCACCACCTCCATCCCGGTCACCGAACGCACCGCCTGCTGATCCACTTCCTTCGGTGAAATCATGACGCTGACCGCGACTCCGTGGCGGCGGAGTTGCTCGGCAACGGCCAGGCCCGGGAAGAGATGTCCGCCCGTACCGCCGCAGGCGATGGCGACATGCAGGCAAGCGGGCACGGACGGCGTCATAGGGTTTGCGCCTCGGGAAATTCGGCGGCGGCGAAGGGGTTGGTCGGCCGGATCTCGGGGGCCCGCGCCTGCCGCGCCACGCTTAGCAGCAAGCCAACGCCCGTCAACATCGTCAGCATACTGGAACCTCCGTAGCTGATGAACGGCAGCGCCAGTCCCTTGTTGGGCAGCGTGCTGGTGACGACTCCGATGTTGATGAAGGCTTGCAGACCGATCAAAAAACTGAGCCCCGCCGCGAGCATCTTTCCGAACGGATCGCGAGCGCGGGATGCAATATAAAGACCGCAAATAAAAATCAGCACAAAGGCCAGCACCACCGCCAAGGTGGCCATCAAACCCAGTTCCTCGCCGATGATCGAAAAAATGAAATCGGTATGATGCTCGGGCACGAACCCCCGTTTTTGCCGGCCATTGCCCAGTCCCAGACCTGACCACCCCCCCGCCCCCAGGGCAATCATCGCTTGATAGGCTTGATAGCCCACGCCATCACGGTTTTCCTCCAGATAGAGCCAGCTGAAAATCCGTTTCATGCGCATGGGGTCCTGCCAGATGGAAAAAATCAGTCCGGCCAGTGCCAACAGGGCAGGCGGAATGAAGAACCGCCATTGCACCCCGGCCAGCAACAGCAAAATGCCGCCCACAGCCGCCAACAAGATGGTGGTCCCCCGGTCCGGCTCGATAAAGATCAGCCCCAGGATTACGGCCATGATCCCGCCCGGAACCAGGACGCCCCGGGTCCAATTACGCATCCGCCGCTGGTAACGCTCGCAATACCAGGCCATGACAATGATCAACACCAGCTTGGCGAATTCCGAGGGCTGGACATTGCCCAACGGGAGGTTGATCCACCGCCGCGCGCCTTTGATGGGTTTTCCCCACGGTTCCGGCAGCACCAGGACCGCCACCAGCAAGACCACGGCAATTGCAAACAGGCCCCAGGCGTATTTGTGCAACCACCGATAATCCATCCATGCCGCCACTACGCACGCACCCAAACCCAGGCTGCACCAGATCAACTGGGAGATGAGAAGCTGCATGCCAACGAACTGTCCGGTGGTGCGGGTCGGGTCGTTCATCGTTGAGCTGTACAACATCACCAGCCCCAGCACGAGCAGGGCGGCAACGCAAAACATCAGCGTGGTGACAGCGGTCTTCATCCCGGGCCGGCGGCGGCGCAAGCGTCCCTGCCGAAAATCGGCGCTTACTGGGAGCTCCCGGCGGGAATTTTCAATTTCTGCCCCACTTTGATATTCGAATGGGTCAAGCCGTTCGCCGCCTGGATGGCTTTGATGGTCGTATGATACTTTTTCGCCAGGGTGGTCAGATTATCCCCTGATTTAACTTCGTGAATCGTCATTCCGTCGGCCGATGCGGCTGGGCTGACGGAGGGTGCGGACGGCGGGACTGCGGACGGCGCCGGGATGACGAGCTTCTGATTGATCTGCAGTTTCGTGGGTTCCACGTTTGGATTCGCTTCCTGCAACGCTTTGATCGTCACGTGAAATTTCGGTGCAATGGCGGAAAAGGTGTCTCCCTTTTGCACGACATATTCGGAGACACCGGCCGCCGGGGACGACACCAGAGGTGTCGGAAGGGTGGGAGCGGTTTCCGGCGCGGGGACCGGCGTGGCCGGCACCGGTGTGCCCACGGATTCCAGGCTATTGGTCCCCAACAGCTCCGGCTGCCAGTTCGTTTCCATTTCCGACATGGGAGGATTGCTTTCGTGGTAAATCCCGCTGGTGGAGTAATCGTCCAGATTCTCCACCGGTGGTGGCGTTTCACGTTTGCATCCGGGCATCAACAACAACCCGAGCAGCACGGCGACATTCACGCCCAGAGCGCAGAAAATCTTGGTTTTGAGACTGGCTCGGGCCTTGTATTGTTGCTCCTGCTGGGAGCCTTGAGGGATCAATGGGCTGACACTATTCATTTGCTTGGCGCGTTTCGCGTCCTTTCATTGAGGTTTGATTTGGTTAATTTTCCGTTGTCCGTCCCTGCCTCACAAGAGCGACAACAAATTCGTCTCCGCCGTTTCCGTCCGGCCGATCGGCCCCTCCGACCAGCCCCCGATTTTACCGTGCATGTTGTGTAGCGCTTCCGGCGCACCACCACTAATTGATTTATCCCGCTTCGCACGGTCTTCCGCAATAAATTAACATCGCGAAAAACTCTTGAAGCAGGAAAACCATGAACGCCACACCCTCTCCTTCCACCTGCGCCCGGAAACCGACGTCGTTTCGACGAGTTTTTTAACAATGCGAGTCTGCCTCTGCAAGCAGGAAAGCGCAGATTCAAAAACTCTCCTCCCGCCCAGCGGCGTCCACGGATTTGCTGTCTGTTTCATCGGATTTTCAAGGTGCTCAAAGCGACCACGGCAAACAACACACACAAGATGTAAAACCGCGTGACCACCTGCGACTCATACCAGCCCTTCTTCTCGAAGTGGTGGTGGATCGGAGCCATGAGAAACACCCGTTGGCCGACTCCGTGGCATTTCCGGGTAAACTTGAACCAGCCTTTTTGCACAATGACGGATCCCGCCTCCATGACAAACACGCCACCCGCGATGACCAGCAACACCGGCTGGTGGATCAAAACCGCCACCAGGCCCAACGCCCCTCCGAGCGCCAGGGAGCCGGTGTCCCCCATGAAGATCTGGGCAGGATGGCAATTGAACCATAAAAACCCCATGCCCGCCCCGATGAGTGCCGCGCAAAAAATCGTCAATTCCCCGGCCCCTTCCACGTAGGGGATCTGGAGATACGTCGCATATTTGAAGTTGCTCGCCAAATAGGTCAGCACCAGAAACACCGTCGCGGTAATGATCGTGCATCCCACCGCCAGGCCGTCCAGTCCGTCCGTCAAGTTAACCGCATTGGAACTGCCCACGATCGTCAATGTCACAATCAACAGCCCCACCGCCGCGCCGCAAGGAATGGGAAATTTGTAAAACGGAAGCATCAGGGTGCTGACCAGATTGTGACGTTCGGGCGCCTGGGTTTCGGTAAAACGCAGCCAGCTGTCCTGCGGCAGTTGCCATAAATACACCGCCACGAAAGCCGCCACGGCAAATTGCACCCATAACTTCACCCGCGGGGGCGCGCCGCCGCCCTGCTGTTTCAGGATTTTTGCGTAGTCGTCATAAAATCCCAGTCCCGCCAGCACCAGCACGGTCAGCAGGGTCAATTCCAGCAGCGGATTCATTTGCGCCCACAAGATTGCGGTCAGGTTCAACACCAGCACGATCAGGATGCCCCCCATCGTCGGCGTTCCCTTTTTGCTCAACACCCGCGTCTCAAAGGCCCCCGACTGGTCGGCCAGGTCCTTGTATTCCTGACCGAATTTCAGCTGCTTCAGTCGGGCGATCACTTTGGGCCCCAGCCACCAGCTGAGAAGCAGCGCGGTGACGGCCGCCCCGGCGCTGCGAAACGTAATGTAGCGGAACAGGCGCAAAAACGACACGCTTGCGGCATGGTCCGATCCTTCAGCCCAGGTCATGATGGCTTGACTGAGATAAAACAACATTCAGATTCGTTTCCAGTTTTCCGTGGCCCTCCGGCCAGGGTGTTGACCGGTCCACGCGCATTGCGTGACCGGCCCGCTAGTTTTGCTTCGCGCTGTCGCTCGCTTTCAACGCCTGCGCAATGCGCTCCAGCCGTGTGCTGCGCGAGGCTTTCAACAACACCGTGTCGCCCGGCTTCAAAAAGGATTTGATGGCGGTGGCGGCGGCTTCCACGCTGGCCAGTTCAATCACGCGGCCAAGCCCGGCGTGTCGCGCCGCCTGCCCCATCACCCCGGCCATCTCCCCCACGGCGATCAACTGCTCCACACCGAGTTCGGCGGCGCGCCGCCCCACCTCCGCGTGGGCGCTCTCCCGCTGCGCTCCCAACTCCGCCATGTCGCCCAGGACCGCCACCCGGCGTCCGGCGCACGGCAGTTCCTGCAGGACGTGCAAGGCGGCAATCATCGAATCGGCATTCGCGTTGTAGGCATCATCCAGCACCTGCACCCCGCCCGCCACGTAGCGCTGCAGACGCATTTGGGCCGGCGCACAACGCGCCAGCCCCCGGGCAATTTCGTCACGGCGCAAACCGAATTCGGCGCCGATCGCAATGGCGAATAGGGCGTTGCCCACCTGATGACGCCCGAGCAGACCGATGCGATACGAGCCGCTCAACTCCGGATTGGGCGCGACCACCGTAAAGCTCGTTCCCTCCTCCTCGAATTTCACCCGGCTGACGGACCAATCGCACGAGCGGCGGCTGCCCACCCGCGTGACCGCCGCGGTCGTACGGCGCGCCAGCGCATCGCTCCACTCGTCATCCCCGTTCAAAAACAACCGGCCGTCAGGCGGCAACACTTCGGCCAGAGCCCCCTCCTCGCGCGCGACGCCCGCAACATCGCCAAAAAACTCCAAATGTTCCCGACCGATGTTGGTGATGACGCCGAAGCGCGGCCGGACCAGTTCCAGCAGTCCGGCCAGTTCGCCCGGATGATTGGTGCCGACTTCGACCACGGCCACCTCATGGGCCGCCTCGAGCCGCAGCAATGTGGCCGGCACGCCGATGTCATTGTTGAAACTGGCCTCGCTCCACAGCGTGTTGAACCGCTGCCGCAAAACGGCCGCAATCAACTCCTTCGTCGTCGTTTTGCCGTTGGAACCGCCAACGGCGATGACCGGGAGCGGAAATGTTTTTCGATGCGCCATACCAATTTGTCCATAAGCCCGTCGCGTGTCCGCGACCTGGATCACCACACAATCCGGCAGCGGGGCTGGGCAACGCCCTTTTTCGACGAGCACCGCCGCCGCACCTTTTTGCACCACTTCGTCAATGAAATGATGTCCGTCAAAATGTTCTCCTTTCAGCGCGACAAACAGGTCGCCGGGCTGCGTCCTGCGGGAGTCCGTGTTGATGCGCCGCACCTCCGCCGTCGGGGAGCCGCGCACCCATTCGCCGCCACATGCCGCCGCCACGAATTGCGCCGTTTTCATTGTCACGGTTCACATCGCATCCTGGTTATCCGGCTCGCCGCCCGCCTCCAACGTCCCTGCTTAAAGCGTGGTGTGCTGCCAGCCACTCCAGGACCAGCCGGCGCCTTTTTTCTCCACCACTTCCGCTGCGGGCGCATCCCGGCGGGTTCGCGTTTTGCGGCGGTCTGCCTCCGTTTCCCGCAACGCCGGCGCTCCGGACCCGGGGGGAAGCTGGCTTAACGCGGCGGCGAACAACCGATGCGAGATGCAGTGGGGATTCATGGTTTGTTAGGAGGTTTTAGTTGTCATTTAACGTCAGCCGGCCCGGAGTGCGGGCCGATCCCAGATTCAGGTGTGAAAGCGTCGTGTTGGTGGCGACCGGACCAACGTCCGGCGGGATGTGCAGGTAGCCGGCCACCGCGCTGCCGACCTGCTTGAAGATCGGCGCCGCCACGACTCCGCCGTAATAGCCGTTTTTCGGCTCATCCAACACAATGGAAATGCACACCTCCGGGTTGTCGGCGGGGAAAAACCCGATGAAGGAGGCGATATATTTGCCGGCTTGGTACCCACCCGGGCCCGGTTTTTGTGCGGTGCCGGTTTTTCCGGCGACGGTGTAATTGGTCAGGGCCGCCTGCACCGCGGTGCCACCGGGAAGCACCACGGTCTTGAGCGCCTCGACCATCTCACGCGCGGTGTCCGCGCTGACCACCTGGCGCACTCGCTGGGGTTCAAACCGGGTAATCAACCTGCCGGAGTTATCCTGCAACCGGTTCACGAGCATCGGCCGCATCAACCAACCCTCATTGGCCAGGGCCGCCATCGCCATCGTCATCTGCAACCGCGTGACGGCCACCCCGTGTCCCATCGGTATCTGAACAATGGAGACCTTGCTCCATTCCTTGATGGGATGCACCAGTCCCCGCGCCTCAGCCGGCAGCGCAATTCCCGTCGGCAATCCAAAGCCAAATTCGCCCAAGTAATCGAACAGCCGCCGCTCCCCAAGTTTCAGTCCGATTTTGGCGGCCCCGATGTTCGAGGATTTGGTGATGATGTTTTTGACCGACAGAATTCCATGTCCGCCATGCGCGTCGTGCAGTGTTCGTCCGCCAAACTTGAACGCGCCGTTCTCGCAATCAACCCGGTCATTCAAGGCCACCACGCCCTCCTGCAACGCCGCGGCCACCGTGACGATTTTGAAGGTCGAGCCCGGCTCGTAAAAGTCGCTGATCGCCCGATTCCGGCGCAATTCCGCATTGTGGGGCACCCGGTTGGGATCAAAGTCGGGCAGACTGGCCATGGCCAGGATTTCCCCGGTGCGCGGCCGCAGAATGATGCCGGTGATGTTGGCGGCGCTCGAGCTGCTCAGCCCCTCCCGCAGCGCGTTTTCCAGGAGGGTTTGCACCACGGCATCAATGGTCAGCACGACATTGAAACCGTCGCGCGCCGGCACATCCTGATCACGCCACGCCACCATTTCGTTGCCGCGACAATCGCGTTCGATCACCCGCCATCCTGACGCACCGGCCAGCTTCTTGTTGAAGGTCCGTTCAATGCCTTCCACCCCGATCAACTGACCAAAATCAATGGAATTGGTGTCGGGATTACGTCCGACGAAACCGAGCACGTGCGCCGCCAGGGTGCCTTGAGGGTATTGCCGCACTTGATCGTCCGGACCGTCCACGGCAATTGCCCGTCGCCGCAATCCCTGCAGGAAGAGCTTTTCCGCCCGCGTCAGGTGCGGCTTCCGCTCCAGCTCGGGCACGGGAAAGTTCGCCATGATTTCCTTCACCTGCTCCCACTTCTCGACCGGCACCTGTTGCGCCACCGGCACGTACAAACGCGGAACCACTTTCCCGTCCCTGGTCGTCCGGTTTGTCGCGAGTAACTTCTCGCAAAGCCGGTTTTCATCCACCCCCAGCACCGGCGCAATGGCCCGGGCCACGGCTGCCTGCAAATTTCCGAGTAACGAAGGATCGGCACAGATGTTTTTGACCTTGATGCTCGAGGCCAGCAGCGTGCCATTGATGTCCAGGATGTCGCCACGGCGCGCGGGGTTGCGGACCCGGCGCACGGTGTTGTGCTGCGCGAGGTCGAGCAGCTCCTCGTGCCGCCACACCTGCAGGTCCACCAGCCGGAAGGCCAGCAAGGCAAACGCGCCGACCAGCAGCCCCCCCAGCAAAACGAACCGATAGTGTTGCAATTTTTTTTCCATCCCGAATCTCCATCCGCCCCCGGCCGCGGCCCGGCAGCCCATCGGCCGGACGACTGCCCCGGACACCGCCGCGATCCTGCGCCGGCGAATTTTGCGCGCCACCCGGGGCAGTCGGTTCCTCACGACCGCAGCCCGGGCGGCGGCAAAAATTTCAATGCTGCGCCACCTGCGCTCCGGTGGCAGCGGTATAATCTCCGGTGGCCACTTCCACGGGTTCGGTCACTTTCCACACGTCGCCGGGATGCGGCTGGATCAGCCCCAAATTCAGCTGCTGGAGCTTCAGCGCCAGTTGTCCCGGCGACTGCAGCATGGCCAGCTGATCGCGCAATTTTTTGTTCTGATCCCGCAACTCGGCCAGACGGATTTCGCGCTGTTTGATCTGCCGCCCCAGCACGTCAATCTGGTTTTTCTGCCAGACATAACCCACTGCAGCCGCCCCCGCGAAGGCGCAAAAGGCCACCGCCTTGAGCGCGGCGCCGAACCGCAGCGCCACGGCTTGATTTTTGCGATTTCTTGCCATCTAAATTTTCTCCACCACCCGCAACTGCGCGCTCCGGCACCGCGGATTTGCGCGCTGTTCCGCCGGACCCGGCCGGATGGCTCTGCGGGTAATCAACTTCACCACCGGCACTTGCGGTTGACGCAACGCCGGCACGTCCACCTCGGCAAACGTGTAATCGCGGGCCAGCCGGCGCGCCCACTGTTTTACGACCCGGTCTTCCAAACTGTGAAACGTAATCACGGCCACCCGCCCGCCGGGTTTTAGAATCGTCAACGCCCCGTCCAGCCCCCGTTCCAATGCTCCGATTTCGTCATTCACCGCAATTCGCAACGCCTGAAACACACGCGTGGCGGGATGCGCCTTTCGTCCGCCGCGCGGCGCCAGCCGCTCAATCAGTTCCGCGAGCTCCCGCGTAGTCGCGAACGGGCGCGCCTCCCGCTGCCGCACCACGGCGCGCGCAAATGTCCGCGCCCGGACCTCATCCCCGTATTCCCAAAAAATCTTCGCCAACTCCTCGACGGGCCATCCATTCACCAAGGTCGCCGCCGTCGTGGGCTGACTCTGATCCATGCGCATGTCGAGCGGCCCGTCTTTTTGAAAACTGAACCCGCGCTCGGCCGTGTCCAGTTGCGGGCTGCTCACCCCCAAATCCAACAACACCCCCGCGCAACTGTCCGGAGCCACCCATTCCTGCAACTCTGCAAAATTCCCCCGGCGCAATTCACACCGCCCGGCAAACCCCGCCAGCCGTTGTGCCGCGGCCGCCAACGCCGCCGGGTCGCGGTCACACGCCCACAGGCGCCCATGCGGGGCATTCGCCGCCAAAATTGCCGCCGCATGCCCGCCACCGCCCAGCGTTCCATCCGCATAATCTTCGTTCGGTTGCGGTCGCAAAACCTGCAACACTTCGGTCAACATTACCGGCTGGTGCCTGAACCCGGTCACTGCTCATGCAGGTTAACGCGTCACCCTTGTTTGGGCCCGCTCCTCAGCGGGACCACTTCCAAATCCGCATGCGTCAGATCGTTCCGCACCACCTTGACCCGGTCCAACGACAGTTCACCCTGCACTGCGGGCTTCCCCAGCCGCGGAATTCCAGCAAGCCGGGGCTTCCCGATGGCTGAAAACGGATTGTGATCCACACAAAACAATACCGTCCGCCCCACGACCGCCCCCGCCTTCTTCGCCAGCTGGCGCCACCTCTGTCCCGCCCCGGACCTGCCTTTTGGAGCCGCCAGACGCCCGGACACCGCCGCAGCATCGGGCGCATCCGATGCACCGGCGATGGAAGTTGCTGTGGCAGTACTGGTCTCGCGGGCAGAAACAACCCCGGTCTCCCCTTCCCGCTTGAACGGGTTCTTCGGCGAAATAAACTTGGGCAGACTGAATCCCTCCCGCATCTGATAGCGTCCGTTGCCGGGCTCTCCCACCCAACTCCTGCCGACCGCCAATAATTTTCCAAACTTCATTTTCAACCCATTCGTTTCATCGCCGCGTCCGCATGGAAGGCGTCGGCCGTTCTGACCAGCGCATACCGATCCGCTGCCCAAATTTCAAAACGATCCAACAAACCCACCAGCACCACTTCCTCCCCCACCCGGATGTTTGCGGCCGTTGCCAGGTTCTCCGGCACGCAAATCCGCCCCGCCTTGTCCAAATGCACCTGGACCGACTGGGAGCCAATGAAGCGTTTCAAGACCTGCTTGCTCGGATCGCTGCTCGGAATGGCATCCAATTCAGCTATCAATTGCCACATTTTCTTTGGCGGCAACCCACGCAAACACGCTCCCTCTTTTCCTTGCGGCCATAAAATCAACGTGAACTGCGTCGCCCCCACTCCCGCGCGCCAGGCCGACGGGATTTGAATACGCCGCTTCTCGTCACAGCCGTGACGAAACTCGGAATTGAAAATCACATCGGCATTGGCGGCTTTATCCGGCATCAGTCAAAGCGATTCACCTGAGCAACACTTTGCCACACATTGCTACACTTCGTGACATTGTTAAACACCGAGTTCCACTTTTAGTCAACACTTAACACGAATATTTTTTAGGAAGTTATTCACACGTTATTTTCAGCGGTGCTTTTGGCCTGGGTTGCGTGTCATAAAACTCATGCGCATCAAGGCTTTGACCACCATTTGTTGTGGGGTTTGCCGTACAACCCCCATTCGTAGAATGTTCAGGCGCGCCTGCCCTCCTTCCGCGATCACGAAAAGCCGGCAGCTGCTGGATCGTTCTTCACATCCGGTCGGAGGATTCTCAATTCACGATTGGCATCCGCTGCGCCCTCGCTACTCTCCATTCGTGCGAACTGCTGACTTCCTCTTCGATCTGCCGTCAGAGTTGATCGCGCAGTTTCCCACCCCGCGCCGTGACGCTTCCCGCTTGATGGTCATGCATCGGGACCGCAACCGCCTGGAGCATCGTGTTTTTGGCGACGTCCCCGAATATCTCCGCCCCGGTGACGTGCTGATTTTCAACAACTCGCGGGTGATCAACGCCCGCTTGCGGGGTGTCAACGTCAGGACCGGAGGCGCTTTTGAGATTCTGTTGTTGGAAGAAAATGCGTCGAATGACTGGTGGGCCATGCTCAGACCCGGCAAGCGCGCGCGCATGGGCACGGTGATTCAATTCACCGAAAAAATATGCGCGACGGTTACCGCCATCAACCCGGAGGGACACCGACGTCTCCAGTTCTCCGGCACGCGAAATTTGCTGCATGAGCTCGATCACCTGGGCGAAATTCCATTGCCTCCGTACATCCGCCGTCCGGTGGATGCCGCCGGGCGCCCGGTCGTCCTGGCCCGAACGCCGTCAGCGTCCCACCCGTCTTGTGACCCGGTGGCCGCCCTGGACAACGAGCGTTATCAAACCGTGTTTGCCTCCGTGCCCGGATCTGTGGCGGCTCCCACCGCCGGATTGCATTTCACCGGCGAACTGCTGGCCGCGCTTCGCGCCCGGGGGGTGGAAATCCATTTCGTCACCCTGCACGTCGGTCTCGGCACTTTCGCCCCCGTGAAGGCGGACACAGTCGAAGCCCATGTCATGCACGAAGAGCGCTACGAAATTTCGGAAGCCACCGCGCAGGCAATCAACCAGGCCAGGCGGGAACAACGCCGCATCATCGCGGTTGGAACGACCAGTCTCCGCGCGCTGGAAAGCAGCATTCCGTCCCCGCCGCGCCGGAATGGGAAATCGCATCCGCTCGAAATCCGGCCGGGCGCGCATCGCACGCGAATTTTTATTTATCCACCCTATGACTTCAGAACCGTGGATGCACTCATCACCAACTTCCATCTCCCGGGCGCCACGCTCCTGATGCTGGTCAGCGCGTTCGCCGCGCCCGGACAAACGGAGGGGCGGGAAAAAATGCTTGCGGCTTACGCGACAGCCATCCGCCAACGCTATCGCTTTTTCAGTTATGGCGATGCCATGTTGCTGTTATGAACGCGAACAATGCCGTGTCCAGGTCAAGACGGATGGTCACGCCTGACGGGCGAAACGCAGCGGAGACTGCGTCCGCCAAGCGATCATCGCCGCTCCCGCAACCGTCCCGCCCTTTTGTGCTCATCAACATGGCCATGACCGCCGACGGAAAAATAGCCACAGCCAACCGCGCCATTTCGACTTTTGGCAGCCGGCGCGACCACGACAATTTAATGAAATTGCGCACGACGGCTGATGCGGTCATGAGCGGCGCGCGCACCGTCAATTCCGGCAAAATCACCTTGGGCCCGGGCGGCCCGCGGTACCGGCGCCTGCGGCGGCGGCGCGGCCTGACCGAGTATCCTCTGCGCATCATCGTCAGCGGGAGCGGCTCGATTGAAGCCAACGCCGAAGTGTTCAAGCACCGATTCTCGCCGGTGATCATCCTCACGACCCGGCGGATTCCGTCCGCCAAAGTGCGTCAATTGCGATCGCTGGCAGCCCACGTGAAAATCTGCGGGGTCCGGGAGGTCAACTGGGGCATGGCCATGCGCTGGCTGGCCCGCAAATGGGGCGTTCGCCGCCTGCTCTGTGAGGGCGGCGGCCATCTGAATGACGCCATGTTTCGCGCGGGCTTGGTGGATGAATTGCACCTGACCGTGTGTCCGAAAATTTTCGGGGGACGAACCGCGCCAACGATCGCCGAGGGCACGGGTGTTCCCACCCTGGCCGCGGCGACGAAACTCCGGCTGCACTCGCGTCGCCGCCACGGTGACGAATTGTTTCTCGTTTACGTCCGGCACAAAACCGCCCGTCGGCCAGAGCGACCGGCCGCTGTTTCATCCGGTCGGTGACTGGTTTTCCACCCAGCGCGCCAGCAACCACAGCAAATCCGCCAACCGGTTCAGATAAATGACCATCTCCGGATGCTGCGGTCGTCCAGCCTCCTGCAGCGCGCACACGCGTCGCTCGGCGCGCCGACAAATCGTGCGCGCCAGATCCAACGTGGCCGAACCCATGCCCGATCCGGGGATTGCCCAGTCTTTCGGGAAAGTGGTCTGTGCTTCGAATTGCCGGACCAGTTCTTCCAACCGTCCGGTCAGTTCCGGAGTGACCAGGCGATGGCCATCCTGCACGTAGCGGGGCAGGTCCTCCTTCGCCGTGGCCAGCTCCCCCATTAGCACAATCAGATCTCTTTGCACCACGAGCAAATGCTCCTGAACCGGTTGGCCGGCAGCCTGAGCCCGGGCCAGCCCGATCGCGGCGGTCAACTCGTCCACGCAACCATAGGCTTCCACCCGCGGATGGTTTTTTCCGACCCGCCGCCCATACATCAGGGCGGTCGTTCCCTTGTCCCCGGTTCGGGTCACAATACTCATGCTTGATTTTGGTCCATCTTTTTACAGTTGATCATCGAAGCCGCCTCGGCCAATCGGGCCATCTCCGGCGAGGCGGATCCCATTGGCCTTAATGCTCCCGCGATATCCCTGTCTTCAAAAAGGAGAATCCTTTCCTGCCAAATCATACAAGCCAAATGTCCACCGTAAACTGCCCGCACCCACCCCGCCCCGGAATTCAGCCATGGTCCGGGTCACAGACGACGAATCCCGCCGCGCGACGCTCGCACAGCAAAGTTCCAAGCCGCCTCCGGCATCAAATCATCGCGGGCAATTTCACCCGGCCCGCAGCCACCGTCCTTGAGCGCATCAGAAAACCGGCGCGTCTCAGCATCAAGCCATCGTTGAGCGGAGAAGCAAATATCCAGTTTTGCACTAGAGTTTTTGAATGGAATTCCGAATTTTAAATCAAACTCTCCTTGCAAATGCTGATTCTTTTAATCCAGACTGTTCCCCTAGATAAAGGTAATCACCAATAAATTATGAGCCATATTTACAATAACATTCTCGAAACCGTTGGGCGTACGCCACTGGTAAAACTGAACAAGGTCACTGCCGGTCTGGAGGCAACGGTTCTGCTCAAGTGCGAGTTTTTCAACCCTTTAAGCAGCGTCAAGGACCGCATTGGTCTGGCAATGATTGAAGACGCGGAGAAGCGCGGTCTGATAAACAAGGACACGACCATCATCGAGCCGACCAGTGGCAATACGGGAATTGCGCTGGCCTTCGTCTCCGCGGCCAAGGGATACAAACTGATTCTGACCATGCCTGAAACCATGTCGCAGGAACGTCGGACGCTGCTGGCCATGCTCGGCGCCAAGCTGGTATTGACCCCGGGTGCCGAAGGCATGAAGGGGGCCATCGCCAAAGCCAACCAGCTGGCCCAGGAAACCCCCAATTCCTGGGTGCCGCAGCAATTCGACAACCCGGCCAACGTGGAGATCCACAGAAAAACCACCGCCGAAGAAATCTGGGCGGATACGGAGGGCAAGGTGGACATTGTTGTCGCCGGAGTCGGCACCGGTGGAACTTTGACCGGCTGCGCAGAGGTCATTAAACCGCGCAAGCCAAGCTTTACGGCAATCGCGGTCGATCCACAGGGTTCGCCGGTGATTGCCCAGACTTTGGCGGGGCAACCGCTCAAGCCCGGCCCCCATAAAATTCAAGGCCTGGGCGCCGGTTTCATTCCGAAGAACCTGCATTTGAAAGACGCCCAGGGGCAGCCGCTGATTTCCGAATGTGTGATTGTCTCGGACGATGAGGCACTGGCCATGTCCCGCCGGCTGGCCAAGGAGGAGGGCATCCTCTGCGGCATTTCCTCCGGAGCGAATGTCGCGGCGGCCATCGCCGTGGCCAGGCGCCCGGAAAACAAGGGCAAACTCATCGTGACAGTGGCGCCGTCAACCGGGGAACGCTATCTGAGCACGGCGCTGGCGGCGGAAGCGCGCGCGGCGGTGGGCGGCTGACCCGCGGCCATTACCGCACCGCAAATAACCGGGCCGTCGCCTTCGTTATTTGCGGTTTTCCTTTGTACCGGGTAATGGACAAAATAAATCGTAAAAAAAAGTTGCATTGCCGGAGGATTCCGCCTATTTAAGCAGCGAATCGAGGGTTTGATCGCTGCGCGAGGAAGTTTCTCCCCTTAGTTTGTGGATGGCGGCTCGCCTGGCAACTTCCAACAATTCAAAGTTCAAAATTGGTTAGCAGGGGCATTTCACAGCCTTCGATCAACAGCGACGGAATATGAGCAAACAAAATAAAAACGACAATCAAAACTCGGAACGCCCGCAAGGGCACCCCTCCGGAAATAATGCCCCGACGGGTGATTACGGCGCCGGATATTTGGAAATCGCCGAGAAAGGGTTCGGGTTTCTGCGAACTGCGGCGGCGCATTTCCATCCCAAGCCCACGGACATTTTCGTCACGCCGGACACCATCAAACGTAATTTCCTGCGCGAAGGCAGCCTTGTGGAAGGGCCGACGCAGCCGCCCCACCGCGGTACCAGTCCGCAGTTGCGTGCGGTGGAGAAGGTCAACGGACTGACTTTTGAGGATTACACCAAGGCCGTTCGCTTTGAAAATCTGACGAGCATTGACCCCATCGAGAAATACAATCTGGAAACCGCCCCCGAACTGATTGAAACCCGGGTGATCGATCTGGTCACCCCCATCGGCAAAGGCACGCGTGGATTGATCGTTGCGCCCCCGCGCACGGGTAAAACCACCGTGCTCAAGCAGATCGCCAATGCCGTCACGGCCAACCATCCCGACGTGCACGTGCTGGTCCTGCTCATTGACGAGCGGCCGGAAGAGGTGACTGATTTCCAACGGTCGGTCAAGGCCGAAGTCGTGGCCTCCTCAAACGACCAGGATCTGGAAACACACGTCCGCCTCTCCCGTTTCATGATTGAGCGCTGCCGCCGCATGGTGGAAGCCGGCAAGGATGTGTTTGTCCTGCTGGACTCACTGACGCGTGTGGCCCGCGCCTACAACAGCGTCCACGGCGGCAGTGGTCGGACCATGACCGGCGGCGTGGACGCCCGCGCCCTGGAAATTCCGCGCAAAATGTTCGCCTCCGCCCGGAAAATCGAACATGGCGGGTCATTGACGATTCTGGCGACCGCGCTGATTGACACCGGCTCGCGCATGGATGAGTTGATCTTTCAGGAGTTCAAAGGCACCGGCAACATGGAACTGGTGCTGGACCGCAAGCTGTCCGACCGCCGGTTGTTTCCGGCAATCGACATTCCCAAGAGCGGCACGCGGAAGGAGGAAAAATTGTTCCCGGCCAAGAACATCGATTCGCTGCGCAAGCTGCGCCGCATGATGGTGGACTTGAATCCCATCGAGGCCATGGAAACGCTCGTTGCCGCCCTGAAGAAGCACAAGACCAACGACGAATTGCTCGCCAAGCTCGTCTAACCGAACCCGGCCTTTCCACCCCGGCTTGTCCCACCAAGTCGGGGTTTTCTGTTGCCGCCCGGCGGCACCAGTCCCGGATTGCCCGCTGCCGGGAACTGCGCTATTCCATCCCGTCATGGCATCAAAACCTGTTGTCCCCGCCCTGCCGCGGCACCGCCCGCCGTTGGAGCGGATGTTGCGCATTCACCAAGCCATTCAATCCGGACGCTTCCCCAACGCCACCCACCTGGCCGCGGAACTCGAGGTCAGCACCAAATCCATCCAACGCGATCTGGACTTCATGCGCGATCGGCTGCTGCTTCCCATCGCCTATCAACCGCAACGCGGCGGTTATCATTACACGGCCGAGGTCACTTCGTTTCCCACCATGCACATCACCGAGGGCGAACTGGTGGCGCTGGTGATCGCGGAGAAGGCGCTGGAACAGTATCGCGGGACGCAATTCGAAAAGCCCCTGCTCAGTGCCATCCGGAAAATTGAACAGTCGCTGCCGGAAACCATCTCCCTCAATCTGGCCGACATTGAGCAGACCATTTCCTTCCGCACACGCGCGGAGCCGATTCTGGACCTGCGCGTCTTCGACACCCTCGCCAAAGCCACGGCACAACGCCGGCAGTTGACCCTGACCTACCGCAAGGCGGGCAGTGCCATTGATGAAACGCGATTGATTGACCCATACCACCTGGCCAACATCAACGGGGAATGGTATCTCTTCGCCTTCGATCACACGCGCAAGGACATCCGCACCTTTGTTCCCGCGCGCGTCCAAGCCGCCATCCTCACCGGGCGGCAATTTGCCCGGCCGCAAAAATTTTCCCTCGAAAAGCGTTTGCGCGGCAGCTTCGGCGTTCATGCGGGCGAGGGGGCGCATGAAATCGTGCTGCGATTCAACGCCCGGGTTGCCGGTTACATCCGGGAAAAAAAATGGCACCCCTCACAACAACTGCAGGTGTTGCCCCACGGCCGGCTCGAGCTGCGGTTGACGCTGTCCAGCCTGGTCGAAATCGAGCGCTGGATCTTGAGCTGGGGCGGCGACGTGCAGGTTGTCCAGCCCCGCGAATTGCGGGAATCCGTTCAGCGCGCCGCCCAGGCCATCCTCAGCCAGCACCAGTCCTCCTGAATCCCGCGGAAACGCTTGGCTTTCACGCGTTTTGCCCAATACTGCCTCCATGCATTCGGTTCTGAATTATCTGGCCCGCCACCAAGCCCGCTTCGTGGAAGAACTTTGTGATTATGTCCGCTTCCGCAGCGTCTCCGCCCAGCCCCAGCATGCCGGTGACATGAAAGCCTGCGCCGCGTGGTTGGTGCGGCACTGCCGTTCCATCGGCCTGACCGCGGAAGTGCGCCAAACACCCGGCCACCCCATCGTCATCGCCAAAACTCCCCGCCTCCCGACGCGCCGCAAACGCCGTCATTTTCTGATCTATGGGCACTACGACGTCCAGCCGCCGGAGCCATTTGAATTATGGAAAACGCCGCCCTTTCAACCCACGCGGCGTGGTGCCTCGCTTTTCGGGCGCGGGGCCAGTGACAACAAGGGACAGAATTTTGCGCACTTGAAAGCCATCGAGGCGTACCTCCGCACGCAGACCGAGTTGCCCTGTGACCTGACGTGCATCATCGAGGGGGAAGAGGAGGTCGGCAGCAGCAGTCTCGCAGGATTTTTGCAGCAACATCGCGCCGAGTTGAAGTGTGACGCCGTCATCGTCTCGGACACCGGAATCCCCGGCCCGAAGTACCCGGCGCTCACCTGCAGCCTGCGTGGCATCGCCGCGTTTGAACTCACCCTGCACGGTCCTTCCCGCGACCTGCATTCCGGCATGTTTGGCGGCTCCGTGGAGAATCCGGCGATGGCGCTCTGTCGCTTGCTCGGAAAAGTCCATGATGACAAAGGGCGCATCCGGATTCCGCATTTCCACGACGGGATTGCGCGCTTGACGAAATACGAACGCCGCCAGCTGGCGCGTGTGCCTTTCAACCGCCGCGCCTACCGGAAATTTCTGGGCGTTCCACAGTTGCACGGCGAAGCGGGTTTCACCCCGGAGGAACAACGGTCCGCGCGCCCGACTTTTGAAATTAATGGCCTGACCAGCGGTTATCAGGGCGCCGGCAGCAAGACCATCGTCCCCGCCTGGGCGCGCGCCAAAATCACCACGCGCTTGGTACCGGGCCAACAGCCGCGCCAAGTGGTGCGGGCCGTCAAGGCCTTCCTTAAGAAGCATTGCCCCGGGACGGTGCGAATGGAACTCAAGGCGGGGCATGGTGCCGAGGCTTACGCGGTTTCGCCCACCAGTGCCGCTGCGCAAGCGGCGCTGCGCGCGTTGCGCGAGGCCTTCGGGCATGAACCGGTGTTGCTCCGGGAGGGCGGCTCCATCCCCATTGTCAATCAATTCAAGAAGATCCTGGGCGCGGACACGCTGCTTCTCGGTCTGGCGCTGCCGGACGACAACGCCCATTCGCCCAATGAAAAATTCGATCTCGGAATTTTTGCCAAAGGACAGCGGCTCAGCGCCCTGCTCTGGCGCGAGCTGGCCAAATAAACCGAAGCCGCGAAGATGAAGCCGTCCTCCTCCCGGTGGCGACGCTCCTGCAGCCTTGTCTGCATCCTCCTGGCGCTGCTCATGCTGGGAGCCGGCGAAACACTCCTGACCGCCTCGCTGCGGGGGATTGGACTGCTGCTCTACTGGTTGGTTTGTCTGTTCCTGACGCTGGCGGGCGCCGGCGCCGCTTTGCTCGAAGTCCTGCACATCGGCGCGCGCGGACGCGCGGAGCAACGCGCGCTGCTGGAAACCACCCTGCGCGAAGCGGAGCGCGAGAAGCCTGAACCCCGGAAACCGCGTTGAGGCGCCCGGCTGTCCGCTCAACGCGCGCCACCCGGAAAATTCCGGGGCAATTATCCGAACTCAACTGGATTGTTGCCAACCTCGCTTTGCGGTTTAGTGAGGGCAGAGAATTTCATGCTCACGACAACATACAAAACCACAATTGCCGAACCGGCTGCGCCGGTGGTGGAACCAGAGCACCTGGCGCTGATCAAACTGCTCGGGGACGATGACCCGCTGGTTTACCACGCGGTGCGCGAAAAAATCATCTCGCTGGGCAGCGACACCCGGATCTGGCTCAAACCCTGCCAAAACAGCAACGACGCCACGGTGCGCCGGCACGCCACCGAGATCGTCCGCCATTTCGATCAGAGCGTTGCCGACACGCGTTTCATGTCCTACTGCCTGCAGGAGCCGGAGTCGATCGATCTGGAACAGGGCGCCCTGCTGCTGGCGCAAACGGAATATCCCCACCTGGACGCGGCCGCCTACAGTGCCAGCCTGGACCACCTCGCCCAGGAACTGCGCGAATGGCTGGCGGCGACCGATCCCCAGCAACGCCTGCTGCCCCGGGTGAATCAATTCCTTTTCGATGAAAAGGGTTTCACCGGCAACATGGAAAACTATTACGACCCGGAAAACACCTTCATCAACCAGGTGCTGGACCGGCGCACCGGCAACCCGGTGGGCATGTGCCTGCTCTACACCCTCCTGATGCGCCGGCTTGATTTTCCGGTTAATCCCATTGGATTGCCGGGACACTCCGTGTGCCAGTACAAGGATGAACACGAAGAGGTGTACATTGACGCATTTAACCTGGGCAAATTGCTCACGCGACACGACTGCATCGAGCACCTCAAGCGCTGCAGACATGAAGTTCGCGACGAGTACCTGCAGCCCATGACCGCGCGCCGGACTCTGGCGCGCATGTGCGGCAACCTGGAGCAAATTTACATGGAAATGAAGCGCACGGCGGATTCCGGACGTTTCCAACGCTACCTCTTCGCGTTGACCCGCTGAGTGGCCGCCTCAGTCCGGCAGGGCCTTGAACTGGCGGCCGGCGATTCGCGGGTCAATCTGGACGAGGAGGAAATACGCCAGCCGTTCCTTCAAGCGGGTCCAGACGCTTCGCGCCCCATGCCACTGCTCCAGGTGGATCGGGCGGGCGTGCTTTTGGATCTGCGCAAATATCGCCCGCGCCTCCGCGACCACCTCCGGGATTTCCAGGCGCAGCATGAGCTCGTAATTGATGCTCAAGCTGCGCGGATCCAGGTTGGCCGAGCCGACATACACCGCTTCATCCAGAATGAGCAGTTTGGCGTGGAGAATTTGCGGCTGATACTCGCTGATCTGCACGTTTGCCTTCAGCAACCGGCGATACAAACTGCGCCCGGCCAGCTGGGACAACCGCACGTCCGACTTCCCCGCGAGAATCAACTTGACCTCGCCGCCGCCGCGCGCAATGCGCATCAACGCCCGCCGGATCCGCCAGGTCGGCAGGAAATAGGCCGCCACAATCTGCACGCGCCGCGATCGGGCCAAATCACGATACACCGAGCGCCGGATGGGATTGGTCCCCCAACCGGGACCGCCCAGCAACAGTTGCGCCTCCTGCCCGCCGACCGCGCGTTTCCGTTTGGCCTGCCAAAGACGCATCAGCCGTTTGTGCCGAAAATCCGCCAACGCAAACATTTCATCGAAGGCCACTCCGAGTTCCCTGACCATCTCTCCCTCGAACTGGAACCCCAGGTCGCGCCAGCCGGATGCCACGCCGTCCCCTCCATACTCCCTGGCGATGTTGAAGCCACCGAGGCAGGCGGTTCGGTCATCACAGACCAGTAATTTGCGATGGTTGCGGATGCCAAAGCGGCGCCAGGTAAGGGGATTGAACACGCGGAATTCGCCGTGAGCTTCAGTCAGCCGGGCGAAAAAGTGTTTCGGCAAACTGTACGAGCCAATTCCGTCCACCAAAATGCTGACTTTCACCCCGCGATACCGCGCTTGCAACAAGGCCTCCCGGATCTTCCGTCCCGTCCTGTCGTCCGCAAACTTGTAGAACTCCAAACGCACGCTCGCCTGCGCGGCATGGATCATGGCCAGCACGGCGCGAAAGATCGCGTGGCCATTCGGCAACCATTGCCAGCGCGTGATTCGAGGCGACGTCACGCTTTGAGCCTATTGATTCGCCCGGGAATTGGCAAACCGCCCGGGGGTTGGACTTCAATTTCTCCCCGGCGACCCCGGCGTGGAGCGCCGGCCAGCGGTACACCAGGGCGGCAACGGGGGAATGCACCGGCCGCAGGAACGCCCGCCAGGAGGAAGCGGCTTTCGGCGTGGAAAATATAAGTTCAAACGTGGCGCTGTTTTTGGCATCTATACTCATGTGAAACGAATGTCCGTCTGGCTGGTGATTCTGGGCGCGCTGGTCCTGCCGGCCCGCGCGCTGGCGATCGCCACAGAAGCCTCCCTGCAGCTCTCGGCGCGCGTGGCCAAACCGGGCACCACGATTACCGCCGCCGTGCGGCTCGTCATGGCCCCCGACTGGCATACCTACTGGGAAAATGCCGGGGCGTCCGGCATCCCCACCGAGATCCAATGGCAATTACCAGAAGGCATCACGGCGGGCCCCATCGCGTGGCCCACACCGGAAAAATTTGTTCCCGAAAAAATAAACGCGGACGGAGAAATCCTCCCGGGCACCCGGGATTTCGACCAAACCACCTATGTGCTGCACGACGAGGCCGTGCTGTTGGTGCCACTGACCCTCGCTCCGCAGCTGGCGGGCGGCACGGTCGAGATCAAGGCGGTCGTCCATTGGCTGGAATGCAAGATCAGTTGCATCCCGGGCCAGCAGACCGTCACGGCCGCACTGGACATCGGCCCCGACCCGGTCCCGCAACAGGAGGCCAGCTTTGCGGCTTGGAAACAGCGATTGCCCCAACCTTCGACCGCGCTGCAGCCCCGCGCCGAGTGGGACGGGCAAACCCGCAGAGGCGATTCCCGCCCCGTGCTCATTTCATGGAAATGGGCCCCGGCGACAAGTGATTGGGATTTTTTTCCCCGACACAACGACGACTTTGAAGTCCAGCCGCAAACCGAACTCGTCTCCACCAATGACGGAAGAGTGACGATACGAAAGTGGATCGCGACCTCCCGCGAATCCTGGCCCACCACGCTTGCCGGCGTGTTGATTCAAAAACGCCAGGGCCAGACAGACGGCTATGCGGCGGAATTGGTGATTCAAGGCGGAACATCCTCGACCGGTGCCGCGCCGGCGCCGAAAGTTCCCCCCGAAAGCACACCGTTGTTGCTCTGGCTGTTCTATGCGTTCTGCGGCGGCTTGATTCTCAACATCATGCCCTGCGTTCTGCCGGTCATTGCGCTGAAAATTTTGGGTTTCGTCAATCAAGCCCGGGAAACGCCGGCGCGGGTGCGGTGGTTGGGACTGGTTTTTGCCGCTGGAGTTCTGGCCTCGTTTTTGGCGCTGGCGATCGCCGTCATTGTCATCAAGGCCGCCGGGCACCGGGCGGGCTGGGGCATGCAGTTCAGCAACCCACTGGTCATCGTCGGCATGGCCGCTTTGATCACGCTGGTCGCCTTGAATCTTTTCGGAGTGTTTGAGGTGTCCCTGGGCGGTCGAACGCTGGGTGCAGCGGGGCAGTTGGCCGCGCAGCAGGGCGCGGCCGGCGCGTTCTTCAACGGTGTCCTGGCCACAATTCTTTCCACCCCCTGCTCCGCCCCCTTTCTCGGCGCGGCGTTGGGCTTCGCCTTCGTGCAACCTCCGGCCATCATCCTCTTGATCCTGCTGGCGGTGGGGCTGGGACTGGCCGCGCCGTACGTGCTCTTGTCCTGGCATCCAGCCTGGCTGCGATTCCTTCCCAAACCCGGCGCGTGGATGGAGCGGTTCAAAATCGCCATGGGATTTCCGATGCTGATCACGGCCATCTGGCTGGTGAGCCTGGTGAATCCCTTTTACGGGGAACAATCCTGGTGGCTCGGCGTCTTTCTGGCCATGCTGGGAGCCGCCGCGTGGGCGTTTGGAGAATTTTACCAGCGAAGCCACCGCGCCCGGATCGTGGGAGCGCTCTTCGCGGCGGGTCTGCTGGTCACCGGGTATCTCTGGGCTTTGGAATCCGGCTTGAATTGGCGGCACCCGCAAACCGCACATCCCCTGGCGGCCGGCGGCAACCTCCCCAATGCGCCCAAGGGTTATCCCTGGCAACACTGGAGCTTGGAAGCAGTGGAACAAGCCCGTGCGCGGGGTCAAATCGTGGTGGTGGACTTCACCGCGGCCTGGTGCCAGACCTGCAAGATCAACGTAAAACCCGGCTTTGAATCGTCCGCCGTCGTGCAACGGTTGCAGGAGCTGAATGCCGTGGCGCTGGTGGCCGATTACACCCTGTTTCCGCCGGCCATCACCGAGGAATTGGAAAAACACGGCCGCTCGGCGGTCCCCATGGTTTTGGTGTATCCGCGGGATGCCAGCAGGCCGGCCATTGTTTTATCCGAGCCGCTCCCCTTCGCCCCTTACGGACCGGTCATCCTGCAGGCATTGAATCAAGCCGCGTTGTGAGGGATCAAGGCATCCGGAGAGGCGGGCTTAAAAACGGAACGGGAGGAACAATGACTCGCACATTGTCCCTCCCGGGATGGCCCATCTGCTTCCGCTAAGAACAGAAAAACCGCAACACCAACCGCGAGAGAAGAGTAACTCCTGCCGGATTTCCTTCAATTCCGCCGAACCCCTGAACGCGCCCCGGAGGCCGTCCCGGGATGGCGGCTGGTGGATTCGGAATTTTTGCGGACAATCGCAAACGTGTTCTACGGACGTCTGCCCCGCCGCGGTCTGCCGGCATCGCAGCCCGTCGGAGGTTTGCAGGTCAACAAGGCGCGGATTCGGTCCGACGAGCTGCAGTCGTCGGTTCGTTATAGGGGCTGCTGTTGGGCCGTGCGCCCGACAAACCGCAGGCTTTGACGATACCCCACGTCGCGCGCCAGTTGCACCGCCGCGGCAAACCCCGCCCCCAGTTCTTCGGGCCGGTGGGCGTCCGACCCGAAGGTGATGGGCACGCCCGCGGCTTGGGCCAATGCCAGCAGTTCACGCGAGGGGTAAATTTCGCGGCAGTCTTTCCGCAATCCGGCGGTGTTCAACTCGATCGCGCAGGCCTGCGATTTGGCCGCCGCCAGCAATCGCCGGTAGAGCGGGGTACAATCCTGCGCTGGCCGGTGGCCGAATTTTTTGGGCAAATCCGCGTGTCCGATGATGTTGAAAAGTCCACTCGCCGCCGCCTGCGTCAACCGGTCAAAATACGCGCACCAGACGTCACTGATCTCGTGGTCCTGCCAGCGGGCGAGTTGGTGCGGGTTGTCGATCGCCCAATCTTCAGTCACATAGTGGACGGAGCCGATCAAGTAATCCCACGCGTGTTCCGTCGCCAGTTGTTGGATCCACGCCTCCTGTCCGGGAAGATAATCCACCTCCAGGGCGAGCCGGATGGTTAATTGCGGAACTTCGCGCTGCGCCTGCCGGACCTTTTCCACGTACTCCCCCAATTGCGAATGGAGCATGCGCCAGTCGTCGAAATCATCCCGCGCCATCGGCGCATGATCCGAAAAGCCAATTTCGCTGAATCCCAACTCCGCCGCCCGGCGCGCGTAGTCCACCGGTTCCCCTTGGGCGTGCCGGCACAAGGGCGTGTGCAGGTGATAGTCGGGAGGCAATTGCATGGGATCAGAATAGGACAGTCATCATCCCCTCGCCCCGGGCGGGATTGTCCAGACCCCGTCACTCATAGCGGAGCGCTTCGATCGGGTTGAGTCGCGCCGCCTTGAGCGCCGGGAAAACCCCGGCCAGCAGACCGACGGCGATGCTGCACAGCACCGCCACGAAGATCGGAGGGAGGGTGATCACCGGCAGATTCAACGTCGGAGAAATCTGCGCGAGCAGATCCACCAACCCGAAGGATGCCATCACGCCAATCGCCGCGCCCAGCAGGGCAATGACCGCCGCCTCCACGATGATCTGCAGAAACACGGTTTCCGGGGACGCCCCAATTGCCTTGCAGATGCCAATTTCGCGGATGCGCTCGTTGATGCTGGCCAGCATGATGTTCATGATGCCAATCCCGCCGACGAGCAGGCTGATTCCGGCAATAATCCCGCCGCTCAACCGGGCGTTGCGGATTTGTTGATTGATGGTTTCCACCCGGTTTTCCTGGGTGCGGAAACTGAAATCTTCAATGCCCTTGTGCGTGAACATCAAAACATTTCGCGCCTGCTGGAGCGCCGCCTCCAACTGCCCGAAATCCGCCACCTTGATGTCAATGTCGTCGAGCCGTGGATCGGGCACATCCGTCGTGGCGTCGCCGCCGGCGCGGAATTTGAGCCACATGGTGTTCAGCGGCATATAGACGGTGAGATTTTTCCGGTTGAAGGCCCAGTTCCCGCGCCCCCAGCCGCGGGCGCGGGCCGGGCCGTTCGCCGGCGCCGCCGGGCGGCGCTTCGCCAGTTCGCGTTCCCGCCGGTCCTGTTCACTTTCGTAACGCTCGAACATGCCAACGATGGTGAACGGCTGTTCGTTGATGAAGATGACCTCGCCCAGGGGGATGATTTCCTTGCCGGTTTCATCCGGGTTGCCAAACAACTCATCACGAATCCCCGTGCCGATGACACACACGCTGGCGGCATACTCCTCATCCAGTGCGGTGAAAAAACGCCCGTGCGCGACGGTATGCAAATTCATCTCCAGCACCGCCGGCCAGACCCCCACGCACTCGGAAGGACTGACCTGCTTCTGGCCGCGCGTAATGACGCTGCGACCGAGCGACATTTCCGGGGAGACCAGTCGAATCAACGGGGCGCTGTCCCGCAGCGCATAGACATCCTGCAACGTGCGGCCGGGCGCCTGGTCCGCCAGATGTTCCTGCTCCGGCGGCACCTGCGCATCCAGAATCAGCACTTTGTCCGCCCCGCCCATGGTGACCATGGTTTCCTTCATCCCATTTTCCATGCCCTTCACAATTGCCGCCATGCCCACGAGACTGGCCACGCCCAGAATAATGCCGAGCATCGTCAGCATGGAACGCAATTTATGCGCCCAGACGTCTTTCAGTCCGGAAAGGAGGGCATTGAAAAATTTCATCGTCAATCGTATCGCAAGGCGCCGATCGGATGGAGGCGCGCCGCCTTGAACGCCGGCAGCAAGCCCGCCAGGATTCCCACCGCCACGCTGAAGGCGAAGGCCACCACCAGTGCCCAGGGCGTAATGATCGGCTCATTTTCTGTGGGGGAAATTTCTGCGATGATGTTGACCAGCCCCCAGGCACAAAGCAGTCCGGCCAATCCCCCCAGCACGGCCACCACCACGCTCTCGATCAAAATTTGCAGAAACACGTCAAAGGTGGTCGCGCCTACCGCCTTGCGGATGCCAATCTCGCGAATCCGCCCCGAAATGCTCGCCAACATGATGTTCATGATGCCAATTCCACCCACCAGCAGGCTGATCCCGGCAATGGTGCCGCCGCTCATGCGCGCGTTGCGGATAAATTCGTCAATCCGCTCCGCCCACTCCTCCTGTGTGCGGAATTGAAAGTCCCGAATGCCCTTGTGGGTGCTTAACATGACATTCTGCACCTGCTGGATTGTCTCATTCATCCGGCTCAAATCCACCAGTTGCACCTCAATGCTGGTCAGATTCGGCGTTCCTCCCGCCGGATCCGCCGCCAGTTTGAGTCGGGCCGTGTTCAGCGGCAGGTACACACTGTTGTTCTTGAACCGGTAAACAAAACTCCCCTGCCGCCCTCCCCAGCCCCGGCTGCGCGCCGGGCCGGTCTGCGGCCCCCGGGGCTGGGCGGCAGCGGCTTCGCGTTCACGCCGTTCCTGCTCGCTTTCGTAATGTTTGAACAGGCCGATCACCGTGAACGCCTGTCCGTTGATGTTGATGGTCTCCCCCACAGGATTGATCTCCCGCCCCACTTCCTCCGGCGACCCAAACAAATTATCCCGCACTTCCGTGCCGATCACACACACGCTCCGCGCCATTTCATCATCCAACGCGTTGAACATTCGCCCCCGGGCGATCTCATGTTCGTAAACCTCCAAAATCACCGGCCACGCCCCGGAACAGTTCCACGGCCGGCTATTCTTGCCATTGGCTGACAAGGTCACGCGGGGGATGGACATTTCGGGGGAAATGTTCGTGTAGAGGGTGGCATTGGCCTCCAGTGCTTCCACGTCTTGCAAATTCAAACCGACCGCCTGGTCCTGCAAATACCGCTGCTCCGCCGGCACCGGCTGCGCTTCAATCCGGAATTTTTGCAGCCCGCCGATCGCCACCAGGGCCTCGGTGGCCCCCACTTCCATCCCCTTCACCAGGGCCGACATGGCCACCAGGCTCGCGACTCCCAGGATAATGCCCAACATGGTGAGCAGGGAGCGGAACTTGTACGCCCAGATTTCCTTGAACCCGGTCAAAATGGTGTTGAAGACATTCATCAGGCCTGCGGCACGGCGGGGCTCACCCGATCCAGTCCGGCCAGTTTGGCGTCAATTTTGGCCGCGATTTTTCCATCGCGAATTTCGATGCGCCGGGGGGTGACGGCGGCGATTTCCGGATCGTGCGTCACCAGAATGATGGTGCGCCCCGCGGCGCTCAACTGGTGAAACAGGCTCAGGATCATCGTTCCGGTGTGGGAATCCAGATTGCCGGTGGGTTCATCGGCAAAAATGATCTTCGGGTTGTTCACGAGCGCGCGCGCAATGGCCGCGCGTTGCTGCTGGCCGCCGGAAAGTTGTGACGGACGATGGCGGGCCCGATTGTCCATGCCCACGGCCTGCAACGCGGTCAGTGCCCGTTCGCGCCGCTCGCGGCCCCCCACGCCGCTGTAGAGCATGGGCAGTTCGACGTTCTGCAGGACGTTCAGTTTCGGCAGCAGGTTGAAGAATTGGAAGACGAAGCCGATCTTGCGGTTGCGGATCGCCGCCAGCTGCCGGGCCGTGGCGTCATGAATCATGGTCCCATCCAGCCGGATCGTGCCGCGCGTGGGGGAATCCAGACAGCCGAGGATGTGCATCAACGTGGATTTGCCGCTGCCGGACGGCCCGATGATGGAAATGAACTCGCCACCTTCGATATCCAGGGAAACATCGTCCAGCGCCCGGATTTCCTCGCCGCCCAGCTGGTACAGTTTCGAGACGTTGCGCAGTTCAAGCAGGGCCATGACCTTCACCTCATCGCGGCCGCCCCGGGCCGCCACCGCGCGCCGCCATGTCCGGCGCCTTGGCGGAGTCGGTCGCCGGCTGTTCAAGCGCCACGGTCTCGCCGCTCTGCAGGCCGCTCTTGATTTCCGCATAAAAATAGTCCGACACCCCCACCTGGACGGGGCGGCGCTCGAAACGACTCCCCTGCTGCACATACACATACCGTTCATACTGCTGCGTTTTCGGATCCAACTCCGAAAACACGGCGGCGAGCGGCACCGCCAGGACATTGTCAGCGGAGGCGACGGGAATCCGGATGTTCGCCGTCATGCCCGGTCGCACCCGCTTGTCCACGTTGGAAAGCAGAATGCGCGTCGCGAACCCCTTGATGTTATTCTTGATGGTCGCCTGCGGCGCAATTCGTTCGATCTTGCCCTGCACTTCCAGGCCGGGCACCGCCTCCACGGAAATCCGGACCATCTCATTCAATTTCAAATAGGCGACGTCCGCCTGGTTGATGTGCGCGTTGATGATCATGTCGTTCAAATTGGCAATGGTCAGCACTTCGGTGCCGCCACCCACACCGCCCGAGCCGGACACCGCCTGTCCGACCGAGACGGGACGGGTCAGCACCGTGCAATCAAACGGCGCGACGATGCGCGTCTTGCGAATCCGGTCCTTGACCAGATCCAGGGCCTTTTCCCCCTGCAACAAGGTGTTTTTTGCCAGGTCGTACTGCGTTTTGGTCTCTTCGTGCAGTTCCTTGGAAATCAGTTTCGCCTCGTAGAGCTCACGACTGCGCGTATAGTTCCGCTCGGCCTGCTCCAGCTGCAGCCGCGCCCGCGCAATATCGGTGTTTCTCGATTCAATCTCGATCTGCAGGTCTTGATCGTCCAACCGGAACAGCAAAGCCCCTTGTTTCACCGAATCCCCCAGATCCACCGGCAGTTCGGCGATGCGACCGTTGATTTCCGGGCGCACGGACACCTGGTCCGCCGGGCCGATCTCCCCGGCGGCATTAATGATGAACTGAATGTTGCGCGCCTCCACCTTGGCAGTGGTGACGCGGGGGGCCTGCACACCACCGGGCACCAGCAACTGCCGGTCCTTGAAATAAAACCAGCCCGCCCCCAGCAAGCCCATCAATATCAAAATCCACCACCAATTCTTCATGTCACTCGCTTTTCCTCGGATTAAGCCTAACGGGTATCGAAGCGACCGCAAATCATTTGTTCCGACGGCTCCCGCCGCAGCCCATCATCAATCAGTTGTCGCGCGTAATCTCTCCGGCCGCGCTTTCCCCGTTTGAGACATCGCCGCCGTTGCCACAGAGTAGGACTTTGACAAGCGCACCGCTGATTTTGCTCGATCCCGCTCCGGAAGCCATGGGCAAGCCCCCCGGACCCGCCTGCCACGGGCGGGAAGTTCGACACACGAAATCAAAAGCGCGGCGCTTCCGGACAACCAAAAAGGCGCGAAGTGAGGTCACCTCGCGCCCGGTGAAATCCGCACGACGTGTTAAGTCAGGGAGATCTTGTCCCCTTCCTTGAGCGTCACGATCGCCTTCTTCCAATCCGGGGCCTGGCCCGCCTGGGCAGTGCGCTGGCGGCGGTATTTGCCGCGCACGCTGAGGGTGTTGACCCGCAGTACCTTCACCTTGAACAGTTCCTCGACGGCCCGTTTGATCTGCGGCTTGCTCGCCAGCCGGTCCGCCTTGATCGTGTATTGATTGTATTGCTCGCCCTGTCGCGTTCCCTTTTCGGTCAGCCGGACGGTCTTGATGATGTCAAAGGCGTTCATGTCACTCCTGGTTCAAACGGGCTTCGATCTTTTCAAAGGCACCGCGCGTAAAAATCAGTTTGCCGGGGCGCAACACGTCATACGTGTTGAGCGTCTCGCTGGTCGTCAAAGCCACCCTGGCCAGGTTGCGCGCCGCCAAGGCAAGATTCTTGTTTGCGCCTGTGGAGACGACAAGGGCGGTTCCCGTCACTCCCAATGAGCTGATCACTCCCGCAAATTCCTTGGTTTTGGCGGAACTCAACTGCAAATCATCCACGAGGATGACATCGCCGGCCTGCAGCCGTTCAGTCAACGCCTTGCGCAAGGCCAGCTCTTTGGTGCGCGCATTCACCTTTTTCGCGTAACTGCGCGGCTTGGGGCCGAAGACCACTCCTCCTCCCACCCAGATGGGCGATTGGAATGAGCCGGCCCGGGCGCGGCCTGTGCCCTTTTGCCGCCATGGTTTCTTGTTGGTGCCCGCCACCTCGCCGGCGGTTTTGGTGCTGGCGGTGCCGCGGCGCTGCGCGGCGCGATAGGCGGTCACCGTATCGTGCACGGCCTGTGTGCCGCGGCCGCCCTCCACCAGGGCGAATTTTACTTCATGTTCGCCGGCGGCCTGGCCCCGAATGCTCTTGACCGAAATCTTCATCGCTGCTCCTTATTTCTTGCCGGCGGCCTTGACGGCGCCTTTTTTCTTCGTAGTCGTTGCCGCCACCGCCGGCTTCCAACCCTTCGGACGCTTCTTTGATTCGCGAATGATCACGTAATCTCCTTCCGACCCGGGGAACGAACCTTTGATCAGCAGCAAATTATCCGCTTCGCGTACCTGGATTACCTGCAGATTCTGCGCGGTTCGGCGCACCTGCCCCATGTGGCCGGGCATGCGCATGCCCCGCATGACCGTGCCTGGAAACAACCGCTGCCCAATGGCGCCGGAGCGGCGATGCCAGCCCTTGGCGCCGTGCGTTGCATCGCCGCCGCCGAATCCGTGCCGGCCCACCACCCCTTCGTAACCACGTCCCTTCGTCACCCCGATGGCATCCACAAAATCGCCGGCCGCAAACAACTCCGCTCCCACCACTTCCCCCGGCTTCACGTCCTTGGTGAAATTCCGAAACTCCTTGATGCGCTTCACCGCCACGCCATTGTGCTTTTTGATGTGCCCAAGCAACGGCTTGGTCACCCGCTGCTCCTTCTGGTCGTCAAAACCCAGTTGTACGGCGTTGTACCCGTCCTTGCCGGCCTGCGTTTTTACCTGCAACACGCGATTCGGCCCGACGAGGACCACGGTGACCGGCGTCATGACGCCGTCGGCATCATACACCCGTGTGTGCCCAAGCTTCTTTCCGATAAGTCCGAGTGGCATGAGATAAATGGGTTGCGGTTAGATCTTGATGGTGATGTCCACGCCCGCGGGAAGATTGAGCTTCTTCAACTCGTCCACCGTCTTGGCCGTCGGCTCAATGATGTCGATCAGCCGTTTGTGGGTGCGTTGTTCAAACGTCTCCTGCGATTTCTTGTCCGCGTGGGGAGACCGGTTGACCGTATAGCGTTCCACGCGCGTGGGAAGCGGAATGGGACCGGCCACGCGGGCGCCGGTTCTCTTTACCGTGTCGGCGATTTCCCGCGCGGATTGGTCAATGACCCGGTAGTCAAAGGCCTTGAGCCGAATGCGAATGCGTTGTCCTGCCATACAAAGAGCAATTGTCTAATAATCTTCGTTCCTGTTCAGCGCTTCCCAGCGGGAAACGGGCGCAAATAGTAACAAGCCAGCGGCTGACTGCAATAAGATTTTCCATGAATTTTGCAACCCCCGCCCCGCCCCGCTCTGCAACCCGGCGCTGCAAACCACCCCGTGAACAACCCGGCGACGGGCGCGCCCCGGCGACGGTCAAGCCTTGACCGCTTTGAACGCTCCGGCTGGTTTTCCTGTCCATCAGTCCGTAGAATCGGAAAAAAATGAGCACAGGAATCAACGCCATCAACGAAGCCGTCAAACAGGCCAGCGCCTTTACCCACCCACTGTTCACCGAACTCGGGAAAGTCATCGTCGGCCAGAATTATCTCACGGAACGGCTCGTCATCGGCCTGCTCGCCAATGGTCACGTCCTGCTCGAAGGCGTGCCCGGTCTGGCCAAGACGCTCGCGGTGAAGTCACTCGCCAACACCATGCACGTGAAGTTTTCGCGGCTGCAATTCACGCCGGACATGCTGCCCGCCGACGTCGTCGGCACGCAGATTTACAATCCGCAATCCGGCGGCTTCACCACGCGCAAGGGCCCGGTGTTTGCCAACCTCGTGCTCGCCGACGAAATCAATCGCGCACCCGCCAAGGTGCAGAGCGCGTTGCTGGAAGCCATGCAGGAACGTCAGGTCACCATCGGCGACCAGACCTTCAAGCTCGACGAACCGTTCCTCGTGCTCGCCACGCAAAATCCCATCGAACAGGAGGGCACGTATCCGCTCCCCGAGGCGCAGGTGGACCGCTTCATGTTGAAATTGAAGATCGGCTATCCGACGCGCACCGAGGAGCGGCAGATTCTCGAAGTGATGGCGAAAACTTCCGGCACGCCCAGCGCGAGCGCGGTGGTGGACCCGCAGGACGTGCTGAAGGCGCGTGAAATCATCAACGACATCTACGTGGACGACAAGGTGAAGGATTACATCGTGGACCTCGTGTGCGCCACGCGCGATCCCGACCATTACAAGATCGCGGTGAAGGATTTCATCCAGCTCGGCGCGTCGCCGCGCGCGACCATTGCGCTGACGCTGGCGGCCAAGGCGTATGCGTTCCTTAAGGGCCGCGGCTACGTGACGCCGCAAGACGTGAAGAGCATCGGCATGGACGTGTTGCGCCACCGCGTGGCCATCACCTACGAAGCCGAGGCCGAGGAAAAAACCAGCGAAACGGTCATCCAGAAAATCTTTGATGAACTGCCCGTGCCGTGAGAACAAGCGCCGTAGGCGCGACATATTTGTAGAACCACGAACAACAAAAGATTTTAGCTCCGTAGGAGCGACATATAAAACAATTTGCGAGCAAATGAAAATTGACGGTCAGAATATGCCGCCCCTACGGGGCTTGAATTTGTTTGGGTTTGATTTCTACAAAGATGTCGCGCCTACGGCGCTTGGGTTCGGCCGCGCAACCATGACCAGAGATGTAGTTCGGCCTTCACGCGCTCGATGAAACTTGACTCATCCAGATTGGCAGACTTGATGGTTGAAGTCGCGAACCAGCGATTTGGGGCAAAAGCATTTCGTCGCCGGGAACTTATGGACACGACGGAACAGGCTGTTCGACAGCGGGGTTTGTGGACAAAAGATGATGATGAATTGTCCGGTTCGGTTGGCACTAAGTCGCGAGGTCTTGCTCAAATTGATTTTCGCTTTTTTGATCTGAAACGGTCAGGCGCACTTGTCAGCGACCGCCGTGACCGTTGGCGGCTTGCTTCGCCAAATCCTCCGTCTCTTTCGGAATTTGTTCAGCCACCATCAGACATCGAAGCGCCGCCAAATCGCGCCGAGACTCATGTGCAGCGAATTGTTCGAGACACAAATGCTGCCAAGTCACTAAAGGCACTTTACGATTACAAGTGTCAGGTTTGTGGCCTTCGGATTGAGCCTGCATCTTGCAGTTTCTACTTTGAGGTTCATCACGTCAGACCCTTAGGCGGTGAACATTGCGGACTCGACAACCATTCGAACATGCTCGTGCTTTGCCCCAATCATCACGCGATGTTCGACTTTGGAATTCCACACTTTTTGCCCAGCGAAATGATTTTCATTGGCGAAACGAGCCACAATTTGACATGCAAGCATAACCTTACCGCAGATGTTATTGCTTATCACAACAAACAGATTCATTCGGAATTTTCGGCATGATTCCCCGCGAGATTCTCAAGAAAATCCGGCAGATCGAGATTCGCACCAACCGGATCATCACCGAAACCCTGGCCGGCCAGTACCAAAGCGTCTTCAAGGGCCAGGGCATGAATTTCGACGAGGTGCGCGAATATCAGCCCGGCGACGACGTGCGCGCGATTGACTGGAACGTCACTGCGCGGATGCATCATCCGTTCATCAAGAAGTTCGTCGAGGAACGCGAACTCACGCTCATGCTCGTGGTGGACGTGAGCGGCTCCGGCCGCTTCGGCTCCCAAAATCAATCCAAGCGCGAACTCGCCGCCGAGATCGCCTCCGTGCTCGCGTTCTCCGCCATCCGCAACAACGACAAGGTCGGTCTCATCCTGTTCAGCGACGAGGTGGAAAAGTTCATTCCGCCGCGCAAGGGCCGCAGTCACGTCCTGCGGGTCATTCGCGAAGTTTTGTTTTTTGAGCCAAAGCGACGGGGCACAGACTTGAATCGCGCGTTGGAATTCTTGCTGCGGATTCAATCGCGCAAAGCGGTCACGGTGATCATCTCGGATTTCATCGGGTCGCCGGCGGTGGCAGCGACAACCTCGCCGCAAAACAGTCCCGCGTTCCGACGCGACGGCAGAAGCGGCGTCACCAACCGGCTGCGTCCACAGATGCCGCTGCTCGAATCGCTGGCACAAGCCTCGTTCACGAAGTTGCGCCAGGCAAACCGGCGTCACGACGTCGTCGCCGTGCAGATCACCGACCGCTTCGAGTTGGAACTGCCCGCATTGGGCCGGCTGGTGCTCCGTGACGCCGAGACGGGCGAAACCGTGGAAATTCACACGGGCGACCCGCAGCGCCGCGACGCGTTTGCCCTGCGCCAAGCCAGGGCGCAGGCGGAGACCGGGCGGCTGTTCCGGGCGGCGGGAATTGATTCCATCCACCTGCACACCGATCAGCCCTACGACGCGGCGCTGGCCAGGTTTTTTGAAACGCGCGAAAAACGGAGGCGCCGCGGATGACTCCGGGTCAAGCGCCCGCCGCCGCACTCCAAGGAACGTCGGCTTCCCCGCACTGTTAACACATGGCCACGAATCAACCAGCTTCCGTCGCCCAGGCCGCAGACATTCGCGACATCGTTGGCCCGGTGGCGATCCCGAGCGGCTGGGAATGGCTGTGGTGGACGCTGGCGGTTCTGGCGCTGGTGATCGCCGGCATCGTGCTGTGGCGGTTGCTCCGCCAGCGGGCCACGTTCGGGCCGGTGATTCCTCCCCTGCCCGCGCACGTTCGCGCGAAGCAGAAGTTGCAGGACGCGCTGGCGTTGATTGCCGAGCCAAAACCGTTCGTCACCGCCGTCTCGGACACCCTGCGGCTTTATCTGGAGGAGCGGTTCGAGTTTCGTGCGCCGGAGCGGACCACGGAAGAATTTCTGAACGACCTGCAACGCACCGACCGGTTGACGCATGACCAAAAGGAGAGTCTTGGCCAGTTCCTCCAGAACTGTGATCTGGTCAAGTTCGCCAAATATGAACCCGGCGAACCGGAACTCCGAACGCTGCACACCTCGGCCGTGCAACTTGTGGAGGAAACCCAGCCCGCCGCCCCGGAAAGCGTGACCTCCTCATGACTTTTGGACATCCCTACCTGCTGCTGCTGTTGTTATTGCTGCCGCTGGCCGCGTGGCTGAAAGGACGGCGCGGCCGGCCGGCGGCGTTCATTTATTCCTCGGTCCAACTGTTGCGCGGCATGCAGGGCCTCACGAAATCCCGGGCGGGCCGCCTGCTGCTCATGTTGCGCTGGCTCGCGCTGGCCCTCCTGCTCCTGGCGCTGGCGCAGCCGCGGCTCACCCAATTCGACACAACCCGGGTGACCGCCAGCGGCATTGACATGGTGGTGGCGTTCGATCTTTCCGGGAGCATGGCGGCGGAGGATTTCGAACTGCGCGGCCAGCGCGTGAACCGCGTGGAGATGGCCCGCGCGGTTTTGGAGAAGTTCATCGCCAGACGCCCCAACGACCGCATCGGCCTGGTCGCCTTTGGCACGCAGGCTTTCCTGGCCTCACCGATCACGTTGGACCACGATTTTCTGCTCAGGAATCTCGAACGCCTTGACCTCAACACCATTGAAGGCAGTCAAACCGCCATCGGGGCGGCCCTGACCACCGCGCTCAATCAATTGCGCGACCTCAAATCCAAAAGTAAAATTATCATCCTCATGACCGACGGCCAGAACAATGCCGGGAAAATCCCCCCGCTCACCGCGGCGGAGGCGGCCCGGGCGCTCGGCGTCAAGGTGTACACCATCGGCGTGGGCACCCAGGGACAGGCGCCCATGCCCACGACGGACTTCTTCGGACGGCGCGTTTACCAGATGGTGCCGGTGGACATTGACGAGGCCACCCTGCGGCAGATTGCCGAGCTCACGGACGGCACCTATTACCGCGCGGACAACGCCGCGAAATTCGCCGCCATTTACGCGGAGATTGACAAATTGGAGAAGACGGAGGCGGACGTGAAAAAATTTGCGCGCCACACGGAACTGTTCCCCTGGTTCATCGTTGCCGGGCTGGTGGCGCTGGGGGCGGAGCTGGCACTGGGCCAAACCGTTTTGAGGAGGTTGCCGTGAACTTCGCCAACCAACAGGTCCTGTGGTCGTTGCTGATCATCATGCCGGCGCTGTCGGTTTTCTTCTGGTGGGCCTTGCGCGCGCGGCGGCGCTTGATGACGCAATTCATCCAGGCACGCCTGCTGTCCGACCTGACTTCCGGGGTTTCCCCCGCGCGGCAAAAACTTCGTTTCACGCTGCTCACTGGCGCGATCCTGCTGCTCATCGTCGCCCTGGCCCGGCCGCAATGGGGATTCACCTGGCAGGAATCCCGACAACAAGGCCTCGACATCGTCGTGGCCATTGACACGTCCAAATCCATGCTGGCCGCCGATATCGCCCCAAACCGCCTCGCGCGCGCCAAGCTCGCCGCCCTGGACCTGATGCAGCAAGCCCGCGCGGATCGGCTGGGGCTCGTGGCGTTTGCCGGCAGCGCGTTTTTGCAATGCCCGCTGACCATTGATGACCATGCGTTCCGGCAAAGCGTGGAAGCGCTGAATGTGGACATCATCCCACAGGGCGGGACGGCCCTCGCCGCGGCCATCCAGACCGCCCGCACCGCATTCAAGGAGGGCGACCATTTCAAGGTGCTCGTGTTGTTCACGGACGGCGAGGACAACGACGAAAATGCGCTGGGAGCGGCCCAGGCGGCCGCCAAAGCCGGGATGAAAATTTTCACCATTGGCATCGGCACCACCGCGGGCGAATTGCTGCGCTTCAAGGACGCCAAAGGCAACACCGATTACATCCGCGATGATCAGGGTAACGTGGTCAAATCCCGGTTGAATGAAACCCTGCTGCAACAAATCGCCGGGGCCACCCCGGGCGGTTTCTATCTGCCGTTGCGCGGCGCAAAAACCATTGACACCCTTTATGAAAAAGGGCTGGCGCCCCTGCCGAAATCCGTGGGCCAGGAAAAATTGGTGAAGGAAATGCGCGATCGTTACCACTGGCCCCTGGCGGCCGCCCTGCTGCTGCTGCTCATCGAAGTGCTGCTGCCCGACGGCTGGCGCGGCCAGATGCCCGGTCAGAGCGGCGCAAATCCCGCCGTGGTCCTGCTGGCCTTGCTGGTGTCGCTGACCTGCCTGCCGCGGGCATCCGCCAGCCCCGCGGCGGCCCTCAAGGATTATCGCAGTGGTCATTTTACCAATGCCCTGACCGAATATGAACGGTTGTTGGCTCTGGCCACCCAGGCGCAAAAACCGGCTGATCCGCGGCTGGATTTCAACGCCGGCGCGGCCGCGTATCGGGCCACCAACTACACTGCCGCCCTGCAACATTTCCAGGCCGTGCTGACTGCGCGGGACGTGCAGTTGCAAGCCAAAGCCTATTACAACCTCGGCAATGTGCATTACCGTCTCGGGCAGCAGGCGCAGGACCTGGATAAATTGGAGGCCGCCTGGAAGAAGGCGGTTCAACATTATCAACACGCGCTCGCCTTGGAAAAAACGGATGCGGACGCGGCCTTCAATCTCGCCCTGGTGGAGAAGCGCCTGCAGCAAATTGCAGCCCTCCGTGAACTGGCGCAACGCGCCAAAGCCGCCGCCGATGCCGCCGCGCGCCAGCGAAATTATGCCGAAGCGTTGCACATCATGGAACAACTGCAGCAGCAGGCCCCGCTGGTCGCACCGCCATTCGCCGAATTCACCGAAAAGTTAAAACAAATCAATGAAATCGCCAATCCTCCTTCCCCCTCCGCTTCCCCTGCTGCTCCTGGGATTTAGCCTGGTCGCCACAGGCGGCGCGCAGGCGGCGACACAGCAGGCCGACGACTTTTTCCATGGCGGCGCGCAATGGTATTTATCCAACAACATCCCGGCTGCCATGGAAGCCGTCACCAACGGCCTGCAACAATTTCCGGCGGACGAAAAACTCCAGAAGCTCTACGAATTGCTTCAGCAGCAACAGCAGCAACAGCAGCAACAGCAGCAACAGCAGCAACAGCAGCAACAGAACCAGGAGCCGCAACCAGAACAGCAATCAGACCAGTCGAATAATCAGGATCCGCAGGACGACAAAAAGAACTCACAACCGGCCCCGTCAAAGGATCAACCACCGCCGCAATCGAAGTCGCCACAAAACCCATCCGAAAAACCGTCGCCCGACGGGGATCAGGAGCCATCCCCCAACCTCCTGGAGGCGCACCAGATGACGCCCGAAGAGGCCCGGCAATTACTCAATGCCCAAAAGGGGGACGAACAGATCCTCATCTTCCAACCCCGGGGCGAGCCCAAAAAGCGCAGCCAGCCATTGAAGGACTGGTAGGACGAAACCGCGATGCAGGCCAGCTCCCGACGCAGCTGTCCCCCGGTGATATTTCAGGCGGGGAGTTGAGCATAAAAAACCACGGCACTCACCAGAGTGCCGTGGTTGCAAACTGACTGATCCTTGAATTACGGGAACTGCAAGCGGTTCACGCCCGGCCCTTGAGAGCCGGCGGCCAACGCGAACACACCGGGAGTACGGCCAGTGTCGCTGGTGTTATTCAATCCCTGACGGAAAGCCGTGGTGCTGAAGCCCTGCACACTGCCGTCAGCCAGCCCCACGTTACCCGCCTTGGAATGACCGTTGTCCTGCCAGCCGATGGTCGTCACAGCCCAGTTGTTGTTCGTGCCCGCACTAATGAACTGGGGCGTCTTGACGCTTTGATTGGCTCCGGTACCCAAATTGTGATCACCCGTCAGGAACATGCCCGGCGCGGTGTCAATCGCGTCCACGCCCACGAAATAGCTGGCGTACTGGTCGTTTTCGAAGCCTTGCGCCGCGCCCGCTCCAGTCAGCGTTGGACCGAACACAGCCGCCTGCATGTGATTTCCTTGTGCGGCCAGCGTGGCATTGTGCGAAGGAGCATTGTCCGACGGACAATTCAGAATCTTGGGGGTGTTCAATTCGTTGGACATCACCAGAAACATCAGCCAGACGCCGTTGTTCGCGGCTGGAGGCGGACCGGATCTCCACGGGGCTACCGCGGTCAGACCGACCGCTTCAGCGGCACCGCCACTGGCCTTCGGAACGGTCATGGGATTTTGATCATTATTGTCTCCCGCCCAAATTCGGAAGGCCAGGCCGACCTGTTTCAAATTGTTGGTGCAGGAGATGCGTTGCGCCTTGGCTTTGGCCTTGGCCAATGCCGGCAGGAGCATGGCCGCCAGGATTGCGATGATCGCAATCACGACGAGCAGCTCAATGAGCGTGAACGCCCGGGATTGTTTGCGAAGTTGTTTCATTGTGGTTTGTTTGTTTTGGTTTTTTGTTTTAGGTCAAACTGTTGAGGCACTCTATAAAACTCACCTCCGCAGTCAAACCTGTTTTCAAATTTTCTTTAGCACCGCCGATACCAACCCCGTTTTACTGCAAAAACCGAGTGAATTGCAACCGCCTGCCAAAATCCCTGCGCCAACTCCACGCGCTTTGCGCGAATTTCACGCGCGCCGGGCCGGCGGTTGCAGGAATACGGATTGCACCAAGGTGCATCCTTCAGCAGTGACTGACGGGACTTGTTGAGGAGCTGTCCGGATGAGGATTGCGGATGCGGGTTCCGGGGCTGAAGGAAGTGCAGGCTGCCGTCCCGCCGTGCCGCCGTTGCGGTCGCGCTATACCGTCTTGGAATGCCGCCTTTCCCCAACCGGCGCGAGGGTATTATCAAAACACATGGCGATATTGCGAATGAACAGCCGCCCGGCGTCGGTCACTTCCACGCCGGTTGCGGTGCGAGACACCAGCCCGTCCGCTGCGTAAGGCGCGAGAGCGGCGAGTTCCCGGGCAAAGTGTTGTTCAAAGTCGATCCCCAGTTTCCGGGACATGGCGGCAAAATCGAGGGAGAGATCGCACATGACGCGCATGATGGTTTCGCGGCGGATTTGATCCTCGGCGGTGACCAGGTAGGCCTTGTGCAAGGGCACGCGGCCGGAGGCCACGCCTTCCTGATACTGCGGCAATTCCTTCTCATTCTGCCAGTACGCCTCCGGGATCTGGGAGACCGCCGACATGCCGAAGGCGTAAATATCCGCCCCGGCGCGGGTGCTGTAGCCCTGAAAGTTGCGCTGCAATTGTTTCCGACGCTGGGCCACGGCCAGTTCATCGGTGGGGCGGGCAAAATGGTCCATGCCGATATAAACGTATTGCTGGTCGGCGGTCAGCCGCTCGATGACCAGTTTCAGGAGGGCCAGCTTCGTCTCCGGTGAGGGCAGGATTTTATCCTCCAAAATTTTCTGGGCCGGCTTGATCCACGGCACATGCGCATAACTGAACACCGCCAGCCGTTCCGGCTGCATGTCCAGCACTATATCGAGGGTGGCGTTGAAGGAGGCCGGGGTCTGGAACGGCAAGCCGTAAATCAAATCGAGATTGATGGAGGCGAATCCCAGCTCGCGCAGCCAATCCAGCGCCTGTTGCGTCATCTCCCGCGGTTGAATGCGATGCACCGCCTTTTGCACCTCGGGATTGAAATCCTGCACTCCCATCGAGGCGCGGTTGAATCCAATCTCCCGCAGCGCCACCAGATGATCGCGCGTCAGCCGGCGCGGATCAATTTCCACGCTCGCCTCAATGTCCGGCGCGAAGGGGAAGTGCCGGTGGATGATTTCGCCCAGCCGGCGCAATTCGTCCGGACGCAAAAACGTGGGGGTGCCGCCGCCAAAGTGCAGCTGGGTCACCTGCCGCCGGGGATGCAGCCGGGGTTTCATCAGCACCACTTCCCGGTCAAGGTAATCCAGGTAATCCCTTCCCTGGCCGTGGTTCAGGGTGATGACCTTGGTGCAGGCGCAAAACCAGCACCGCGTTTCACAAAAGGGAATGTGAAAATAGAGGGAGAGATCGCGCGGCGTCTGATTGTTGGCGGCAATCTTTTCCGCCACCTGATCCCAGGAGATCGTGTCCACGAACTTGGTGGCCGGCGGGTAGCTGGTATACCGCGGGCCGGCCACGTTATACTTTCGCACCAGATCCAAATCTACATTCAACAGGTTCATCAATCGGTTTCTTCTGCGCCGCCCGTCCGCGCGCCGACCTCAAAAGGTCGCGGCGGCGGACTGTTTTACGGTGTCCACCAGGGCCTGGATGTTTTCCAGCCGGGCGCCCGGCGTCAAACCGTGCCCGAGATTGAACACGTGGCCGGGCCGGCCCCGCAGGGTGTTCAAAATGCTTTCCGTTTCGCACTGCACCACTGCCGGAGTCGCCTCCGCCAGCAACTGCGGCCGCAAATTCCCCTGCAGGCCAATGTGGGCAGGAATGCAAGCGCGCGCAACCGCCAGCTCGGTCTGCCAGTCAATGCCCAGCACCTGCGCCCCGGTGCCGATCAACTCCGGCCAATTGCCGTGCGTGCCCAGCGAAAACACGATCACCGCCGGCGCGGCGCGGGCTTCCGCTCCGCGCGCCGGCCGCTCCCCGCCGCCGGCTGAGGCCAGCCGGGCGATGATCTCCCGCATCCAGCGGCCGCTGGCCTCCGGGAATTCGTGCGCCGCCAGTTGTCCGCCATGGCTGTCAAAAAGCTGCAACGCATCCACGCCTGTTGCGGCCTGCATCTGCAAGTAAGCGGTGACGGCGGTCGTCAGTTTTTCCGCCAGCCGGAAATACGTTTGGGGATCCTCGCGAAACAACGCCAGGGCGCGGCTGTACCGGGGCACACTGCCGCCCTCCAGCATGAAGGTTGCCAGCGTCCAGGGCGAACCGCTGAACCCGATCAGCGCGGTTTGGTCGCCCAGTTCCCGGCGCAGCCGCCGCAACGCCTCCGCCACGTAGCCCAGGCGTTCGCACACGGCCCCCACGGAAAGGCGATCAATGTCCGCACGGCTGGAAATGGCAAAATCCATTTGCACCCCGCCGGTTTCCTTGAAGGAATACCGCTGCCCGAGCGCTTCCGGAACCACCAGAATGTCGCTGAACACAATGGCCGCATCGAAGCCGAAGCGCCGCACGGGTTGCAGGGTTACTTCCACCGCCAGCTCCGGATTTTGCACCAGTTCAACAAACGTGTGCGTCGCCTTGAGCCGGCGATATTCCGGCAGCGCCCGCCCCGCCTGGCGCATCAACCACACCGGCGGTCGGTCGGTGGGCAGACACCGGCACGCCCTGATGAAGCGCTGCCGTGCAGTGAGTGGAACATTCACGGTTGTTCGAGAAAGGCCCGGGCCATGTGTTCCAGCGCGGCAATCCAGAACGGGTGTTCGTTGAGACAGGGAATCCGCGTAAATTCCCGCCCTCCGGCCGCCCGGAAATCCGCCTGACCGCGCATCCCGATCTCTTCGATGGTTTCCAGGCAATCCGCGACGAACGCCGGGCAAATCACCAGCAGACGGCGCCGTCCGGCCCGCGCCAGCCGCACCAGTTCCTGATCGGTGTACGGCTGCAGCCAAGCAGCCTTGCCCAGGCGTGACTGGAACGCCACCGAGTATTTTTCCGCCGGCACACCCGCTTCCCGCACAAAGGCGCGGGTCGTCGCCAGGCACTGCGCCCGATAACAGGTCGCGTGCGCGGGACTGGCCGTTTCACAGCAATTCTCCACCCGCAAACAATGACCTCCGGTCGGATCGGACTTGTGCACGTGCCGCACGGGAATGCCATGATAACTGAACAGCAAATGATCATAATCTTGCCGGAGAAATTCCGCCGCACTGGCCACCAGCGCCCGGATGTAATGCGGCGCGGCGTAGTATGGCGGCTGCACCACCAGCTTCAAGCCGGGCGCCAGCCGGGCCGCCACCCGGCGGGTGCGCACCACCGCCGTTTCATAACTTGCCATCGCGTAATGTGGAAACAGTGGAATCAGCAACGCCTCGCGGATGCCCTGCGCGACCAGCTTTTGCACAGCGGATTCAATGGAGGGATTTTGGTAGCGCATCGCCAGTTCCACCGGCACCGGCAGGCGCTGCTGCAACGCCGCCTGCACGTGCTGGCTGATGACGATGAGCGGCGAACCTTCGGGCGTCCAGATCTGCTGATACGCGTGCGCCGATTCCGCCGGGCGTTTGAGAAGAATCATGCCGACAATCCAGCGCCGCAACGGCCACGCCACATCAATCACCCGCCGGTCCATCAGGAACTGGTTCAAATAACGGCGCACGTCCGGAACAGACGGCGAGTCGGGCGAACCGAGATTGGCCAGCAAAATGGCTTTGCTCATGCGTGGAAAGAGTAAGCCGAACCCCGCCCGGTGGCCATCTTAGAAAACATCCCTCCGCCGCGCTTATGCCGGATAGAATGGCAACTGATACGAGGGTCGGCGGCCGGCAACCGCGTTAAATCGATCCATGTAACGACGCCGCGCAGGCTGCCACCCGCTCGGAAATTCTAATTCCCGAAAGTATCGAGTCGCTCAAAGACACGCCGTCGCGATAGTGGCCGGCGAGGAAAAATCCCGGCCAGTGTTGTTCAAGATGCTGCATCCGCTCCTTGAACCGACCGTACCCCACGTTGTACTGCGGAATGGCCCGCGGATAATGCGCCACATGACGAAACACCGGCTGGCCACGCGCTCCCAGCAACGTCCGCAAATCATCGCAAACCAACTGCACCAACTCATCATCGGAAAGCGAGGCCAACTTGGGATGCCGCTCGCCGCCCACATAGGTCGTCAGCGTCAAATGCCCGGCCGGAGCGCGGTTCGGAAACAGCGACGAGGAGAAGATCGTGCCGAGGCTTTTGAACCCTTCCAACTTCGGGATCAACAGGCCAAACCCGGAACAGGCGTGCGCCACGTCCGTGCGACGGAAGCCCAGCACCACACTGCTCACGGGCGGATAACGGATTTCCGCAAACGCGCGCAAATCGCCCGCCTCCGTTGCGTTGTCCGCCAATGCCCCGGGCGTGCCAGTCAGGACCACTTCCGCCAGGGCGCCGGCCGTCCCGCAAAACACCACCGCATCGTGCATCGCGCTGCCTTCACCCGCCGCCGTGCGGAAATGCACCGTCCAACCGGCCGCACCGCGCACCAGCCGGGTCACCGGAGTTTGCCGGCGCACCGCCCGGCCCAACTGCGCCGCCAGCGCATCCGGCAGGACCTGCAACCCGTCATCAAACGAAAATTTCGGCGCCCGGTCCCTGGCCACCTCGCCGCGCCGCCGGCGCTCGCGCGCGCCAAAAATCTGGCCTTTGATCATGGACCCGTAGCGGTCTTCCAGCGCCTTGAGCTTCGGAAACGCATGCACCACCGAAAGTTTGGCCGGATCGCCCGCATAGACGCCCGCCACCAGCGCGTCCACCGCGTGATCGAGAAATTCCTGGTTGAAACGGCGCACGACAAATTGCGCAACGCTTTCCTCCACACCGTCGCGGCGGCGTGAAATGAAGGGCTCCCGCAGTACGGCCAGTTTGGCGCGCCAGGTGAACAGGTCTGTGGTGAGCAAGCCCGCCGGGCCGGACGGCATCGGCACGGGCCGGCCATACCGCACCACGTAACGCGCCGTCGCCCCGGGGTCCGTGTCCAGCCGCCGCGAGGCCAGGCCCGCATCACGAACGAGCTGGGTGATTTGTGGCGACGTCTCCAGCAACGTGTTGGGACCGGACTCCGCCAAAAAACCGTCCGCGCGCCACGAACGAATGACTCCACCCACGCGATCACTGGCCTCGTAAACCGTCACGTCATGACCGCGACGTTGGAGATAAAACGCCGCCACCAATCCGGTGATGCCCCCGCCAATGATTGCGACTGTCTGCATCCAGATCAAACTGGTGGAGGGGTGCCGCCGGAGCAAGCGCAGAGTCGTCTGCCCCGCCGTCCGCCCCGGCCAGTCGTCGTCAATTCACCTCGCCAGATCGTGCGTTTGTCCGCGGTAATGGCGCCGGGAACAAACCGGATGAGACGACGCTTGCGCGGCGAGGCAGTCCGGTTACCCTGCGCGTATGCACGCTCCGTCGCAACGACCAGACGTCCGGACCTGGACGAATGTCGTTGGCCGGGTCAGGTTCGCCCGACCAATCCGGCCCTGGCCCTTATTCCGCCTTGTCCGGCGGACGCCCGGCCTCCTCGCCCTCCTGGGCGTGTGGTTCTCCAGCCCCGCGGCCGATCCACGTTTCCCCAATCTCGCCGCCGCAAGCAGGCTGCCACACGGAGACGGATTTGCGGTCCAATTCAAGGCCGACGCCGGAATCGCCCGGCATGCCGCGGTCATTTTTGCGGAGGACTTCGAGTCGGGCGAACTGGGCGCGCGCTGGGATGAGCGGGGCCGCACCGGCGGACAAGCCTTGCGTTTGGTGCCGAGCCAGTCGCCCGTCGGCGGCGAACATTGCCTCCGTATCGAGGCGATCCTGGGCCAAAACACCGGCGACGGTCTGACCAAATGGTATGAACCTGTGCCCCAGGTGTTCGTGCGGTTTTACGTGCGCTTTGATCCCGACTGCGATTACGTGCATCATTTCGTGACGTTGCGCGCCAACAAAAGCTGGCGCGGCGGCGACCGCTGGAGCGGCTTTGGCGGTGCCGGCCATCGGCCGCTCGGGGACGAACGCTTCTCCACCGCCCTCGAACCGTGGGGCAATTGGAGGCGCTGGCCTGCGCCGGGCAAATGGAACTTTTACAGTTACTGGCATGAAATGGAGATTTCTCCCGACGGCAAATATTGGGGCAATTCATTTCAGGTCGAAGCCCAACCGCCCATTCCCCGGGGACGTTGGATCTGCGCCGAATTCATGCTCCGGGAAAACACGCCGGATCATCCCGATGGCGAACAGGCCTTCTGGATCGAAGGCCAGCTCCTCGGCCACTGGCGCGGCATCAACTGGCGCAAATCCGCCAGCTTGCACGCCAATGCACTGACGCTCGAAACCTACGTCACCGATCTCTGGACCAAAAACGTGACCAATGTCGTCTGCTTCGACAACCTCGTCATTGCCCGCGAATACATCGGACCGGCGGGGGGCAGGTAACCCTCCTGGACGCGCTGGCCGCCAGCACGAAATCCAATCCGGAGCGCGCGAGCGCGGGATGCCGGGGAGGGGTGCGGCATCTCCGCTGGCTTTTCCGGTTGACCAGTGGGCGGTCCCACCGCGTTGGCCGGCAGTTTCCCGCCACCTCCCGGGGATGCGGGAGCGCGGGGACCACGGATTCCAGCACCCTTCCTGCGGCGGATTTCCCAAGGATTAAAATCAACATTGCGTTGCCGTGTGGGAATCGCATAGAGTGTCGGGCCACGTCGGGGCGTAGCGTAGCCTGGCTAGCGCGCTTGTTTCGGGTACAAGAGGTCGTGAGTTCAAATCTCACCGCCCCGACCATTTTTTCTTCGGAAATTCGAGAATTGGCTGGATTTCCTAACGGATTCCTAACAGAATCGGGCCATGAGCAAAAAACGCATGGATTTCCCGATGGAGGTCAAACAGGGTTCTGTCACCGTAAAAATCTACCGCGTCGAGAACAAGGGCCGCGATAGCTTCACCGTCTCCTACCACGCCGACGGCAAACGCAATCTCAAGATGTTCGCCAGCTTCGACGACGCGCTGGCGGACGCGAAATCCAAAGCGAACGCCCTCGCCCGTGGCGAACTGGACGCGCTGCACCTGCGCGCCGTGGACGCCCGCGCCTATGTCAACGCCGTCGCCCTGCTCGATCCCATCGGCGTGCCGCTCGAACTGGCGGTGAAGGATTACGTCGAGGCGTGGAAAGCCCTCGGCGGGAAAGCCTCGTTGCTGGAAGCGGCGAAAGAATTTAAGCGGCGGCACATGCACGAATTACCGGACAAGATGTTGCCGGATGCCGTGGATGAAATGCTCAAGATCAAAGAGACGGACGGCACGAGCGACGCCTACCAGAAGGTGCTCAAGGTCTATCTCAAGCAACTGAAAGAGAAGTTTCACTGCCAGTTGCGCGCCGTGACGACGGGCCAGCTTTCGGATTACTTCCGCGACCTGGACGTGTCGCCCCGGAGCAAAAACAACGCCCGCGCGACGGTGGGCGCGTTCTTCACGTTCTGCAAGGAACGCGGCTGGCTGGCAGGCGACCATGAAGGCGTTTCGATGGTGCAAAAGTTCAAGGAGCGGCCAACGGACATCACGATTTACTCGCCGTGGGAAGTCGCGCAGTTCCTGCGGTTCGCCCGGACGGAACTCGTGCCGTTCGTCGCCATCGGCGCGTTCGCCGGACTGCGGACGGTCGAGATCGGGCGGCTGGACTGGACAGAGGTTCACCTGAAAGAACGATTCATCGAGATCAAGGCGTCGAAAGCCAAGACCGCCAGCCGGCGTCTCGTGCCAATCAGCGACAACCTGGCGAAGTGGCTCAAGCCGCATGTGCAAGAACATGGTCGCGTCCTGCCATTCGACAACATCGCGAAACAAATCGGCTGGCTCGTGGAGGACACGAACGACGGGTTGAAAGCAGCGGCGAAAGAAGCGGGCAAAGACCCGGAGAAAACCCGGCTGGTGAAATGGAAAAAGAACGCGCTGCGCCATTCATTCATCAGCTACCGCGTGGCCGAGACGCAAGACGTGGCGCAAGTGGCACTGGAGGCCGGGAACAGCCCGCAGATTATCTTTGAACACTATCGGGAATTGGTGAGGCTCAAAGACGCACAGGCGTGGTTTGGCATTACGCCCGACAGTGTGGCAGGAGCCGTCGAGACGACGAAAGCGGCGATGGCGGCATGAAGTGGTTACCGATAATTGAAACATGAAACTGAACAGCACAATTGATCAGATTAAGAAGGGCGGACGCATTGTTTACAATGACGGGCGACCCGGTCACTCCGGTGTGCTGGCGACGGTGCTGGCCGTGGACAAGAAAGGCATGACGGTGCAATTCGATGACCGGGCGGACACGACGCGCATCGGATTTTCCGACCGGCAGTGGATGGATTTTATTGAAGTCGCCGACTGACCTGTGCTGAAAGAGCCGTCTTAATCCGGCGGATGCAGGCCGCGCCACGTTTGGCGAGGTCGTGTTCCCAAATCCGCACGACGCGCCAGCCGAGTTTGCGAAGCTCCCGGCTTACGCGACGGTCACGCGCTTTGTTGGCGGCGAGTTTCTTTTTCCAGAAGGCACGATTGTTTGACGGCGTGTTGCAGTGCCTTGGGCAACCGTGCCAGAAGCATCCGTCAACAAAGATGGCAACGCGGTCCGCGTGAAATACAAAATCCGGTTTCCCAAACACCGGTTGCCTGCGACGCCAGCCAGTGACGCGATGGATGCGAAGCAATTTCATCAAGGCAACCTCGGTGTCTTTGTTGCCATGTCCGCGAATCCGGGACATGACTTCGGAGCGTTTCGCCTTGGTAAAGACGTCAGACACTGGCGCACGCTAACGAAAGAGCGGCAAGCTCGCGCCGTCTCTCGATTTCCTCGGTCGTGTGGCTGTGCATCCGGTCATACAGGCCGGACCATTGCGCGTCGCATGGGTAAAGTTCGTCGTCATCGAGAGCACCCATTTCTGCGCGACGCCATGCTTCGGCGGCAAAGGGTCGCAGGACGCGCGGCCAGCCGCCTTCGGCGTCTTCAAAGCCATCGGGATGCAAGCCGGGAAAAAGATAGGCGATAGATGACCATGCGCCGACGAAATTTGATTTTGGTAATTGCTTCAGCGGACGCGCGAGCGCAAAACGAAGTTGTGCGCCAGCATCCCTCGCTGACTTGGGAATGTAGATCACGCTATTCATGGCATCCAGGCTACCAGGGGCTTTCGGTTTCTCCAGGATGAAATCATTGAAAAATATCAGCAACGACTGCGGCAATCTGATGCGCCAGTAGCGGTGGAACTGCATTGCCAACCTGATGATATTGTTGCGTGCGCGGGCCTTCAAAAAAATAGTTGTCCGGGAACGTCTGCAACCGCGCCGCCTCGCGCACTGTCAGACTGCGACACTGCGCCGGGTCATAGTGGATAAAGTAATGGCCATCCTTTGAAATGTGCGACGTTACGGTGGTGGCCGGTCGCCCGGCAACCTGCACCCGGAAGCGGTCGTTGAATTTTGTTTCCTTCAACGCCTCCGCGACGTTTTCATGGTCGGGTAGCGGGGCCGTTGGAAAATCGTCGAGCAATGGCGACCGGCCATGAACGCAGGCGAAAGCAGACACGAAGAAGTAACGATAGAGATCTTCGCGGATATGGGAGCGAGTAGCGTGATTGCAAACACCTTCAAGACTGTCATCTGTAAACCAATCCTTCTCGAAACGGATGCTGCGACGCGATGGCCGCATCCATTCTGCTCCGCGTTCCAAGTCAGCCGTCACTGATTGAAGCTGCTGTCGTATTTCGCGCCGCACAGACTCGTCAACTTTCGAGTCGTGCAACCAATTGGCATTGCGAATGGCGCGGACAACTTCGCACCACTTTCCAGCGGAGTCTGGTTCTTTCGACAAGCCACTACGCAGCGGGGGCAAATCGCCAATGGCCTCGGCAACGCTTACTTTTGTCTTGGGAACGAGCAAGCCGGGTGATGCGCTCACACCGTCAGCAATGCCGATGATGATCAAGCGATGCCGGGCTTGGGGGATACCGTAGTTTTCGGCATGGACGATGAAACCGCCGTTGTTCACGTCGCCAAAGTTGTTTGATGGTGGGACGGCTGCAGAAACGAGCCGGTAGGATAGATGTCCGCGACGATGACGCGGGCCGTAAATTGCATCGAGCGGATGTTGAAGGTCTGCGAGGATTCGGCTGAACATCCCCTCGTTGTTCACGCGGGCGGAAAGCAAGCCCTTGACGTTCTCCATGACAAAAACTCGCGGACGATGATCTGCGATGATGCGGAGATATTCGCGATACAGAAAATGCCGGTGATCCGCCTCGTATTTCTCACGCCCCTTTTCACCGATGATCTTTGACCTGCCGACGAGGGAGTATGCCTGACAAGGCGGGCCGCCGATGAGCAACCAATCTTTTCGTCCATTCAGGGCGGTGACGATGCGAGCATTGATTTCCTCGGGGTCTGTTACGCCAAGGGTGGCGTTCCACGCCTCGCTTCGTGCTTCTTTAGCTTCGCTCGGGTGTGCGTTGAAAAGATCGGCACGAGTAATTCTTCCGGCGAGATAATCGTAGTATTCGGTTGGAGCTTTACGGTCTGGGAATTGACGATAGAACGCCCGAAGTTCAAGGGTTTGGTGTGCGTGAGGGTCGGTTTCGATGGAAAGCCTGATTTTGAAGACGGGCTTCGATTTGATGCGAAAGCGAGAAAACCCCTCCGCCAGCCCGCCCGGGCCTGCAAACAGGTCAATGACCGGTATGGGAGTGTTTGACATGATGGTCTTTGCAACTCCTTAATCCAAAGCGGCGGCGAACATCTCGACCAATGCGCGCAACTTCTTCAAACCAAGACCGGGACGCATACGCAGTTGATCCCAGGTCAGCGCAGCGTAACTGGCAACGGTGTCCCGCCGCTTGCTGGCAACCCACATCTTGCCAGTATAAGCCTCCATGCCTTCAATGGTGCGGGCGTCGCCGATGAATTTCCTTCTGATTTTGTCCCACTCTGCCGCAAGTGCATCCTCCTCACAAGTGGGGGCGACAAAGGCCGTTGCCGAAAGTTCGTTTTCCCAGGCCGTGGACAGCTTGAGTTCCTTCCTTTTGAAATCTTCCCAACACTCCGCTCGCTTGGAAACCTCACCCACGTTGCCAGTTTGTGCCAGCAGGTGTTCGCTGGCCGCTTTGCAAACTTCAGTGATCGTGTCGCACAGGACAGGTGATATTTTCTGTTCGCTCCAGATGGTTCCGAGATCAATGCGCCGCCCGGACTTTTCGGCGAGCCAGGCAATCGTGTAGGCGACAATGTTAGCCCGGTAGCCGCCAAATGCCTGGGCTGAAACCAGTTTTTCTGTGGTGCGGAATAGAATCGCCTTGGCAATCACCTGCTGGAAGTAGTTCAAATCCACCACCGGTTCGCCGTCCTCATCGTGCGTTTGGGCGAACTCAATAAAATTCTTTTCCGCACCTTTGCAAACGAGATGTGGCAGTGCCTTCCACGAGTGTTCAAATTTTGCGAGGTCAGTCTTGGTAAATTTTTGATGGGGCGGATTCTGTCGCTCCCACTCTCGTATCCGCGCCGGTGTGCCCTGGCGAGCCTTGTCATCAAGATATGAACCGCGCGCACGCTCGTAATACCAGTGTGTGCCGCGCTCCAGGCCGCTTACGGGCATTGTCCAGACAGTGCGCGAGAGCTGTTCAAGCTGGTGATGAAATTTCCCATTTGCGGAAAAGTCTGCCGTGTTCACCTTGTTCTGACTGTTTGCGTACCTGGAAATGAGCGGGACTATGTCCGCGACTTTTGCAGGGTCAGTCAGGACTGTAAGTTTCACCTGTACAACAACGTCGGAAATGTCCGTGCGTTCCTTTTTCCACGCGTGAAAGATGCTGGCCGTGGTCTGCCCGCCGTTCACGATCTGGAAATCCTTAACGCGTTTCAGGGTCGCATGACCGTTCTTACCACTTTCCACGTCAATCTCGGCGGCGGTGCAGCAAAGTCCGTTGTTGTATGCGAGAAAACGATGCGGCTCTTCGCGTAATGTCCGTTGCAGCCCCTTGTTGACCTTGCCCTTGGCTTGAAGGAACGCGCGCACGTTGCGTTCCAGCAATCGCTGTCCATGCTCGCCATATATTTTCGCCAGTAGTGGAGCGGAAAAAAAAGCGAGGTAGGTTCGATACTCATTCTTTGCGGCTTTTGTGGCGATGCAAGAAATTGCACCGCCATAACTCTTCTCAAAATCCAGTTCGATGATTTCGCGCTGGCCGACCTGCAGCCGGCTCAATTTCTCCAAGTCCCACATCACATAGCGCAATTCCAGCCCCGGCAACTGCTCCTCCTCCACATCCGCCGCGCGTGCGCCAACAACACCGTCGGTGATGAAAAATAAACGCACCGTGGCAAGATTCTCCTTCGCTTCGTGAATTTGCCGCGCCGCCTCAAATGCGTCGTGCGATTCCTCCAACTGTGTGTGGAAGCCATCAATCGCACGCCGCAGAAATCCGCGGACAAGGCCAAAATTCTTGGCTACGTCGGGCTTGGAGACAATGTCTGGTTCACCGGTGCCATGATAGAGCGTCACGAATAAATCCAATGTCGCGCCGTCGCCAGCCAATGCCCATGCGTTGATCTTGGCTGCGGGGAATCTTCCCCGGGACTCCCATCGCAGGCTGGGGCGGATTATTTCTGCATTGTCAGCTTCGTTATGCTCGGCGAGACGTTCGAGGATGCATTCAGTCAGGGCATCCTCGCGCATCTGCGGCGAGGCGTCATCAGCACATTTGACGAGCACTTCTTGGTGCAAGTCCTGGGCGAATTGTTCCAATTCAGGCATTGTTCTTCCTCTTGAAATCCGGGCGGGGTGTGGCCGCGAGAACCGATTCGATTTCGGCTGGCTGGACACGATAAGGTTCACAGGCCGCGACACTCAACGCATAGTTTGCATCGCCGACGCCCGCCGGCATGTCGGCCTCAACCAGACTTGGAAACTTCGCCCCTACTTTGAAAAAGCCGACGGTGCGGATGGTGTAACCGCGCTCTGCATAGCGCGTGGCGTGGACATCATGGTAGCCGATGGTCAGCAATTCATCCTCGAACTGCTCCACCGCCGCCGCATCCGATGTCAGCTTTGAACGCACCGAGGCGACCATTTCCGGCAATGTCTCTCCGCCGCCGTCGCGAACATCGAGCGCAATGACATTCAAGAACAACGCCTTCCAGGTGCTGGCGTCCAACTGGCGCTCGCTCGTGATCCGCACGACTTGCGGTTGCTTCGCGAGAGTTGTTTTTACCTCGACGGCGCTGCCTTCAAATTGAAAATCCTGATGGGCGCGATCCCCGCCTTTCCACCCCTGCACCGCAGACGTGCCAATCTTCGGAAGCAGATGTTCGCGAAGAAAGTAAAGCTCGCCCCACAACCCGCGCTGTGATTCTTCACTCAACCCGTCAAACGATGCGGAAAGGAATCTCTGCCAACGTGCAAGCTGGCCGAGAAAGGCGCGGGTCTGCGCGGCTGCATCGCCAGCTTCGGCAACGCGACGCACGAGGTCTTCGGCGAGCGCAGTGAAAACATCTGTAAAGCGGTCTTCCTTCAGGGCAACCCCAAAGTGCGCGCTTCCGCCGACGGTAATGGCGAGCGGTTCAAGCCCCTTGCAACGCGGCCAGTGTCGTCGCTGTGGCACGGAAGCAGAAGGCAGGCGCAACAGCAAAGCCCTATGGCGGGACACAAGCTCCAAGCCGACATACAACGGGCATCCCGCCTCCGGGCGTGCAAGTCGTAGAAGCCAGCCACTCGCGCCAGCGTTGCCCGCGACGGCATCTGCCTCCAGTGCCTTCCATAGTTCGTCAATCTGCATAGTCATCATCCTGGAACGTGGCCTGCCAGACCCTGTTCACCTTGTAGTCCACGGAGCGCGCCGTGTGGCTTGACGGAAAACTGAACGCGAGTCCCATGAACGGCGGCTCGCTGATCGGCCAGCGATTTTCTGTCGGCACGACCGGGTAAATCAAAAGCAGGCCATGTGTCCGGGGGCGGAGCTGGCGGGCGACCTCACCGTTAATTCTGGCGCGTTTCTTCTCACCTTCGACTGGTGGCTTTCGGAGATTCGTCAAACGCTCGGCAGCCACGGCGAGGTTCGTTTTCTCGGCGCAACATTGTTGCAACAACGCCTCCTCTGGCGGCGTGAAAAGCGGGCCACCGTTTTCGACTGCTCGCTTGGCGATCAATTCTGCGAGCGTGGTTTCGTCCAGCAACAGTTCTGCGAGATCAACCGCCTGATGTGTCGGGCTTTGAATGTTGGCGTTGCGAGTTGCGTAGAGTGAGGGCGTTCCGGTAGTCGGCCATGTGCCGTCCTCGGGTTTGCGTTCGGCCATGCCGGGATTGCAGCCGGACAAGGGAAACCTGCCTGCATTTCCGTCCGTGTTCACCAAGGCGACAGTCCAGTTTATCAGCTCCCCTGCGCTGGCCTGGCGACGGATGAACTCCATCAATTCCGGCTTTTGAAGTCGCCAGCCCTCGGACGCCACAGAAAAATCCCGGAGCAACCCATCAAGCAATTGCGCGGGTTTTACATTCTTCCAAAGCCACGCTCCCGGCGTTTCCTTCGCGGCGACACGCCCGCCCATACCGTCGAGAAACCGGCTAACAAAATCGGCGTTGTCGCGGACGATTTGCCGGGCGGTGGCAAAGTGCGAGGTCTGCACAAGCTGGCCCGCATAGGACAGACGTTGGGTCCGGGCGTGTGACATCTTGTTCATGGCTGTCACCAAAAGGCCGCCGGGATGTTCGCGCACGCGCAGCCCGTAACGCCGTGGAGTGAGGCCGGCGGCTTTCATGCGGTCGAATTCGCGCCGCAATTCCACCTCGGCCAGCGCGATGTGCCGATACCAGCGCCGTAAATCTTCCGTAGTGAACAGACGGCAAAGATCGAGATAGCCAGGCCGATAACCAAACCAGCGCCCCATTTGCATGAGGGTGTCATACATCTGGGAGGCGCGGAGAAAATAGCTGATGGAAAGCCCTTCGAGTGTAAGGCCGCGCGAGAGTTTGTCTCCGCCCACGGCTACGACATTGAATCCCTGACGGTGCGCCACGTAATCAAGCGCATCAGTCGCATGACCATTGATCTCCTTCACTTCGATGCGCCCGGCGGCTTCGGACAATTCGGCGGCGACCTGCTGCCACGTCAATGCGGGCAGATTTTCATCCAATGACATTGCGCGGATGTGTGCGCTCGTGGGTTCAAACTCCTCTTTCCAGAGTTTCTCCAATTCCGCCTGCAATGTCTGACGGCGTTCGCCTTCACCGATCGCGAGCCGCCGCCGAATCGAGTCCACCTGCTGCTGGACGAGTTGCGCGACCTGGTGCTGCACGCCCACAAATCGGGTGACGTGGACGAGCATGGAATTGTGCGCCTCGGTCTGTCCGCGTGCTCGTCTGGCAGCGCAAACCAGCACGAAGCAATGCAAGGCGCGCACAAGAGAGTCAGGCAATTCGTGAACGCCCAAATCCTTCTTGTGCTTCGGGGGAAAAATGTCGTCGTGGTCGTCAACCAGCCGAAACAGAGGCAACTCCTGTTTCGGCTCGATGCCGGAATCGGCGTCGCCGTCGAGTCCGAACACCCGCGATGGACTGACGTAGTTCGACGGCGGGGAAACATTCAGTATGAAGCTGCGCGGGAAAAGGTCTTCGCCGTGCTTCGGTGTTTCGGCATCGGGATTGATGAAGATGTTTGCAAATGGTGTCGCCGTGTAACCGACATAGGCGCTCTTTTCAAAGGCGTCGAGCAATTCGCGGATGCGGCCATTGATCGCGGTAACATCATCGTCGTCGGCCTGCTTGCCCTTGCGGTCTTTCGTATTGATGGAGGCGTTGTCGGCTTCGTCGTCAATCACGAGCAACGGCACGCCGCGAATGATTTTGCGCTTCTCGCCAGGAATTTCCTCGCCCCGAACGTGGAGCACCCAGCGAAGCAGATTGCGAAGGACGCTTCCGTTCTTTTTTACCACGAGGATGACGGGATCGCCGCCAATGGTTACGCCTGTGTCGGCCTTGGGCGCGCGAAAGTCGCCATCGTCCAGACTGCTTGTGAGTGTGTGAACGGGTAGCAACTGGCCGAAAAGTTTTCCGACGCCAATCAAACTTGTCGTCTGGTCAAGCTGGCGGTCTTTCTGGCTGTCGCGCCCAAGCACGCCTTCGTCGAGACGGTATTGCGTCTGGCTGCGAAGATTGTTGTGCATCCCGGCGAGCACCACGACCAGCCGATAGCCGGAGTCAATCGCCTTGCAGATGAGGCCGCAGTAGTTGGCGGTCTTGCCAGACTGCACGCTGCCGACAACCATGCCGCGACAATCCCATGACGGTGTTCGTTCGGGGTCTTCGAGCTTGCCGAGAATATCATCGGTGAGTTTTCCAAGGGCGCTCACGACCGGTTCGGGAAGCTTCTTGTCCTTTTCCAGAAATTCCTTGTAGCGATTCCAAAATTTCCAGCCCTGCTTTTCCTGAATCACCGCGCGCTTGGTTGGAAGCCATTCGATGTGGTCGGTTGGGTCATCCATCAAGGTTGCATCAGGCACAAAGACATTGGCCTCGTGCATCAGTTGGGCGACAAGTGCCTCGCCATCTTCCGCCGTCAGGCCGGGGATGATGGAGATGGCCTTCTGAACCTGGGCGTGAATCACCTCCGGCGTCCGCAACGGCTCGGTGTTTAAGAGCGTCACGGCAATCGCGCGGGCTTTACTGAAAGCATCACTCATGGTTCATCTTCCTCCTGGATGGTTTGGAGCAATTCTGGAAAGCGCGGAAACGGCTCGAAGTGGGCAAGGCGCAACAAGGCTTCCCTGCGCGACAGTCCGCTGGCGCGGAGCGAGGCGAATACCTGCCGCATGACTTCAAGAATTTCCGACTCTTTCGAGGTTTCAAACGGGCCGATGGTCTGGTCTGGCTTTTCCCGATCCGTGATGGTGATGAGTGGAACGGGAATCGTTTCCTCAATGAGCCGGATCAGCGCGCTGAACTTCGGCGCGTCGGAACAAGCCGCGCGAACTTGTTTCACCAGTGGGTGATCGCGGTTGACGCGGTAGGACACCTGGTTGTGCTTCGCCGTCTGTTCCCAAAGGAACACGCGCTCCTGTCCCTCGGCGGGAACGAGCTTCGCGCCACGATGCGAGTAAACACGCTTTGCCACGCTGCGTGTGCTTTCACCGATGCGAACGAGTTCACGCCGAAGTTTTTCAGGCGGCCTTGCACGCGATTTAGTCACGTCAATTTCCCATTCGTGATCGAGTGCGTTAGGCAAATCAACCTGGATGCGGGCGAGCTTGTAATGTTCCTCCTGACGCCAGCCTTTGATGCCGAGCCAGTCACCGGGAACAAGCAGGCGGCGATTGCGGTAAATGTAAAATCCCTGGTGTGCGTTCCATCCGCGCAAGCCTGCAGCGGTGCGATGAGCGGAAATATCCAGCTTGGAAAGATGCGGAAGGATGAACGGCTCGACCTCGACGACATGCCCCTGAAAACGAAGGCGCTCCAATGGAAGCCGCTGGGTGGCGGCTTCATCAACAAGGAACGGATCCCAAGGCTGGATGGCTGTGCCGTTCAGGGAGAAAGCGACAGCACGATTTCCATTCATGAAACGGTGGAAGACTGCCGAGAAATGGTCGCCGACCTGTTCCGCGCGTCGTAAGAAGGCATCCTCGTCGGCATCGTTCTCGGTCTTGGTGTCGGCAGTCAGCCGATCCAGTTTTTCCCAAATGACAACTGTGCCCTGCTTCGTATCGGCGAGTTTTTCTGCCAGCCTCGCGGCAAGCGCCGACGAAGTTCGAAGCAGTTGCCATTCGCCGGTTTCGGCAACGTGATCCAAGTCCCAGCAACGAATCAGGGTTTCCTTACGGTGCTGCTTCGTGAAAACCGTCACGCGGCGACATTGGGAAAACGAGGCGGTCTTCAGCCCCAAACCGAACCGCCCAAAATCTCCTGGATCGCGCGGCGCGCGTGGGTTGCGGCTGCCAAGCCGCATCGCATTTACCAATGTGCGCTCGTCCATCCCGTCGCCGTCATCCGCCAAGGCGATTGCAGAATTTTCCCCGGCCCAGTGAAAATGAACGGTGATGTGCCGTGAATGGTGGAAAAGGCTGTTATCGGCAAGGTCGGCCAAGGCTGTTGAAAGTTCGTATCCAAACGCGCGCAGCGATTCCACGAGCGCGGCTGGCTCGGGTGGAACTGTCTCGTATTCTGAGGACGTAGTGCGCGACATGGCGCGCATGATGCAAAGAAAACGTCGTTTGCGCCATCCCAAATGGATGCACGTAGAGTGGAGCGGGATGCAACGCAGTCTAGCGGCGAGGGCAGAAAATTAACAGGAGCAACGCGAGGACGGCGAGGCCAACCGCTGTCAACGTAGTATGGCGCGAGCAAACGCGGTTCAACTTTGCGGACTTCGGGAAAATCTTCGGCGTCGTTGCACAACTCCTTTCCGTGCTCAAGTGCGCTGTCCGGGTGGAGGCCGGGATACAAAAACCCTACGGAATACCAGCCACGCTTAAAATCGGCGGCTGACAATTGCTGTAATGCTTTGCCCTCTGCCGCGTCACCAAGCCGAGAAGCCATTGGACAGCTTCCTTCTGGCTGGACGGTAGCGGCGACAAACCGAAATGGACTGCTTTTTGTGTTTTCATAGTTTTCTCCAGGTAGGATTTCGCGACGTATCCGATGGCCTCCGCAACCAATGGCGGGACTGCATTGCCAATGACGCGGAATTGATGAGTGCGGGCAACCGGAAATTGAAACCAGTCAGGGAAACTCTGCACACGGGCAGCCTCGCGCGGCGTGAGCGAGCGGTTTTGTGTCGGATGGATGAACATCAGTCCGTCCTTGCTCAAATGCGCGACGATGGTGGAGCAGGCTTCGTTGCGATGTTGGCGGGTATAGCGATCCTTGAACGTCTCCTTGTCGTAGGGGAACTCGAATTTCTCGCCGCGCTTCATCGCCTCGGCGCAGTGTTCGCCTTCGTGCAACCGGGCAAAATCGCGCAGATCACGTTCGCTGTGCGGGCGCGCGCGATGTGCCGTCAATTTCGACGCCCGTTGGACTTCAAGCGTCTCGTAGAGATAACGTCGACCATATTTGGCGACATAGGCCATGCGCCGGGCATGTCGTAGTCGGTTTCTTCCTCGCCACCGCCCGCACGAACGGGGGGAAGGTCGCAAATCGCCTCGCCGAGCGTCGGCTTTTCGACAGCGCGAGGTGCGGGCTTCAACTGGCCGGGGAAATAGTCGGGCAGGTCAAGGCGAGTGCCGACGATCAACTGACGCTGGCGTTTTTGCGGCACGCCCAATTCAATCGCCTTTTCAACCTGGGAGTGGACGCGGTAGCCGATGGCTCGCGCCTCCTTCTGCACGCGCGTAAAATATTTGCCGCCGGCTGCCGACTTGATTCCCAACACGTTTTCCATCACGAACACCTTCGGTCGGAAGAATTCAACGTAGCGCAAAAATTCCTGATACAAATGGCGTCGCTTGTCCTCAACCATGCGCGGCCCACTGTTTGCGCCATCACGCTGCCGCACCGTGGAAAATCCCTGACAGGGCGGGCCTCCAACAATCACGTCCACGGTTTCGGTTTCAATCAAGCTCGCCAGTTCGCGTGGAGAGAAAGCGGTGAGGTCGCGCTCCAATGCCTGTGTTACATGCGGGAAATTGGCTTTGAAGACAGCGACGGCTTCCGGGTTGAAATCAATGGCTGCCAAACAGTAAAGTCCAGCCCGCTCCATTCCGAGGCTGAACCCACCGCATCCGCAAAAGAGGTCTAAGAAACTGATCCGGTTCATCGAATGAACTGACTGACTTTGTCGTGTATGATAATCGCGGCACGGAAAACTGACAAATGTAATCTGGATCGGCGGCGTCAACATGACGGGCTGCCAGCGTGTCCGCGTCGCGAGTTCGCGTCCCAGCGGATTCACCGGAGAGCAGTCGTTTCTGGGAATGTTGACGCACCTGTGTTTCATTCGGTCTGGCCTGATTTCTTGATTGCCTCCTCCATCAAGACTTCGCACACGGCGCTACATTCGTTCGGCTCAAGGCGGCATATCCGACCGATTTCGACAAACGCCGCCTTCACCTTGTCGGGCAGCTTGCCCTGGTGTTCCTCGGCGGCAATCAGGAACGCGGTGCGGATTATTTGGACGCAATGAATGTTTTTCCAATCGCGGCCACCGGACAGCGCGTCGAGAAGCTGCTTCGTGCTGGTTTCGCCTTCGCGCCGCCAGCCGGTTTGTGCGGCGATTTCGTCGAGCTGCTTCCGCTCCAACTCGAATGACTCAAGCAGGATTTCCTCGCGCCGCTGCGTCACCGGCCCGCACGATTCCATCACCCAATGCGCGGCCAGCAACGACGCAATCGCCGCAAATTCGCCATGGATTTTGGGGATGGTTTCCGTGAGCGGATACGCCTGGCGGTCGAGTTCCAAAATCTCGGCCTCGAACTGGTCGCGGGGCGTCCCTCCGCTTTCCCCGCGACAGGCGCGATACGGTTCGCTCTCCAAGAAGCGGCGGAGCACAAGGGGCAGAATCGGTTCGTAGTGATCCAACGGCGAATAGTCGTCGAGCACATTGCCGCCGTTCAACGCGGTGTTCTGAATCGCGTGCCCGGCGAGAACGTCGAGATTCAAAGCCGGTTTGCTTCCGGTGACCGGGATGCCGGTGACCCTTGAAAAGCCGTGCCGGGTGGCAATCTCCAGGCTGTCACAACAAACGACCGCGAAACAATTCGCGGCGTAGCGGTTGAGCCGCAAAATCTCATACGCCTTGAGCCGGCCTTCCAAATCGAATGGCGCACGCAGCGTGAGCAACAGCCCAAGGTATTGCGGGTAGTGCTGCAAACCGTGGAACGCGGCGGTCGCCAAGTGGTAGGCAAGCGCGGCTGGCGAATCGCCCCGAATCAGGCCGGGGGCGACGGCAATGTTCAAAGTGTCCGCGCCCAGAAACGCAAGGCAGGCGGTTACGTTGCCTGAATCGGGTCGCAGAAAGACTCGAACGGGATACGACAAGCGCATGACTGTCTTCATGCGCAACACCGCCGCGTCCAAAAGGGGAATCGTGCCTTCGGGCACGAACAGGTTGCCGCTGACAATCTGCTTCAACTGGCTGATCCGCCATTCCTTGCCCGCCATGCCGTCCACCTTTTTGAACAGCGGGCGGCTGGCAAGTTCCTGTTCCAACTGCGATTGCCGCCGAAGCCGAAAATGGTCAAGTTTCAAGGGAATTGCCATGGGTTGAACGCGATGAAGGTTCAAATTCATGCACCCATCTTAACAGAAGGGGGTTTGACATCCATTGTCACCGGGGAGCAGAATTTTGAAAAATCTTCACGCCATGCCAAAAGTCAGCGAACAACTCCATTCGAGGCCGCCATTGGAGCGGATGCTGTTAATCCATGAAAAATTGCAGGGCGAGGCTTTCCCGAACTGTTCCTCGCTGGCGGAGGCAACGGAAGTGTCGTCGCGAACCATCAAGCGCGACATTGATTTCATGAAGTGCCGGTTGAACCTGCCGATCGAATATCACCAGAAACGCTACGGATATTTCTATTCAGAAAAAGTGGACCGGTTTCCATCCGTGCCGGTGACGGAAGCGGATTTGTTCGCGCTGATGGTGGCGCACAAGGCGATTGTCCAGTATCAAGGAACGCCGTTTGAACATCTGCTGGAAGGTTCTTTCCGCAAACTGACGGGGCAACTAGACAAGGAATCGTCATTCAGCTTTGGCGGGCTAGACGGGGCGTTTTCATTCCGTCCGTTCGCGCCGGAGGAAACCGATCTGGAAATTTTTCAGGGATTGCTCAAGGCGGTGCGGGAGCGGCGGGTTGTGCGGTTTCAATACCGCAAGCTGGGGGCGCAAAAGCCGGAGCGTCGCAGCGTGCGCCCCTACCACGTCGCGTGCGTGGACAACCGCTGGTATCTGTTCGCGCATGACCTGGCGCGGCAGGCCATCCGGGGGTTTGTGCTGACACGCATGAAGACGCTGGAAGTGACGGATGAGAAATTTCCCGCGCCGAAGGACTTCAATCTCGACCGGCACTTGCGCGGGTCGTTCAGCGTGTTCACCGGGAAGCCGGATGATGAATTTGAAGTCGTCATCGAATTTGATTCATGGTCGGCAGACCTGCTGCGCGGTCGGCGCTGGCATTGGAGTCAGACGGTGGACGAACTGCCCGGTGGAGAAATGAGGCTGCGGATGCGGCTGAACAACGTCGAGGAAGTGGAGCGCTGGGCGTTAAGCTGGGGCACGCACGCGACCGTCATCGCACCGCAAACGCTGGTCGCGCGTATAGAGAAGGTCACGGCGGAATTGAACCAGCGATACGCGAAGATGAGGCAGGACAGGTGAACTGGCCGTGAAAAGACGGAGGACAACTTTCTGATTTATTTCGTGGGGTCTGACAGCATTTGGCAGACCCCTCCGGCTATCCTGCGGGGTGAACGATTGAAGAAATCAGAAAGCAACCGACCAAACAAACATGCCAAACCTGAACACCCGACGCTTCACTAATCCTGACATCTTGGGAAAAATCCGGCCCGCCAGTCTGGTGACATGGCTGACGCCAGCAAAGGAATACCTCGCCACGCGCGGCGTGACGCTGCCCGCCGACGTCGCCGATGGGCCGGTGGATTTGGAAAAGCTGGCGGCGGTGTTTCTCGACCCCGATCCCGACATGCCCCGCGACCTCGTGGAATCGCTCAACCTCGTGAACGAAATGGCGACAGATGAAGCGATGGAAGCGATTCTGGAAGCGCAAGGGCCACGCAAGTTCACGCTGGAGGTTGGTGACAAGCCGTCGCCGGCGGACGTGGCTGTGCAAACCCTGCTGCTGAACCGGCTGCTGCTCGAAGAACTTCACAACGAACATCAACTCACGCGCCCGCGTTCGTTTGAATACTTCGTCTGCGAGGGAGATGAGCCGCCCAAGTTCACGCCGCCGGGCAAGGAGCAAATTGAGGCGCTGGAAGCGCGGCTGGATGACTGGTATGCCAAAAGCAAGCGCGGGCGCGGATGCAAAGTCATTCCATTTCCCAAGGAAGGCGAGTGTTGGTTTCTGGTGCGGCACGGTCTGCCATGCAAGCGAGAAAGCGCGATGGTGGAAGGCGAATCGTCGAGCGTGTTTTACCGCCCGCAGAAGCATGACGTGGTGGTGTATGACACGATGCAAGGCGAACTCCGTATGAATTGCTGCGGCAAGCGGGAACTGGAATTGTTCCGAAAGGCATTTGGCTTGCATCTGTTCGGCAAGGAGGAATTTTTTCCGGGCACGGGCAAATACCGGCTCAAGCCGCTGCTCATGGGGCGGGGCTGTCTTGCGTGCCTGGACATCGAGGGGATGGAGAGCGTCACGCTCAAGGAAGTGCAATTCCTGTTCGGCGGCAAACCGTGGCAGCGGGTGACGCGCGCCTCGGATGACATCTACGGGCTGGTGGAAAAGGAAAAGTTGTTCTGGCCGGAAGACCCGGAACGCATCAAGCGGGCGACGTTTGAAATCAAATTCGCCGGATCAAAGAAACCCCGCCGCGTGACGATCATTCCATCGAACAAGGCGCAATACGGACGCGATGACGATGGCATCATCATCGAAAACTGGCTGAAAGAACGCGGCTTCATCGGCGAAGATGACGACAACGAAACAGATGAAACGGAAACCGGGATTGTGGACAAGTCTTGAAGCCCTGCCCACTGCGGCAGCAGTGCTGGCGGAATGGCGGCGCGAACTCGGCAGCGAGTTTGACGCGGCGCGTGTTTTCCTGAATCCGAACGGCGAGCAAAGCTCAAGTCATCCCTGCACGAACCGGTTTCCCTGCGATTGCCGGCATCGAGTGGTGATGCACGCGCCCGACCGTCTGGCCGCCGTGTGCGAGTGCGATGGCGGGAGCTGCGAACCCATTGAACTCCAACCGACCGACGTTCTCGTGTGGGCGGTGGATGTGGTGAAACTCGGCGAAGCGGTGCGACGCGCCTTGAAATTCCAGTCGCCGGTTGGAAGTGCCAACGGCGAGCAATCCACGCGCATCGCGGCGCGAGGCGCGGCGAAGCTGCCAGTGTTTCTTCATCTTCCGCACGATGCGGCGGCGCTGGCGGGTGAGTCGGAACAACTGGTCGCAAGTGTGGGCGGGCCGTTCGTTCTGCTGACGCCGACGGAAGCGCATCACTCGAAAACTGTCGGCGCGATGCAAGTGCGCCACGGTTTTCTTTTGCTTGGCCTGTCCCGATGGCTGGCGGTTTCCGGCGCGGGCGCGTTCACGTTGCACGAGCAAATTGATGCTGTGCTCGCCGCGTTTGATCAACGGCTGGCCTCCGGGCCGGGACTGGTCAAGACCGTGGAACGGATTGACCGGCACATGGAACTGGTGGCGAAACAAAAGCTGGATTTGAGCGCGGCCAAGGCGCGCATCGAACAGATGCACGGCGACGGACTGTTCGGCTTCGCGGCGAAGATTGACCGCGAGGCGCGCGATTTGTTCCTGGCGATTCTCGCCAGTGGGGATGTCGCCAAAGCCAGCCGCGATCTGGACATGAAAGATTCCACGTTGCGCACCAAGGTTGCGGCGTGGCGCAAACGCGGGAAGGAGTATGTCGCGCTCGCCGAGTTCGTGCGCTGGCGAAAAGCCATCAAGGGGCAGGCCGGCGTCGAGTTTGCCAAGCGGCTCGCCTCCGGCGCGGAACGCGAGGTGGATTTCCCATCGCTGATCCGCGACGCCGTCGAAGAATTAGAAATGCTCGATCCTGAAAATTGGGAGGCACAGTGTTCCAATCTTGCCGACGCGCTGCGTGCCGCCGTTTCGTGATTTCCTCCGCGATTTCCTGATTTCTCACAATTCATTCCCGCACAGGGGTTAGCGTGACTGCTAACCCCATTTTCATGCCCTGATTCCGCGATTTCCGGGGAAAAGAGACGTGACGAGCGGTTCGCCACCGTAACCAACAAACCGGAAATGACTGTGAATCATCGAATGAAGGCGGCGCGGGTGTTGAAGGGCTTAACCCAGCTTCAACTCGCCGACCGAGTCGGAACAAGGGAGATCGAAATCTCTCGCGTCGAAACCGGACGCATCGCGCCGGATGCCAGGCTCAAGCAGCGCATCGCCGATGCGCTCGGCAAACCCACGTTTGAAATCTTCGACTGCTGATTCCCCAGGAGCGACGCATGAGCAACAACACACAAATCTCAACCACGTCCGCGCCGTTGCCGGCTGATCCACGCGACGAAATGCTCACCAAGAAGGAACTCGCCGCGAAGCTCAAGGTGACGGTGCGAACCGTCGAGAACTGGCAACGCGAGGGATTCCTGCCCTTCATCAAAATTTCCTCTGTCGTTTTGTTCCACTGGCCGGAGGTCATCGAACACCTGAAATCGAATTTCAAAGTCTGCCGGCGCGGTGTCGTTCGTCCGCGCACGGGGATTTAACCAACACCAACGAACCAACACGAAAGGCAAATCAATGAACACCATCATCAACATTCTGTTCGCAGTCATGCTGGCGAACTTCTGCGTCATCACCGGCTGCTACTGCGTCCAGTGCGTCGAGGAGATGCGCGAGCGTCGCGCCAAAGCCAACCGCAAGGACAACGGCCAATGAACTCCCGGCGCAAAGGCAAAGTTGGTGAGCGCGAGTTTGCGTCGCTGCTGCGCGAGCACGGGTTGGGCTTCCCAAGCCTGCCTCAAAATGGATGCCCTAAATCACAAAGTCGCTTCGCGACCCGAGATGACGCCCGGAAAGGATCGAATCCATGAATTGCCGAGACAAAGGAAAACGCGGTGAACGGGAGTTTGCCGCCTTGCTTCGGGAAAATGGATTCGATGCAAGGCGCGGGCAGCAATTTAGCGGCTCGCCGGATTCGCCCGACGTGGTCAGCGACGCGCTGGCGTGGCTGCACGTCGAGGTGAAGCGGGTGCAAAACCTGAACCTCACCGACGCCTGCGCCCAGGCCGAGCGCGACCAGACGGGGTCTGGACTCAATGCGGCTGACGCCGCGAAGCCCAAGAAACTGGCGTGGATTGTGGCGCACCGCCGCAATCGCTCCCCCTGGCTGATCACGATGCGCGCCGAAACCTTCTTCCGCCTGCTGCGCGGCGAACTGTCGCCGGGTGCGAGCCGCACGGGGTATGAAGGGACGAAGGGGACAAATGGGACGGATGCGACACCTCACCCCGGCCCTCTCCCCGTTCGAGGCGGAGAGGGAGGAAAGATTTGGGACGCGCAGCAGCACGTCCCTACCACGGAAAACAAAAACCAAAAACAGAAAGAACAAAGCACATGAGTAACCTCACACTGACAAGCAAAGACGGCGGCGACTTCAAGCCGCATCCCGAAGGCATCCATCCCGCGTGCTGCGTGGATGTGATGGATATGGGCCTCGTTGAAACGGAGTTTCAAGGGGTCAAGAAGATGGTCAACAAGGTGAAGCTCGTTTTCGAGAGCGAGCAGAAGACCGACGACGGCAAACCCTGCACGGTGTCGAAGAACTTCACGGCGAGCCTGCATCCGAAGGCGAAGCTCGCGGAGTTCCTGGGCAAGTGGCGGGGGCGTCCGGTGACGCCGGGCGAGACGATTGATCTCGCCAAGCTCATCGGCGCGAGTTGCACGCTGGTCATCAGTCACCAGCAGAACATGAGCGGCAAGACTTACGCCGCGATTGATGCGGTGAGCAAGCCGACCAGGAAGGTGACGCCCAGCGGCACTTACGATCCGGCGGCGACGCGCCAGCGTTACGCCGAATGGAAAGCAAAACAGGCAGCGCCTGTGGCCAATGCGGCTTCGCCGCGCACCTCACCCCAACCCTCTCCCCAGCGCGGGGAGGGAGGGGAATCCAAAAGCAGCGCGGCGACAACGCCGCCCGCTGGCGACTTCGATCCCGAAGTCGGATTTTGAACCGGGTGAAACTGATTACGTGGATATCATCCCATGATCCCCGGGTAGCGGCCTCCCGACCTTACCCGGGGCCAATTTCTGGAACTCCTTCAGAGTTCTCAGAGTGATTCCCCAAGGAAAACGAATATGAAGCTATTTTCACCAGATTCGGCGCATTGGTATCAACGGGATGGTGTGCCGTTGCACACCGTCCCGTCCCTCAAGGGGTCTTTGCAGACGGCCACCATGCGCCCGACCACGCTGCGGGATGCCCGCAAGCTGGGCCTGCTGCCGAGCGTGACGAACATCCTCGGCGTCATCGCCAAGCCGGAACTCACGGCCTGGTTGCAAGAGCAAGCGGTGATGGCGGCGTTGACGCTGCCGCGCAACCCCGGCGAAAGCGAAGACGATTTCGCCCGGCGGGTGGTCGCGGATTCGCAGACGACCCGCGACAGCGCGGCGGATTTCGGCACGGCGTTTCACGCCGGAGCGGAACGCATCGCGCACACGCTGGAAGTGGACCGGGCGGATTTGCACTCGGCCTGGTTGAACAAATACCGCGACTGGTATCAGGCCAACGCGCTCGTGCTGCGTTGGACCGAGAAGGTGCTGGTGCATCCCGAATGGGGTTACGCCGGCACGGCGGACTTGCTCATCGAGCATCCGGTTCACGGGCTGACGCTCGTGGATTTGAAGACGATGAAGTTTCCGCAACGGGGAGGGAAAGTTCCGGGCGGGCCGCCCGGAACGACAGGCGGGTCGCCTGTGCCACCCAAGCCTTACAAGAGTTGGTGTTACCAACTCGCGGCGTATCGCCGGGCGCTGGGCGAGCCGGTGCGGTGCATGAACCTCATCGTCAACTCGGTCGAGCCGTCCGCGCCAATCGAACACGTCTGGACCGAAGACGAAATGGAAACCGGGTGGCGGGCGTTCGTCGCCGCGCACCGGTTGTGGGTGATCGAAAAGGGTTACGACCCGGCAGCCAAAGCCAGCGCCGAAATGGTGCTGACGGCGTAGGACAAATAGGACGGATGCGACAAATGCCTAGCGACACCTCACCCTTTATCCCTCTCCCCGACCGAGGCGGAGAGGGAGAAATTTCAAATCCCGCGACGGGCCGGTTGTCGGTGCAGACGGTGGAACGGTTGCACCGCCTGCTCGGCGGTGATCCGCGTGTCGAGGGCATGGTGCTGCAATTCATCGCGGACAAATACGGCGCGAAGAATCTGCTCCATCTGCCGCCGCACGTCGCGAAGGAGGTCTTGAAACGGCCCGCTGATTTTCTGCGGGCGGTCAAGGAACACTGCGAACCGGAATTGAAGTTCTGAGTGCGAACCGCACCGGCCACCATGATACGAAACCGCCGTTGCCCGCGTTGTGCGCGTGACACCCGCCAGGAGATTTCCTGTCGGCTGAGTGCCAGCGCCGCCGAGCATTTTGGCTGGTGGTGTCTGGAATGTCGTTGGTGGACGGCGAGCAAAAACGGTGGCTATTGGATTCCAAAGGAAACCCTCGCCACCAACGGCGTGGACTTGTCGCTCGTCCGCGTCGTCGAGCGCATGGATCAACCGCGCTGCGCCCGATGTGGGGCTCGGGGCGCGGAAGAACATCATTGGTCGCCGCAGGCGATCTTCGGCAAGGACGAGGCGGACCGGTGGCCGAAGGATTATCTGTGCAAGCCGTGCCACGACGAGTGGCATCGCAAAGTCACGCCGCAACTGGTGGGCGGTCACCATGACTGACCCGCGGCACATTGCCGCCAGCATCGTCGGCGCGGTGGACTGGCAGAGCGAGGTCAGCGGCTTCTGCCGCTGTCCGGGTGAGTCGCTGCACACGCACAAGACCGGCAAGAAAGACTGCCGGATCAACGTGGATGGAGCGCCGACGATTTACTGTTTCCACGCCTCGTGCGCCCCGGCGGTGGCGGAAGCCAACCGGCGATTGCGGCGCGGGTTGAACGCGTCGCCGTGGGCGCTGACGTTACCGGGCGGAAAAGTTTTGCGGAGCGGTGACGTGTTGCAAGCGAGCGGCACGGTGCTGCCGCGTGAGGTTGTCCAGGCTCGCGCCAAGTCCGAGGGCCGCGACGCGGGCGAGCAGTTGATTTTGGAAACGCTGACGGTGACGGCGGAGCGGTTCAAACCGGAGTTGTTCGAGAATTTCCACTGGCCGTTCGCGCAGATATTGGAGGACTCGCCGCTGTTAGTAGCGGAGCGCGACGCCGAAGACCAGTTCCGCACCTGGCTCAAGCTCTGGCCGGCGCATTGTCATGTGTGGATCGGCGACATTTACAGTTCGGGCAGGCCGGAACATCGGACGCATTTCCGGCCGATAGCCGACTGGTATCAAATCGGGCCGGTGATGGGCAACTTCACCTGCGGCTCATCGTTCAAGCCGGGGAGTTTTCAGCGCAGCAACGCGAACTGCAACGGCACGCGGTTCATGGTCGTGGAGTCGGACACGCTGGCGAAGGATGAAGTTGGCGCGATCTTCGCCTATCTGAATCGCCGGCTGCATTTCAACCTGCACGCCATCATTGATACCGCCGGGAAGTCGCTCCACGGCTGGCTGGACGCACCCCGCGACAGGCGGATCGAGGCGCGACTCAAGGCCGTGCTGACCGTGTTCGGCTGCGACCCGAAACTTTTCACCTATTCCCAGCCGGTGCGCGTGCCCGGCGCATACCGGGACGGAAAACTGCAACGCATCGTCTGGCTCAAGGATTAGCATGGAGATCAAAACCTATTCCCCGACTGAGCAGGTTGACCCGGCGGTGGACCTGGGCGCGGTCGCGCCGCCGCTGCCGGACATTCTGACGCTGGAGCAGTTGTGCGCCGTGGCGACGCCACCGCCGCCGCTCATCATCGAGGGCATCCTGCACCAAGGGTGCAAGATGATCCTCGGCGGGACGAGCAAGAGCAACAAGTCGTGGTGTCTGCTGGACCTGGCGTTGTCCGTGGCGAGCGGGCAACCGTGGTGGGGACGGCAATGCGCCAAGCTGCCGGTGGTGTATATCAATTTCGAGCTGCACACCTGGGCGGTGGCGCAACGCATCAATGCGTTGTGCGGGGCGCGGCCCGAGTGCAAGGCGATGGGCAAGACGCTGCACATTTGGAATCTGCGCGGGCACAATGCCGACATCACCCTGCTGCGGCCCAAGCTGGAGGAACAACTCGCCAAGCATCAGTTCGGTCTGATCATCCTCGACCCCGCTTACAAGGTGCTGGGCAACCGCGACGAGAACGCCAACGGCGAGATCGCCAGCCTGATGAACGAGTTTGAAGCAATGGCGCAGAAGACCGGCGCGGCCATCGTGGTCGCGCACCATTTTGCCAAGGGCGATAGCACGGCGAAGTCGGCGATGGACCGCATGAGCGGTGCAGGCGCGTGGGCGCGCGACCCCGACACCATCGTCGTGCTGACGCCGCACGAAGAGCCGGATCACTTCACCGTCACCAGCATCCTCCGCAACCTGCCGCAACTGCCGGAGTTCGTGGTCGGCTGGGAGTATCCCCTGATGAAGGTCGCCAGCGACCTGAACCCGGAAGCACTGCGCCGGCCACAGTCCAAAAACAAGGTGTGTTCGGACAAGGAATTTGTGGATGCCGTGATGAGTTCGGAGGGCAAAACCTTCGCCAAAATCGTCGAAGCCGCCAAAAGCGAGTTCAAGATGAGCCGGAGCAGCGTGGCAAACTACCTCAAACGGCTTGTGGCCAACGGTTTAATCAAGAGTGGCGGCGGGCTGTATTGGGTCGGAAACGAGTAGCAGTCCAACAGTCCAACATCCCTTAAATAGAAAGTGGACTACACCAGCAAAGCAGGCAGTCGGGAAGGCAACCCTTCTTGGGTCGGGTTGCCATTCCACTACTGCCGTTAAGGCGAGACGGTCCGAGCCGGACGGGCCAGCGGAAAAAAAGACCATGAAATCGAGCAAGCAAGAAACAGCAGCGTTGTCATTTGAACAGCAACCCCGCGAGAGCAACAAGGCGTTCGCGGCTTTCAAAACCTACTTAGAACTTGGCGCACAACGCTCGCTGGCGGTCGTGGCCGTCCAGCACGGCAAGTCCAAGACCATGATCGAACGTTGGTCGCGGCGGTTCGACTGGCCGGCACGGGTGCAAGCTCACGCCGCGCACCTGGCGACCATCGAGCGCGAAGCCATCGAAGGGTTGGCGCTCGAAAAGGCGGTCGATTGGAACAAGGTGCATGAAGCCGTGAAAGTCGCCGAGTGGCAGCGGCACAAGAAGCTAATCGCGCTGGCGGATGAAATGTTGGCGCGGTGGGAAAAGAACAAAGCCAAGTGCGGCACGCTGGAAGGCATCGCCCGCGTGCTGGAACTGGCAACCAAGCTCGGTCGGCTGGCGGCAGGGATGCCGACAGAAGTGAAGGAGGTCAACACCACGGTGAAGGCGACGATTGATGTGGATTGGGAGATTGCCATCCGCAAGGCGTATAGCGCGAAGGTGGAAGCTGTCCCGGAGCAACCGGTGATTGACGTCCAGGAGGCGAAGCCATGAACGAGCGTGAAATTTTCCTGAACGCCGCGATTGCGGCGGGCTGTCCCGAGGATCAAACCCGCAACTTCGTGGCCGCGAAATTGTGGTTGCAAGAGCGTCAACTGGTTGCCAGTGCTGCCGCCCGATTGTGCGACCGCCCCGACGGGCCGACGGAAGTCGGTTACGGTGGCGCTCGTGGCGGCGGCAAGTCGCACTGGATGTTGTCCCAAGTCGGCGCCGACGATTGTCAGCGTGTGCCAGGATTGAAATGTCTGCTGCTCCGCAAAGTGGGCAAAGCGAACCTGGAGCACTTCGAGGATCTCCGGCAACGGCTGTTCAACCGGCTGCCACATGAGTTCAGCGCGTTCCGCGGCATCCTCACCTTCGCGAATGGTTCGCGCATCATTGCCGGGCATTTCCAGAATGACCGGGACGTGGATGCCTACCTGGGCTTGGAATACGATGTCATTGGGATCGAGGAAGCAACCACACTGACGAGCCGGAAGTTTCAAGACATTACGACGTGCTGCCGGTCGTCCAAGCCAAACTGGCGTCCGCGCATCTACTCCACCACGAATCCCGGCGGCGTTGGTCATGCGTGGTATCGCAAGCGATTCGTCCAGCCGATGCTGGAGCGGCGCGAGACGGAAACGCGCTTCATTCCGGCCCGCGTCGACGACAATGCGTTCAACAACCCGGAATACCGGCGGATTCTGGAAGGTCTGACGGGCTGGCAACGCCGCGCCTGGCTCGATGGTGATTGGGACATTGCCGCCGGTCAGTTCTTCACGCAGTTCCGGCGCGACGTTCACGTCGTCGAGGACTTCGACGATGCGCGGGCCGTGGAGTGGTTCTGTGCCTTTGACTACGGCCACGTCCATTACACGGTCTGCCTGCTCGGCTGCCGCGATGGCGATGGAAACACCTATGTCGTGGATGAACACGCGGAGCGGTTGTGGCTGCCGCAACGGCACGCGGCGGCGATCAAGGCCATGCTCGCGCGGCACAAGATTGGCGACCGGGCATTGACGCTGGCGGACCTGAAACGGTTCGTGGCCGGCGCGGATGTTTTCAGCCGGCAATCGGACGGGACGACGATTGCCGCGCAATATGCGAAACAGGGTATCACGCTGCGTCCAGCCAACACCGACCGGGTGAACGGTTGGGCAGAAGTTATGCAAGGGTTAGGTGATATTGAGGGAGGCATCAGGCCGACACTATTCATTCACGCCCGTTGCGGGCGGCTGATTGAGACGTTGCCGGCACTCCAACACGATCCAAACCGGCCCGAGGACGTGCTCAAGGTGGACGCGGACGAGGATGGCGTTGGGGGCGATGACTGCGCGGACTGTCTCCGCTACTTGGTGGCGACGAAAACCCGAACGATCAGCGAGCGGAAGTTGCGGGGGCTGTGAGCACAGTGCCCAGAGGGTTGCCACCCTTTGGCGCGGGTCTGGGTCGGCGCAAGACCCAGCCGAAAAAATGGATTCGCCTGACGAGCGCGAGCCGTCAGGCGAAAAATTTTTGTGCGAGCCGCACCTGCCTCCAGCCGCGAGGGTGTCATCGCGGCAGGCTGGAAAATATGGGGGGGCTACGATTTGCGACCGGCGCAAACTTGGGGCTTCGCGTTTTTGTCGTCGGTGTAGTGGAGCAACTGGCCGCAAGTCTTGCAGTGCGTCCAGTAGATGCCCGCATCGCGGCGGCGCGAATACCAATTGATGCCGCACTGAGCAACGAGGATGTCGTTCCGCTTGCGCGTGGCTTCCTCGCGCTTCCATCGGCGGGTGTTCTTGGCCATTTCCTCCTGTCGCTTGCGGATGGCGCGTTGGGCCTGCTCCGCGAGCTTGGCCTGTAGCTTGGCATTGGCGGCGGCGAGTTCGGCGTCGCGGGTCTGCTGCTCGAATCCAAGAAATGATTGGGAAGTCATAGGTCAAAGGGCCGCGCCCCGGAGCGGAGCGCGGCCTGTGGTGGTTTCAATCTTCGTCCGGCAACATCACGGTGATGGCGGGCGATGGGTCGTCAATGTCGAGCGGGCCAGCGACGGCGACCAACTTGATGAGCTTGGCGGCGCGGTTGTCGTTGCGCACGTAGAGCGCGAACGGCAGGCGCGCAACTCCGCGGCTGGTGCGCTGGATGGCAAAGCGCAACATCCAGACGATGTCCCAGAGTCGCCCGGCTTCGTCTTGGCCGGTCACGTCGGGCGGCACGGCAACGTAGGCGTCGAATACGGTGCGGGTGAGAAAAACCGGGAAGCGGATTCCGGCTTCCTGCGCGGTCTTGGTGACTTCGACTTGCACGCCGTCGGCGACGGCCTGCGCGCGGGTGTAACTGTAAACGACCGGGCCGAACGCGGTGATGCCGTCGGCGATCTGCTGCGGTTCGCCGAAAACGGCGCGGAGCGCTTCCTCTGGATTGATATTCTGGTCTTGGTTCATAGTGTTAGCGGTTAAGGATGGGGATTTCGGAGTTTGGGGAAATGCGCTCCAGCTTGGGGCGTGGTTGAATGGTCACCGGCTTGCCAAAGCGCGGGGTGATGGTGCGCGGCTTTTGAATCACGGCGACAAGGGCGGCGGATTCGCTCACGCGAACCACGCGGCACGGCTGGCCGGCATACTCGACAAGGTCACCGGCTCGGAGGGTGTAGGAGTTCGTCATAATCTTGGGAGAGTTGGGGGCGGGTGCTGCCCGCCCCGGTTGAATCACGCGGCGGTGGCAGCGCCACTGGCCATCATCTCCGGGGTCTGTGCTTTGGTGCTGCGACGAATCCGGGCGGGGTAGTAACTGGAATACTTCTCGTGCGGGTCGTTGTTGCTGCTCAAGCGGAACTGGCCGCAGGGGTGCTGCCATGTCTGCCGCTCACGATTCCAGTGGAAGCCAAGCTGGGCCAAGTGCTGCCGAATCTCGGCGGCGGGTTGCTCCTTGAACGTCACCCAAACCCATTTCCCGACAACCTCGGCGGCGCGGTAAACGTCCGGCAACGTGGTCAACAAAAGGTTCAACACCTTCGGGGTCGGAAGCGTCCGGTTCTGCTTCCGTGCCTGGGAATCAATCGGCAAGCGATTATCAACCTTGGCTTGCTTCGCATCACGGGCTTTCTGCTCCGCGATGTCCTGCGCGGTCACGTCTCCACCGGTCGGGGTGGAAAACTTGGCCACCACTGCATCAACTTCTTGTCGAACTGTGCTGGTGTTGGTCTGCTGAGTATTGCGGATCTGCTCCCGAGCCCCTTCATAGTTTTGTTTATTTGTTTTCATGGTCTTTTTTTTTCTGCTCTGCATTGCGTCTTCTGTCCGTCGCCCTTCACGACAACGCCGAGCCGCCAGCCCTCCCCCGTGGAAGTGGTCTTCAGAAGGTCGCCACGAGTGGGCGGGCTGGTCTTGCGGCGAGGCCGGGAGGGCGATGGAGAGAAACGCGGAGCAGAAAAAGCCGGACCTGAAAAGCCGGAGTCCGGCCTTCCATTGGCGCGTGGTTGCATCCTGCAGCCACGCGATCCAACCAGCGAAGCGAGCAAACTACTTTGCGCGCGACGACCCCTTGGGGACGGAAGGGGTCGAGCATTGGGGTTGGGTGGGGGTGCGAGCCGTACCGGCGAGCTATTGGGGCAAGCAGACCCGGCTGGTGCGTGCCGCACTGGCCATCATGCGGAGCGGCGGTGTTGGCGCGAAGGATGCCTGCGAGCTGGCGCGGTGATTGCCACGCGACGAGGGCAGTCGCGTGCCGGATGGGGAATCCAGGAAGCAATCAGCGTGACAGTGAAGCAGCGGGGCTACACACAACGCCATATTGTGCGACCCTTTATTCCCGCACCGAAGCGGCTCACGAGTGAGGAGTGTCGGTGCGATCAGGAATAAAGGTGTGACCGAGGCACGAGGGAACGAACGCACAATATGTGTTGTGTGTCGCCCCGGTACGCAAGGCGAGGCCACAGGCGCGCAGGAACGAGCACCGTAAGCCTCGCCGGTCGTTCGTGCCAATCCGCCGCGAGCCGATGCCTTTGGCCGGGTCTGCCGGGTGACAGCGTCACCGGCCACCGGGCGCAGTCGCGCCAACGCGAAGCCAACCATTCTGAGTCTTCGACGGCAGAGCGGAGGTCCTTGCGGACGGCCACCAGGGGATCAGGGTGTGGATCGGTAGCAGGACCGCAGCCTGACGACGAAGTCTCAGACATCCTTGCGGATGGCCACCATCAGTGAGTCCGGCCAGTTTCGCGCCAGCGAAAGCTGGGCGGGCTCACGGCTATTCCGGTGGTCTTGTCCTGGGCGACATGCGGAGCATCGCGGCCTTCGGCGTCTTGCGTTTTTGGGAGCACCGCTGTCCGTGCCGGTCTCGGCAGTTTGCGGCCGTCGGAATGAGCGAGAGCATCCAGCGAAGTCGGCGAAGCGGAGTGCGGCAGCGAATGGAGCGGGCGGAAAGCTGACGAGTCCGGCCAGTGGCGCGGGCGGAACAGTGCGGAAGCGGTGAGGATCATCTGGCGGCCAGCGCCTGCCCGAACCGCGTCACCTGGCGCGAGGTCGGCTGAACTGCGAAGCGGGGCAGCCGCGCCGAAGCGCAAGTGTCCGCTCTGTGAAGCCAGGCTGGTGCGTGCCGCACGGGCCACCTTGCAATTCGAGGAGCGAAGCGACGAGCCGGCGTCATTCCATCCCCATGCCTGACAGCGCGCCTAAAACATCCGCCAACCTGAACGGTTGGAATGCACGACCGACGTTCGACAACCTGCGGCGTTCGATGCGTGGGCGCTGGAGCGAAAGGGCCGCGAGCGTGACGTTCGCACATGGAAACCGTGAATGGTTGCGCGCCTCGTGGTGGTTGAGCACGCGAAGTGCGAGCCGCACCGGCGAGCCATGTAGCGCGAACTAATTTCCCTTCGAGCGCAGCGGGCCAATTTTGTCTTTCGAGGGCGACCGAATACCCGGCGCGTTGAAATGGCCAGCGAAGAACGAGTTTACGTGGCTGCGTGTGAAACTTCCCGCGTGAAGGTCAGTGTCGGTTACGAATCCGAAGATTTCGTGGCGTTGCTGATTTGCCAACAATGCCGTGTCGTGGCCGAGATCAAGATGCGGTCGCCGATTCCAAAAGCATTCCAGGCGCGTTGTCGGTGTAACGCGATCTACGTTGGTCCAAAACGACGATGGTGACGAAGGACGATTGGTGTTCACCGGTCTCGACTGCTTGAAAAGCGGGACGGCGCGAGTGAACTAAAACAATTCGGGCTGCTTCTGGAATTTCTCCAGCGGCGACTTGTCCGGTGCGGCCAGCACTTTGAGGTAATCGCCGCGCAACCAGTCGGGGAATTGTTCTTCCCGGAGCAGAAACGGCATCCGATTGTGAAAGGGGGCGACGGATTCGCTGGGTGTGGTGGTGAGCATGACGAAGCGCGGGCCGCTGGATTCCTCGCGCCAGAGACCGGCCAGACAGAACACGCCCCATCCGGATTGGTGAAATTGCGCGCCGCCTTCTTTGAAACTGCGGGCGAGAATCAGACAGCGCTGATCCAAGTGGGGCTTGAACGTGGCAAGCGTGGTGAGGGTTTCACTCTTGGCGTTGACCAATGGTGCTTTGTCCCACGGCACAGTCCAGCCCCACCGCATTTCGGAGCAGGCCAAAGAATCTTCCACCGGAATGATGATTGGCGCCGGGTCAGTGGGGCGAACACGGGCACGCGGGACAAAGCCGAAAACCTCACATCGGATTTTACGCTCGATCTCTGCTTTTTGTTCCGGCTTTGGGCCTTCGTAATCGGTGCACATGGCTCAATCCGCAGCGTGCCAAAACTTCCGTTCTTACGCCATGCTCAAGGTGGATATCGTTCACGGCGACGGTGAGCCACGAAGCGGCTCACGCTGCCCAAGGTGGCTGGCGCGATGGCCGCACCCAGCCAGTGATGACGAGATACTGCCAGACGAACGGCTGCCACCACGGGATGCGGGGCGCGAACTGGGGTGGACGCCCGCACGCGACCCAGAACTGGACGGGCTGGGTGACGCGCTGGAAATAGAAGCTGGCAATGCTGCCCTGCCAGCGCAGCCAGTGACTGCGAACGTAACGTAGCAGCTCTCGATGTGGTGTGTGTGTCATCACCATTGCGGAGCACGGGTCGCGCTGCGCGACAGCGCATTCAATTCCTCCGGCGAAGCATCTGCCGTGACAGCCTGTGTTGCGCCTGCGGCAGGCTGGCGCGGCAGATGCATTCGCCGTCCATCTACGCGGCCTGTGCGGAGCTGACACACACACCACATCGAGAGCTACGGAGTGGAGACACGGGAGAACGCCGCTGCCCGCCAACGGACATTGCGGCGTTCGCAAGTTGTGTCGCGTCGTGGTTGTGAAAACCGTCAAGGGGGAATCCACAAAAAATAGTTCGGGTGTGTTCGTGGCAAGAGGGGTGGGGTTCGTGATGGTTCGTGAGGCGCAGATGACATGCGGGTGAGCCGTGAAAATGACGTGCTACGGTGCGCGCGTGCCGGTCAACTCGACCCATCCTGATTACGATGCCAACGCCGCCGCGTGGTTGCGGGCGCGGGATGTTTTTGCGGGCGAGGACGCGGTGAAGGCCGCCGGCACCCGGTATCTGCCGCGCCTCGACTCGCAATCCGAAACCGAATATGCCGCCTACAAATCCCGTGCTTCCTTCTTCAATGCCACGGCCCGCACGGTGGATGGTTTCGTGGGTTTGATCTTCCGGCGCGAGTCCGCCGTGAAATTGCCGGACGACCAGTCCGGTGTGGGCAAGGCACTCGCGGGATTCCGGGATGATGCCGACATGCTCGGCACGCCGCTGGAATCCTACGCGAAGAACATCGTCAGTGAGGTCATCACGGTGGGTCGGGCCGGGACACTCGTGGATTGGGAAGGTGACGTGGAACGTCGCGCCTATGCCGTACTCTACCAAGTGGAACAAATCATCAACTGGCGTACGGAACGGGTGAATGGTCGGAATGTTCTGACCCTGCTCGTCCTGAGTGAGACGGGGCAGAGTCAGGAGGATCCTTTCGTCGTCAAGGAAGTGGAACAACTCCGGGTGTTGCGACTCGTGAAGGGAGCCAAAAGTTCTGACGAAAAGAATACCGGATGGTTTTATCAGGTGGAAATCTGGCAGCGCCAGGAGTCGAAGTCCAAGCGCAGCAAACCCGAATGGGTCAAAGTCGAAACCCGGATTCCGCTTCGCCTGGGGAAACCGCTGCCACTGATTCCGTTCGTGTTTCATGGTCCGCGTAACTGCCAGCCATGCGTGGATAAACTGCCGCTGGCGGACATCATCGCGGTGAATCTGGATCACTATCGGCTGAATGCCGACTACAAGCATGGCCTGCATTTTACCGCACTGCCGACGGCCTGGGTGAGCGGGTTCGACAAGTCGGCGACGCTGCGAATCGGCTCAAGCACTGCGTGGGTGGCGGAAACTCCCGGTGCGACGGCTGGTTTCCTGGAGTTCACGGGCCAAGGGCTGACGACGTTTGAACGGGCGATGGATCGTGATGAACGGCTCATGGCGGTGCTTGGCACGCGAATGCTCGAAGCACAGAAGCGCGTGGGCGAATCCGCCGATGCGATCGAACTTCGTCAAAGCGGTGAAAACTCGGTGCTGTCGGCGGTGTCGTTGAGTGTGAGTGATTCACTGACGCACGTGTTGCGCTGGGTTTATTGGTGGAACTCGACCGAGGAAAGCCCTGAGGAAATTGGTGAAGACGTCGTGTTGATGGAACTCAACTCGGACTTCAGCACGAAGGGGATGTCGAGTGATGAGATCACGGCCGTCGTGGCCGCGTGGCAGGCGGGGGCGATCAGCCGGGAGACGATGTGCGAGCTGTTCCGGCGCGGTGAAGTGTTGCCGCCGGGACGCACCAATGAGGAGGAGCACCAACTGGTTTGTCGCGGTCAACAAATGCCGATGGCAAGCGAACAAGGAGACGCAACGCAATGAAAGCGGCGAAGGAATGGAAGTCCCTGACGCAAACGCAACGTCGGGCGTGGAGCGCGTGGGCGAAGAACAATCCGGTGCTGCTGGCTGATGGCACGGTGCGGCGCGTGAGCGGGCGCAAGGCGATGACGAGGGTGTTGCGCAACCGGGCGCTCGCGGGTGACGCGGCGAATCCGGCGGTGCTGCCCGGAGAGGCAACGTGGTCGGATGGCGGTTTATCGCTGCGCGATGCCGGGCCGTTTACGGAGAACGCCGGGTTCGTGGGTTTTCGGGCGGAGGACAACTTTGGGCCGGGCGTGAAGTGGTTGGTGTGGGCGACGCGACCGTTGGGCGCGGAGGAGGTGAACGCGCATGGATGGCTGCGCTTCATCGCGGTGATGACGCCGGGAACGCTGGTGATGGGTGATTTAACGCCGTCGATTGGGACGGCGTATGCAGCCGTGCACGGGTCGTGGGATGGTCCGGGCGAGGGAGGCGAATGGCCGGTGGACACGTTCATCTGGCTGCGCGTGCATCACTACGTGGAAGGCCAACTGAGTCCGGGGGTGATGATGCAAGGGCGGATTCAGGTGGAGTTGTGAGTGCGGAATTCGGAGCGCGGAGTGCGAAATGAACAAATAAGCGGACTCACGTCCGCTGCGACAAAAAGAAGATATGGCACTGAAATACAAATACGGGAAGCGGGAGGAAATCCCGGCGGAACAAGCGGGCTTTTACGTCGAGCGCGATGGCGCGTTTGTCCTGGATGCGGAAGGCGTGGTGGACCGGGCGAAACACGAGGAGTTTCGGCAGAACAACATCGCGCTGGCGAATCAGTTGAAACGCTTTGAGGGCATTGATCCGGATGCCGTGCGGCAGCTTACCGAGGAGAAGCGCCAGCTGGAGGAAGCGGCGCAGATCAAGGCGGGCGAAGTGGACAAGGTGATTGAGGCCCGGCTCAGGACGGCCCGCGCGGATTGGGACAAGCAACACAGGGTCGTGGTCGCCGAGCGTGATGCCCTGCATGGTCGTTTGACAGCGATTCAAATTGATCAAGCGGTCGTGAACGAGGCGACGAAACGCGGGCTGCGGGCGACCGCAATTCCTGACATCACGTCGCGAGCGCGAATGACGTTCAAGCTGGTGGACGGAGTTCCCCAAGCTTTCGACGGCGAGCGGATGCGCACCGGCAAGGACGGGGTGTCGCCGATGACTTTGGCTGAATGGGTGGAGGCGTTGGTGTCCGACGCGCCGCACTTGTTCGAAGCAAACGCTGGTGGCGGTGCCGCCGGCTCTGGCTCCGGTGGGGCTGGCCACCGGTCCGTGCGTAATCCCTTCCGCAAGGAGACGTGGAACGTGACGGAGCAAATGAAGATTGAGAAATCCGACCCGCAACTGGCCGCACGCCTGAAGGCGACGGCTTGAGGGCACTGCGTGCCGGCCACCGCGCTGGCGCGCAAGAAAAACGAAAGGTTAGTTTATGGCTAAGACGGCAATCTCGGACGTGATTGTTCCGAGTGTGTTTGAGAAATACGTGATCGAGCGCACGGCGACCCTGTCGGCGTTCGGTGCGAGTGGCATCGTCGAGAGCGACCCGTTCTTTGACGCGCTGGCCGCTGGTGGTGGGAACACGGTGGACATGCCGTTCTGGCAGGATGTGAATCCGACGCGCCAGATTCTGGCTGACAATGCGCCGCTCACGGTGAACAAGATCACCGCGAGCAAGGACATTGCGCGCATCCAGATGGACGCGAATGCGTGGAGCGTGAATGACCTGGCCAAGGTGCTTTCCGGTGATGATCCGATGGGCGCGTTGGTGGAGCTGGTGGGCGACTACTGGATTCGGGTGGACCAGGGCCTGATCGTTTCCAGCCTCAAGGGCCTGTTCGCCTCGGCGACGATGGCGGGCAACAAGTTGTCCATCGCGAGTGAAAGCATCGCGGGCCAGTCGTCCGCGACGCGGCTCAACGGCGCCACCTTCGTGGATGCGACGGTGAAGCTCGGCGACCGGGGCGACCGTCTCACGGCAGTGGCGATGCACTCGGGCACCGAAGCGGCGCTGCGCAAACTGGACTTGATTGACTTCATCCCCGACAGCGAGGGGAAAGCGCAGATCAAGACCTTCCAGGGCCGGCGCGTCATCGTGGACGATGGTCTGCCCGTGCGTAACGGCACGACCGATGGTCAGGTTTACACCAGCTACCTGTTCGGGCCGGGCGCATTCGCCCGTGGCGCGGCGCCGCTGGCGGGTGAACCGCTGATGGGCGGGCACGGCACGGAAGGGGTCGAGTGGGCGCGAGCCGCGTTGGACAGCGACACGAACTTCATCAACCGGCGTCGCTTCATCCTGCATCCGCGAGGCGTGAAGTTCAATTCCGCGGCGGTGGCGGGCACGAGCCCGACCAACGCGGAACTGGAGAATGCCGCCAACTGGACGCGGGTGTTCGAGAACAAGAACGTCCGCATCGTGGCGGTGGATCACAACAACTGACCGTAGCACGGTCAGGCGATTGCCCTCGCCTGCTACGCGGGCGAGGGCGAACTACCAATGAACGAACTACTTCCCATCATCCGACGTGTGCGGCGGCCACTGGTCGTGGCGGATGCGCCGCCGGTCGTTGTGGGCAAGTCCGTGCCGGACGGGCCACCGTCGCCGGTGCAACCGGTGGCGGCGAAGCCCGTTGAACCCGTGGTGAGCGAAGACGAGCCAAAAGCTGACGATGCGCAAGTTGCCTCAAACCAGAGCGAACGGTAGGTCGTGGTCGCCTGCGCGGCGGTTTCACGGCTGGCTGGCGACGTGGTTGCAGGACCGGCGCCGCGCGCGGGTGCAGCCGACACCCGTGCCGAATGCGCCGATCAATCTGATTGCCGTGAGTGGCTTCGGCAACATCGCGCTTTCGTGGACGGATCAGTCCGCCAATGAGACGGGGTTTCGGCTGTATCGCAAGCCATTCAACGAGGCGTTCGCGTTGCGGGCGCAGATGTTCGCGAATCAAACCAGCTTCGTGGATTGGACGGCGGAACTGGGCATCCCTTACACCTACTACGTGGTGGCCTATAACGGTGCCGGCGAGTCGGCACAGTCCAACCAAGCGGCGGGCAGCGTGCTGGGTGGTTAAAGCATGAAAGCACTCTTACATACCTGGAATGCCGGCGAGTCGTTGCTGAGTCGCTACGAAGCCGTGGCGGCGCATCTGCGCGCCAACGGGCATGAGGCGGACGTGGTGTGGGGCGTCGGGCCGACCGAATTGCAGCTCGCGGGCTACGGCATGGTGCTTAGTCATTTCGAGTTGCCGGCGAGTGTGCGGCAGCAACTGCCCGGGAAAGCGTTTGGCGGGCGCCGCTGGACGCGCGCAGAGCAATTGCTCGCGCTGGATCAAGCGGGCTTTCCAACCATGCAATGGCAGACCGTGAACAGCAAGTCCGCCGCGCTGGCACTGTTTGATACCTGGGGCGTGGACAAGTTGATCGTGAAGCGGTCGTTCACTGCGGGTGGCGCGGGCTTTCATGTCGTGACACCGGGGCAAGTGCGCTACGGCGATTGGGATCTGGCGCGCGACATCATCTGCCGCGAGGTCAATCCGAACGACGGCAACACCTACAAAGTCGAACTGTTCAACGGTCGCATCCTGATTTCCTACGTGCTTAAAAAGCGTCCGCTAGGCGAACGACTGTTAGCGGGCGACTTGGATGCCGACGGTTTCCGGCGGCTGGCCGTCTATCGCGATCCGATGGAGCGACCGGACGAACGGCATCGGGAGCTGTTGGAATTTCCCGATGCCGACAAGGTGGCATTGCGCCAACTGAGCCGGCGCATGACGGACGTCGGGCTCGGCTACGTGTGTGTGGATTTGATGCGCCAGCCGGACGGCAGTTTCGTGGCGATTGAATTGAATCTGTCGGGCGTGACGACGTGGTGGACGGAGCGGGCGACGTTTCTGCGCACGCGTTTTTCAGAGGCCGTGCTCGCGCTGGTGCAAAACCTGTGAAGGGTTATGGCGCTGACGCTCATCAAAGAAACCGGAGCCGGTCTGGTGGATGCCAACGCTTACGCGAACGCGGCGGATGGCGACGCGTATCACGACGGGCACTTGTATGCCTCCGCGTGGACCGCGGCGACGTTGGCCAACAAGGAGAAGGCGCTCGTGATGGCGACGTGGCTGATTGATGGGCAATACCAGTTCAACGGCGTGAAGGCGGACGAGGCACAAGCGCGGCAATGGCCGCGGCGACGGTGTCGCCTCCCAGATTCTGAAGACGAGCTTCCCGCTGACTCTGTGCCGAAGGCGGTCATCGAAGCAACGTGCGAGATGGCGCGGGAACTCCTCGTGGCGGATCGCACGGCGGCGCCGGCCGGTGAAGGGCTGAAGTATCACAACACCGGCACGGAACAGACGGGTTACGACAAGAACGACACGCCGCCGGTTATCCCGCGTCTGGTCCAGGCGCACCTGGCGAAATACGGCGCGCTCCTGAAGAGCCGGAGCGGCGCGGTGCAGCTCACGAGAACATGAAGCCATTGTTCACAAGTTTGATTCTGGCTTGTGCGCTGATGGTCCACGCGCAGTCGGTCACGCTCGTGTGGGATGCGTCGCCATCGCCGGGCGTCGTCAGCTACCGGATTCATTTCGGTACGAACGGCGCGAATTACTGCTTCGTGACCAACGCGGGTTTGACGCTGACGCAAGCGGTGGTGTTACCGCATCCGGGCCGCTGGTGCTTCGCGGCAACGGCCGTGGATGGCAGCGGCATCGCATCAGATTTCAGCAACGTGGTGGAGTGGGAGGCGAAACCCGTCGCACCGGTTGTGCAGAGCGAAACCTGGGTGCGACTGACACCGGTCCTCGAGCGCAGCACGAATCTGGTGCACTGGGCGAGCTGGCCGGGGGAGCCGACGCTCGTGCGGGCGACGAAGGCGATGGAGTTTTTCACGACGCGCCGGCTGTTAATCGAACGCGTGCAACAAGTGAGGCAACCATGAATGCGAATGAAATGATCAAGGCCGTGGATCATGCCGCCACCATGAATGATCGCTGGTTGTTCCTGGCGGCGTTCTGCCTGTTGCTGGTCGGTGGCGGCATCGTCATTTACTGGCTCGTTCGGCAACTCCAAAGCGTCCTCGCCGATCACAAGGAACTGCGGGAGGCGCATCACCACGCCCTCGCCCAAATCATCGAGAAGCAAAGTGAGACGTCACTGAAGCTGGCGGTGTGCATTGATCACAATACCGCCGCATTGAACGAGTGCGCGTTTGAACTGCGGCGATTCCAGGAAAGGTCCTAGCGGACGGCCACCAAGAAGCATGAAACGACTGAATTTCACCCTGATTGATTTTGCCGTGAGGGCATCTGTTGGCCTGTTGTGCGGTTGCGCCGGCACTGGTCCGCTCAAGGGCGGCAAGGCCACGACATTGAGCAAACCTACTCAGGGCATTGAGCAAACCGTCGTGCAATCGGACAACCCAGCGGCCGTGTCGCGTCAGGATCAGGAGACGGTGCGCACGCGGAGCTACACCGTGCCGACTGGGTCACGGCTGGAATCCGGCGCGACGAACGCCGCGGCTGTGGTCGTGAGCGCGCCGATGCCCGTTGTCGAGCGCGAGGAGACGCGGGCCAAGACGGAACTCGGCGCGGCCCAGAAAGACACCGCCCGTGAAATCGGCGCGAAACTGGCGAGCCTCAAGGGAATTGTGTGGGTGGGCGCCGCCATATTCGCGTTCGGCCTGGCATCCATTTTCTATCCGCCGCTCAAGCTGCTTATTGGCAGCGTGACGACAAGCGCCGCGCTCGTCGTTGGTGGTTTGACACTCATGGTTTTGCCAAGCATGATTGTGGGCAACGAATTACTGATTTTGGGTGGCGTTGCGTTGGCTGTCGGTGGTTGGTTTCTGGCGCATCGTCACGGTCAGTTGCGGGGAATGGTAGATGCGGATAAGAACGGCGTGGATGATCGGATTGAATCGGCGCTGGCGAAGTTGCGAGACGGCAAGACTCCTAACAATTCCTAACGCGCCGATTGCGTTTTGGGGTGGTCGGACGACGGGAGCGGGAAAAGCCGAAAGCGTAAAATCACCCAATAAAAATGGGCTTGGAGCACGGTTTGACCGAACAACGCCGAAAATACCGTTTTAGATTCAAATCTCACCGCCCCGACCATTTTTTCTTCGGAAATTCGAGAATTGGCTGGATTTCCTAACGGATTCCTAACAGAATCGGGCCATGAGCAAAAAACGCATGGATTTCCCGATGGAGGTC
>Ga0116143_10000037_pt1 | contig 170529 bp, 123 predicted proteins | sample AD_UKC034_MetaG_FD_89745 | JGI IMG/M metagenome (GOLD analysis project Ga0116143, IMG submission 89745) | Active sludge microbial communities of municipal wastewater-treating anaerobic digesters from USA - AD_UKC034_MetaG | ecosystem: Engineered > Bioreactor > Anaerobic > Digestate | place... | reverse complement strand
TTCAAGACAGAAGGTTTCCACTACATCGCGCTTCCGCCCCGCCACCGCCTCTGGCAACCGCGCCCGCGGCCCTCGGCCCCACAAAAAAACCGAAAAATCCCCACTGCTGTCTAACTTGGGTTAGGCGAGATCCGCCAGCGCTGCTGGCTGGCGGCCTTGCCGGCCCGGCGGCAGACGGGCTGGCCGCAGTACCGGTGGTGGCGGCGGCTCCGCGGGTCGGGTTCATACAACCGCCTGCCGTGGCGGTACTTGCGTCGTCGCGCGGTAGGCACCGGCGGCTCCAGGACACCGCCGCCCATGGTAACGCCCGCCCTGCCGAGACCCCGGAACCAACCAGCACGCCGAAGAAGACGCCGCGCGAAGAGGACAGGTGCGCCCACGGGGAAGAGGACCACACTTTCAAACCGGCGGAATCCCGACGCTTTCAGACCGGCGATGACAGCCCCCCCACCCTTACATCACACTCGGTCGCGTACCGTGCGCTGCGGCCTCACCGAAGGCGTTGCCCTGCTGGGTGCCATGCTGACTGGGATGCGCGGTGGCATGCCCAAGCCGAAGGCGCCGGCATGCTGTTCCAACCGAAAGCACCTGGCACATCAGGAGGCATGGCGGCGCCGCGCTTGGCCATGCCACCTCTCCCCGTCGCCCGGTCCCCCAAGAAGTTGAGCTATTCACGCACCGCACGTCGGCGCTGTAACGCGTCACGGCGTCTCGACCGCGCCGAGGTCGGGGCGCACTCCATTCCACGGCAGGTGCACGCCCGCGCCGGCCGCGAACGTCAGCGCGGTGTCCACCACGATCTCCGTGTCACCCACCTCGACGATGACCGCGACGCCAGCGTCCTCAATCTGAACGGTGTCGCCGAGGAGGAAGCATCTCCGTGGGTCGCTGGAGACGGGCACCTGCGTGGTGCCCTGGCCGGCCTCAGCCGTGTACGCAATGAAGGTGCCGCGGTCGATCGAGGTGGTCTGCGGCTCGGTGTCGGTCGGCGTGAACGCGGCGCGCACCTGGGTCTCAATATGATGAAGCGTCGGCAGGATGCCTCGCACGTCATCCTCGGCAAACCCATCTTGCCACGCCACGTCAATTCCGCCGTCCGGAATCACGAAGCCGGGGTCGGCGCGTAATGAATGTTGATCGCCACCGGGCACCTGCCGTCCGTTCGCATCCGCCCAGTTGTTGTAGTCGGCCGTCTTGGAGGTGTCACCCCGGAACAAATCGCTGCTGCCGTTGTTCCAGGAGACATTGTTGAAGAAACTGGCCGGGTGCCCCGTTGCCCCGGTCGAAAACCCGTACTGCCCCAGGTTGCCGACCGCCGTGTTGTTGTAGAACAGGCCTTCGAGTCCGTCACGCGGGTCGATGCCCGTCGCGGCGTTGTCGAAGGCGATACAGTACCGAACCAGGGCCCGCCGCATCTGTTTGAGCGGGTCCGTTTCGTTTTGATCGTTGCCGATCTTGAAGCCCCACCCGTCACCATCGGGCAGGCCAAGGTCGTTCTGCCCGAAGGCAATGCACCAGGACAGGCCGCAGTCCCGCGAGTGGCTCATGTCCCACCCGTCATCCGTATTCCCGTAGGCCACGCAACGCACGAAGTGCACCCGGTCCGAGCCGTTGCGCGCCACGGCCGTCTGGAAGCCGTCGCCGTTCTCCGCCCAGAGCACCTCGCCCGTGCTGGTTACCCCGTTCCGATAGGCAAGGCAATCCTCGAACAGCGCGTCCGCGGCGTGGCGACCGCCAAAGCCTTCATAACAGTAGCGAGCGACACAACGCCTGACGGTCAGGAAGCGCGAGTAGTCGAACTTGACACCCGCCGACTCGACCGGCGTCGGGTTCAGGCCGCAATCCTCAATGATACAATCCTCAATCGTGACGTGCACCCCGCGCACGTTGATCCCCTCGCGAAAGGCACGCCGCACCACCAGCCCGGCCAGGACAACGTGGCTGATGCCCTCGCCGATGAAGATGCCGCACCGATGCCCATTGTCGCTCGTTGAGCGGACCGCCCCGGCATCGAGGACCACGGGCTCGCTGTCGAAGTTCTGGAAGCGGATCGGTGCTTCGGCCGTCCCCGAACTCACCATCTCGAGCACCGCGGTTGAGTAGACGTTGTTCCTTGCAGTGTACTGCCCGCCCTTGATGTACACCGTATCGCCGGGCCCCACGACGTTGGCGGCCTCCTGAATCGTTGAGTAAGGATGCGCGAACCCGCCCGGACGGTACATTTCCGGAGGCGGAGGACGGGATACAGCCGACGCGTCCACGTAGTAATTGCGAAAGACGGTGAGGTCGCCCGCGTCGGCGTCATCGCCCGACGGGTCATGCCCATGCTGACGAAGGACTCGGTAATCAGCGTCGGACGTCACCGCGCCGGACCACCCGAGCGGCAGCACCACTCGGTAATACCCGTCGCCGTCGGTGACGGTCTCGGCCCCCCCGGCGTTGCCCAACTCGGGTCCCCCGAATACCAGCGGCACTGCCACCGCGGGACTGCCATCATGCCGACGTAGTACGCCCTCCCGGACGTAGCCGTCGATGCAGGCGTCCGTCGCCTCGTCGCAGACCTGCCCCCGGCCGCACGGACTCCCCGGCGTGACGCAGTCTCCTCCACGGCAACACTCTTCCCCGTTGCAGAACTCCCCGTCGGAGCAGGTATTGTGGTCATTCGCAACGTGCACGCAGCCACGCTGCGGGTCGCACTCGTCATCGGTGCAGGGGTTCTCGTCCGCGCACCGCAAAGGCTCTCCCGCAGTGCAGCGGCCTCCGGCGCACGTCTCCACGCCGTTGCAGACGTTGCCATCGTCACACTCTTCGTCGCCGCCGCAGCTCGGCACGCTGGTGACCGGGCTCGGCACTTCCACTTGCCGAACCTGCGGAACCTCAGACTGTTCAGGCCGAGCGCCCGGCGACTGGCACCCCGCCGCAATCACCACGGCGCACGCGAGTGCCGCTCCTGTAGTCTGCCGTGCCATCTGCCCCATCGTACCGATCTCGATATCACGGGCCATGCCGTCTACCACGCCCTGCGCGGCGTCCCCGGCCGAGGCCACCGAGGTTCCGTCACGCTCGCTCCCCGGAGTCGTTCGGCCCGGCGCCGCGGACAGTGCCACCTGCCGAGAACCTCCCCCTGCAGCCTGTGCCGCGAAATGTACCACCGGATTACCGGAGCCAGAAACCCCCAAGCCCAACGTCAGGAACGCCACGTGAAGTGTCGCCATAGTCCCCTCCTGGCATTGGCATCCTCCTGGGCCCCGCGCCTCGGCCGGCAGCTTGTGGCCCACGGGCACGTGCATGGGGCACCCGGTGATCGGGCGCACCCCTCCACCTGTAACTTACAATTCCCCTTCGTCTCCCGACCGATGCGACACTGCGGCCCCACCTCCCCCGCCAGTCGTGCCTGACCGCCCCGAAACCCACGGCACCCGAGCACGCGGACCACGGTCGCGTCCGCCTCGGCGGCGAACTTATCGGTCCCCGAGCTCCCACGCTGAAGGTCCGCTCAGGCGATCGTTTCTGCCGATGACGTAGCTGGGAACCCGCGCGCGCCGCGGCGCCAGGATCCAAACCGAGGCCGTCCGGAAGCGGCGTAAAGCCGCTGCCGGTGACGCAGGTTTGCGTACGGTGACTCACGCTGCCGGCCGTCGGCCGGCCCCGCGGGCTGGTCACGAACCGGCCGGCCTCCGCCGAATTGGATCAGTGTCGTTGATGCGAAAGGAAAACGCAGTTTGCAGCGCCCACGACTCAACCCTGCCGCGAGTGCCTGCGTGGCCCTGCTGGTCCTACTGGCCGGCGGGTTCGGCTACCGCGCTCTGGCTGAGCGTTTGGGCGGCCCCTCGGGTGCGGCCGTACTCGCGCGCGGCACACTGAACCGCCTGCCCACCGTGATCGGCCCGTGGGTCGGACAGGACTTGCCGTTGGATGAGGCCACCATCCAGGCCGCGGACGTCGATGACTTCGTCAACCGCATCTACACCCGGCAGGACGCTGCCGGCGCAGTCGCTCTGTACATCGCTTACGGTGTACACTTCCGTGACCTGCTGCCGCATCGACCGGAAGTCTGCTACCCCGCGGCCGGCTGGGCGAGGTTGGAAGCCGTCGGCGAGGAACTCCGGACGGTTGACGGGAGCGTCGTGCCCCTGCGGCGCTACCGCTTCGGCCGGGGTGGGCTCGACGCCGGACAGGTTACGGTGCTGAATTACTATGACATCAGCGGTCAGCGCAGCGCCGACGTGTCCGCGTTGCGCGCGCGCTTGTGGCGCTCGCCGACGCCCGTCCATTATGTCGCCCAGGTACAGGTCTCCACGACCACCGCTGCCGCCGACCAGACGCAAGCCGAGCAATGGGGACGCGCGTTTCTGGAAGAGGCCGCACCGCTGATCGCGGCGACCTTGACCACGGCCGTGCAGGATGCCCTGCGGGAACGACCATAGGAGAAACGGCTATCCGTGCCCGTTGTATTGTGATTCACCTCGAGGGGGCCAACCCGCGACGTACCATGATGCGGACTGCCGGCGCCCTTCGGTGGTGGCCGCGAGGTGAATGCCGTTTCCCGGAAGGACAGCGTACGCGCCCGCTACATACGGGGAATCAGGTGACGCAGACCCAGCGGTGCAATTGACGTGACGCGATCCACTCCCATCACTTGCCCTCGTCCCGCGGAGCTCCAGGCAGCGGCCGCCTGGCGCGGCATGGGCACCGCGCTGGCGTTGGCGGCCGGGCTGACTTGGTGCTACTGGGCAACGCTCGTCCGTCTGTTTGCGGACTGGCAGCGCGACGACAACTATTCCGTCGGGCAACTGGTACCGTTGGCGGCCCTGTACATGCTCTGGCACGACCGCCGCCACTTGCAGTCCTGCGGCATCCAACCGTGCTGGTGGGGTCTGGCGCTGCTGGTGGTTGCCCAGGCGGCGCGGGGCTTCGGGCTCATCTACCTGTATGAGTCCGCCGAACGGTACTCCCTCGTGCTCACCGTTGCCGCCTTGGTCTGGCTCGTGGCGGGTACCGAATGTCTCCGTCGCCTACGCTGGATCCTGGCGTTCTTGCTGCTGGCCGTCCCCCTGCCCGGCGTGCTGCACAACTGCATCGCCGGCCCGCTCCAGCAACTTGCCACCACCGGGGCCGTCTGTCTGCTGGAATTGTTCGGGGTTACCGTCATCCGCGAAGGCAACACGCTGCTTCTCAACCACGAGGTGCAGGTAGCCGTTGCCGAGGCGTGCAGCGGTCTGCGCATGCTCACGGCGTTCGTGGTGGTGGCGGCCACCCTGGCTTACCTTGTTCCCCGACCCCGCTGGCAGAAGATCACCTTGCTCATCTCGAGCATTCCGGTGGCCATTCTCTGCAACCTCGCTCGCCTCGTCGTTACGGCCGTGCTCTTCCTCGTGGCCTCGTCGGCCACGGCCGAACGCTTCTTCCACGACGGCGCCGGGCTTACCATGATGCCCCTCGCGCTGCTCATCCTCATCGGTGAGCTCTGGCTTATGGGTCGTCTCATTGAGGAGCCCCCACCCCGTGACCAACGGACCTGAACCCCGCGAAACTCAGTCGGGCCTTCCCGAACGTCCTCGACCCGTCCGCCCTACTCCGGATGAACCGCGCGCGACGCCGCCGCTACCGGTCCCGCCGGGGCTTCCCGCAGGTGGCGCAGCCAGCGGCACCGTTCCCAGCGCCCGGAACCTGGGCGCAACCGGTCGGTCCCTGCACCATGCGGCCGTTCTGACGGTTCTCGGGCTATACCTGCTGCTGCTTGCCCTCCTTGCCGACCAGTTGCGCCTGGGAAACACACAAGGCTTCGGTTACCAACAATGGGCCGGTGTGCTCCTCGCCGCGGTCTTGTTGCTCACGGGCGCTCTATTAAGAATCCCGACCCTCGCGGTTATCGGTCTGCTTACCGGGTCGCTGACGCTGCTGGCTGACTACCTCGGCCTGGGCAGGTCTCCCGGCTTTGGAGGCCGTCAGGCTATTGCCGCAGCTCTCGGAGTCCTGCTGCTGATTACCGGGTGCCTTAGAGGACGCAAGCCCGTGGGTTGACTCTGCATCGGGGCGCCCTCGGAACCCTCCACGTCCCATCTCGTGATCCTCACGAACCAGATTCAACTTCCTTGACGAATCGGCGTCAAAGTGCGTACAATGCAACGACTAAACAGTGCGCCGCGCGAGACGGCATCGCCGTCCGCCGAGCGCGCGTACGGAGAGCGTTGTGAAGAGGGTCGCCACATTCTTCCTTGTCCTGCTGCTCAGCGCGGGCGGTGCGTCCCAGGCACGTGGCGATCTGCATGTCGCGTGTGACGTGCCGCAATCGACGCCGGGTCAGAGCGTTGCTGTCGCGGCCTTGGCCCGCGTGGCAACCTCGCCGTCACCTGATGTGCTGGGCGGTTGGTCAGGCCGCTCGCTCAGCCCGGCTCTGCCGCCCGCCGCGCTTGATGCCGCCACGACAGTGCGTGAGTTGCCGGGTTTGGCCGGCAGCGCGAGCTTGTTTGTGTCCGCCATGCTCAGCTTGGGAACCTGGCAGGTCGTGCGCTCGGCGAAGCGCCTTCACTTGCTGGACACGTTCCCCGACTGGTATCACACCGGCGGCCCGTTCCAGATCGGGCACGCCGTCGCGTTCGACTTTGAGTTCCACGCGCCGCCGCCCTGTTTGTTTGACGTGCCGGACGACGACGTGGGGTTCGCACCCTCTCCGGAGCGCTGGCGGTACGACGACCGGCCTGCGGGGCATCCGCAGCAGGTCGTGGCCCCGGCCGCGCCGCGCGCACCTCCGTACTCCTGCTAACCTCTGTTCGCACTCGGCAGACGGCCGGGCACCGCGTCCGCCGCCTGCGGTGGGGCTTCCGGACGGAATCCCCACAGTGTCTTGCAGGTTCTGCGTCCCCAGGGGACGCGCAGGAGGAAAAGGAGAGTCAATCATGCGTAAGGCATATTTCATCATCGCCGTGCTGGCCCTGTCCGTGACGGCGCTGCCGGCACTGGGCGACATGCAGCTTCGCCTGTACGACGGGTATGGCACGAACTTCGGTGGAGAGTTCGACGTGGACGACGTGGGGAGCACGCCCATTCCCTTCGTGACGAGCGTGTTCCAGGCCCCCCACGACTTCATTACGTTCTGCATCGAGGGCAACGAGTACGTTGACTACGACACCACGTACGACGTGGTTCTCAACACCGTCGCCATTCGTGGCGGCGTCGGCGGCGGGACACCCGACCCGCTGGATGCGAAAACGGCCTACCTGTTCTCTCAGTTCACCGACGGCACGTTGTCCGGCTACGACTACGCCGATTCCGGCATCGGTCGGGACGCCTCGGCGAACGAGTTGCAGGAAGTGATCTACTACCTCGAGCAGGAAAGCGCCACGCTCAATGGGCAGGCGTTGACCTGGTACAACGAGGCCGCCACTGCCGTCGCCGCGGGTGGTTCGTGGTTCGCGCAGTGGGGTGCCGACTCGATTGGCAACGTGCGCGTCATGAACCTCTACGCCGTCGGCTACGCCGGCAACTCCACGTTCCACAGGCAGGACCTCTTGGTCCGCATTCCCGCTCCGGGAGCCGTTGTGCTGGGCGCTCTGGGGCTGGGCCTGGTAGGTTGGATCAACCGTCGGCGGAGCTAACCCGACGCTGAAGCGCGCCCCGGAGCCCGTGGTCGGTCCGCGAGGTTCCGCGGGAGAACCGCGGGAGGGTCCGGGACATTCGCAGTCTACAAGAAGCTTGCACGAGGAAAGGAGAGCTAACCGTGCGTAAGACATACATCATCATGGCTGTGTTCGGGGTGGCGGTGACGGCGCTTCCGGCGCTGGCTGACATGCAGATTCGCCTGTTCGACGGATATGGCACGACCAACGGCGGAGAGTTTGACGTTAGAGACGTTGGCACCATACCCGTGCCCTTCGTCACCAACGTGGCACAGAGCAGCTACGATTTCGTCACGTTCTGCATCGAGCGGAACGAGTACATCGCTTACAACACTCCCTACAGCGTGGTCCTGAACACCGCCGCGATCGGTGGCGGCGTTGCCGGCGGCAACCCGGACCCGCTGGATGCCAAAACGGCCTACCTGTACACCCGGTTCACCGACGGCACGTTGTCCAACTACAACTACGCCGGCTCGAGCCGGAACGCGTCCGCGGACGAGTTGCAGGAGGCAATCTGGTACATCGAGCAGGAGGTCACCTCGATCAACGGCCAGGCGCTGGCCTGGTACAACGAGGCCGTCGCCGCCGTGGCGCCCGGTGGGTCGTGGTACACCAACTGGGGCAACACCATCGGCCAGGTGCGGGTGATGAACCTCTATACGGCCGGGCACGCCGGTGAGTTCGCTCATCAGAAGCAGGACCAGTTGGTTCGGATCCCCGCGCCGGGAGCGGTTGTCCTCGGCGCCCTCGGACTGAGCCTCGTGGGCTGGGTCAACCGCCGCAAGAGCTAGCCCCGCGCTGAAACGCGCTGCCCGCCTGGTTGTTCCAGGCGGCCGCAGCAGGCAGAAGGGATGGGAATGGCGATGGACAAGGCGATTGCAGTCGGTTGTATCTTGCTCATAGCGGCGTCGGTACCCGCGTACGCCGTCGAGCCTGTTTTCACATTCGGGTTGATCGATGTGCATGCCGCACGAGGCGCCGCCGACAACCCCTGCCTGGCACCGACGACCGCTGAACCAACGGCTTTGACGCTGGGTATCCCGCCGTGGGATTGCGATCCACTGCTGGGTACGCTGTCCGTTCCTGCCAACGCTCCTCTCTCTCGCGGAGGACTCGTTTCCGTCGCCATCGGCGAAGAGCCGCCGCTGGTTTGGGAAGGCGTTGGCACCCCGGGCGGCGAACACAACGACGCGGTAGTGACGCTGTGGATGTCGTCCGCTGGGGCCGGTCGTTCAGGCAATACCCTGGTCGTTTTCACCAACGGCGCCGCCGGCGTATGCACCCCGATGTTGCCCGGGAACCACACCGGCCGCGGCGGTGGATTGGCGCTGGGCGGAGCCAGCCTCATCGCCGTGCAGTTTGAGGGGCAGCCGGCACTGAACAGTACCGCCAGCACTAAGCTCGTCCCTGTCCCTGGTGCGGTACTGCTCGGCGCGTTCGGGCTGGGGTTGGTTACCTGGTGCCGTCGTCGGCTGTCGTAACGATCCTTGCGGGAGCGGGAAGCAGGCCCCTACGACCAGCGTAGAGCCTGTGTCAAATGCCCCGTCCGAGCAGCCGCCGGGAACCGGGACTGGGGCAAAGGGTAGCCGGCGGGACCAGGCTGCAACTTCACTCGGGCCGCACGGCGGGGCATAGCCTCGCCGTGCGGCCCGTCTTCCTATCCCCCTCGGCCGTGTGGTCTCTCCTCACCGATCGTCTCAAGCAAGGTGCCGGCCACGACGAAAAACAAGGGGGCCCGGTGCGCGCAGTACGTGACGCACCCGCGCGCCTTTGGTTATCGGGCCCACGGACGAACAAACTGCCCCCGCCTGAAGCACGCGGGGATACGAAGGGGACGCCCATGCAGCACCTCGCCTCATCCCGACGGGTCAACCTCAGGATCCTCGTGATCGTCGTCCTGGTCGCCACCGTACTGCCGATCGGCTTGCTGGCAGGCTATCAGGTACGCACCCGCGTGACGGCCCATCGGGCCCTGACCGCCGCCGAGGATGCCGCCGCCCGGCAGGACTGGGCGGCCGCTTGCAGGCACCTGAAAGTCTACCTGTCTAAGTTCCCCGACGACCGCGACCAGCTCGCCCGCTTTGCCGAGGCCAATCTCGCGGTCCGCCCACTCGACCGCGACCACGCGGGAGCAGCGCTGGCTGCCTACCGGCGGCTCCTGCGCTCCCAGCCCGGTGACGCGCACCTGTGCGCCACCCTCGCCAAGCTCTACGCCCGGGTCGGCGACTTCAACGAAATGGCCTACATCTGCCGCCAACGCCTCGCCGTCCAGCCCGACGACGCTGAGGCTCAACTCCTGCTCAGTCAAGCCCTCTTCGCACAGGGCAAGGACACTGAAGCACGCGACACGGCCGCCCGGCTCGTCCAAGCCCGTCCCGACCAGATTGAGGCCATTCTCCTGCTCAGCAGCCTCGCGCTGCGCCAGAAGCCCGCCGACGCGGTGCCCGAGGCCTTACGCTGGCTCACGCAGGGCATCGAGCAGAATCCCCACGCGTCGGCTCTCTACCTGCGCCGAGCAGCCCTGCACCGGGCTTACACGCGTGACGCCGTCGCGGCCAGGGCCGACCTCGAAGCGGCCGAACGCCAACCCCTCGCTGACCCGCAACTGCGGCTGTACGCCGCCGACGAGTGGTTGGCGTGGGGTGAATCAACCCGGGCGACCGCACACCTGGAAGCGCTCGAAGCGGTGACTCCCGAGGTGCTCGAGCAGTACGACATCGACGCGGACCACCTGACCCTCGAACGCCTCCGCTTGCATTGCGAGCTTGTCCTGCACCGCGGCAATGCCCAGGAAGCCGCGAACTTCGCCGTCCGTGTGCTCAATGAGGTGCCGCCGGCCCTGCAAGCGCAGCTCCTGCCGTCCGTCATTCGCCTGTACGTCGCGGCCGGCGATCTGTCCGCCGCCCACCGGTGGCTGACCGAGTTCCAGAGCGCGATGACCGGTGGTAGCACCGCTGCCCCCGGCGCGGGCGAGGAGCCCGCACTCTTGGCGGCCCTGGTCGCCCAGGCCGAGGGCAAACCCTACGACGTCATCAACGCCCTCGAACCGCTCGTCGAACGGCAACCCGGCTGTGCCCCCGCCTTTGCGTATCTCGGCCAGGCCTACCTCGACACCGGGCAGGCCCGCCGCAGCATCGGCGCCTGGGAGACTTACCTGGAACGCAACCCCGCGGACGCGGCCATTGCCTTACGGCTGGCCCGTTTGTGTCAGCGCTATGACCCAGTCAAAGCGCTGCACTACGCCCGCCGTGCCGAGCCGTTCGAACCGCACCGCCTCGACGCGACCCTGCTGCGGCTGGAACTTCAGATCGAGGCTCTTGCGGACGGGCCGGGCGATACCGCCCTTCGCACGCAGCTCGCCGACGAACTCACCACGTTGCGCGCCGACCATCCCGCAGTGACACGCATTGTCACATTGCAGGCCCGCCTCGCCACCTCCGAGGATGGCATGGGACGCGGGATCGACGCGCTCGAGCAGGTTCTCGCCTCCGGTGACCACCCCCTCGAGGCTGCCCTCCAACTGGCGACCCTTTATCAGCGACAGCAGCGCTGGACCGAAGGTATTGAGGCGTGTGCGCGGGCGGTCGCCCGACAGCCGGACCTGGCCGCCCCGCGCATCCTGATGGCCGGTCTGCAAGTCCTTGCCGACCAGCCTGACGCCGCCCGCCGCACCCTGCAGGAAGCCGTAGCCGCCACGCAGGGAGCCGCCCGGCTGTGGGCACGCCTGGCACAGGCGGAGTTCGAGCAGAAGCACGGCTCACCGGAAGCCGCCCACCTGCGCCGGGAGCAGCTTCGCAGCGAACTCCTCGCCGTCGAGCCCGACACGCCGCTGACCGCCGATCAACGCCGCACGGCCCAACTGACGCTCGCCCGGCTCCTGCTCGACTCCCCCGCCCGGGCCGACGGCGTTGCGTTCCTTGAGGAACTTGCCCGGCTGGACCCGCAGCAGGTGCCCCCGCGCCTGGCCCTGTTGCGTCTGCCGGAGGTGCTCGCCGACCCCGCGCGGGCCCAGGTCCTCGTTGATGACCTGCGCCGCATCGAAGGCGACCGCGGGGCACGCTGGCGCACGGAGCAGGTACGCCTCTGGCTGACACAGGCGGATTGGACCGCCCATGCCGCCGAGGCCGAAACGCTGCTCGCCGATTTCGTCCGCGCCCATCCCGACCTGCCCGAGCCCGTCCTCGCACTCGGTGAACTGAACGAACGCCTCGGACGGGCCGCACAAGCCGCCGACCTCTACCAGCGCTGTGCCGACGCCGACCCCCGCGACCTCAGCGTGGCCGCCCGTCTCCTCACGACCCTGCAGAAACAGGCACGCTACCGCGACGCGGAGATCGTACTCAATCGCTTCCCGCGCGCAGCCCCCGCTTTGAGTGCCCACCGCATCAATGTCGCCCTGGCCCTCGAAAACTACGAGCAGGCCCTGACCGGACTGGAACGCCGCCTTACGGATGATCCTGCCGACGCCGGCGCCCGCCTGGTGCTCGCCTGGTGGACCTACCGCCACAACGGCGATGCGGAGCGGGCCTTGACCCTGCTCCGCGAAGCCGCCGACGCGCAGAACGACGCTTTGTTTCGTGCCGTCCAGGTGCGCATCCTGCAAGCCGAAGGCCGGCAAACGGAAGCGCTTGCCCTGCTGAACGCCGCCGTGGAACACGCCGACGCATTCAGCGCGCGTCTGCAACGTGCCCAGTTCCTCGCCGGCAGCGGACGCCTCGACGAAGCCGAGCAGGACTACGCACGCCTCCCTGAACTGGCCGCACAACCCGCCGACGGCTGGGGCGCCCTCGCCGCCTTCTACCGCCGCGCAGGCCGCCCGGACCGGACGCTCGCCGCTCTCCGTCAGGGACTGAACCAAGCCCCAGACGATCCTTCCCTCCACCGAATGCTCGTGGAGGCCTTGCTCTACGCCCGCGATCCGCAGCAACGCCAGGAGGGCGAGGCGCGCCTCGCCGACCTGCTCACGGCCGAACCCGATGATCCGCAGGTGCACCTCCTGCGCGCCGTCAAACTGGCCACCGCACCGTCGCCGGCGGACCGACGCGAAGCCGTCAGCCTCCTCCAGGAACTGGTCGAGCGAGATCCCCACAACGTGCCCGCCTGGGACCTGCTCATCCGCACCGCCCCCGATCTCGGCGGGGCGGACGACGCCTACGCCCGGCTCCAGCGCGCCATTGGTACTAACCCGCAGGACACCAACCTGCGCGCGCTCCAGGCCGTCATGGAACTGGACAAAGGCAACAGCGACGAGGCCCTCACCCTCGCCGAGGCCGTACTACGCAGCGACCCCGCCAGCCTGCCCGCTCGGCAGGTGCTTGCCCAGGCGGCCATCAACCGCAAGGACCTCGACGGCGCGCTACGTCTCATCAACGAGACCCTCACCCTCTACCCCCACGACGACACCACCTGCGCCATGCAGGCCAACGCGCTCGCCGCCACCGGGGACACCAAGGCGGCCCGCACCCGCCTCGAGGAGTTTTGCCGAACCGAAGCCGGCCGGCAAAGCCTCAAGGCACGCCTCGCGCTGGTCCGCTTGTGCCGCGGCGCCGGTGACACGGCCGCGGTAAACGCCGTCCTCGCCGAACTACAACAGCTTGCCCCGCAGGACCCGCGTGTCCTCGCCGAGTGCTTCCGGACCTGGGCCGAGCAGGGCGAATGGCCCACGCTCATCGCGGCCCTCCTGGACCCCGACGGACGACCCCGCACGCTCGACCCGGCATTGCTGGAGCTCGGCGCCAGCCTGCTGGTGACGGCCGCCCAAGGCAAGCCGGAGCAGCAGCAGCACCTCCACGTGGCCGTTGATCTGCTGCGCACCGTTACCGACCTCCAGCCCGACCGCGCCAACGGCTACGTCCAGCAGGCCCAGGTCGCTTATCTACTGGGTCGGCTCGACGCGGCCGCCGACGCCTATCGCCAGGCGCTCGCCCGCGAACCCTACCACGCCCAGGCACTCAACGACCTGGCGTGGATTCTCCATGAACACCTGCAACGCCCTGAGGAGGCCCTCACGCTGGCCGACAAAGGTGTCGCCCGCTATCCGGACGACCCGCACTTACTCGATACCCGTGGCGTGATCCTGACCACGCTCGGCCGCCTGGATGCCGCCCGAGAGGACCTCGAACGCTGCGTCAGCCTCACGGAAACCGTGCCGGCCACGCGGGCGCAAGCCCTGCTTCACCTGGGGCGGGTGCTCGTCCGACAGAACCAGTACGCGGATGCCCAGGCCCGGCTGAACGAGGCCCTGACGCTGGATCAGCAGCACCAGGTGCTCAGCGACGCGGAACGTGCGGAGATTGAACGACTGCTGACCTCGACTCATGCGTCGGCGGATCGCAGTCCGTAGCGTAGGCCGACGTGGCTGTACCGTCGGCACCCCGCGGCCGACGTAGACAGGCGATAGGCCAAGGCAACCGACAGACCCGCGCTGTCGGCCGCCCGCGGCCGATGTGGGCCTTTCACGGCCCCGTCTGCAACTACGTCGCCCGCGGGGGGACGACGCTGCAGGCGGTCGGCGATTGCTGTGTGTGTATCACAAGACGCGGTCGCGGAGGCGTGTGCACCCATGTTGAAAATCCTCAACGTCTGCGGGGCCCGACCCAACTTCATGAAGATCGCGCCCCTCATGCGCGCCTACCAGGACCACCCCGAGATTACTCCGCTCCTCGTCCACACCGGCCAGCACTACGATGACAACATGTCCAACCTGTTCTTCCGCCAGCTCGGCATCCCCGTGCCGGACATTAACCTCGAAGTCGGCTCCGGCAGCCACGCCGCGCAGACCGCCGAGATCATGCGGCGCTTCGAGCCGGTCATCATCGAACATCGACCCGACTGGGTCATCGTCGTCGGCGACGTGAACAGCACGATCGCCTGCTCACTGGTGGCCGTCAAGCTGGGTGTGAAGGTCGGCCACGTCGAGGCCGGCCTGCGCAGCTTCGACCGCACCATGCCCGAAGAGATCAACCGCATCCTGACCGACAGCATTTCCGACCTGCTCTTCGTCAGCGAGCCCAGCGGCATCGAGAACCTCACGCGTGAAGGCATCGCCCCCGAGAAGATGCACCACGTCGGCAACGTGATGATCGACACGCTGCGCACCCACCGCGAGCGAGCGGAGCAATCGAACATCCTGCAGCGCCTCGACCTCACCCCCGGCGCGTACAACGTCGTCACGCTGCACCGGCCGGCCAACGTCGATGACGCGGCCGCGCTCGCCCGCATCACCGACGCCCTCGCCGAGATTCAGGCCGACCTGCCGACCGTAATCCCCGTGCATCCGCGCACGCGTAGCATGCTCGATCGGCACGGCCTCGCGGACCGCTGGCACAGCCTGCCCGGCCTGCGCGTGACTGAGCCGCTCGGGTATCTGGACTTTCTGAAGCTGATGGGCCGGGCGGCCGTCGTCCTCACCGACTCCGGCGGCATCCAGGAAGAGACCACGATCCTCGGCGTCTGGTGCCTGACCCTGCGTGAGAACACAGAGCGGCCCATCACGCTGACCTCCGGCACGAGCACGCTGGTCGGCTCCGACCCCGCCCGCATCCTGGCCGCTTACCGCCGCTGCCGCGCCACGGCCGTCAACGGCCGCGCCACCCCCGCCCTCTGGGACGGCAAGGCCGCCCAACGCATCGCGGGCATCCTGGCCCGGAATCCCAGCTCCTGACTCCGCCTACCCGATCCGAACCGCGACCGTGAGGGAGTGGCTGGGCGTTGGGGCCAGGCGGGTCTACGCAACAGGGAAACTGAGAGTTGGGTCAGGGTGGCATGGCCAAGCGCAGCGCCGCCATGCTCTGCCGCAGGTGCAGGCCCGCTTTCCACAACAACATGCCGGCGCCTTCGGCTTGGGCATGCCACCCGACTCCTTTCCTCTTTGGGGGGTCCTACTCAGCGTGGCTCCGGGCGCCGCAGCGGTTTTCACGCGTGGATCCCTAGCCTCTCCGTGCAGGGCTTCGCCGGCACGTCATCCCTGCGTTCTCGCCCAGGCGTAGGGAGCCGCCTTCACTTTGTGGTAGTTCTCATCGAGCGCGGACTGGAGGAGGATAATGGCAGCGATACGCCGGGCGATGCTCGTGACCTCGCGTGCCTCCTCCGGCTTCAGGGCCCGTCCAAGCACGTCGTGTTCGCGGTAGCTCAGCCACTTCTTAATGACCTGGTACCCGCCGATGTAATAGTTCCAGACGTTCAAGGGAATGTTACGCCAGTACGCCGTCTCGTTCAGATAGACGTCCAGCGTCGCTTCCCCCAGCAAACGCCGCACATCCTGCACCGCCATCCCGCGTGCCGTCGCCTCCGCGGCCAGGGCCTTGGCCTCCGCTTCGCTGTACTGACGCTCCACGACCCTGCCCTTGCCCGGCATGGTCACGCCGTCCTTGCCCTTGTGACCCCAACCGGCCGTCACCAACAAGTGGTCCCCCGTGACATCAAGCTGCCCTCCTCCGGCCTTGGCGACGGCCCCCAGACTCTTGAACAGCGGGGCCACCTTCCCGGCCGTCACACCCGGCACGTCGGCTTCGGTGTTCAGCAAAGCTCCGACTCGCTCGCCGAGTGTCGCCGACACCTGCAGCCACTTACGATCATTCGGCAGCGGGATGCGCGGCCAATCACGTCGGATGCCGTCGGCATTCTCAGCCAAATACGCGGGGCTGTACCCAATTGCCAGGGCGTGCATCCATACAAGGGCGGCGGTATCAACATCGGCGTCGGGGTCTTTGACGCGCAGCGCGCTCAGGAACACGCGGGCGGCCTTAGAGAGGTTGCCCGTCGCCCTGCATCGGGAAGGACGGTCTCCCGTTACGTCGAACAAGGTTGCCTGATCTCGCTGGGACAACCTATCCCCGTTAAGTAAGGACAGTGGTATGGCAACCGCATCGGGTACGATGTAATGGTCATCGATCAAAACGGAAGTGAACCCGAACGGGTGCCCTTCCGTGTCTGAACTCGATCGGAATCGAGTAGTCAGAAACCGGTTCCCCGCCCACAGTTGGGCCCACAGCGCAGGGCGTGCCCGATTCCAAACGGGATTCACACCTGTATAATAGCACCAGCGCTGGTCGAACGGGCGAACCCCGTACCTGCATATCCGATCCCCACGGAACCCTTCCGTGGCAAGCGCCTTCGCTCTGGCCTCGCGTGCATTGAACGCCGCCATGTTCCGCGTCAAGGCTGTCTGTCGTGCCCTGTAGCTATCCCAATCGAGCTCGCGATCGAAGTAATCCCGCATCCGGGCTTCCAGGGCATCCCGGTCCATGTCAACCAGCGCTCCACCTCGCTTCTCCATCAGGCCATTCGACGGTGGCAACGCACACAACTCCACCACGCTCGGCCACTCCCCGTAGTGTGCCGCCACGTTCTCGGGGCGGAAGGAATGACGGTTCTGGACAGACGGCGCCGCGACAGTGTACGCCCGGTTGATGTTCCTGGCCTTGATGCTCTTGAGCAGATCGGAACGCTTGTGCACACCCCAGAAATGCCGAAAGCGGACGGTGGGTTTCTTATCTCGCTTGGGCTTGCGTACGATGACGCAGACGGTCGTCCCTACCCGGATGCCCTCTCGGTTCTGCTCCGTCGAGAACACGGACGGATCAGGCTTCCCCTGCGGCGTCAGCTTCCCCGTCTCCCGGCTGTCGCCGTTCAGGCAATCGAACCAGAGCTTGTCGAACTCGGACAGAAATCGCTCCCGCATGACCACAAAGGACGGGTCGCCCAGATACGAAAAGTTCGAGATGAAGGACACCACGCCTTCGCCGCTCATTTCGGCGATGCGCCGCTCGGCCAGCCGGAAAAACCGAACGTACAGGTCATCAAGGTTGAATTTCCTAATACCCCACCCTCCGGCGCTGGCGGGCTTGTTCAGGTTGACCTTGTAGGGTTCGACCAGCCCCTTTTCTTCTTCCGGGCTGACCCCCGCGAACGCATTGTACGGTGGGTTGCCCAGCACCACGAGGATCTTCTTGTCGCGCTTGACCTGCTCGGCAGCATCGCGCTCCTGTTCGAGTTCAATGAAGTGCATGAGGTGCTGTTTCGGCCCCTTCGGCGGCTCCCAACCCGTGAGTGCGTTCGTCAGATACACGCCCACACGCTCACCTGCCTCGTGCGACAGGGGCGCTCCCTGCGCCTGCAACATCAGCCCGAGTTGCAGGTGAGACACCACAAACGGAGCGGGCAGAATCTCGAACCCGAACACCCGGTGCATGGCGGCTTGCTTCAGGTCAGAAGCCACCAGCGCGTCGCCGCCCTTGTCTCGCAGGGTGTTCGCAATGCCGGTCAACACCTCCACCAGATACGCTCCCGTCCCGCAGCAGGGGTCCAGGACGACGACGTTCGGGTCCGCCAGCCCGTCCGGCAGCGCGAGTTCCTCGCGCAGCACTTGGTCGACCCGCGCTACCTGATACCTCACAATTTCACGCGGTGTGTACCAGACGCCCAGCGCCTTGCGCAACTCCGGATCGTAAGCCTCCAGAAACGGCTCATAGAAGTACTGGACCGCGTGTTCATCCTCGAAGCGGCTGAAGAACTCCCCGCGGTCCACCCGATTCAGCACGCCCGCCGCCCAGTTCAGCACCTCCACCAGCCCCAGCGGCCCCAGCCGGCTTGCCTTCGCGATTTCCTCATACAACGTCCTGATGAACGGTACGTGCAGGCACCACTCGGCCGTGCGCCAGTCGAACTTCGCCTGTGGACCCGGCTTGTCCTTATGCCAGCGCACCCACGCCGAAAACACTCCGTAAAACAGCGTCTGCACCAGCGTCGATCGGAAGAAGTGCTCGCCCTTCTCACCCGTGAACTTCATCCCCAGCGCGTCTTCCAGGGCAACACGGATCGCCTGGAGCGCGGCCAGGTCCTTCCGCTCCTCCACGCGACGCAGACCATCGCGGGCGTACGATGCCAGGAACCAAGCCACATCCTTCGGGTTCACCAGCGGCGCCGCATGCAGGCACGCACGTCTCAGGAACTCAACGAACGCCTCGCCGCGTCGCTCGGCCGTCGCACGCGGGTGAGCAACCTTGTCACGCCAGAAGTCCTCTTCACCATCAGCCAGCGCATACGACTCGCGCCCCAGTGCCCCTCCGCCCGGCCCCCGTTCGACGATCAGGAACTCGCGCAGGTTCGTTACGACGACGATCCCGTACCGCCTCAGGTAGTCCCTGACCTGTTGGCTGGCCGCAATCGCCTCAACGCCCGGCTTGGTACTCTTGACCTCGATGGCTCCCCGCGCGGGAAGCTGGTCGGGCGCCGGCGGCCCCTCGGCCTGACGCCGGAACTGGTCGGCGGTGAAAAGTCCGCCGTCGGGCATCCCCGCCCCCTGCTGTTTCAGATTCATCACGCAGCGGACCCTGGGCTTCAGGGTCTTCCCGACGGCATTGAAGAGATTGGCCAGGGCAGGGTAATACGAGATTTCGGCTACCCCCGCCCCGCTCGCCCGAATTGCTCGCAACTCATTCAGATACTCTTCGACCGTGCGCTGCGCAACCGACCTTGCATCGCTTCCGGCAGTACTCCCCGTAACGCCCGAAGTTCGCTTCGCCATGTCAGTCCACCTTGCCAGCACGCCACCGCACCGGCGTGAGGATACACTCCCGAGGCCCGAGGGCAAGCACCCAACGCCGGCCGTTCCGCTCGCGCCAATCATTGCCCTCCGGTACCAGCCCAGCCCCCTCCAAGCTCGCACGCCAGCCGGCTTGTACGCACCGCGTGTCGCTGCGCCTCTCCGACCCACCCCTTGCTGGGTCACCACGCCGCGCCCCCTTCAACCCACGCGCCGCCCCGAACCCCCACACCAAGCGCCCCGCGCGCCAGGTCTGCTCTCTACTCTCTCCTCTCTACTTCCTCCTCTGCTCCCTTGCTCTCCTGCTCTTTCATCTTGTCGAGCACCATACCCCACGCCCGCTGAAAGTACGCCCGCACCTCTTCCCATTCGGCGCGGTGATCGGGATTGTCGGCCGCCTGCTCGGCGAAACCCAAGTGATCGAGACGAACGAACGTTCGCGTCACCGCCGGCTCTGTGAAGCGCACCACCACCCACGTATACCGCGATCGAGCATGGGCGAACTTCGGCGGGGCATTCCACGTAAACGACAGCATCTCGTCGGGCAGGAAGCTCAAGACCGTGCAGCCTTCGGAGCCCTGCTGACCGGGCGGCGCGTCCGGATCGAACAGAATCTCGAACTTCCCGCCCGGCCTCAGCTCGATCCGCGCCTCCACGTCGAAGAACCGCTTCCACCCCTCGCCCGTCGCGAGCAGTTTCCACACCTCACTGCGCGGCAGTTCGACCACCCGCTCGTGCGCGATCGGCGCCAGCGGTCCACCGGCGTACCCCAGCGACCCAGGCTCCGGCACCATCGCGGCCGGCTGCCGCCCCGCCTGCTTCCTCACCCCTCCGCCGCTTTTCCGGGACTGACCCATCATCCGGCCCTCCTCTGCATGCCGCCAATCCACCCCGGCCACCCAGGTCGAACCGCCGCACACCACCACCCCGCCCCTCTCACCTACACAACGCAACTCGGGCGCGCCCCGCTACCGCTGCCCCGGCCGCAACAGCGATCGCCCTCACAAATGGGAAGCACCCCCTGGCAACGAGAAGCCTCCGGCAACTGCCAAGACCGGCGCGGCCGCCCCGCCGGGCGCCGCACCCGCGGCCCCCAGTCCGCCACGGCCTCCGCCCGTTCCTCCCGAAACCCATCGAGCACGGGGGCCCCTGGAGCGGATTCCGTGTCCTCGGCCGGCAGCCGGGCTCGCCTCCCCCTCCCCCGCTGACCTAGGCGGCACGGTCCGGCGCCGCCGACCTGCCGCGCAACTACTTGCCAAAAAGAAGGATACAGACGACCTGCCCATCCCCCCCACCGCGCCCGGCAGGATTCGAACCTGCGACCCCCGGTTTAGGAAACCGGTGCCCCCACGACGTAAACCACGCGACCACAACGCCTTACGAAACCGCGTCAGATTCCTTGTCAGCCACCTTGTCACCTGGCTTGGCCGAAGTGGCCGCGGCGTGGCCGACCCTGCCTGAGCCGATCCGACGGGCTGTGCTTGCGCTCGTCACCAGCGGCGACACTGGCGACGGCGACGAAACCCCACGCAGGGGTAGCGCCAGCGGCGGTTTCGTCGCCACACGGGTCCTACCGGGCGACAAACGCTGCTCAGTCCTTCGGGAACAGCAACAAAAAGCGACTGACACTTATTGTGACATTGGGCAAAATCATGGACCTGCGAACTTCAATCCTAGTGCAAATCCTGGGCGACACCGACGCGGTGTTCATCCCCATGCGGACGTGGACCAGACCCGGCCCCCCGAACCGGTACTTCGCTCGCCGGGACTACCTGAAGCAGGGCGTCCCCTGGCGAAGCCACGGGGCTGATGAGAGTGAGCGCAAGCAGATTCAGCGAGCGTTGGACCGCTTAGCCAAGGCGGGCAAGGTTACCGTGTTCCGCCCCCGTCGGGGGAAGGTGCTCGGCGTCCGGCTGACCGACGCATCCGACTTGGCGACCCGCCGGCTGGTGGGACTGCCCGGCTTGGCCGCGGCATGGTGGTCGTGCAGAAAGTTGGCTCGGCACAGCCGGACGCCGGCGGCCTACCTGACCGACCTGTACGTCCCCGAGCGCAAGCTGATTGGCGAGTGGGAGCCGGAGCGGTATCGCCAAGAGGCTGTCATCGTCGAGGATATGTTATTGTGCGCGCTCGTTCGGGGCTGGGTAGACAGTAATGCGGACTCCCAAGGGCGGGTCAGCTACACGCTGACGGAAGCCGGCCGGACCTGGCTGGACGCAACCCCCGAGCCCGTGGACGATGACTTGCCCGTTAACGCTGTAGACCAAGAAGCGCGAGAGGTGTACGACGACATGGTCAAGGCCGGTCTGATCCGGCTCGATACGGCCACACCGGCCGACCCCCGCGAGCTTGGCATGATCCCCCTACCGGTAGCGTGCGAAGGGTTACGGCTGGACGGGGGCGAGCTTCAGCCCCTTACCGACGACCTCAAAACCACGCGCAACGGCGCGCAAGATATGTAATACATGAAACGTTCCCTGCCTTTCGCGGAGTCAGAGCCCGCGCACTTCTGACAACCCGTTCCTTGCCGTAAGTCCGGCGAATTGCAGGACTTAGCGTGGCCGCGCAGGGCGAACATAATATCCCGCCGGAAATGCGTGACATTGCTTGGAATCGCCTTGGCGTTGTGTACACTGCCCACAAAAGGAGGTGCAACAATGGTCACCATGACTCGGCAGGAATACAACGCGGCTTGGCGAGCGATGTTGGTCGCAGTGTACGATGATGACGCTCGTCGCGTGTGGGAGAGGACCTATCCCCGCGGGACGCCTGACGCGGAGTTCGAGTGCCACATGCGTGGCACGCTGGCGACACAGGGGCGCGTGGAGCCTTTCAGCCGGCTACCCGACGTGCAACTGCGCATCGTGGGCAAGCAGCGACTCTGGTACCCGTCTGACATTGACCGGCTGGTGGCGCACCTGGCTGCCGGTAACGCGCTGACGCCGCTGGCTGAAGAGGTGTCCCTGCGCAATGTATCGTTCGGCGAGGCGGTCGCGGACGACGGCGTGACCCGCCTGGCTTGGCTGCGCGGGCTGGTCGGCCTCAAGAAGGTCCCCGGCGAGACCTTGTTGCCTGTGCGCTGGGCGTTGGCCGAGTTGCTGGGGCGATTCCTCGAAACCGACTTGACCGCATGGGGCGGCACGCCCAAGCAGACGCGACAAGTCTTCAAGCGGGAACGCGACCACCACCTGCGCAAGGTGGCGGAAGATGCCCTGGCGCCGGCGGACCTCGTGACGCGGGCGATGGAGCAACTTACGGGGAGCAAGCCGTGAGTGCCACCTTGTTGACACTGCACGGTCAAGCGCGCATCGAAGCGGCACAGCCGAAGCATCCGCGGCTGCGGATCGTCGCGTATCGGGGCGGCGTTATGCGCGTGGAGGGCTTTGGCTCGGTTGTCGTTGATCTGGCCGGGCTGACACTACCAGACAACGTACCGATCCTGGGCGACCATGAAAACAGACTCGACAGCATCCTGGGCACCGGCAAGGCGGAGGTGCGCGGCGGACGTGAGCTGGTAATTTTTGTGAACTTGGCCGATACGCCGGCAGCTCAACAAGTCATCGAACTGCTGCGGTCCGGCATCGAACTGCAAGCCAGCGTCGGCGTCGAGCCGGAAGCCGCCAAGCGCATACGCCCTGGCGATGTTGTTCAGGCAAACGGGGGAACGCATGAAGCACCGGCGGCCGGCCTGACGCTTGTGACGAAGGGTGTATTGAGGGAAGTATCCGTGCTGCCTCTCGGGGCAGACGGAACGACTCAGGTTTCACTTGCGGCGCGAGCCGCACAGAGCGGAGTTTCGGCAATGGACAAGGATGTACAGAAGAATGAGGCGCCCGCTGACCCTGTTGCGGCGGAGCGGGCGCGCGTGGCGGAGATCGTGGAACTGGCGGCTGACTACCCCGTGATTCGGGGTCGGGCGATCACGGAGGGCTGGACGATTGAGGCAACGCGGGCAGCACTGCTTGACATCTTGCGTGCTTCGCGGCCGCGCGGCATCGTGACACACGTGGACAGCAGCAGCGCGGGCGTGCCGGCACGCGACCTGCTCTGCGGGGCGCTGTTGCTGCATGCAGGGTATGCTGCGGTCGGCGAGAAGCAGCTTGGCGAACGTATCATGCAGGCGGCGGGCGACTTGCGGTGTCGTACATTGTTGGACTTGTGTGCAGCGAGCTTACACATGGCGGGTCAGGAGCCCCCACGTGACCGAACCGAGTTGGTCCGCGCGAGCTTCAGCACTACGTCGATGCCGGTGGCCTTGGGCGACGCCGCCAACAAACTGGCGCTCAACGCATACCGCACGGCCCCCGCGACTTGGCGTAGCTTCAGCAAGATCGTTCCGCTTCAGAACTTCAAAGAACACACAATGGTGCGCGCCAACTTCGGTGGCGGATTCACACAGCTACCGGCCCACGGCTCACTAGAGCACGGCACGCTCACGGAGGAAACGTACACGGTTCGGGGCGATACCTACGGTCAGATTTTCGGCATCGACCGCAAGAATGTCATCGACGACGATCTGCAAGTGCTGGCCGGCGTGGCAGAGGCGCTCGGACGCGCCGGAGCACGGGCAGTGAGTGACGTACTGTACAGAGTGCTCTTGGCGAATCTGGACCCGAGCGGGACGGCGTTCTTCTCAGAGGCCCACGCCAATCTGCTATCAGGGGCGTTTACGCTGTTGGGATATGACTCGCTTGCAAACGCCATTGCCGTGATGACCTCACGCACTGACGGCGACGGCCGTCTTGTTGATCTGCGACCGCGAACGTTGGTCGTCCCTCCCGAGTTGGAGCAAGTGGCTCGTGCATTGCTGGTTTCCCGCACGCTGGCTCGGTACACGTCTGAAGGGACGCCGATCCAGCCGGAAGGAAACCCACTGTTTGAGATCGTGGGGTTGGCCATCGAACCACGACTGTCGGCGGAGAGTTTCGAGGGTTCCAGCCCGAAGGGCTGGTACCTGTTTGCGGCGGCAGAGGACGTGCCGGTGGCAGTTGGTTTCCTCGATGCGCGCGAGGGGCCGATTGTTGAGGAAGTTGCTCCGCCGGCGGACAAACTGGGCGTGATGTTCAGAGGCTACACCGACTTCGGCGTAAGTCTGGTCGATTGGCGTGCGGCGCTGAAGTCAGAGGGTGAGTAGGAGTCTCCTTCGGTCGCGTGTCGGCGCACGCGGCCACCGCGGCGCGGGGGGCGGGGTTATGCGACTGGCCCCGCCCCCCAACCCCGAGTTGTTATGACCACAGAGCACACAACCATGCCTGACGCTTTGTTGGTCGACGCGCAAGGCGCCGCGAAGCTGCTCGGCGTCGCGCGCAGTCAGCTTTACGCTCTGCTGAAGTCGGCCCGACTACCACTGCCGATCCGCTTGGGCATTCGGGCGACGCGGTGGCGTGTGGAGGAACTGCGGGCGTGGACTGCGGCGGGCTGCCCGCCACGGCACAAGTGGACCTGGTCCGGATGAAACAAAAAGCCCCGCGGCACGGTGACACGGAACCGCGGGGCTGGAGCAAAACCCAATGGTTGCCATTTCACCTGTCTGGCTGGCGCCTGTCAAGGGAATCACCACATTTCTCGAATGTCTCTTTGAGCCGACCGACCTGGTGGAGATCCGCCTACTGCCCAGCAGACGGAGCCTGTTCCGCACGGCCGAGAGGGTACCTGACCTTGACGGTGAGCTTGTCGCGGCGAACGAGCACGGCCAGCACGTGTTCATTGGTGTCAACCCGCGCCTCCGGGAAGGCGGCAAGGCGCAGGACGTCGCCCTGGCACGCGCCTTGTTCGCGGACATCGACAGGTGCGACGTCGAGGTAGCTCGACAGCGGATCGTCGATTCCGGGCTGCCGGAGCCGACGTGCACGGCGGCCTCCGGACACGGTCTACATGCATATTGGGTCCTGACAAAGCCGATGACCGACCTGGCGGCATGGACGGCCGCGCAGAAGCGCCTGATTGCCCTGCTGGGCTCGGACAAGGCGATTCACGACCCGCCCCGAATCATGCGCTTGCCGACCACCGTGAACCACAAGGCCCCGCCGGCGCTGTGCGAAGTTATCGACGCCGATCCCTCCCGTCGGTACGCCCTTGACGAGCTGCTGGCCGTCTGCCCCCCTGGCAACCTTGAGCACCTGGCGGCGAGCCCCACGCCCGCCGGCGACCGCCCGGGCGACCGTCTGACTCCCGACGACGTGCGTGCGGTGCTCCAGCGGCATGGCTGGACGCCGATCGGCCCCGGCTCTGGCGGTGAGCACTGGCGCCGGCCGGGCAAGAGTGAGGGCACGTCGGCTACGCTCAGGGAGGATGGCGTCTTCTATAACTTCAGCGACAACGCCACCCCCTTCAAGCCGAATGAAGCCTACTCGCCGTTTGCGGTTTTTGCCTTGCTGGAACACGCCGGCGACTTCAGCGCGGCGGCGCGAGCCCTGAGCACCCCGAAGCCGACGGGTATAGCGGATCGGCAGACATCCGCCGGTCGGACTCTCGCTTTCCGCTACGCAATCGACGTGGTACCCGAGCAGATTACCTGGCTTTGGCCAGCTCGCATCCCACAAGGGAAACTCTCGTTGATGGTGGGCGACCCTGGTCAGGGAAAGTCACTGGCCACAATTGACATAGCGGTGCGGGTGGCAAGCGGCCTGTCCTGGCCAGATATACCGTTGCTGTCCAACCCCCCCGGGCGGGTCATTCTGTTCTCGGCCGAGGATGACTTAGCCGACACGGTACGCCCCCGGCTCGACGCTGCTCTCAGCACTTTGACCGACGCGCAGGGGGCACGACGTGCACTCAGCAACATCATTCTAATGGAGGCGATGCGCGAGCTGAACCCGCTCACCGGAGTGAAGGAATCGCCGTTCAATCTTACACAAGACCTTGAGCATCTCGACCAACTACTGCAACGGATACAGAACGTTCGATTGGTGGTGTTCGACCCCCTAAGCGGCTACTTGGGTAGCCGTCTCGACGCCCACCGTGACACTGAAGTGCGCAGCGCCCTGGCGCCGCTGGCCACCCTGGCAGCCAAGCACCGCACGACGATCATCGCGGTCATGCACCTGCGGAAGTCACAGACGGAGACCCCGGCGATTCACCGGACACTCGGAAGCGTTGCGTTCACCGCGGCGGCGCGCTCAGTCTGGCTGGTCGGAAAGGACCCGAACGATCGGCATCGGCGGGTGATGCTGCCCGTCAAGTGCAACTTGGCCCCCGACTCTGGGAACGGGCTCAGCTTCCGTATCGAAGCGGTGGCGAAGGTACCACACGTGATATGGGACTCAGAGCCGGTGACGATGCTGGCGGATGACGCGATTGCTGCTCCCCAGCAGCGGCAGGGACGCCCGCCGGCGGTGCGGGCGGCGGCTGAGGACTGGTTGCGGGCGGCGCTGAGTGGAGGTCCGCGGCCGGCTAAGGACCTGCTTGAGGAAGGTCGTGAGGAAGCTGGGCATACCCGGTGGACTCTGGATCGGGCAAGACAGGCTGTCGGTGTTGTCGCCTATCGTCCTGTCAATCCCGGCCCCTGGTGGTGGCGATTGCCCGAGCAGCCGGAACTACCGCAAGGCGGTGGACCGGAAGACGACAGGGGCACAACCGCAGAATCCCGAACACGTGGAATTATGCGGTTCTGCCCTGGCGCTATCGAAAACCCGGTTTCTGGGGGGGGCCCGGGGGCACAACCGCAGAATCCCACGTGCTAGGCGACTTATGCGGTTCTGGGGCTCTCGAAGCTCGACGAGGGAACCAACATGACCGTGCATCACCTCATCCCGTGCGTCATATGCGGAACACCGACGCGGCTGCGGTCTCTGATTGTCGGCACCCCACAACAGCAGGCGGTCTGGCAAGCGCTGGGGTGGGGTGAGCCCGACTTACCGGGTTGCCTGTACGTGCCGGTATGCTGCAAGCACAACCACAAAGGCCCCCAGCTTCCCGGTCGCGTCCTCCTGGCTGTCCTGCGCCGCGTCTGGACGGCGTGCCGCGAATTGCGGGAGGGCGTGGACATCCCATTGGAGTGAGAGAGATCGTGCCCGGGCGCCCGCTTTCCGCCAGCGGACGGGGTGTCCTAGGGGGGGTTGACGATGATCCGGGGGGCGGTAGGTTGGGGACGGCGTGGCAAGGCTGGGCACGGTGTGGCAGGGCACAGCATGGCCTGGTAAGGCTCGGCCCGGCAAGGCTGGGCGGGGCGCGGCAGGGCGTGGCCTGGCACGGCGGCGCGCGGCAAGGCAAGGGAGGCGGACGGCAGCTCTCGGGTTGCCGTCCGCCTTGCGTTTGCGCCGCGAGTGCGGTACGGTAGTGGCGCTATGAACCCGTTGCCTCAGTTCTTTGCCTCCAAGAGTGCGCACACGCGCGCTCAGGGTTTCCCGGTGGTCGCCAGAGGGTTGCCGCGAGGCCCCTGTCGCCTCAACGGGGCGAATAGCCTGACGGCCACCGGGCTGCCCACGCAATGGAGGTGCGTCGATGGATCAACCCCTCATTCCTTTGGCAAAGGCAGCCAACGCGCTGCCCGGTCGGCCGGCCGCGGCGGTCTTGTATCGCTGGGCGACACGCGGAGTTCGTGTCCCCGGCGTTGGCGTCGTCCGACTTCAGGTTGCCAGACGTGGCAAGCGGCTGTGCACGACCACGGCTTGGCTGGCCGAGTTCCTGACCGCGGCCAAGCAATGGGACGTGCTCTGGCAAGCAGCAGAGCGCAGCACCCGAAGGGTAGGTGCCGCATGACCAGACGCGAATTGCTCAGGGTGGCGCTCGGCATGCTGCCGGCGGGCATCGTCGTCAAGCGGGCTCCGAACCCGCCGTCTGTTCCACGCAAGCATGGCACCTTCCGATTCCGCGTGTGTGTCACGGCTAAGGTGCTGGCCCTGACTTCCACGTGGTCGGCAAACGACATCCGCGACCTGGCCGACCGCATCACCCGTGAACGTCGCCCGAGCATCGGGCGCAAGGTAAGAGTGGTCGGCTCGCGGACGGGATTCCACGACCCCGAGCGCGAGCGTGAGTTGCATCGGCTGCTCGGCGTGTTGGGGCAACTGCCCGATCGGGACATTGGCGGCTGGTACGCCGTAGCCAAGCTTCACTGATTGGATTCCGCCCCCGTGCCCGGTACTCTGTTACCGAGCACGGGGGCTGCAAGATGCCTGAACCGGCCCAACAGACTCTCGGCCTTCGCTGCCCCGTTTGCGGGGGCGCACGGTTGCGGGTGGCCTACACCCGCAAGAAGGACGACTACATCATGCGCGTGCGACGCTGCCTGGCCTGCGGCCGGCGCGTCGTCACGCGAGAGCAAGTGTAACCGAAGAGAACCTGATTGCATCGGACACACGCGGGAACGACTGTGAGGGCAACCCATGAAAGTCAAGCGCGTATCGACCAGTACGACGCGGGCCGGACGCCGTGTCCCACGTCAATCGGGCAAGTGGTACGGGGTCTTCGTGGACTACTCGGGTGCGCTGCGCCGACTGCCCCTGCTTACCGACCGCAAGGCGTCCGACGCCCTGGCCCATGCAATCGACCGACTCAACAGCCTGCGGGCGGCCGGCGAGACGATCCCGCCCGACCTGACCCGGATCGTCGAGAGCATGCCCCCCGCCGTCCTGGGCAAGCTGGCCGGCTGGGGCATCATCCCCGCCAGCAGACTGAGCGCAGCCAAGCCGCTGACGGACCACCTGGCTGACTGGCACGCTGCCCTGTTGGCCAAGGGAACTACGGCCAAGCAGGCGAACCTTGTGAATGGGCGCGCTCGCACGATCATCGACGGCATCGGCGCCGGCAGCTTCAGCAACGTCACTGGCGAGAAGGTCGCATCGTACTTGGCCGACCTGCGTGAGCGCCTGTCCCAACGGACCAGCAACTTTTACCTGGTGGCGCTCGGCGGGTTCCTGCGCTGGGCGGTACGCGAGCGTCGGATCGTCGAGAACCCGATTGCCCACCTGGGCGGTGTTCAGGTTACGGACGCAACGGTCCGACGTGCTCTGTCCGCGGATGAACAGCGCTGGCTCCTGAACGTGACCGAACGCGAGCCCGCCCGCTTCGGAATGAGCGGACCCGAGCGAGCGCTTGCCTATCACCTGGCGCTGACGACGGGGCTTCGAGCGTCTGAGCTGGCGGCTCTGACGGTGAGCAGCTTTGACCTGCGAGCGGACCCGCCCACAGTCAGCCTGCCTGCCGCAAAGACGAAGAATCGACGTGGCGCGTGTCAGCCTATCCCCCGCGGGCTGGCCGAGACGCTACGCCGATTCCTGGGGCTCAAGGCACCCGGCGCCCGGGCGCTCAACCTCCCCTCGAAGCATCGGACCGCCGCTATGCTGCGGGCCGACCTGACCGCAGCACGCTCGGCCTGGCTGAACCACGCGAGTGACCCGGCCGACCGGGCGGAGCGTGAGCAATCGGAGTTCCTGCGTCACGACGGCTCTGCCGGTCGAATCGACTTCCATGCCCTGCGACACAGCTTCGGTACAGGCCTGGCGCTCGCCGGCACCCCCCCCAAGATAGCGATGGACTTGATGCGGCATGGGACGATTGGCCTGACGATGGATTTGTACAGCCACACGGTAGTAGCGGATCGCGCGGCTGCACTAGAGGCTGCGCTGCCGGACCTGACGGTCCCGCCGGCGGAAGCGATCGTCCTAACGGGAACCGACCAGCGCCCCAGCCGCGCCGGCGCCTTGTCACCTGCCTTGTCACCACGGGGCGGTTTTCGGCGGAAGTCTGCGGACGTTGGTGGACTCTGCGCAACGAATGCAACAGGACGAGAAACATCAAAAAACCCGAGAGAAACCGCTGAAAACACTGAGCTTACATCACCGCGCCCGGCAGGATTCGAACCTGCGACCCCCGGTTTAGGAAACCGGTGCTCTATCCTACTGAGCTACGAGCGCCCGTCTGGTACCCACCCGGGCCGTCTGGCCGATCGCAACGTCCACCGGCCGCATGACGCGCGGCCCCGAATCGCCGGCCTCCACCCCCCTGGGAGAAAGGTACCCACCAGCATGCTGTACCTGTCCGCCGCCCTCCGGTCAACTCCGCAGCAGCCGCACTGTGCCGTCCCCCCTGGGCGTCTCCGTGGCGCGGCCACACTAGGGCGATCTGCTCCGGTTCGGCCGCGGTACGATTCGTGGTTCGACGCCCCCAAGTCGCGCGGGCGGCCGGCCTCGGGCGGTAGCCGCCGCCTTCTGACACGCCTCTGGCCAGACGCTCGCCGTCCGCTACAATGCCCCCCAAAGCGTAGCGTCACTCACTCGACACTAACTGTGCAGGAGGACTACGAGCGTGCGGAGGACAAGCTTCCTTGAGTCCCAGACCATTCTGACCGCCCTGGAGTCTACCTTGGCCCGGGGAGGTTTCGACCGCAACGCCGCCCAGAAGCGGACGGCCCAGCAGCTCATCAAGCGCATGCAGGGCAGCGGCACCGTGAGCGGGCGACATACTCAGGTGATCGCCCTGCTCCAGAAGGGCGCGACGATCGAGCAGTTGATGAAGGCCTGCGGCGCCTCGCGGCGGACGTTGTTCAGATACCTTAACCACTTCGAGGAGGCGGGCATCAAGATTGAGATCGACGCGGGCAGGTACCGCATCACGAAGTGACACCCGGCCCGTAGCGACGCGCACGCCTGCATCCGCGCCTCTCCGCTCGCCCCGAGCGAGCGGCGGCACGCGGTCGGCGGCGTTGGGACGCCGCGGCCCCGTTGATCGAGTGGGGAGTGTCCGGACGCCTGGTGGGTCCCGCGGCCTTCAAAGCCGTTGAGGGGTCGTTTACGCGGCTCCTGGTGGGTTCGATTCCCATCCACTCCCGTAGCACGTCTCCCCGCCAACCCGCACCGCCCGTCAGCGCTTTGGTCAGCAGTTGGGGGGCGCAACCGTGCGTGTCGGCACCTCACGGGACGTGTCCTGCGGTGGCACTGAGCGAAATGAAACCAGCGGTTTTCCCCGATGAAACCGCGTCTTCCCCGAAGGAAACCGCACAGCGGGCGACCGGGATCGAACCGGCAACAATCGGCTTGGAAGGCCGATGCTCTACCAATTGAGCTACGCCCGCGAACCGCCTCCATCCTAGACCCCCAACGCCGGCCGAGCAAGGGCCGCTCGGCACTCCACGCCGGGGCCTACGCGTTGCGGGGATTCGGCCGGCGTGATCGCGCCTCGGAGAGTGTCGTCGCGGGTTGCGCCCGCTGCGTCGGCCGGGGCCATATGGTGCCGGTGTCTCGCCGCTGGACGCACAAGCAGGACGTTTGTGCCCCACTGTTCTTGGCCGCCCGGTAACTTCTGGACGCGGGGTGGACACACGGGCGAGACGCCCGTGCCCCACCATCCCGCGCCGGCCGCCCAAGCCACGGACGGGGCCGCGCGCGACGCCCCGCCGTGGCACCGCGATCCGCACACGAGGCCCGCTCTCCAGGCTCCGTTCGAAGGTGAATGGGACCGATCAGGAGGCCATCAGGTCGGCCGTGGCTCACTGCGCAGCCACTCGACGAACCGGGCCAAGCCGCGGCGCAGGTCTGTCTTCGGCTCGAACCCCAGCTCCGCCCGGCTGATCGTCAGGTCGGCATAGGTACGCTCCACATCGCCCGGCTGCAGCGGCAAACGCTGGACCACCGCCTTCTTCCCGAGCGCCTCTTCCAGTGCCGCGATCAGGCCACTCAGCCGCACCGGACTGGAGTTCCCGAGGTTGTAGATATGATACCCACCGCAACGGTCCAGCGCGCGCAGCACCCCGTCGATGATGTCATCGATGTACGTGAAGTCGCGCATCATGCCGCCGTCGCCGAACACCGGGATCGGCTTGCCCGCCTCGATCAGCCGCGCGAACTTATGAATTGCCAGGTCCGGCCGTTGCCGTGGACCGTACACAGTGAAAAAGCGCAGACAACTGATGCCGATTTCGTACAGATGCCAGTACGTGTGGCAGATCAGCTCGCCGGCCTTCTTTGTCGCCGCGTAGGGCGAAATCGGGTCGTCCACACTGTCCGTCTCGGCAAAGGGGACCTTGCGGTTGTTGCCGTAGACGCTCGAACTGCTTGCGAAGACGAACTTGCGAATGTTGTGTCGCCGGGCCGCCTCCAGCAGTACCAGCGTGCCGCGCACGTTGACATCCTGATACAACAGGGGCTGCTCAATGGAAGGACGCACCCCGGCCCGTGCGGCCAGGTGCACCACGGCGTCGGTGCCCGCGCCGAGCACCCGGTCCACCAGGCGCTCGTCGCGGATGTCCCCCTCGACGAGTTCAAACTCACAGTCGCGGGCCAATGCTGCGACGTTACGTCGTTTCACCGCCGGATCGTAGAAATCGTCCAGCAGGTCGAGCGCCACCACGCGCTCCCCACGACGCCGCAGCGCCTCGCACAGATGCGAGCCGATGAAGCCCGCTCCGCCGGTCACCACGATCCTGGACAAGACTGCAAACTCCAAGCGAAAAGGAGGCCCAAGTCACGTCCTGCATCCTCGCGCGACAAAGTCCGGCCGCACGCTTGCACTGGGTGGCATCGCCAAGCGCAGCGCCGCCATGCGTTCATTCAGGAGAGCGGCGGCTTAGCGTGACGGCATGCCGGCGCCTTCGGCTTGGGCATGCCACCCGGCAACCCACAATCCCGCCCCCGCCTGCTCACAGTTCCTTCGGCAGCACGCTGGGCCGGCCTATACAGTAGTACGTGAACCCGCGCTGTGCCATCTGCAGCGGATCATACATATTCCGCCCGTCGAACACGAGCCGCTGCCGCAGCTTCTGCGCCATCGTATCGAAGTCCGGGTTACGGAACTCCGGCCAGTCGGTGAAGATCACCAGGGCGTCCGCGCCGTCCAGCGCTTCGTAGCCGTCCCGGCAGATGGTGATGCCGCCGCCCACGGCCGCCCGACCCGTCTCCGCCGCCTCCGGGTCATACGCCCGCACCTTCATCCCCTTCTCCAGGAACATGCGGACGCACGCGATCGCCGGCGACTCGCGCACGTCGTCCGTGCGGGCCTTGAACGCCAGGCCCCACACCGCCAGCGTCGTCTCCGGGCACTTCTCGCCGAAGTGCTCAAGCACGCGCTGGGCGAAGAACTTGCGCTGCCGCTGGTTCACCTGGTGCACGGCATTGACAATCAGCACCGGCCGACCCACGGCTTCCCCCATCTTCATCAGGGCGCTCACGTCCTTCGGGAAGCACGACCCGCCGTACCCGACGCCGGGGAACAGGAACGCGTGCCCCAGCCGGCTGTCGGAGCCCACACCCCGCCGCACCAGGTCCACGTCCGCCCCGAACCGCTCGCACAGCCCCGCGATCTCGTTCATGAACGATATCTTCGTGGCCAGCAGCGCGTTGGCGGCGTACTTGGTCATCTCCGCGCTCGCCGGGTCCATCACGAAGATGCGCTCGCTCTTCCGCATGAACGGAGCATAGAGTTCCTTCATCACCGCCACGGCCGTCGGGTTCGTCGTCCCGATGACCACGCGGTCCGGGCGCGTGAAGTCCTCGATGGCCGCCCCTTCCTTCAGGAACTCCGGGTTGCTTACGTAGTCGAACGGGTGCCCCGTCTGGGCGGCGATGGCCTCGGAAACCTTGCGGTGCGTCCCGACCGGCACAGTGCTCTTCATCACCACGATGCGATAGCCGTCCATCGCCTTGCCGATCTGGCGGGCAACCTCGAGCACCGCCGACAGGTCCGCCGAACCGTCGGCGGCCTCCGGCGTGCCCACCGCCAGGAAGAGCACCCGTGACTGCTTGACGCCCGCGACCAGGTCGGTCGTGAAGATGAGCCGGCCCGCCTCGGCGTTCCGCTCGACGATCTCCTTCAGTCCCGGCTCATAGATCGGAATCTCCCCGCGCTGCAGCATCTCGATCTTGCTGGGGTCCGCATCCACGCAGATGACGCGGTTACCCGCATCCGCGAAGCAGGCACCCGCCACCAGTCCGACGTAACCCGATCCGACAACACCAACGTTCATCCCTTAACTCCCAGTTTCCCGTCGTCTGACCTTTCAGAACAGCGTATACAGGAACGGCGCCCACGATGACGTCGCGGCGAACACCACCACCGTCCCGACGATCAGCAGCACCAGAATCAGCGGCACGAGCCACCACTTCTTCTCGTGCTTGATGAACAGCCAGAACTCGCGTACCAGCGACTGCTTGGCCATCACGTGTGCACCCCGACGTCGGCCGCCGCGCGTCTCCCCGCCTCCAGTGCCACGCTGCGCCGCCTGCCCGCGTCGTAATCCACCGGTTCCGTCTTCCGGGTCACGATGAAGTCGCCCATGACCAGGGCATCGATGCCCGTGCTCACGAACGTGCGGTAGGCATCCGCCGGTGTACATACGATCGGCTCCCCCCGCACGTTGAATGAGGTGTTAATCACCACCGGCACGCCGGTCAAGCCAGCAAATGCCCGGATCACGGCGTGATACCGCCGGTTGTGCTCCGCCGTCACCGTCTGGACGCGTCCCGTGCCGTCCCGATGCGTGACGGCCGGGATGACCCCCCGCTTCTGGGCCCGCACCTTCGGCACCAGCAACATATACGGGGCGTCCATCCCGGCCGGCATCTCGAAGTACTCGTGGGCGTACTCTTTCAGCACGGCCGGGGCGAACGGCCGGGACGCCTCCCGGAACTTCACCTTGGCGTTGATGATGTCCTTCATGTCCGCCCGACGTGGGTCGGCCAGCAGCGACCGCGCCCCCAACGCCCGCGGCCCGAACTCCATCCGCCCCTGGAACCACCCCACGACCTTTCCCTCGGCAATCAGCCGGGCGGTGCGCTCGACCAGCTCCGCCTCGTCGCCGGCGCGCTCGTACTCCGCTCCTGCCTCGCGCAGTACCGCCTCCATCTCCGCGTTGGTGAAGCTGGGGCCCCACAGGGCATGCTCCATCCGGAACGTTCGCGCCCGCTTGAGCACGCTGTTGTAGATGTAGAACGCGGTGCCCAGCGCCGCGCCCGCATCGCCGGCCGCCGGCTGGATGAAGATATCGTCGAAACCCGCTTCCCGGAGCATCCGCCAGTTGGCCACGCAGTTCAGGCCGACCCCCCCCGCCACGCACAGCTTCTTCAACCCTGTCTCTCGCTGGGCGTGACGCGCCATGCGGACCATGATCTCCTCGACCATCTGCTGGCCCGAACGCGCCACGTCGCGATGGAAGTCAGTCAACTCTGCCTCACGCCGTCGTTGCGGCTGACCGAAGAGGCGCTCCCAACGCCGGTTGAACGTCCGCCTCGTGGAATACGTGTGCGCGAAGTAACGCAGGTCCAGCCGGATGCTGCCGTCCTCCTTGACGTCCACGATTCTGCGGAAATGATCCACGAAACGCGGCTCCCCGTAGGGTGCCAACCCCATCACCTTCCACTCCGCGTCATTGACACGAAATCCCAGGTACGCGGTAATCGCGCTGAACAGCAACCCCACCGAGTGCGGAAAATCAAGCTCCTGGCGCAGCTCAATCTCCGTCCCGCGACCCAGCCCCCACGCCGTCGTCGCCCACTCCCCCACGCCGTCCGCCGTCAGGATCGCCGCCTCCTCGAACGGTGATACCAGGAAGGCACTGGCCGCGTGCGCCAGGTGGTGCTGGCCGTAGAGGATCTCCTTGTCCACGCCCAGTCGGCGCTGAAAATCACGCCCCGTGTGCAGGCGGTCGGTCAGCCACCGCGGCAACGCCATCAGCCAGGCGCGGTAGCTCCGCGGCCACTCCGCCAGGATCGTCTCCAGAATGCGATCGAACTTCAGCAACGGCTTCTCGTAGAACGCGATGTGATCCAGTTCCTCGACCCCGATTCCGCCCTCGCGCAGACAGTACGCGATCGCCTGCTCGGGAAAGCCGTTGTAGTGCTTCTCCCGGTTGAAACGTTCCTCCTCGGCCGCAGCCACAAGCTGCCCGTCGCGCACGAGCGCCGCCGCCGAGTCGTGGTAGTAGCAGGATATGCCCAGGATGTTCACGGCATCCATCCATCACGCACAACGCCCGCGCAGGCCGCGCGCGCGTCGCACCCACCATACAGACGTACCCGCCCCGTGCCCGGTTCAGAACAGGCGGCGCATTCGCTCCAGCGTAGCCTCGTGCTGACGATGCTCCCGCCAGTATGTCTCCCCGGCATGCAGTCTCCGGCCCAGCGGGTCCTTCCGGCGCACCACCACAGCGAACACCGGTAGAAACAGGAAGAACAGCAGACTCAACAGGAGCGTGGTCATCACGACGCCAACCGGCATCGTCGCGGCCGTCCACGCGATATACGCCCGGCGCCCCAGCGGCGGGACCCACCAGGCCAGCACCGCCAGCACGCTACCCAGCACCCACAGTCCGATCGCCAGCACCTGCCACCAATCGCCCGTCCAGCCCAGGGCGGCCACTGTCCGTACGCCCCACCAGCCCTTGCCCCACAACCCCAAGCCAATAATGCCAAACCCCACCAGCATGGCCGTGCCGAAACGCCGGAGATCCGATGGGCTGGGGTTGCGGTTCATCTGGAACACGGGCAGGCGCTCCACGTGTGTAACAGACTCGGAGCCCGATGGCATGACCAAGCGCAGCGCCGCCATTCCTCCTCACGTGCCCGAGGCTAGCGTCGGCAACAGCATGCCGCCCTGCCTGTCGGCAGACAGACGCCTTCGGCTTGGGCATGCCACTCTACGAGTGTCCTGTGTGCGCGGGCTTGCTCAGGCGCCCAAGCCTTCCTTCAGATCAAGCTTCTTGACCAGGATGACCGGCTCGCTCAGCCCCTGCCCAGCCGGCAACTCCGCGATCGCGGCCGGCCACGACTCCCAGCCGGGTGCCAGCCCCAGCATCGCGGCGCACCGCTGCCCCGTTGCCGGCAGGAACGGAGCAATCAGCGTCGTCAGCGTTCGACACGTCTGGAGGCACACGTTGATTGCCCGTCCGCACGCCTCCAGGTCCGTCTTCCGCGTGTGGAACGGCTTGGTCTGGTCGAAATACACGTTCCCGGCCCGGGCCAGAGACATCACCACGTGCAGAGCCGCCTTGAAGTGACACGCCTCCAGCTCCGCCCCGGCGCGTTCCATGGCCGTCTTGCATCGCCCGAGTTGCACCTTATCATCCGTCCCGCGCGTCCCCGCCGCCGGCACCTTGCTTTCGAAGTACTTCTGCGCGAACGTGAGCGTCCGGTTGAAGAAGTTCCCCAACGCGTTCAGCAACTCCCCGTTGTTCCGCGTCACGAAGTCATCCAGGTCGAACGTCGTCCGGGCGCCCTCCGGTGCCGTCGCGGTCAGGTAGTAGCGCAGCGGATCGGGATCGAAGCTCTTGAGGTAATCGCCGATCCAGACAGCCGTGCCTCGGCTCTTGCTGATCTTCTCCTCCTCCTTGCCGGGGAACTTGATGTTCATGAACGAGTTGGCCACGACGTTGTGCGGGAGCTGGTACTCCCCCGGCTGCCCCTGCAAGTCGGTGCTGTCGTGCGTGGCCAGCAGCATCGCCGGCCAGGTAATCGCGTGGAAAACGATATTGTCCTCACCGATGAAGTGGACGACCTTGCACTCGGGATCCTTCCACCAGTGGGCGTATGCCTCCTCGCCCGCGCCGGACTCAGCGCACCAGGCGGCCGTGAAGGAAACGTACCCGATCGGCGCGTCGAACCACACGTAGAGCGACTTGCCCTGGGCGTCAGGGTCATCGAGCGGCACCGGCACGCCCCAGGTCAGGTCGCGCGTCATGGCCCGCTCGGGCAGCCCCTCCGCCACGATCCGCCCCAGCGACTGGTTCAGTACCACGGGTCGCCACACCGCCCCGCACGCTGCCGGATCCTTTTTGCCGTCCAGCCACGTGGTCAGCCGCGCCTGCAACTGATCCAGCCGCAGGTACCAATGCACCGTCTCGCGCAGCACCGGCCGGCTCTCGGTCAGGATGCTCACCGGGTCAATCAGCGTCGTCTGGTCGATCGCGCGCCCGCACTCCTCACACTGGTCGCCATACGCGTTCCCGCTGCCGCAGAACGGGCAAGTGCCCCGTACAAACCGGTCCGGGAGAAACTGCGCCGCCTCAACGTCGTAAAGCTGGTTAATCCGGCGCTTGCTGAAGAGACCTTTCTGAAATATCTTAAGAAAAAAATCTTGACTGAACTTCTCGTGGGTCTTGGCGTATCTCGGCTGGTGTGTGCCGCCGTAGATGTCGAACTTGATCCCCAGCCCCTCGAAGTCCTGCTGCTGGCACCGGTTGTAGGCCGCGGTCAGTTCTTCCACGGGGCGCTGCTCCAGCCGGGCGCTGCGCAGGGCGGCCACCCCGTTGTCGTCGCTGCCGCAGATGAACCGAACCTCCGCCCCCGTGGCCCGCAGATAGCGAACGTAGGTGTCTGCCGGCAGGTAGGCTCCGGCGATGTGTCCCACGTGGAGCCGCCCGTTGGAGTACGGCAGGGCCGCCGTGACCAAGTACCGTCTGCTTGCCATGATCCGAATCCCCGTGGGTTGCCCCGGGGCTCGAACCCCGGTCTGCTCAGCCCCGGTCCGGTGGCCCCCCGGTCGGCGGTAAGCGGGGCCCGAGACACGTCCCGGTTGCCTTTGGGCTCACGGGTGAGCGATTGTAGGGACTGGCCCCGTCCTGACAAGCGACGGTTGCAGCTTGAGGGGCGGCCACGCCTTGTCGATTCACGGGAGTGCTTTGACGGCCGGAAGGCACCGCAGGTATAATGGTTGAGGTCGGTAAGCGTCTGCGTGAACACGGGCCGGGCGGGCAGAACGGTGAAACCGGGACTCAGGGCGCCCGGTCTTGGGCCGGGGCAGGCACAACAGCCGGGTCGGAGTCACCGCGACTTCGACTGACGAATGAGGGACGGAACCATGCGAATCCTGGCTTTGTTCGGTATGCCCGGAGGGATGGAGTGGATCGTCATTCTGGCGGTGGCCCTGCTGATCTTCGGGCGGAGGCTGCCGGACGTCATGCGCAACGTCGGCCGGAGCATCGTCGAGTTCAAACGCGGCATCCGCGACGTCAAGGACGACATCGACTACCAGTCACGTCTGGAGGCACCGAAGCCCGGTGCCCTCAACTCGAAGGCGGAGGCGAGTGCGCCGCCCCCGGCTGCTCCACACCCCGCACCGCCGGCCGCGGAACGCCCGGCTGAGCACGCCGGCTAAGCAACCCGGTCGCTTGGTCCATCGGTTACCTGATTTCTCACTTGCCTGCGGGGTGTGACTCGTCGCGCGAAGTCTACGGCTCCGCCGTTTCATCTTCGTCCTCATCTTCCTCGTTGCCGACCTCGGCGCTCCCGAGGGCCCGGCGGAACGTCTCGTCGAACGCATCCTTGAAATCGTAGACTTCCTCGAAGTCTTCGAGCGTGTCACCCGGCTGTTTCTGCATCAGGTCGTGCTCGATGAAGCTGAAGACGATGCGTCCGAAGTCGGCTGTGCGCTTGATCCGCCAAGACTCGAGCACCGGGCGTGCCATCAACCCCCAGCGTTCCAGGGCGAGATCCCGAAGTCCCCAGCACAACTGGCGTCCGCTGACGTGCCGGTTGAGCTTCTCGATGCCCCCGGCCGCCTCGATCGCCTCTACCACGGCATCGTCCAAGCGACCGGCATGATACTGGGCGATGAGCTCCATCCAGTCCTGCTTACGTTCAGCCAGATACTTCGCCAGCGCCTGGTGGGCGCGGCTCTCCCGGCCGTGGATCTTCTGGACGGCGTAGTTGAGCCCCTCCCGGACGAACTCAAACGCCTCTTCCGGATAAGGAGCTTCCGCCGTCAAGTCCTGCAAGACTTTGGACCGTTTGCCCGCCATATTGTGCGCTCGCTCGCTCTCACTCCGCCCGCGCGCGGGCGGTCTTCTTCGGGAAGGCCGCACACGCCGTTCGAATGGCATGGCGGCGCTGCTTGGCCATGCCACCCGCCGTCTGGGGATGGGCGCGTCGGACCCGTGGTCTCCCCGTCCGTGGAACTGCTCAGCTCCCGCCCCCAGGCGGGCTCGGTGGTGACGGCCCCGGTCCGTCCCCGCCCTGCGGGCCAGTGGCATCAGGTGGGCCACTCCGGCGGCCGCCCATCCCACGGCGGCGTCGCCCACGCGACCGTCGTCGGGGCGCCACGCCCTCACGTTCCGTGCCCTCCTTGCCCGTCGTGGCACGGAATACCGTCTCATCCCCACTGCGTTGGTTCCCCGGCTCCTGGCCCGAATCTGGCTTCGGCGCACCACCGTCAGCGGCGGCGGGCTGCCGCGGGGGGCGTCGCCCGCGCCGCCGCCCAACAGGGGGCCGGAACGCCGGGGCTTCCTCCCCGCCGGCGCCGCTCGGCACCCGACCCACGCCTGCCTCCCGGGGGGCAGGGCCAGGCCCGCCAACTCGGCCCTCTCCGGCTCCGGTCCGCGGTGGTCTCGCGCCTCCCGGCTGAACTTGGGCGGGGGCGGGCGTGCCCGCCCCACCGGCCGACGCGGGCGGCAGCGGCCGTGCCGGAGCAGCCACGTGGGTGGCGAGAATCTCCTCCGCCGGCACCGCGACCAGCGTGTCATCGTCCCGCCGGATCTGGACGATCTGCGTGAGCACCTGTCGGGCCACCACGACGCCCTCGCCCTGCGCCGTGCGTATGCGGACACCCTGCCGTACGAGTCGCTCATCCAGCTCCTGGTAGCCCACGTGCTCGTACCGGAGGCAACACTTGAGCCGGCCACAACGCCCTGACACCTTCGACGGATCGAGTGTCGCCTTCTGCAGCTTGGCCATCTTCATGGTGACGGGTCGGAGGGTCTTGAGCAGCAGCTTGCAGCAGCACTCGCGCCCGCAGGTCTCGAAATCGGCCAGCAACCGGGCCTCGTCGCGTGCCCCGACCTGTCGCATCTCGATCCGGGTGCGGAACTCCCAGGCCAGGTCCTTGACCATCTCGCGGAAGTCCACGCGGCTTTCAGAAGCGAAGTAGAAGATGATCCGCTCGCCGCCGAAGAGGCATTCGCACTCGACAATCTTCATCGGCAGCCGATGTCGGCTGGCAATGCCCTGGCACAGGTCGCGATGTTCGCGGGCACCGCTTTGAATGCGGGCGTATTCCGCCAGATCGGCCGCCGTGGCTTCCCGCAGCACCCGCCCGGCCCCGAAAATGAAGGAGTCCTTCCCGCATCCATCGACCCACGTCCGTACCTGCTCGGGGGTGACCGCCTGCGGACATCCGGAGCACGTTAGGGGCACATGGTCCCCGATCTCGATACCCCGGTTTGTCTGCAAGACCAGCTTGGCCCCCGTCGTAAACCGCAGATCGGGGGCGAAGCTGAACTCCCCGATGTACTTCATGTAGCCGAACCGCACCGCAGTTGTGGAGCTGGCCGTGCCCGCTGGACGCGGTGACCCGTCGGGCATGCGTCCGGACCCACATTGCCCGCAGCCGCGGCGTCCGGGTGTCCCAGGCTGGTGCCCGGCCAGTTCATCCAGATTGACAGTCGGTTCAACCACTTGCGGGGTTCCCCCGACGGCTCCGGCAGGCCCACATCGCCCCCAACGAACCTCACCCCAATCGCCAGGGCAGCATCACTTGGGGCTGAGCACGCCATCAACGGCTGCCTTCAGGTCCTTCTTGCTCCGCAAACCAACGAAACGCTCCACAAGCTGCCCCTGATTCAGAAGCAGAACAGTAGGTATCGCGCTGATCTGATACCGCATCGAGACGGCACGGTTGGCGTCGGTGTCCACCTTTCCCACCTTCACCTTGCCAGCATACTCCGTGGCCAGTTCATCAATCACCGGGCCCAGCGCGCGGCAGGGGCCGCACCATTCCGCCCAGAAGTCCACGAGGACCGGTGCGGAGGAGTTGAGAACCTCGGTCTCGAAGTTCGCGTCGGTGAACTCAAGCGTGTGTGGACCAGCCATGTTGTGTCCCTCAAGAATGACCTGACGACTCGCTTCCAACGACGGGGGCACACTGCAGCCCTCCCGTCGTCCATGACCATCGGCAGCGAACGTACCTTTCGATCTGCCCTTGGGAGCGAGGCACGCGTCTGCCGCCGCCGCAAGCCAAGCGCCTCGCCTCAGGCGGGCCCCATACCCCGCTGACGCTTCATGCCCGCGCAGCCGCTGCATGTAGTCCGGATTGTAGAGTGACCGTCAGCGCCGATCAACCCACCTGAATAGCTCCACCCCATGGGAAAACCGACAGCGCCGCCATCCCCTACCGCCAACGGGCGGCTGATGCAACAGCGCGCCGGTGCTTCCGGCGGGGGCGTGCCACCTTCGCGCTTTCCCACCTGTGCGGTCCTGTTCAGGGCGCCGAGGCGCCCGCCTCCCGACTTCCCGCGGCACTTCCCGCCGCCTTCCCGGACTCGCGCACGGTCGCGTCGGCACACGTCATCCGCACGCTGGGCGCCGTCTTCCACCGTCGATGAATCCACAGGTACTGCTCGGGAACGTCCCGCACAAACGCCTCAATGGCCGCCGTATACGTCTGGGTAATCCAGAAAACGGGGTCCGCCTGCTCGTCCCACTCCTCCGGGCGGATGATGCGCTGCACCCCCACGTCGTATTGGAAGCGCGACCCGCGCCGGCGCGCATAGCCGACCACGATCGGCGAGCGCGTCTTCATCGCCAGGAGGGCAATCGACTTGTAGGTCGAGGCCGGCCGACCGAAGAACTCGACGAAAACCCCCTTCCGCCCCGCGTCCTGGTCCGCGATGAAGCCCAGCAGCGCTCCCGTACGGAGCAGGTTCTCGGCGCTCTGCAGCGCCCCCTTCTTGTCGAGCAGGCGCAGGCCGTGTGTCGCTCGCGTCCGCACGACGTGGTCGTTGAGGTACACGTTGTCCAGGGGCCGCATGACGGCCGCCACTTCGAACCCCAGGCAGGCCAGCAGATGCCCGGGCAGCTCGAACTGCCCATAATGCCCCGTCACAAGGATGAGACCGCGACCCTGCAGGGCGAGATCGAGGACCTCATCGAAGTTGACCAAACGCACGTACCGGTGCCAGGAAAACGCAGTGATCAGCCTGGCCGTGTACATCAGCTCGATGGCGAACATGGTCCACTGCGCCAGGCATCGGTCCGCGAGGGCAGACCGTTCCCGGGCGGAGTAGCACTGCCCCAGGGACTGGACGAGGTGGGCGAGCGCCCGTTGCCGGTGACGGGGCATCAAGCGGGCCCAGATGCACGCGAACCACTGGGCTGTTCCCAGGTTCCTCTCCACCGGGAAGATCTGCAGCAGCGCCAGGGCTGAACGGATCAGCAAGTACAGCAGATAGGCAAGTGGCCCCGATCGCACCTTCATGCCCACCTATCCTAAGCAGGAACGCCCGAAAAGCGACAAGGAAGCCCGCGGCGCGTTGCGTTCGACTGCGGCAGCGAATGCGTCGCAGCGTCACGGTAGCCGCCGAGACGGTCCCAGGGGGCTTGACCCCGGCGTCGCGCGCGGGCATAGGTTTCCCCGTGAGCACGATTCCGCTCCATCCCGAGGGCGACCGGGCATTCTGCGTCGGGGACCTGGACTACGAGGTGCCCCCGGAGCTGATTGCCCAGGAGCCGGCCACCCGGCGAGAGGACGCCCGGATGCTGGTGCTGGATCGGGCCGCCGATTCGCTGGTGGATGCCGGCGTCGCGGACTTGCCGAGCTGGCTACGTCCCGGTGACCTCCTTGTCCTCAACGACACGAAGGTGCTGCCGGCGAAGCTGCTGGGCAGGAAGCCAACGGGAGCATGGGTCGAGGGGCTGTTCCTGGCCGAGTTGCGGGCGGGCCTGTGGCGCGTGATGTGGCGTGGTTCGCGGCGTCTGCGGACGGGGGAACGACTGACGCTGGGCGACGGGCGCGCCACGGACGTTAGCCTCACTCTGCGGGAGCGCTGCGGACCGGGCGAATGGCTGACCGAGGTCGACCCGCCCTGCCCGGCCGAAGAGTTGCTCAACAAGGTCGGCCAGACCCCCCTACCGCCGTATATCCACCGAGCCACCTCCGGTTCGGGGCAGGAGGCTAGCGATCGGGATCGTTACCAGACGGTGTTCGCCCGCCGGCCGGGGGCGGTGGCGGCACCGACGGCCGGTCTGCACCTGACGGAGGGCCTGCTCGCCCAGGCCAAGGCACGTCAGGCGGATGTCGCGTACGTTACGTTGCACGTCGGCATCGGGACGTTTCGCCCCCTCCGCGTGGAGCGGCTCGATGAGCACGTGATGCATACGGAGTGGTTCGATCTACCGCCGCCGACCGCGTCGGCCGTCGCGGCGTGCCGGGATCGCGGTAGTCGCGTGGTGGCGGTGGGCACGACCTGCGTGCGGGTACTGGAGGCGACCGCCTGCCCCGACGATCGGCGTCTGGTGACCGCGCAGACCGGCGGAACTGCCCTCTTCATCCGCCCGCCCTTCCGCTTCGGGGCGGTGGATGCGCTGCTGACCAACTTCCACTGGCCACGCAGCACGCTCCTGGCCCTCGTGATGGCCTTCGCCGGGGTCGAGCGTGTCCAGCGGGCCTACGAGCACGCCATCGCCCACCGGTACCGCCTCTTCAGCTTCGGCGACGCGATGTTCATTTGCTGAGACGCCAGGCCGCTCCCTGGCGGTCTCGGTGCGGAGCGGCGCACGGCCGCGCGTGGTGACCCAGGCGGCAGCGGCTGTTTTAGCGGACCAACGGGTTGGCCGATAAGCACGCTACGGGCCATCGTCGGGCATGGCTCGCAGTCAGCGGGGCGTTGCAGCCGTGAGGTTGGCCGTGGCGAACGAGTCCTCAAACGATCGACCGCTGGTGCTGGTGACATTGACCGGGGGCGGTCATCACTTACAGATGTACCGCCTTCTGGAGCAACTCAGCGAGTCGGACTTCCGCTTCGCCTACGCCTATGGGCATCACTCAGGGAACCATGCGGCGCGCCGGTTGCCCATGCCGCACCCGGGGCCACGGTACGCCATGCACTACCTCGGACCGACCCGCAAGTACCCCTGGCGGTGGATTACCAATGCCCTTCGCGGGCTGTGGAGCATCGTGGAGGCGGTCCGCCTCGTGCGGCGGCTGCGGCCGGACGTGATCCTCACGTTGGGCACGGCGGCAGCGGTGCCGCTGCTGCTGGCGGGTCGGCTGGTGGGCGCTTATGGGGTATTCGTCGAGTCGCTGACACGCGTGGTGAACCTGTCGCTGACCGGGAAGCTGCTGTACCACTTGCGGTTGCCGCGGAGGCTCTATGTACAGTGGGCGCACCTGCGCACGCGCTACCCGCGGACGGTGTTCGCCGGGATGGTCTTATGATCCTGGTAACGGTGGGTACCCAGTTCTTCGACGAGTTGATCGATCAGGTGGATCGGCTCGTAGCGACGGGGAAGATCACGGACCACGTCCATGCGCAGATCGGCCTGGCGCGCCGGACGCCGACGCACCTGGAGTGGGTACGCTTCGACCGGGAGCTAATGGAGAAAGCGAAGCAGGCAGACCTGGTCATCACCCACGGGGGAACGGGCTGCGTCTGCGAGTTGATCCTCCTGGGCCGTCCGATGATCGCGGTGGCGAACTCGACCAAGTCGGGCAATCACCAGTTGGAGTTCCTGCGGAAGGTCGGGGAGGCGTGCGACCTGTGTTGGATTGCCTCGCCGCGAGAACTGGAAGCCGCCTTGCCCCACGCGCGGGCCGCCCGGCCGCCGCGCAGCTCGAGCGTCCGCAACCTGGCCCAAGACCTGCGTGACCACGTCTCGGCCCGGCGCCGCGGATCCGTCGCGACCGCCTGCCGCGCCGCCCCGGTTTGCGCCGCGTGCTTCCCCGTGGCCCCGGCGGCGACGCCGAGACCATGAGGCGCCGCGGAGCCCCTGGCGCCACCCGCAGAAGCCCCGTGCGGGCCGGCTGCTTCGTTCCGAACCCCCAGTGAGCTGTGAGACGCGCCTTGGACGGCCGCGGCGCGGTTATCGGGCGTCGTGCCTACAGTTATGGGCACTGACTGACGACAAGCGGGTGAAGGAGAAGACGGACCGGTTGGGGATTCCGACCGGCCGAGGTGCCCGCTGAAGGGACCCGGGGACGGCCCGACGCGTCCCGGTCGGCGGGTCGCCCTGCGCCTGACGGGAGAGCGTGTGCGCCTCGTCCCGTTCGCAACCCGTACGTGGAGTACCGGGCGGACCCTATGTGGCCGTTGAAGACCATCCTTTGTTTCGTCCTGCTCTGGTGGGGGTGGCTGGGTGCGCTGGTAAACCCTATCTGGGGCGTGGTGACGTACCTGTTTGTGTACCAAGTGAACCCGACTTCGCGATGGTGGGGTGAGCCGATTGCCACGCTGGGGATCCGCATTTCGCTATTCGCGGCGCTCTTCACGCTCATTGGCATGGTGGTGGCGCGCAAGCAGGTGCCCAGGCACCGGCCCACGTGGTGCGCGTGGGAGTGGGGCGTGCTGTTGCTGCTGGGCCTGGGCACGGCGAACATCCTCTTGGGTGTCAAGTATGACGCCTGGAGCGCGTTAGTCTTCGACAAGTTCTGGAAGACGATGGCGTTCGTGCTGGTGCTGGGACGTCTCGCGACGACCCGGCGCAACCTGCGGCTGGTGCTGTGGTCGCTGGTGATCGGGAGTCTGTACCTTGGGCACGATGCGTACAACGCCCCCCGCTGGGACTTCGTCGAGGGGCGGTTGAACGCCGGCGGCGGGCCGGACTTCCGTTCGGCATCGGGGCTGGCGGCGTACATGAGCGCCATGCTGCCACTCATCGGAGCGATGTACCTGTCGGCGACGCAGTGGAAGTGGCGCGTGCTGGCCCTGCTGGCGGGCGCGTTCTCGGTGAACACCATCGTCCTCTGTCGGACGCGGGCGGCGTTCGTGGGACTGCTGCTCGGTTCGCTCGTAGCCGTGGTCTGCGCGCCCAGGGTCGGGCGCTTCCGAATCTACTTTGTGACCGCGCTGGCCGCGCTGTGCGCGTACGGCCTGACCGACAACTTGTTCTGGGCGCGCATGAGCACCCTTAGAGATCGGCAGACGCTGACTGAGAGCGACCATGCCACGCGCACCCGCGTCGACATCTGGAAGTTGTCGACGCGCATTCTCGCCGACCACCCCCTCGGCATCGGCGTAGGCAACTTTCCTCACGTCGTGGGACGCTACGACCCGCGGTATCACCTGCGGGCATCGCACAACACCGTCGTGCTGTGCTTCGTGGAAATGGGCGTCCAGGGTGGTACGCTGATGTTCCTGCTGATCGGCGGGGCGCTGGTGTACCTGCGGAAGTGCCAGCGGCTGGCGCCACTCACGGACCAACCGCTGGAAACCGCGTTTCTGACCTATGGGCTGCTGGTTTCCCTCACCACGTACTTCGTGACCGGGCTCGGAACGGAGCGCCTGTATTGCGAGTCGTACTGGTGGGTCATGGCCCTGCCGTTGTGTCTGTACCGCGTGGTCTCCCGAGAGGTCCAGGAACGTTCCGCGAACGCAGCGATTCCGCCTCAGGATGAAACGAAAGCGCGCCGCACGGGCGGCCACAGGCACCAGCCGACCGGAGAGCCCGACGCCGATGAGGAATCCGCCGCTGATTGTCCATCTTATTCCTACGCTTGACGGCGGTGGTACGGAGCGCACGCTCCTCGCTTTGCTGCACAGGTGGGAGCCCGCGCGTCTGCGGCACGCGGTGGTGACGTTACGCGCTGCGGGCGCGGCCGCGGCCCAGTTGCCGCCCGAGGTTGCCTGCCGGGCACTGGGGCTGACGGGCCGCTGTCGACGGGCGGGGTTGAGACTGGGTCGTGTAGTGCGTGACCTTGAGGCAGTCGTGGTGCACGCCCGCAACACGGGTTGCTGGTTTGACGCGTTGGTGGCGGGGCTGCGGTGCCGTCGAACCCAGATCGTGCTGGGCTTCCACGGGTTTGACGCGGGTGTGGCCTTCACCGGCCGACAGCGCCGACTGGCACGATGGGGAGTGCGGCTGGGCGCGCTGTTCACAACGGTGTCCCAGCGGGGACGACGACAATTGCACGCTGAGGCCGGCGTGCCCCTGGAACGCATCGAAGTGCTCGCCAACGGCGTTGATCTCCGCCGGTTTCCGGCAACCACGGATGGCACGCGGGAGCAGGCGCGGCGCAACCTGGGGTTGCCTACGGACGGTTTGCTGGTGGGCACCGTCGGAAGCCTGACCCCGGTGAAGGGCGTCGACCTGCTGCTTACCGCCTTGGCGCGAACGTGTGCCGTGCACCGGAACCTGTATCTCGTTCTCATCGGCGAGGGACCGCAGCGCGCCGCCCTGCTTGCCCGGGCCGGCAGGCTGGGTATCAGGGACCAGGTCATCTTCGCAGGCGCGCGTGCCGACGTACCGGCCTGGCTGGGCGCGCTTGACATCTACGCGTGTGCCAGCCGTTCGGAAGGGGCGAGCAATGCCCTGCTGGAGGCCCTGGCCGCCGGCTGTCCGATCGTGACCACTGATGTAGGCGATCATGCGGACATCGTGCGGACGCCCTGTGCGGGTCTGGTCGTCCCGCCCGAGGCACCGACCGCCCTGTCCGACGCGCTGATCGAGCTGGCCCGCAGGCCGCAGCGGCGGGCAGAGCTCGGTGCGGCCGCCCGACGGCGCGCCCAGGCTTATGACTTCGCGGTGACGGCCCGCGACTACGAGCGCTTCTACGAACGCCTGACGATAGGGGCCGACCCGGAAGCAGTCGGTGCCCCGATGGGGGAACCCGACCGGCGGCGGGCGGGCTGTGAACAGCGTGTCCAGCAGACAACCGCAGGCGAGTGCCCGGTGGAGCACGAGTGGTCGTCGCGTGGTTGCCAGGAGCGCCCGCTCGCCTCCGCTCGTGTCCCGAGTTGAACAACAGGAGTAGCGGTTGTGCAGACCCAGCAGCAAGCAGAGTGGCTGAACGACACGCGTCGTTTCTGGGACACGGATTCGGACTTCGAGGCCAGGTTCCGGCGAATCTGCAGTGATCCGGACATCGAGAGTTGCGCAGATCCGCAACGTCTCGAGGAGCTCTGGGAGAAGCGGACGCAGGAGGAGCTGAACCAACTGCTCAGCGGCATACCCCTCGAGGCGGAATGGACATGCCTGGAAATCGGCTGCGGCATCGGGCGGCTCATGCGTCCCCTGGCGAAACGCTGCCGCCGCCTCATTGGCGTGGACATCAGTCCCAAGATGGTGACGGCCGCGAAGCGGTATCTGCGCGGAGTGCGCAACGTCGAACTCCATGTCAATGACGGGCAGTCATTGGCCATGGTGTCGGAAGCGTCCGTCGATTGGGTGTACTCGCACCTGACGTTTCAGCACCTCACGTTACCCGAGGTGGTGGATGCGTACCTGGCCGAGATTGCGCGGGTGCTCAGACCCGGCGGCTACTGCCGCATCCAGGCGTGGCGCGAAGCGCCGCTGAGTTGGGAACAACGTCTTAAGAACGTCGCCCGGCTCGTGCTGGGGAGAGAGCGGTACCACGGCCCGCGCCGCTGGCTGTGGGCGCCGGGGCGGTCGGTCAAGTTCGGCGGCATCACGTTCCACCCCCGGCAATGGTGCCGCCTGCTGCGTAGCCACGGCTTGCGCGTGGAGAGCCTGGAGTTGGGGCGTGGCCACGACTACTGGATGTGGAGCACCAGCCGTAAGGTAGTCTGACGCGCGTGGCGCGAATGCGCTCCGCATCTTCGCTCGACCCGGCGTAAGGGTCCTCCAGTGAGGATGCACGGCGGGGCAGGGCCGCCGACCAGCGCGGTCGGTCGCGGTCCCCGGGCGGATGGTTCGGACGTCCGCGTTGATGCGAGCCGGGCGGTCCAATAATCGCGGGGCCTGGGTCGTTCCCAACGGATCGCGGGGAGGCTTCCGCCCGGTAGCCTTTGCCCTCAAGCGGTACGCCTGCCAGTCCGAAAAACAGATGTCGCCTCCCGGTGCGGCGGTTGCGCCGTCGGGCGGAGACATGCCGGAGCGGTAACCGCGGGGGCAAAGTCCCCCGGCAGTGCTGCCGGGCAGGGTACCTGGCACGGCGCGGGGCTTCTTCTCCACAACAGCGGGCAGATCGTGGGCAGACACTCCAGTTCAACAGGGCGGGGACGTGGGGACACGCCGTCTCTGACCACGCGCCCCGAATCGACAGGCGAGGACGAACGTCCCTTTGCGGAAATTCGCAAAACGCTCAACGACGCGCTGCGTATCGTGTCGCTGCATCGCTGGGCGTTCTTCCTGCCGTTCTGCGTGGTGGCCAGCGCGATCTCCGTGCTGAGTCTGTACTACCCGCGGCTGTACACGGCCAGCGCCGGTTTCCAGCGCCGCGATGATCCGATTGTACACAGCCTGCCCACCACCGAGAGGACCGGCTCGTTCACCTACTTCCGCAGCACCCTGAACCGGGACATCGTGTCCACGGAGTACCTCGGCGACGTGGCCGACGCGCTGGGCTATACGAAAGACCTGCCCCGCAACCCGGACGGTACTTTCACCGAGGCCGGGACGAAGGCCCGCAGTACCATCGCCCGCAGTCTGGCCTCAGGCGTGAGCGTCTCGACTGTGTCGCCCAGTCCGCACATCGACCTGGTCACGATCACCTACGTGGGACCCAATCAAGCGCACGCCAAGCCGTTGGTGGAGCAGATTCGGCGGACGTACATCCGGCGGACGATGGACCGGGTCCGCCAGTTCCTGGAGAGCCAACGCGAGTACTTCCAGCGCGAGGCGGATGAAGCGTGCGAGCAGTTGAAGGAGGCGCAGCGGGCCGAGACCCGAATGCGGCTGGAGAACCCCCTCGCCAACCCGCAAGACCCCGGCGCGATCACGCTGAAGTTATCGCAACTGGAGATCGAGCGGCGTGACTTGCAGCTCCGCCGCCGCATGGCGGAGGCAAGTCTGCTGGCCCAGCAGCAGTTGTTGGCGGCGCTGGACCCGCCGACGGCCGCCGGAAGCCCCCACCAAGCCACAGCCCAGCACGTTCCCCTGAACCCACAGACGGCGGCCATTGCCCAGCAGATTCACGCGATTGATGCCCAAATCAAGCAGTTCCAGACCGTACAGGGAATGACGCGCGAGCACCCGGAGGTCGTGGAGTTGCTCAGCCGGCGCCGCTGGCTGGAGGGACAGCTCGGCAACGAGGCATCCGGGGGCGAGCCCGTCGGCCCGCCGGCCGAATTGGCGGTCAATGACGCGTTGGATCTGCCCCCGACCGTTACGGCGCCTGTGGAACGTAAGGTAAACGTCTGGGACGCAGAGCAGGCCCGTCTCCGCATCCAGTTGGAGGCCCTGGGCAACCAGGTACGTGACATCGACATCAGCCTGGAGTCCAACGCCACAGCCTTGGCCCAGATGGAGCAGGCCAAGCAGGACGTTCTCAGAAGGCAGGAGGAGTTCACGGAGGTAGTCACCGCGGTCGCGGCGGCCCGCGCTCGCTTCAATCAGCAGCAGGCGACGCTGGCAACCCTGGAACCGGGGTTGCGGGCAGTGGAGCAGGGACGCCTGCTGCAATTCACGGAAGAGCCGAGCCCCTCCGGTCCGGCCTATCCATCCTCTCCGAAGGCCAGCACCGTCGTCTTTCTCGCCCTCGTGGCCGGGGCAGTCGCGGGGGCCGTGTTCGTCGTGCTCGCCGAGGTCTTCGACCACGCCTTCCGCAGCTCAAGTCGTGCGGCGCGCAGCCTGGGACTGCCGATACTTGAGTCCATTGATGAGATCGTTACCGCCGTCGATCGACGGCGGAGACTCATCCAGCGCACCGTCGTCGTGCCCCTGCTGCTGATTATAGGGGTGGGAACGGTGGGCGCCACGACGTCCCTGGCCTACTGCAGTATTGCCCGTCCCTGGGTCTATGAACGCGTGGTCCGGCTGCCGCGCGCGGCCGCCAAGGCCGTCAGCGAACTGGGCAAGGCCGCGGCCCCGCAGACGGTGCACGCCGCCCCGTCCGAAGCACGCTGAATACGACCACGCCCATGGGCAGCCCGGAGGGGGCATGCTAAGGCCGAAGTCAGCAGCCGGGGGTGCCAACACCCGGTCCCAGGGCCGACCGCGCGGATTCCCGCGGGACTCGTGCACGGCGCCGCTGTCCGACCGGGCAGCGTAGGGCCGCGGACGATCGTTCCCCGTGTGGGCACACTCGAATCCGCGGGCAGACGCCGCGGACATCCCGTCGCCTGCCCCTTAAACACCGAATCGCGACTCCGGGCCGCTGTGGCGACGGGTCCGCGACTTACCGGATGCCTTAGGGGGCACCGGGATGTAGATGTGCACACGCGTGCCGCGCTGCGGCTCCGACTCCACCCAGGCCGCACCCCGGTGCTGGCGCAGGATGCCGAGCACGGCCGCCATGCCCAGTCCGTGCCCCTGAGGTCGCGTCGTGAAGAAGGGGTCGAACACCCGCGCGACGACATCCTTGGTCATGCCGCAGCCGGTATCCGACACCGTCAGCTCCACGTATCGACCCGGCGGGACATCAGCGGGCGTGCAATGCCGCAGCAGGCTCGGCGTCAGTGCCGTCACGCCGGTGGACACCTCGATGGTGCCCCCCAGTTCGGACGCCTGCATCGCATTCATGCAGAGATTGAGCAGGATCTGCTCGAGTTGGCTGTGGTCCGCCAACACCAACGGCAACCGCCCGGCCAGGCGGGTGCGGATCAGATGGTCCGGACCCAGCGACCTCTGGACAAAGGGAACGATGCCGCGCACCACCTTGCTCAGGTTGGTGGGCTGCGGGTTGTGCCGCCCGGTGCGGGCGTACACCATAAGGTGCTCGATCAGCCCACTGGCCCGGAAGCTCGCCTGCTCGATCAGGTCCAGGTACTCCCGGGCCCGTGGCGGCAGGGCCTTGACCGAACGCAGCAGGGCCGTGTTGGCAATGACCACGGTCAGCAGACTGTTGAAGTCATGCGCCAGCCCGCTGGCGAGCACGCCCAGGCTCTCCATCTTCTGTGCGTCCCGCAGTTGCGTCTCCACGGCCGTCCGTTCGGTGACGTCCATGGCCATGGAGGCCACGCCGCGAATCCGACCCTGCGAGTCCCGCAGCGGCGTGTTGAACCACTCGCACTTGAGCCGACTGCCGTCCTTGCGCACGTTGTCGTTGAGCGAGTGACTCGACGCGTCGCCGTGCATCAACTGACCCCAGACCGGATCGACGACGGACATAGCGTCGGTGGGCACAATGAGCCCGTAGGCGTGCCTGCCGATCGCCTCCGCTTGGGTGTACCCAAAGATCCGGGCAGCCGCCGGGTTCCAGTCCACGACGCGGAAGTCCGTGTCCCAGACGATGTGGGCCAGCGGCATGCGCTCGACGTGAAACTGGGTCCGCTGGAGGGCCTCGTTGAGTTGCTCCACCACCTGCCGCTGCCTTGAGGCGTCATGGATGATGGCCGCCAGCAGGGGCTTACCCTCGTGCAGTAGTCCCATGACGAGCGCCTCGACGGGCACCGGGCGTCCTTCGCGGTGCAGCCCTTCTGTTTCCACGGTGCTCGCGAAGGGGAAGCTCGCCACCTGCGCGAGGCGGGCCTTGAACGCGGCTCGGTGCCTGCGTCGCAGCCGGGGAGGGACGAGGATGGTTACCGCCCGCCCCACGACTTCGTCCGCCCGGTACCCGAACATCTGTTGGGCCGCCGCGTTCCACGAGCGGATCCGACCGCGGGGATCCGCCGTGATCACGGCCCGATGACACAGAGCAACGAGGGCCTGGGCCACTTCGGCTGACACCGCCCCTGTTGGTGTCTCGCCCGTTGTGCCGATAGTGTCCGAGGTACGCTCGGCACTCGGCGTGAATGGAGGTTGGAGCCACTGACTGGGGGCCATTGCGCCCGCTGATTGTACCGCCGTTGTCTGGGAACGCGACCGCAGGCCCGGCGGACTCGACGGGCACCGGAAGCAGCGCCAGCCCCCCGAGGTCGGTGTGGAACTGGCGGGGCTGCTATGACCCCCGCGTCGCCCTCGGGGGGCGACGCTACCCATCCGCCGTGCCTGGGCCCCAGGCGAGTGCCCTCGTCTAGCGCGGCCCAGGGCGTGCGGGCGAACCTGCCCGGCGGAGCCATTGCACGGGCGGCGTGTCCGTGGTACGTTCGCGTTTTCTGCCGGGGCACGGCCGAGACTGGAGGGCCCGGCGATTCGTCGGTGGGGAAAGGCGGCTCCGCGGGTTTACGCCTACGAGGCGGAGCCGTGAGCCAGCCGGCTGCCCCGGTCGCTGCCGCCAGGGATGGGCGGATTGCAGACGGCACATGGAGGTCCGGTCAAGTCATGCTTCTCAAGCGTGTCTCCCTCTGCGGGTTCAAGAGCTTCTGTGACAAGGTTGACTTCGACCTCGGCGGTGGCATGACGTGCATCGTCGGGCCCAACGGCTGCGGCAAGAGCAACGTCGTCGACGCCATCAAGTGGGTGCTGGGCGAGCAATCGGCCAAGTCACTCCGCGGTCACCAGATGCTGGACATGGTCTTCAATGGCTCAAGCACTCGCCGGGCCAGCAGTCTTGCCCAGGTTGACCTGGTCTTCGACAACACGGACCGGTCCCTGCCCCTCCAGCAGGATGAGGTCACCATTACGCGGAAACTCTACCGGTCGGGCGAGAGCGAGTATCAGCTCAACCGCGAGGTATCCCGCCTCAAGGACATCCGTGAGCTGTTCATGGACACCGGTATCGGCGGTGACAGCTACGCCGTCATCGAGCAGGGACAGGTCGAGAACCTGCTGCAAAGCAACCCGCAGGAGCGGCGGGCCATCTTCGAGGAGGCCGCCGGCATCAGCAAGTGCCGGGCCCGCAAGCGGGAGGCCGAGCGTAAGCTCGAACGCACCGAGCAGAACCTCCTGCGCGTGGCCGACATCGTTGACGAACTCGAAAAGCGGCTGCGGAGCGTCAAACTCCAGGCCGGCAAAGCCCGTAGCTACCGCGAATACGAACAGCGTCTTAACGAGCTGCGTTCGACGTTCGCCCTGGCCGAGTACCACCGCTTCACAACCACCTTGGTTGACCTCGCTCGGCGGACCCAGCAGTGCACGGACCGGGTAACCGAATTGCGGACCCGGATCTCCCACCTGGAAGCCCAGGAGGCCGACGAGACCACCGCTCTCGACCGGCTGGCGGAGGAAATCGCCACGGTGGACAACCGGGTCGTCCGGGCCCGAGCGGAGTTGGCTGCCCTGGAAGAGCGGATTCGGGCCGCCCAAGCCCGGGGAGAAGAGCAGACCGCCCTGGCCCGCCGGGCCGAGGAGCGCTTGGCCGGCGACCAGCACCGCCTCGACGAGACCCACCGAGACCTCGCTGACCAAGAGCAGACCGCCAGCGACCTCGCCCAGCAGGAGCAATCGCTTCACGCCCGCCTGGAGGAGCTTACCAACGAGGACCGGGCCCGCGCCCGCGACTGCGCTCAGGCCCAGGCGGTACTGGAGGATGAGAAAGCCGGCTTGGTCGACCTGCTCCGCCGCAGTGCGCAGACGCACAACGAAATCATCCGACTCAATACGCACCAGGAGTCCCTGGTTGGTCAGAAGGGCCGGCTGCATCAGCGCGACGCCCAAGTCACCTCCGAACTGGGACAGTCGCTTGGACGCCGGGCCGAGTTGGAAGCGCGGCTGGCGGAGGTGCAGGAGCTCATCGCGGCCGAGACCCGTCGTCTGGAGGAGAAGAAGGCGGAGGCTGCCCGCATCGAGAAGCTGCGCCGGGACCTGGCCGAGGCGATGACCCAGGCCCGCCAGCGCCGCTCCGCCCTCGAATCACGGCGTGAACTACTCCAGGACCTCCAGCATCGGATGGAAGGGATCGGCGGAGGGGCGCGGGCGCTACTCGAGGCGGCCAGGCATGCGGAAAGCGACCCGGCCCTCGCCGGGATCCGTGGTCTGGTGGCCGACCTGTTCGAGACCGACATCTCCCACGCCCCCATGATTGAAGCCGCTCTCGGCGAGGCCGAGCAAGCGCTGGTCCTGACCCACAGTGGCCTGCTCTGGGAGCGACCCGAGTTGTTTGCGCAACTCCCCGGTCAGCTCACCGTGCTCGCGCTGGACCGACTCGCGCCGGTCATCAACGAACGTGACTTCTCCGATCGCCCCGGCTTCGTCGCCCGGGCGCTGGAGTTGGTGCGCTACGATGATCGCTTTGAGCACGTCGCCCGGTTTCTGCTGGGCAAGACAATCGTCGTCAGCGATCTGGCGGCCGCCCTGGCGTTGGCGGCCGAGGACGCGCACGGCCACCGTTTCGTCACGCTGCGCGGCGAGTTGCTCGAGCCCGACGGACGCATCAGCGTCGGTCCGCCGGCCACCCGGGCCGGCCTGATTTCGCGCAAGAGCGAGTTGCGCGACATCGAGTTGCAGCTTGCGCTGGTGGATGAGCAGCAAACGACCCTGGGAGACCAGCTCAACCGCACCGAGGCGGAGGCCGTCCACCTCGAATCGGTCTTGCAGGAATTGCGAACGGCCATCTATGAGTCCCACACTGCGCGGGTCGAGGCCAACGCCGCCCTGCAAGGCATCGCCCAGACGATCGAGCGGCTGGCCCAGGAGCAGCCCGTCATCGCGTATGAGGTCGCCCTGCTTGAGCGGCAGCTCGCGGAGCTGCACCAGCGCCGGACCGAAGGCGATCGCTCGCTCGAGGCCATGGCCGAGGAAAACCGGCAGCGTGAGCAGCGCGTGACCGCCTGCAAGGAACGCATCGACGCGCTCGTCGAGACCCGCAGGCACTTGCAGGAGGAACTGACGCAGGCGCGGGTGCAGATGGGGCAATTGGCCGCCCGGCGCAGCGCCGCCGCCGATGCCATCGCCGCCCTGCGCCGCGGCATCGAGGAACTGGAGCGCTCCTGCGCGGCCGCCCGGTTGGACGGCGAGCAATCCCGCCGCCGCGTGAACGAGGCGGCCGCGGTGGTCGCCGCCAGCGCCCTGGAGCAGGAATCCGTCACTCGGACGGTGACGCAGTTCGAGGAGACCGCGACCCAGGTCCGCCACCAGCGGGAGATGATGCGCGCCCGTCTCGAAGGCGTCGCCCAGGACCTGAAACAGGCCCGCGGCGATCTCCAGCAGGTCGAGTCCGAACTGCATGAGGCGCAGATGGCGCAGACCGAGGTCCAGGTCCGACGGGAGGAACTGCTTGCGCGCATCAGGCAGGAACTGAACGTGGACCTGCGCGTGCAGTACGAGCAGTACCAGCACACCGAGCAGGACTGGCAGGCCGTCGAGACGGAGATCGCGGAGCTGCGCGGCAAGATCGCCCGCCTCGGCAACGTCAACCTTGACGCGCTGACCGAACTCGAGGAGCTGGAGCAGCGGCACGGGTTCCTCACCGCGCAACGTGATGATCTGCTGGCGTCCAAGAAGCAGCTTGAGGAACTGATCGTCCGGCTCGATGAAGAGGCGGCGCAACGCTTCCAGCAGACGTTCGAGCAGATCCGCGAGCACTTCCGGGCACTGTTCCGTAAGCTCTTCGGCGGCGGCCGCGCGGACGTCGTTCTCGAAGACCCCGAGCACCTGCTCGATAGCGGCATCGAGATTCTCGCCCAGCCCCCCGGCAAGGAGGCCCGCAGCATCTCTCTGATGTCCGGCGGGGAGAAGAGCCTCACGGCCATCGCCCTGGTGATGAGCATGTTCAAGAGCCGACCTGCGCCCTTTGCCATCCTCGACGAGGTGGACGCCGCGCTGGATGAGGCGAACAACGTGCGTTTCAACCAGCTCATCCAGGAGTTCGTGCAGGACACGCAGTTCATCGTGGTCACCCACTCGAAGCGCACGATGGCCGGCGCCGACCAGCTCTACGGCATCACCATGCAGGAACCCGGCGTGTCGACGCGCGTCAGCGTGCAGTTCGCCGATGCCCACGTGGCGTAAAGCGGCTGCGGTCTCCCGTCCGGTGGCGTTCGTGCCTCCCTACGGGCTGCCGGGCGGGCGCCTGCGGGGGACAGCCGGGATGCCCGCCAAGGGCATGGGCTCGCAATTTCCGACAGAAATCCGGTTGTTTCGTGGAACCCATCCCGGCCGGCGTCCCTTATTCTGGGTGACGAGTCTGATTGCGGAGGTAAGGCAACCGGCATGGAACTGCCCGTCTGGATGTCCGGAGTGGGGAATCCGCCTTTGGCGGCCGAAGCCGAGGCCGACCTCGTCGAGCGAGCGAAGCACGACCGCGACGCCTTTGCCTCGTTGTATCGGACTCACTGTCGAGCGGTAGCGGGCTACGTCTTCCGACGCACGGGTGATGAGCACGCGACGGATGACCTGGTCGGCGAGACGTTCGTAGCCGCCCTGCGCGCCCTGCCGCGTTACCACTGGCGGGGCATTCCCGTGCGGGCCTGGCTGCTGCGGATCGCCACCCACGAAGTCAACCGCTGGGCCCGCCGGCAGCGCCGTGCCGCGCTCCGCAACGAGCCGGGTGCCGCCGCGCTGTGCTCAGGGGCGGAGGCGGACGCCGCCGCGTGGAAAGCAGAGGTGGTGCGCTCGGCCATGCTGACGCTGAAGCCCCAGTACCAGAGCGTACTGGCATTGCACTACCTGGAAGGTCTGCCGCTCGACGAGGTGGCGGCCGTCACGGGCTGGCGGCTGGGGACGGTGAAATCACGCCTCGCCCGCGCCCGCGAGGCATTACGAAAGACGCTCTCAGCGCGGAGGTGACATCGTGCACGAACCAACGGATCCCGTCGCAGAAGCGCTGCAGACGCTGCGGGCCACGCCGTGGCCCGGGCAGCCGTATGATACTCAACTTGAGGAGAAACTCATGCAGGCATTTGCAACGCAGGAACATCGGAGTCATCGCCACCACCGCACCTGGCTGGCGGCGCTGATCGTGCTGGGGGTAGGCGGAGTGGTCTTTGCCGCCGCGGGAGGTATCAACCTGGTACGGTCGTGGATCGTGCACGCCCGGATCGAGACCTCCGACGGCCGGGTGATCGAAACCACCGCCGAGGTCGTGCCCGACGAACACGGGGTCGCCACGCTGACCGTGCCTGGGCTGGACGGCGGGGAGGATACGATCGTCATTCAGCCGGACGAGCAGGAGGATGGCCACACCCAGATGACAGTCACGATGGGGAGCATGGCCCCCACGACGCAGGAGGGCCAGGAAACCCAAGTCGTTACCGTGACCATTGACGCCCAGGAGTCCGAGACGGACAAGTAGTTCGCCCCCAGGGACACTGAGTGAAGTTCACGCCGACGCCCGTGGTGCAGCGACTGCGGGCGTCTGCCTTGCGCTGAGCACCGCACCGGCAAGCAGACATGGAGGCAGAGCACTGCCGCCTTCCGTGGATCCGCGCCGGGTTGCGCGCCCTGCCCGCCGACTCCGATCTGGCGTGTCGAATCTTGTCATGAACTCGGGTCGGGTTGTTCACGCCGGCGCCCGTGTGTACCATGTTCTTCGCGTCGCCCGTTGGGTCAGGCTTTCCAGCGGCTGTGGGGAGTCCCATGAATACACGCATCTTCAGAACCTGGGCACTGCGATTCCTGAGTCTGGGGTTGATGTGGGGTTGGACCGGCATCGCCGCGGCGCAACCCCCCGAATCCGCCCCTGCCCAGGACCAGACGGCGCCGACGGAGGCGAAACCCGAATTCGCCTTCCAGGTCCAGCCGGATGAGTACCTTGCCCATATCGCCTTCCTTGCCCACGACGCCCTGAAGGGACGCGGCACCGGCAGCGACGGGATCGACCTGGCGGCCGGCTACATCGCCGGACAGTTCGCGGCCGCCGGGCTCCAGCCGGGCAACCCCGACGGCACCTACTTCCAGGAGTTCACCATCTCCCGTGGAGCGACCGTACTCGAGAACACGCGACTGACCCTCACCGGCACCGACGTCCAGCCCAAGCTGCGCGTGGACTTCATGCCCTTCGGGTTCTCCGCGACGTGCGCGTTCGACGGGGATCTGGTCTTTGCCGGCTACGGTGTCGTCAACACGGACGACAAGCACGACGACTACGCCGGTCTCGACGTCGCCGGCAAGGTGGTCCTCCTGCTGCGCCGTGAGCCACCGGCATGGGACGGTCCACGCTGGACCGACCACGCGACGTTCCAGACGAAGGTCGCTCGCGCCGCAGAACGCCAGGCCGTCGGCGTCCTCATCGTCAACCAGGCGCCCGAGGGCTCCGCTCCGGATGACCTGACCCACTTCTACGCCGGCGGCCCGCGCTATGCCCTGCCGGTCTTGCACATCAGGCGCACGCTGGCCAATGCCCTGCTCAAGGCCGGCGGGTTGGCGGACCTCGATACGCTTCAGCAGAAGCTTGATGCAGGTGCCGGCCCGGTTTCGGCACCGCTACCCGGGCTGCACGCCGCGGGGGAAGTGGCCAGTACATCCAACGAGACGCTGGCCCGCAACGTGGTGGCCGTCCTGCCCGGCACCGGCCCCCATGCGAACGAGTACGTTGCGGTCGGGGCTCACTACGATCATCTTGGTGAAGTCCGCGGGCAGATCATGAATGGCGCGGATGACAACGCCTCGGGCACGGCCGGGGTCATTGAGATCGCCCGCGCCCTTGCCCAGGCACCCCAGCGGGACCGCTCGCTGCTCTGCCTCGCGTTCAGCGCCGAGGAGATGGGTCTGCTGGGCAGCGGACACTACGTCGACGCCCCGACGGTGCCCATCGAACAGATCGTGGTCATGGTCAACCTCGACATGATTGGGCGGGGAACCTTCGACCGCGCGGAACCGCGCCTGAGCATCGTGGGAGTCGCGAGCAGCCCTGCTTTTCGGCCGGTCCTCGAGCACTGGCTCCCGGCCACGCCGTTGGCGGGGACCCTGGTGGACTCCGTATCGATGGGCGGCAGCGATGACCAGCCGTTCCACGCCGCGGACATCCCCACGCTGTTCTTCCACACTGGGGTTCATGCCGACTACCACCGCCCCACCGATGACACGGAAGCCATCAACGCCGAAGCCGCCGCCTGGATCACCGGGCTGGCCGCGCAGACGGTGCTGGAACTGCTCAACGCACCCGAGCGCCCCGAGTTCGTTGAGGTCGCCGCCAGCTTCTCCCCCTACTTCCGGCCGGGCATCGGGGGGGTCGTCATGGGCATCATGCCGGATGGCAAGGACGATCCGAACGAGCCGGGCTGGGCCATCGCGCAGGTCATGCCCGACGGCCCGGCCCAGGAGGCCGGCATCCAGGGCGGGGACATCATCATGGAGATTGACGGGTTGCCCGTCCGGGGGTTGCCTGACTGGCGACGGCTGGTCGCCGGCAAGAAGGCCGGTGACGTCATTTCCGTCAAGGTCCGCCGCGGCACCGACGAGTTAACGAAGGAGGTTACCCTGACGGAACGCAAGCAACCGTAGCCGTCCCGCCAGCCCCCGCGAGACGCGCATCCGAAGGCACGCGCCTCCGCAGTAGCTTCCTCCGGCAGTCAGCCCACTTGGGCGGTGCGCCCACGCCGGTTGCTGCCCGGCTTGATCCTCCCCGCACAACGGGGGCCTGAGTGTCCGACAACGGCTCCGCCGCGCGGAGAGAGCCGCAAACAGGTGCGATAAACCCCGGGGCCCGGACACCCTTCTCGGGGGTCGCCCGAGCCACGGGAGCTTGACGGGCGTTTCCAAGGCGCACCAGCCCTTGCACGCTCGGTGGCGGCCGAGCGGTCAAGGACCGGGCGTGAGGCTGACGGCGGGAGGACGGGACGGCTGCGGCACCCCGTTCGCTGCTTGCATCCCGGGACGAGCACGGGGCGTGCTCAAATGCTCAGCGGCGACGGCCGACCAGCAGCCCACCGGCCAGCAGCAAAGCGAGCGTGGCCGGCTCCGGAAGCTGACCGGGGCTCCCTGTGTCAAAGCCGGCGGACTTCCACGAGCCGTATTCATCCCCATCCGAGGCCAGGACCCAGGTCGTCTGGGCGACGTCGTAACCGTAGTCTGTGCCCGGGATGTTGCAGCTTCTGTTCTGCGTTCGCGGTGTGCCCGGGTGGTCCTGGTCGCCATACGAGAGTTGGTCGGCCAAGTTGCCATCAGCGTCGTACAGGTTGATCTGGTCGTTACGACCCAGGTTACTGTCTGTGTTCGGACCGAAGATCTTGACGCCCGCCCCCAGACCCCAGGCAGCCCGGAACAGGGCCGGCTCCGCTTCAGTGAAGATCACCGACTCGCCCGGCTGCACCACGCCGAAAACGTCGAAGAACGACACGTCCCCGGGCTCCGCATCGGTGTCGCTGTAGCTCCAGTTGGTCATGTCCACCGGCGTCGCGCCTACGTTGGTGAACTCAACGAACTCTCCATCCGTACCAGAGTACATCCATTCCGAGATGACCACGTCGCCCGCCGCAACCTGGACCAGCGCAACCAGAACCCCAACCACGATCGAAAGCCGCATGATTCTCCTCCTCACCCCCGCGCACGCTGCAACGTGCGCAGAAAGAAGCGATTGGCGCAGCCGCCGTTCCCGCGAACCCCCCGCGAGACCCCGGCGACCCGCACCCCCCTGAACGTTGCCTTCCATCTTGGCATCCCCTTGATGAAAGGAACATGAAATCCTGATACTTGCCCCGCAGCCCACGCCCACCAGCCACCTCGGATGTCAACGGCTCCCCGCGCAGAGCACCCCCGGGACCGTCCACGGGCGCCCCCACTGATCAGCAGGCGCCCACGGCGGTCCCATAACCGCCGGTCGAAGCAGTGACGTCGGCCGCTCGCGGCCGACATGGTGGCCACTGGACGCATCGGTCCCCGGGGCTCGCGCTCCGCCTCCGGAGTCGCTCATTATATCACGGCGCGCGATTCGGCGCTGGCCCTCTGAACTGTGACCCCCAGGGAGCCGCCGATTCCCCGTTGGCGAGCGTTGGCGTATGCGCATTCCGGCGGAGGAGGGCCGCGCGCGGAGCTTCCAGTCACCCGCAAAGACCCGAAAGACCGGCGTGTCTGCCCCTTTGGTGGCGACCCGGTTGGCCCGCTGTCATGTCACGCGTCATCGTGGGGTTCGCAGCCGCGGGCCGATGCGTCAACCGCGGTGAAGGTAAGCGTGAGCACGAAACAGCCTTCGTGACTGACGGTTGCTTCGGCCTGCCCCCCCATGGCCTCCATGGCCCGCCGCACCAGCGTCAAGCCCAGTCCACAGTTGAGACCCGTGCGGCTCCGCGCCGCCTCGGACCGCCAGAACCGATCGAATACCCGGGGCACTTCGCTCCTGCTCAGCGTACAACCGGTGTTGGCGAGGCTAAGCTCGTAGCCCGCCGCACGACGCGAACCCAGCACCGTGATCCGACCGCCGTCGGGTGTGTAGGCCGCCGCATTCGACAGCGCGTTGGATACCACCACCTCCAGTAGACTCTGGTCAGCACACACGACATCGTCTGCACCGCACTGGTCTTCGAACGTAACCCCACGAGCCTCGGCTGCCTGCCCGACCTGCCTCCAGAGATGGCCCAATACGGGCACCACCGGCACCGGCTGCAACTCCACCTGCGTCTGCCCGGCCTCCAGGCGGGCCAGCACCAGCAGCTTCTCAATCAGCGCCTGCAGCGTCCGAATCGCCTCCAGCGCCTCGCTCAGTGCCTGACGGTACTCCTCCGCGTCGCGCACCCGGCTGAGTGTGATCTCCGCAATCGTGCGAATCTCAGCCACCGGCGTCCGCAACTCGTGGGCCACGTCGGCAGTCAGGGTCCGTTCGCGGTCGAACGCCTCGTCCAGACGCCCGAGCAGCCCGTTGAGTTGTCGAATGACCGGTTCAATCTCCGGCGGCACACCTCCGTCAGCCAGACGCTGTTTCAGGCCGGTTTCGTCCAACCCGCCGATCTTCTGCGCCACCGTGGCCAGCGGACGCAATCCGCGGCTCACCGCCAGCCACGCGACGCCGACGGAAAAGGCCATGGTGCCCAGGGCCGTCGCCGCCAGCAGCACGCCCAGAAAACGCAAATGTTGCTCAAGTTCACCCGCATCGGCGGCCACCACAGCCAGCACCTCAGCGGGCGGCCTCCACAGCACGCTGGGACCAACGGGCAGCACCCGAAACCGCACCCCGACGGCCCGCCCGTACACGCCGCTCGGCAGCGTGATCATCTCAAAACGCGGCTGGTCACCCGGAACCTCCAGGCGCGGCAGGTCGGCGCCCTCCAGCGAGGCCGAACGGACCACAAGTTCACCCGTCTCCCGACCGCGCCATAGCTCCCGTTCGTCGAGCGGCGGCCGGCGCCCGAACCCATCCGGTCGCGGACCCCGCCCCCGGGATTCGGGTTTCGGCGGCGGGCGATCATCCCACTCGGGGGGGCGTGCGCCGGGCTCACCCGGTAGGCCCATGTCGCCCGGCGGCCTGCCCTCCTCCGGCGGGCCATCCTCATCGCGTGGACCGCCATCGTCGGGCGAGCGCCCCACCCACCGAGGGCGCGACATGGTGTCGATCGGCTGGTCACTCCAAAGCTGGTACAGAGCTCCTTCCCGTATCTGCCCGGCCGGCAGCCGTGCCAGCCCCTCGGCATCCAACCGGTAGCCAAACGGACCGGGATGCAGCAGCAGTGCCAAAGCGTTGGCACTGCCCAGAAGCGTGTCGTCGAAGGCGCGGTAAAGCTCCCGCCGTTGAACCGTGTAGATGGTGCTGCCGGCCGCGGCCAGCAGGGCGCTCATGCCCACCAGCATGCCGACGACCAGCCGAGACCGCAGGGAGCGCATCATGGGTTGCCTCCCAGCACGTACCCCAACCCTCGACGCGTCTGAATCAGGCTCTTCTCACCCGGACGATCCAGCTTCCGCCGCAGGCACCCGATGTACACGTCCACCACGTTGCTTACCGTCTGCGACCCGAAGTCGTACAGGTGGTCCCAGATCTCCGTCCGGCTGACGGTCTCGCCTGCCCGCCGAGCCAGATACTCCAGCAGCTTGTACTCCATCGCCCGCAGTTCAATCTCCTGCGCTCCACGCCAGACCCGTCGCTGGGTAGTGTCGATGCGCAGCTCGCCAATCCCGATGACGGCGTTGTGTTTGCCGTAACCTCGACGCACCAGCGCCCGCACTCGTGCCACCAGTTCCTCGAACGCAAACGGCTTCACCAGGTAGTCGTCGGCGCCGAGGTCCAGGCCCTTGACGCGATCCGGTACGGTGTCCTTGGCCGTCAGGATCAACACCTGGTCCTGCCGTCCCGCCTGTCGCAGCCGACGCAGGATGCTCAATCCGTCCATCCCGGGCAGCATCAGGTCAAGGATGATGACGTCATACGAGTTGCCCATCGCGTACCAGAGCCCTTCGTTCCCGTCGGCGGCCGCGTCGACGACGAAGTCGGCCTCCTTCAGGCCCTTCTGCAGCCAGGTCCGCAACCGCTCCTGATCTTCAACGATGAGCACGCGCATGTCGCACATCCGCCCGCCAGTAGACAACGCCCCACCCGCCGGAACACATCGCAGCGGGTTTGCGGACCCGCTCACTCCCCCCGTCGCGGCCTCAGCGTCTCAACCAGCACCCGCTCCAGCCCGCGTTCCAGCGCCGCTTCGTCCAGCTCTCCCCCAGACTTTTCGTCCCACTCCGCAAACCACGCCTCGAAGGCGCTCGTCATCTCCGCCTCGGACAGCCGCCCGTCCGCATTCCCGTCGCAGGCCACGAACACCCTCTGGGCAAGAAACCACGCCGGCCCATGTCCGTCAGGCCCTCCCGAGCGCAGCGGGCGACCGTTCATGCCGGGTGGCGCGCCGAGGGCTGAGCCAAGTCCTTCCGCCACCTCGTCCAGGTCCAGATCGCCGCTCACATCCTCGTCCCAGTTCTCCACCCACCGCCCGGCCAATCCCCGAAACTCCCCCAGCGACACACCCCCGCTGCGATCCGCGTCGGCTTCGCTGAAGCAAGTATCGGCCAGTACTCGCCCGGGACCAAACCCACCGGGACCGCCGCCGGGCGGCCCGAACCCCGGTGGTCCGAATCCCGGTTCGCCCTCGCGCCCCCACGCGGGAGCCGCGGGCGGGTTGCGAAGCTCCCCCACCACGGCCATCGTCAGCGGCACGAAGCACAACCCGACAATGGCCACACCCACCGCGGCCGCTACCGCGCGGACGCCGCGCCGCTGCCTGGGAAGTAGATCAACGACAATGAGCAGGAGCCCCACCATCGCCACCGTCGTCAGCAAAGGCACGCTCACGTCCGGTTTCAGTGGTTCCCGCGCGTGCTCCGGCGGCGCGGGGTTCTTGTAGAGGGAACCATACTCATTCTCAAAGACCTTCTCGAAACTCTCAGGCGGATTCTGCCCCCCCCTCGGCCCGCCCGGCCCCATGCCCATACCGCCGCCCAACACGGCCAGGAAGTCGCAATCCTCAGGCTGGGCCAACGGCGTCTCGGAACGCACGTCGCGCAGGATGCCGCTCGAAGTCCACCTTCCGGTGATCCCGACGAGGAGTGATCCATTCATCGCATCACCGACGTAAACCACGTCGCCGACGCGCACCGTCTCTTTCACCACCTTGAAGAAGTCCTCGGCGCCCGGACGCCGCAGCGAGTCCATCCCCGGTCCGCCGGGCATGCCCCCCGCGCCTCCCGGTTGCCGTCCCCCTCGCATCGGCCCACCCGCGCCGTCCCGCGCCGACTCCGCTTCCCCCCACTGGCGCATTCCGCGGCCCGTGCGTACGTCCTGCTCCAAGCGCATATCCCGTCCCGGACGCCCCTCTCGCCCCGACAGCGCCCGCCGCCCCGGTAGCGCTCCCGGCCACCCTTGCCGCCCCGGCGCGCCCATACCCGCCGCCGAGCCCTCCCCGGAGTAGGCGTCGAACAACTTCGGTAGCGCCCCAGCCTGCACCGTGAAACGCAGTTCGGCGAGCGTCACCCGTGACTCCTCCCGCGTACGGTCGTTCGCGGCCACCCCCACTCGGGCGGGACGCCCGAGCCACGGCGCGGCAGGCTGCTCCTCTCCGGGGTTCTCGTTCGCGCGCGCTCCCGGCGGGGTTCTGTCGGCAGCGGAAGCGCGGTCAGGCGGCCCGCCCCGCTCTCCAGCAGTCATCCGCCCCCGCCCCCCGGGGCCCCCGCTGCGCGGCAAGGGCATCTCCAACGCCGGATAGGCCACCAGCGCCGCCGCCGCCACCGCCGTGGCCGCCACGCGCACCGCCGGCCTCAGCCATACCCCCCGTTCCAGCCAACGCGTCAGCTCCGCCAGCCCATAGCCGGCCAGGCACGCCAGCGGCCAATGAATGTTGAACGCAAAGAACCTGCCCCCAAAGCCCATGGGAAACACCACGGCAAACCCCAGCAGTGCTCCCACCAGCCCCAGCACCGGCCCCCGCCTCGCGATGAGCCACGGCACGGACACCGCGCTCAACCCCACCAGAAACACCCCGAGGTTCACGCCGCCGACGCCGAAGCCGCCCAGCGAAATCTCCCCGCCCGTGCGGCTGTCGGGCAGCAGTGCCCGGTTGGCCCAGATGTGCCCCAGCCACGGCCCGTAGAGGACCACCGGCACCACGGCCGCCAATAGACCCGCGACCAGGCGCTTCCGCCGCAACAGTGCGTTCAACACCAGTGCCGGCGGCAGAAACAGCCCCATCGGGTGCATCGTGATGGCCACGAAACTGACCACGCCGCAGACCAGGAAGCGCTCCGTCTCCAGGGCCAGCAGGGCCAGCGGTGCCAGAACCATGACACCCGCGACGGCCGTGAACGACGCCTGCGTCCAGAAGAACGCATACGGCCCACAAAGCAGCACTACGGCAAACATCGCCCCGCGTGGCCCGATGATCCGCCGCAGCCAAAGCCACGTGGTCAGCAGACACCCGAAGTAACAAACCGCGCTGACCACGGTAATGTACGTGCGCGCCGATACCCCCACCAACGTGAAGAAGTACCCGATCACGTGCAGCGACGGCGGGTAGATGTGCACGCGACCGCCGGGCGCCAACTCCCAGAATGCTCGCGTCGTGACGCCCTCCGCCTGGGAAAACCCCTCGATTACTCCCATGTGGTAGTACGTGTCAACGAACACTGGGTACAGCCGCCAGCTCGCGGCCGTCGCCAACGCCGCCACGATCAACAGTCCGACCGCACCGAACGTGTAGAAACGCCTTGCGGCTCGGTTCTCCGGCTCACGGGGGGGATTCATGGGCCGACGCTCCCTGCACAGGACCACCAGACGTGGCCGGCGCGCGGCGGGCAAGCCCCCACCGCGACACCGCCAGAAAGAGAACGCAGTTGACCAACATCCAAGCCAGGACCAGCGCGGATAGCGCCAGCGCGTGCTCCGCATCCACGCCGCGGGGCCCGAAGATCACGACAAACGCGGCGTCCCGCGTGCCGATCCCGGCAACCGTGATCGGCAACAGCCCCAGCACGGCCGCCACCGCCATGCCGGCCACCACGTCAACAACACCCAGCGGCAGTGCCAGCGCCCGCGCACAGCAGTACGCGGAGGCGAAGTAGCATGCCAGCGCAGCCAGCGTCGCCACCGTCATCATGCCCCACCACCGCGCGTCGCGCGAGGGCAGCGTGCGCGCAACTGCCCGACGGAAGACCACCACGCCGGCCAGTGCAAGGACAACCGCCCCGGCCGTCGCCAGCGCGAAAGTTCCCCGCCCCGGCAGGGTCGGCAACGCCAGAACCCCGCCGGCACCCGCCGCGAACAGCAGGAGGCCGTCAAATGCGCGGTCCCACAACGACGCCGCGATCCCCGTGCCCCAGGGTACCCCGCGGGCCGCCAGCAGCGGCGCTTTCGCCAGGTCTCCCACCTTGCCCGGCGTCACCGCCCCCGCCAGCAAGCCCGCCGCATAAATGCCGGCACTCTCCCGCCACAACAACGTGAAGCCGTGCGCCCGCAGCAACTCCTGCCAGCGGAACGCCTTGATGCCCAGCGCCGGGACCGACATCGCACAGGCCGCCAGAAACCAGGTCGGGTCGGCGCCGCTCACCGCCGACCAGCACGGCCCAAGCCCCACCCGCCAGAGCATAATGAGCAGCAGCAGCGGCCCCAGCAGCCGCCACCACCAGCCCCGCCCGGCCGGCTGTGTCTCGCCGACCTTCGCCCGGTTTTCGTACTTCCGCGCGGCAACGCTCTTCCACACCGTCCTCGCGCCCACGTATACCGGCCCCACCAAGCCGAACGGAATCCGGCCCACGATCGCGCGTGCCAGGCGCGTTCGCATGATCCGGAAATGCGCCGAGATCAACACCTCGATCCCGCGGCGAACGAGCGACGGACGCGGTGCGGACACATCGTACTGCGGTACCGGCCTGCCCTTGCGTGCCAATCGTCGCAGGCGCAGGAACGATCCTGTCTTCTTCAGGTCCAGCCCGTGCGCGTGCATCGCCACAGCCCGCTCAACCTCGATCTCCTCCGCCGCCAACACGCCACGCGACACAAGCTCCGCCATCGTGGCCTCGCCGCGCTCGGTACGCGAGATCACCAGCGAAGAGCCGCTCCCCTGCTCGGGCTCGACACCCCAGGCGTCACCCACCGAGATATCCGCCCCCTCGGCCGCCAAGTCCGTGCACAGCAGACACCGGTCCAACACGTAGGACGATATCAGATGGTTGAACTGGAACTTCGGCACCGCGAACGAACGCCCGTCCTTGAGCACGCAGCGCACCTGCCCGGGCCAGGCCCCGTCTCGATACCGAATCTCGGCAACCTCCGACAAGTCGCGCACCCCGTGGCGCTTCAGGAAACTCCGCGTGGCACCGAAGGACAACTGGTTCCCGCAGTACAAACCGATGATGAGCGACACAGTCCGCATCGCGGGGTGTCCGTCACGCTCCAGCATCCGCAGCGCATGCACCTGACACGGCAGCGCCACCACCGCCAGCCGGTCCCTCGCGGGATCAACCTCCCGCAGAAACACGTTGGTCGGCGTGACGCAGTACTTGCTCTGGGCCGCCTGGATGCTCTCCTCCCGCGTGCGCGCCACCCGCGGCCAGGGTCGCCACGGCGCCTCGGCGTGCCCGTTGAGCACTACGGCGCCCGTAATCACCCCCCGGTCGAGCAGATCACCCAGGACGGCCGTCACTACCCCGCCGCTGGCGCCGGCCACGCGGATGCCCCGGTCGCAGGCGTGTGCCACGCGAACCCGACGCAGCGGGCCCAACTCTACACTCTCCACAGGTGCGTCACCGACGGTGGCATGCACCTTCGCAAATGAGACTCGCGCCCCCGGACAGGCGGCCGTGCACCACCCGCACTGCGTGCAGTCTTCCGGACGCACCGCCGCGGGAACGCACTCCTCGTCGATCCCCTCGAACTCCAGGACGCCGGTCGGACACACGCCCACGCACGTTCCGCACCGCGTGCACAGGCCGACATCCACGACCTGGCGCATGAGCTCTTGCCACGGCCCCCCCCCGCGCGGGCGCTCGCAGACGTAGAACTGCCGGATGCCGAACTCGCTGAGCGGTGTCCGCGCCACCACACGCTCGACCAGCGGCTCCAACCGCCGCAATGACCGCGGCCCCACCGGAATGAACAACGTCCCGTCGTGATGCTTGAGCTCGAGACCGGCGGCGCGCAGCAGTTGCTTGACCTCACGCGACGAAGGAAACCGGTGCGGACCTTCCCCGTGATTGGGCAGCAGTGCCTCATAAACTCTCAGAGGCAGCTCGGCCGTCGCCGGCGGGCAACTCAGCACCAGGGTCCCGCCCGGCTTGAGCACGCGCCCCAGTTCGCTCAGGAAAACCAGCGGATCGGGCGCATGTTCCAGCGTTTCGAGGGAGAGGATGAAGTCGAACTCACCGTCGGCGAACGGAAGCGACGCCAGCGTCGTGGTGATGAACGTCTCATCGGGGTAGCGCGCGCGGGCCTTCTCGATCATGCGCGGCGAAACCTCGGCATTCACGAGTTCGAGGCGCGGCGCGCATTGTCGAAAGTAGTCAATCGCCTCCCCCGTCCGGCTCCAGATGTTCAGAGCCCGCATCCCGTCCCGCGGCCGGAAGTACTCGAAACCCCGCTCGAACCGCTGACGGTGCGTGGCCGCCATCGCTTGCCCATCGTGGACGTACTCGTCCGCGGCCGCATCCCAGAAGGCGCGGACCTCCTCGATGGTGAACCGGTTGACGGTGTACCGGCGGCCCCGGACCAGGGCGTCCCTCATTCGTGCTTCTCCCGACGCAACGCCGCCACCTGGTCCATGACCAGCCCCATCAGGAAGATCGTGACACTCGAAACCGACATGATGACCGAGGTCTGGGGCACCGTGTGGCCGGCACAGAGATTGGCGATCAGGAACCCGATCGCGACGAGCATGAACGCGACGCTCACGGGCAGAAACACGCGCAACGGTTCGAACAGCGTGGTGAGCCGCACCAGCAACAGCAACGCCTGCAACCCGTGCCGCGTCTGTGACACCGAGCTGACGCCGATGCGCTTGCGTACCGTGATCGGCACCCACTTCACCGGGCGTCCGCTTTTGAGCAACGCCAACGTGCTGGTCGTCGAAAACGAGAAGCCGCTGGGCATCAAGTGCAGGTAACGCAGGATCACGTCGCGCTTGAACGCCCGCAGGCCCGAATTGACATCGGGAATCTTGACGCCGGCAAGGAAGTTCGCGCACGCGGCCAGCACCGCCTTCCCCGGCCGGCGGATCCCCGGCTGGTAGGAATCCGGCAGCCGTGTGCCCACCACCATGTCGTGCCGCTGCGTCTCTGCCACCAGCCGTTCCACGTCGTCCGGGTCATGCTGCCCATCGCCGTCAAAGCACACGATCACGTCACCCCGTGCCGCCCGACAGCCCGTCCGCAGGCTGGCGCCGTACCCTTGGTTCCACTCGTGGCGGATCACCTGGGCCCCCGCCGCCGCGGCCACCTCGCCCGTGCCGTCTGTGGAACCATCGTCGACGACCAGCATCTCGTAATCCGGATAACGCGCCACCAGCGCCGCCACGACCTGCCCGATCGCCGCCGCTTCATTCAGCGCGGGGATAATCACCGTCACCGCGCAGCCGGTCGCCGCCTCCTCGGCTCGCATCACCTCCGCGGCGCTGCGGACGGCGGAGCTTTCCAATGTGCCGGTTCGTGCGACCATACCCGTGCTGTGCCTTCCGCTCAGCGGTTCGCGTTGGATGGGCCCCACCTGGGGGAACCCTGCCGCGTAACCGGCGCGCTCCGGGACATCGGGAACCGGAGCCTTACCGGCCGACGCGGTTTGTCCCTGCGGCCGGCGCACGTCCTACCGACCGACTGGTCAGCGCACATTCTGACGCATGCAACGTGAACGGAAGATGAAACGGACGCCGCCGCGCCGCGCGCAGTCCCCACCAACGCGGAGAGCACCGCTCTCGCGGTGCTCTCCTCCATTCGCTGTTTGAGATTTCCGGTCCGGCAGACCTATTGCGGACCCGTCAGCGTGCTGCTGAAGCCCGCGAAGTCGCTGACGTCAATCATGCCGCCAGGTCCGGTCAGATTGCCCGCCGTGCAGGCTCCCGTCCCCAGCATGCCGAAGCACGTCTGGAAGTCCGCGAAGTCGAGCAGGTCCACGTCGCCGTCGGCATCAAAGTCGCCGTCGCCATAGGCCAGGCAGGCGTCGCCCTCTTCATGACACCACTCCCCGCCCCCGCACGGATAGCTGCCCGATTTGCACTCGCCGTAGGCGTCACAAGTCTCCGCCCCCGTGCAGAACTGCCCGTCGCTGCACTCGGAATCGGAGAGACACTCGCACGCGGGGCACGGCCCGCCGCAGTCGATGCGCTGCTCGCCCTGGTTCTGAATCCCGTCGTCGCACGTCGGACCGGGCACGCAGTTGGGGCCGGAAAGCGTCATCGAGTAGGCGCCCGTCACGTTGTTGCCGGAGACCCGGATATGGTACGTCTGGCCCGCGGTGACCGACACGCTCAGCTTCGACTGGTCTACCGGCAGGATGCCGCACACGAACCACCCGGCGTTGTCGTTGCAGCCGATCTGGTTGCTCGCCGTTCCCGGACACCCGGTGTGCACGGACACCACCGTGTCAAACGAGGAATCGCACAAGTCCAGCGTCAGCGTCCCGCTCGTCTGCGGGATGTAGCGGTACCACACGTCCGGCGTCGAGTTCGACGACCCGCAGCCCGCCGACCCATCGTTGGTCATCCCGGTGGTCGTCCCGCTGTAGCTGCCGGGGCAGGCGTCCCCCGCCTGGCTGCAGAAGTCGCTGTGCGGCGGCGGCCCCTGCCACATATTGTGTGCGCCGAACCCCGTCGTAATCTCGTCAAAGTGCGGGGTGCCGTTCTCGAGGTCCCCGTCATTGTCGTCCAGCGTCAGGAAGTCGATGGTGATCTGCGGCGTAATCATCGTGCCTGAGTGCAGCAGGACCGAATTGACCATCAGGTTGCCCAGAATGGACAGGTAGTTCGCCGGCTCCGTCACCACCAGCTCGTTCCGCGTCGACCACACGCAACCGGAAAGCAACTGGGCGCACGTGTGGTCATCGCTGGTGCACGGGTACTGCATCGTGTTGTCGGCCGTCCGCAGCGGCGTGTTGCAGTCGCCGTAGAAACCGTACCCCAGACCCGGATCGTCCAGAATCAGCACCGAAAAGCTGTCGCTGACACCCTCCCCATACTGCCCCTGCCCGCTGCCGCCGCTGCTCACCGCGTGGTGCCCGTATTCGTGGTAGATCACGCTGCTCCACGCCGTGTTCGGGTAGCTGCTGCCCGAGGCGCAGAAGTTGATCGAACTGCCGTCATACCAGGCGTTCCCCGGACAGTATAGATCGCTGCGGTTCACATACACCGGGAAGTTCGTCTGCGTCCCGATCGTCGGATACGACGGGTTGTGCGTCACCACGAAGTGACGCACCGCATTCGCGTGCACGTAGCCGTTCACCTGCGCCCGCACCTGCTCGCTCGTGTTGGCCTGGTTGTGCAGGAAGTTGGCCGGACCCGGCGGCGTCACCACCAGCGACAGCGTCTCCACGCTGCCCGCCGAGTTGTTGACCGTGAAATACTGCCCCGCCATGAACGACTGCACGCTCACGGCGCTCGTCCCACTGTTCGGAATGACGAAGTTCCCATTGACGTCGCTGTAGGCCGTGTTGCCCCCCGTGATCGTCACCCGACCAAACGGCATCGGCGTGGATAGCTCATCCGAGCAGAAGTCCGCCTTGGGGCCCATCGTGGCCATCCCACGCTTGCTACCGCTGACGTCCGTCTGGATGATCTGGTTCTCCTCGTACAACGTCTCGCCCGTGACCGCGTCCACAACGAACAACCAATGTTGCGACCGGTCCGACCCCGGCGCGTCGAAGTTGTTCGCCGCGAACGTCACGGCCAGCCGCGGCGAGACCCGCATCTCGTCCACCCCCGCCCACACGACGACCTGAGGCACCCCAAAATGCGTCAACTCCGGACGGGCGTGACGCACCACGGCCACCGCCGCCGGCGCGTCCACACCTTCGGCTCCGATCGGCGGCTCGTATCCGTCCACGTCCCGGATGCCCGAAGCCACCAGCACCACCGGATACCCCGGCTCGTTCTTCGTCAGCACCCGCAGGTCACCCCGGAATACCGGCACGCCCCCCGCCCCCTGCGCGTAACGAACCAGCATGAACTTGTAGTCGCCACGCTCCGGCTCATACATCACCGGTTGCACCGGCGAACCGCCCTCCACGAAGCTTCCCGGCGTGAGATCGTCCGCGCTTACCCCGAACACGGCCGCGTAGCTCTGCACGAACTGCTCGGCCGCCGCCTCCGGCGTGCTGCCGAACGCCATGATGGTCCCGTACACACGCGTCAGGCGTTCCCCATCCACATGCAGCCCGACTCCCGGCACCTCCGTCTGCAAGAGCTGCCGCGCCTGCTCACGGGTCAACGCCGGCGGCGCCGCCAAGGCCACCCCCACCGCCCACACTCCCATCGCCGCTACAGCGCACACTGCCTTCCCAACCATGATCTGCGCCTCCTCCACAAGGCCACCCTCGAACTAACTGGTGACGACCACCGGAACCGCCCGGCCGCGTCCGCCCCGGACCAACGCCGGCGGGCAGTTCCCGTTCCACCCCATGATCCGCCAGTATAGCAGATTCCTCGCGGCGTCTCACCTGCGACGCTTCCGGGCCGGGCGTTTGGGGCCGCCGCTGACCCGTGCGGTCCCCACGGCCGACACTACCGGCGGCTCGGCCGAGCGCCCTCCACCACCGCACGTACCTCAGAAAGGGCGTGGACCAGGAGTGCCTGCCCTTCACTCGCCCACCACCGGACCGCCGCGCCACGGGGCACGCCGACACAGCGTCCCGATCCCTGTTGAGCAGACCCCATGCACGGCTGCGCGGAGCCCCACGGCAAGCCCTGCCCAACTTTACACGGAGAACGGCCTTCTGTAAGTAGTCGTTAGATCCACGCACGGGTGATAACGCTGGGACGCCCTGGGCAGCGCACTGACGTGCCTCGTTCGGCGCCGTCCGCCGAGCGCCGGCGAAGCCTGCCGCACTGCCAGGGGTGCTACCGGACCCCCGCCAGGAAGGCCTCATCCACCGACACGCCCAGCACCTGGCCGAAGTACACCCGATGAAAATCCCCACCCGGGTAATAGCTGGCCAGAATCTCCTCGGGAAACGCCGCTTCCTGCGCGTCGTTGCGGTGAACGACCTTGCACTCAAGCACGATGTTCGCGCACGCGATGCCCGAACTGCTGATATGCTTGCTGGGCAGTGTATCCAGCTCCAGGTGCCGCAGCTTGTCCATCGACCGGCCGCTAACCGTGCCGCAGTAGTCAGGCACCTGGCCCAGTGCTTCCGGCAGCACGTTGACGGTGAAATCACCGGTGCGCTCGATGCAGGTGTAGGTGTGCCGAGAGGGACGCACCAGCACGACGCACATGGGCCGCCCCCAGATCGCCCCGAACGTGCACCAGCCGATGGTCATCGGGTTAAGCCGCCCGTGTTCATTCAGCGAGGCCAGCAGGATCCCCTCGGCCGTCAGCCGAGCATAGGTCTCGCGGACCAAGCCGGGGTGTCCTAGCCATTCGTTGGGGTGCACGTCAACTCGAGCCATGTCGTGTCATCCTTTGCAGCCACCTCAGGTTACCCGGTCGGCATTCTACCACCGCCGGAGCCGTCGGGCACCGCGGCACCTTGTCGACGGAACGAGGTCGGCCTCTTTCGCCCCGCCGGTGTCCCACGAGGGCGTAGCCGTGAGAAAGCGCTTGTACCGTCAAGCCCGGCTCCCTATCATCCCCACGGGAGTGTTCGGGCTGTCTGATACTCACTCGGTGCGCAGAACCGTAGCCACCTCGCGCCCGTCCGTGGAACACCGGGCGGGGGAGGCGTATCTGCTTTGCCTGAATCCTCTCGGCAGCTTACGCACCGCTGGTCACAACTGAGGTGCGCAAACGCGCAGGGAGGAACGGGTTATGGCACGCAACAGGGAAACAGTGCTTGCGGCAACTCTGGCGGTACTAGGCGCGGCGGGCGGTCTCGCCTTCGGGGGCTACTCCAAAGACGGGTGCAAGGACGACGGGCTAGGCATCTGCAAGGCGCCTAAGATCTGCAAACTCGACGATCAGGCCGGTAAATGCGAGGAACGCGTCATCAACCACCAGATCACCGGTGAGCTGATCTGCGCCTGCATCGTCAAGTCCCGCTACAACCAGGGCATCAGCATCAGCAGCACGGAATGGCTGGCCGAGGCACCCATTGTGATTCCACCGCCAGGTGCGGACACGACCATGACCTTCCACCTTGATCCCGCCCATCCGGTCACTCAGTTGCAGGTGGACCTCGGCGTCGGATTCGGCGCGGGCACCCTCTTCGCCGTGCCGCTGAGCGGCACGGTCACCGTCGTCGCCACCCGGCACGTGGCACCCGACGAGGCGCACCTCTTCGATCTGCACGTTGTGGATTCGCTCCTCGTGGCCGACAGCCTCAACATCCCCGGCTTCGGCCCCACCGGCATCAACTCGGCCGTGTACACCAACGTCAGCGGCTACTTCGACATGAACACGCGCGAGGTGGGCCTCATCGGCGACGGCGTGCTGACCAACAGCCTCGTGATCAACGGGCAAACCACCATCCCCTTCCGTACCCACTTCACGGGGTATTTGGATGTGGCCACCGGGCAGCTTGGCGTCGTCTCCGTGGGTATCAACACCACCGCCCTGGCACCGCCGGTCCCGGCCACGACGACCTGGGGCTTGGCCGGGGCAACGCTTCTACTGTCCGGCATGGCCGGCGTGGTACTGGCACGGCGCCGGGTGCGGGTGCCCGGTTAGACGCCAGCGCTCTGTGCCACCCCCCCTGGGGCGGAAGACGAGGTGGCGGGGTGTACCCTTGCGGCTCGCCCCGCCGCCGTACTCGCCCTGTCCGCCGCTGCAACTTCCGGGTAGCATACCCGAGCCGAAGGAGCGCGCATCGCGTCCCTTTCGAGTGGTACGCGCAAGCCCAGCTCGCCGGTGTGGCGTACCATCCGGGTGGCATGTCGTCCGGGCATGCCCAAGCCGAAGGCGCCGGCATGCTTCCGCGTGGAGCCGAGCGCACCCCGGAACGACTGCGTGGCACCACCGCGCGGGGTCATGTGGACCCCGGTACCGCGTCCCGCCGGACCTGGGCCGTTGCGCCGCCGGTCGCACGCCCGGTGTGAGAACCGAGTCGGATCATGCATGGTATACCCGCGAGCTGGCTCCGGCACTCGGAGCAACGCCTCGTCGAACGCCTCGCGGAGCGTACGACCTTGCTCTATGGGATCGCGTTTCACAGCGAGCGCTTCGCCGACCTCCCGGAGGCCAACCAGTACCGCGACGTGCTTGTGGACGATTCGGAGAAGCTCCCCGCTGCCTTGCGGGAGGCCGAGACACTCTTTGCTACCCGACAGATCCGCTCCTGGCGCTGGGTACCGGCCGTGGACCAGCCGCTGGATGCCCTCGTCCCCTTCCTCACCCGCCACGGCTTTGCGCGTTGCGACTCTCATGCCCTGCTGCTGACCCGCTGGGTCGGGGCACCCACCGAGCCGGGCGTCCGCATCGTGCCCGCGCGGGCCGTCCGAGCCGCGCTCCGAGAGGCTTGCGGCACGCCCCCGTCCGTGGTAACGGGTTCCCCCACGCAGGGAGCGCGGGCCGCGGAGGCGGGCCTGCGGAGCGCGGCCGTGGAGGAATGGCTTGACGATCCCGGCCTCGATGCGTTCGTAGCGCTGGCCCAAGGCCGGGGGATCGCGTGGTGCGCGTTGCACCAGGTCGGCGACATTGGCCGCCTCCTGGGACCGACATCACCCCCGGGCGTGACCAACCACCGCGGTTCCGTGGAGGGTGCTCTGGTTGCGCACTGCCTCCGGCTTGTTCAGCGGCTGGCCCTGCCGCGCATCTGCGCCCGGGTTGCCTGCGTGGACAGGCCGCAACTGGCGCTGCTGGAATCGCTAGGCTTCGCACGCGACGCCGTAATGACGGAATTTGTCAAGGAAGCACCCGCATAACAGCCGGCGGTCATGTTCGCCGGCCCGGATACGGGCAGCCCGGAGGAGTCTGGCATTGGTCTTGGCGCTTCGCTCCGGTTCGAGTACCCAGGCCGCCATGCTGCTTCGCTGCGCCTATGTCGTGCCCATCAGCAGGCCCGTCGTGAGCGACGGCGTGGTGGAATTACGCGGCGACCGCATTGCCTTCGTCGGCCCTGCCCGCGCCCGAACCGGCGAACACGTGACGGATCTCGGCCGCGTCGCCCTGCTCCCGGGCTTCGTCAATGCCCACACGCACCTGGAGTTGACGGACCATGCCGGTCTGATGCCCCCCGGCCCCGATTTCACCGCTTGGCTGCGCCGCCTCCTGGAACGCCGGGAAACCCACCCACCCACCGCAGAGAGCATCCGCCGGTCAACCCAACAGGGGATCCACCAATCGCTCGCCGCCGGCGTCACGACCGTCGGCGACATCACGCGCTACCCGGAGTGGACCCGCCCGGTCCTGCGCGAGTCCAACCTGCGGGCCATCTCGTTCGGCGAGGTGCTGGCGCTGGGTCGGCGGCGGACGCTGCTCAGTGAGCGTCTCGCCGCGGCGGCCTCCGGTGAGCACGCCGGACCGCGTTTGCGTATCGGCGTGTCACCGCATTCACCCTACTCCGTCGAGCCGCACGCCATGCGCGCGTGTGCCCAACAGGCCGAGGCACTCGCCCTGCCCCTGGCCATTCATCTGCTGGAGACCGCCGAAGAGGAAGTGTTCACCCGCACGGGCTCCGGCCCTTTCTGGACCTATCTCCAGCACCTCGGCGTGTGGGATGATGACGTGCCGCTGCCCGGCTGCGGACCGCTCGAACTCGTCCATCGCACCGGCCTGCTGCGCCCTTCCACCCTCCTCGCCCACGCCAACTACGCCGGCGCAGCCGATATCAAGCTGATCGCTGCCTCTGGCACCAGTGTCGCCTGGTGTCCGCGCACGCACGCCGCCTTCGAGCATCCGCCGCATCCCTTCCGGGACATGCTACGCGTGGGGGTCAACGTGGCCGTCGGTACCGACAGCCTCGCGTCGAACCCGTCGCTCTCGGTACTCGACGAGCTGCGCTTCGTCTACCGCACCTGCGACCACGTGCCGCCCGCCGAATGCCTCCGCATGGGCACGCTCGACGGCGCCCGCGCCCTCGGCTGGGAACATGAGATCGGCTCGCTCGAGGTTGGCAAACAGGCGGATCTCGTTGCCATTCCGCTCGATCACGATCCTGATGGTGACGTGTGTGAGGCTATCCTGGACGGCGCTGCCTCCCCCGTGGCCGTCTTCGTTGCCGGCCAGCGCGTCGCATAAGCACGATTACCCCGGCTCGCCCCGCCGCCCCGACCGCGACCGATCCGAACCATCCCGACCCAGTATGTGTTTAGCGTCTTTGGCGTTGTGGGTGCCATGCTTTCCCGCGACCGCGGTCGCGGGTAAGCATGCCGCAGCACATGCCCACCCCCGCCTGCGGCGGATGAGGGCATGACACCCACGCTGAGCACGTACCCGACACAGGTCGGGATGAGGGAGCGGCGGAAACGCGCATCCCGGTCCACCAACCACTCCCTCGCCTTCGCTTCAGCACCCGCTCGCTGCATCCGGGCCTCCGCCGGCACGCTCCCTCCCCGCCATCCATGCGAACATCGCCAGGCTCCCCAGGGCAAAGGCCAGGCCCACCAGCCACGCCGACCACCCCATCCACTCCCACAGCCGAATGCCCAGCACCCCGCCGATCAGCCCCCGCAATCCCGTCAGCGAGACGTGAATCCCCATGTACACCTCCGCATCCCGCGGATGCGCGAAGTGCAGGTGTCCCAGGTTCCACGCCAAGGCACCCCCGCCCAGCGCCAGCCCCTGCGTCACCGCCCAGAACGCAAACACCACCACCGCCCACGTCGGCCACCACGCATTCGTCCCGCTGTACGTCAGGATCATCAGGTTCCCCGCCAGCCCCGCCACCGTGGACACCGCCCAGCACCCGCAGTTGACCACCCGCATGCGAATCACGCCCACCCGGTCGAACAGCCGCCCCCAATGGCTCAACGTCAGCAGCAGCGTAAGCTGCATCAGCCCCACGGTCAGAACGGTGCTGAGCCAGAAGTCACCCTCGGCCGCCGCCCCCCCGCTACCACCCGGCTGCCCCCGTCCCATCGCCGGCAGGTACTGCGTAATGAGCACCACCGCGATCGGCAGTGTCATCAGGTTCGACAACCCCACCAGCAGTTGGGCGACAATGTACCACCGGAAGCGCGCGTCATCCCTGAAAATGCGCACCACCTGCGCCAGGATGCGCCCCGGTGACAGCAGGGCCGTTATCGAAAACGGCTCCACCATCGGCCCCTGGCCCACTTCCCGGGCCTGTGTCACGCCGCGCCGTTTCAGCTCGCTCTTCTCCCCTCGAATCCGCAGTCGCGATAACGCCGCGATGCTGAGCATCCCACTCAGGGCGATGGCCGGAAAGAACAGCCGGTAGAACGACGGATAATGATCGCACAACGCCCCCGCCAGCAGCGTCGTGGTCACCCCCGTCACCGTCCGTGCCGCCTGCAACCGCGCGGTGATCCGCCCCCGGTCCGAACGCGGGTAATTCGACTTCCACACGGCCGTGCGGATGGTGATCGCCGCCGCCAGCATCGCCTGGGCGGCCGCCATCTGCGCCAGGAACCACCAGACAAAGCGCGGATCGTTGGGCACCGCGCCCAGCCCCCCCACCAGCAGCGCGGTCGCGCCGCAGAACAGCATCAGCAGGCGCACCTTCGGCCGCCCGATGCACAACATCCCCCACAACAGGCTGGTGATCATCGCCGCGGTCTGCGTCGAAGTGGCCACGGCAATCTGCAGCGGCGAGCCGGCAAACGTGTTGGCGGCGACCACGGCCGGGAAGCGCCCTTCAATCGCCCCGGCCAGCACGCTCCACAGGACCATCTGGCGGTACTCGTAGTAGAAGTTCCGCCGGGTCATTAGTGGCAGCAGGCGTAGGCGCAGCGGGTCCAACCACATGCACTCCACGGTCCAGACGCTGGACCGCGCAGGCTACGGGGGTCTGCGCCCGCATGCAAGCGCGCGACGAAGAAGGGCCCTCGCCCTCTCGTGCGCCACCGAACGCCGCGTACCCGCGCCGAGCCTGCATTCAGCCCGCGCGGCACGGGCGTCCCGCCCGTGGCAAACTGGATGCGCGCTTGGCCTCCGCGACCGTCTCCTACGCGGCCCGCGACTCCCGCCGCCGCCTGCCCTCCGCGCCCAGCCTCCGACACACCACCGCCCCACTTCCGACCAGCGCTCCGCCCATCGCCACCCACCCGATCAGCCCGAGCGCCGGAACCGACGGACTCGGCGCTACCGGGCCTTCGAGAACCTGTTCCGGCCCGCCGGCCCACGCGCGCATCGGTCCCCTCTGGGCCCCCACCGTGAACAGCGTGACGTGCACACTCGGGTGGCCCATCGACAGGCTGGCCGCCGCGCTCAGCGCCCTGAAGGCCAGCGGCACCCGGTAGTTCGCGTCCCACGGGGGACGCCCCGGAGCGCCGTCCTCGCAGTACCCCTGGTAGAACGGATAGCTCAAGCTCAGCCGACCTGGGTCACCCGGGTTCAGCGCTATCCATCCGGGCGGCGGAATGATCTGGCTGATAACCTCACCCGGCACCTCCATCGTAATCAACGCCACGTGCCCGCCGGGCGGCCCGTCGTAGTAGAAGTCCCAATCGTAACGGTTGGGGTTGGAGCTCTGCTCCGTCTCTCCCGTGCCCTGGGCCGGCTGCTGCTCCTGTACCGGATACAACGAGGAGATCTCCGCCCGGTCTGTGTCATTGTACGTGTTCGGCGTCGTTCCCTGCGTGTGGTCCGTTACCTGCCCGTCCTCGTCGTCCGCCAGCCCCAACACGTGCGTTACTTCGTGCTGCCCCAGGTTTCGGATGTAGTCCCGCTCCGCGTCCGTCCCCGCCGGCAGACCGTCACGGATGACGATCTCTCCGCCATCAAGCTCCGTATCCCCGCTGCACGTGCCGATCCCGTCGTCCTGTCCCGCCCCCGTGCCGAGAGTGTGACCGCCCCTCTGAGTGCCGTTCGGCTCCCACGTGCAACGAACCACGTTCGCCGGCGGCGGGTTGGGTGGATCGCCTACGGTCACGTTGATCGTGATCCCCCGATTGGCCATCTCCGCCTGCCAGCGGAGCATCCCTTCCCGCAGGAGCGCGGACCGGTCCGGCGGGGCAGGGTCGGGATCCGCTTCAATGTAAATGTTGATCGTAGACCCCGCAGGCCAGCGCAACGGGGCAATTGTGTCGCCCTCCTCGTCCTCACCCCAGGTGAACGGGGTCCCCCATGCACTTGACGACGCCACGATTACTACAACCGCTGCCAGCGCCATTCTTAGGTCGCCACGAATAGTGCAAACGCGACCTCGTTCAACATGAATCCCTCTCATAGTCGTCTCCCTTCAGCTCGTGACCTGCCTTGCCTGCGGGCGCCCTACCGTGACGCCTGAGAGCCCGCGCCGGCCGGATGACCTACGCACCCTGTACGCAGGCGAGCCGGGCCGCTGTTTGTCCCACTTCGGCCACAGATCGGCCGGACCCGGCAGTGAACCCTGGACCTGTAGCCGCAGCAGGCAGCCCTGACACCCGCTCCGTTTTGACCAGCGTTGTGAATCTCCCCGGCAATCTGGCACGTTACCCGCCCCGCTGCCGCCGAGTCAAGGAAAATCCTACTTCTCTATCGCCACCTCGTTAGGTCTCGGCGTCCGTGACAGCCGACGGCCGTGCGGGTAGAAGACTGCCTACCGCTCCCAGGACGACTGCCCATGCTGATCGGTGTCCTTTCCGACACACACGACCGCCTGCCGATGATCGACGCGGCCATCGCTTGCTTCCGTCGGGAGGGCGTGGCGGTTCTCATTCACCCCGGGGACTTCGTCGCCCCGTTTGCCCTGAAGCGCGTGCTGACCTTCGGCGGGCCGGTCTACGCAACGTTCGGGAACAATGACGGCGAACGACGGGGGCTGCGGGAGGTGCATCCCACGCTGGCCGACGGCCCGCTGTTCATCGAGTTGGACGGCACCGCAATTCTCGTGCACCATTACCTGGACTGGTGTAAGGCGGACTGGGTCGCACGGGCTCGGATCATCGTCACCGGGCACACCCACGAGCCCGTCGCCCGCACGGAAGACGGGCGGTTGTTTGTCAACCCCGGCGAGTGTTGCGGCTGGGTGACCGAGCGCTGCACCGTGGCCGTGCTGGACACGGCCGGACCGTCCGCCCGGATCATCGAACTGGAGGCAGTATGAACACGCAATCGCAGTCACCGCAGGCTTCTCGACCCGACCGATCCGAACCACGACCGTCAGGGAGCGGACAGGCCTCAACGCCAGCGGCACCTGCAGACGTGCGCCCATTCGGGCGCGCATGCGTTGTGCTGCTGCTTGCCCTTGTGACCGTCGTCCTTCCCGGTTGCGTGCGCCGGACACTCACGATCACGACGGAGCCGCCGCAAGCCCTGATATACCTCAACGACCAGGAGGTCGGCCGGACCAAGCTGACCACCCACTTCCTCTGGTACGGTGACTACGACGTCGTCATTCGCAAGGAGGGGTATCAGACGCTGCATACAAGCCTGAAGCTGGACCCGCCCTGGTATCAGCTCATCCCCGTCGACTTCTTCACGGAAGTCCTCTGGCCGGGCGAGATCGTCGACGCCCGCGCCGCCCACTTCGTGCTCGAACCTTGGGAGCCCCCCACGCACGAAGAACTGATCGAACGCGGCGAGCAGGCCCGCCGCGACGCCCTCCAGATCGGCACGCAGTTCGGGGCTGAAAAGCCGGAGTGAAGGCCTAGTGAGGTTGTCGTACGCCATTCATCTCCGGCGATCTGAACCGTCCCGACGCAGGTCGGGATCAGGGACCGGACGATTCCTGGTGTCGGTGACGCGCGTTGGCGCACCCGCGCTCACCGTCGGTTCCACACCCTCATCCGCCGCAAGCAAGCCCGGGCCGCGGTGCCTGAACCCCTCTCCCGCGGGGAGGTACGTGTTTAGCGTGGGTGCCATGCCCTCACCCGCCGCAGGCGGGGGTGGGCATGGGCGGCGGCACCCACAACGCCAAAGACGCTATACACCTGCGCGGGGAGAGGGCAGCATAGGCGACTGCGCTTCCGGGTTCCACAAAGCTGCGCGCCCCCAACGTGGCGGACGCTAAACACGCCCGGCCGCCGTGTAACCGGTCAGACGGCTATGTCATCCTGATGGCACGCCATCAAGCCCGGTCCAGGGGCCGGCTTTCGCCCCACGGTTCGGCTTACCGCGTGCGACGCGTGCCGTCCCGCAGCCTGCGCCAGGCAGCCAGGGCACGGCGCCGCGCGTCGTTGTGCTCCACCAGCGGCGCGGGATGCGTCTCCCCCATGCGCACCCCTGCGTTCCGGAGCACGTCCACCGGGGCCGCCCAGGGACTGTGAATCCACCCGTCAGGTAACCTCGCCAACTCCGGTAGCCACCGGCGCAGGTAATCCGCCTGCGGGTCGAAGCGTTCGCTCTGCGTGACCGGGTTGAAGATGCGGAAATATGGGGCCGCGTCCGCTCCGCACCCGGCGGCCCACTGCCAGCCCAGCGTGTTGTTCGCCAGGTCGGCGTCCACCAGCGTGTCCCAGAACCACCGGGCCCCTTCCTGCCACGAGATCAGCAGGTGCTTGACCAGGAACGACGCGACCACCATGCGGGCACGGTTGTGCATCCAGCCCGTGTGCCACAGCTCGCGCAGGCCGGCATCCACTAGTGGGTAGCCTGTCTCTCCACGCTGCCACGCCCGCAGTCTTCTCGGGTCGGCCGTCCAGGGGAATCTCGTGAACTCCGTCCGCAGCGGTTCACTCGTGGTGTGCGGGAAGTGGTACAGCAGGTGATAAGCAAACTCGCGCCAGCCAAGTTGCCGCAGGTACGCGTCCAAGTGCTGACCTGCGCCGGGTTTCGCCGAAAGCCGGCCTCGCTTGCGCACGGCGTGCCATACTGTCCGAACACTGACCTCCCCGAAATGCAAGTGAGGAGACAGACGCGACGTTCCCGCCTGGCCCGGCTGCTCACGGCCGGTAGCGTAGTGCCGCGCCGCACCGCGCAGGAAGCCGCGCAGGCGACGCCGCGCACCCTCTGCACCGGGCTGCCAGGCCTCGGCCAGACCGGCCGTCCAGTCCACGCGCGGCAGCAGACCAAGAGCATCGATCGTCAAGGAGTGGGGCCACTGCCGCGGCGCCGTAAGGCTGGAGGGTGTGCGCAGGGGAGCCGCCGGCTCGCGCCGTGCTCGACACGCGCGCCAGAACGGCGTGTACACGCGATACGCTTCTCCGCCACGCGTACGCAGTTCCTCCGGCAGGAAGAGCGTGGCGTCGTGCAGACCGTGGACAGCCACCCCAAGGTCTGCGAGAGCCCGCTGGACGGCGGTCTCCTGGCGGATCAGGTCGGGTTCGATCCGTCGATGGAAGAACAGCGCGCCGGCGCGGCTCTCCCGCGCGAGCGTCGCCAGCACCCCGGCCGCCCGCCCCGCCCGGACCAGCAGCCGCGAGCCCAGTGAGCGCAGTTGTCCATCAAGCCGCCGCAGCGAGTGATGCAGCCACCACCTGGCGGCCGACCCAGGCGCCCAGTCGCCCTCGTCCTGCGGAGCCCACACATACACCGGCAGCACCGGCGCATGGGTGGCAGCCGCGGCCACCAACCCGGCGTGGTCCGCGACACGCAGATCCAGGCGAAACCACACGATGACAGGCGGCACCCGCATGCTGTGATCCCAGGTGTCGCGGGCCGGACGCGGGTTCGCCGCCGCCCGCGGAAGCTGCACATCCGGGCATTCTCTCCCGTGTCGCGTGCGCGGGCCAGCCCTCAGCGCAACTCCCACGGCTCTGCGGCGGGCATGCGGCATACGACCCCTCTCCTTCGCAGGGAGAGGGGCAGGGGTGAGGGTTGTGGAGGCAAATGCGCCCGAGGGGGTACCAGCACGCTTGCCCCCCAGCGCCGGAGAAGCGACGCGCGTGCGGGGCCGTGCGGGCACGTGCCGAGGCGCTCAGATCGGCGTGGCTACACCGTCGGCGTCGCCGGGACTTCCGTCCGCGCGGACTGCCGTTGCGGCTCGCGGTGGAACTCCGGCAATTCACTAAGCATGAGCACGCACTGGATGAACAGGCTGCTCGCCCAGCCGTGCGGAGCGGCCCAGTAGGATTGACCGATGTTGCGGGGAACCAACTCCGGCAGTTGACCCGTTGGGTTGGCACACGCCAGGGCCGCGCCGATCAGCCGGCGCGCCAACTCGACCTGCAGCGTGCGCTCCGCCCCCGTTGCAACCTGTGCCAATCGCAGCCGGCATTGCGCCAGCCACAGGGTATTCACGCAGCCCGGCGCGCCACCCATGTAGGTCTCATGTTCGAAGCGCAGGATCAACCGTCCCTGCGGCATATCGACGCCCAGGATGCGGTCAATCGACTCCACCGTCTGGACCGCCATCTCGCGCAGCTCCGGATCCGCCGGGTTCAGCACGTCCCACGGCTCAATCAAGCCCAACGCGGAGGAGTCCATCGTCTCATCGCGGTATCCCTCCGGGGCGATCCGCCGCGCCCAACGCTGCTTGTCAGGCAGGTACAGGCGCTCGATCAGCACCCCGCGCAGCCGCTCCAGGTCCGGCACCTCAAGCCCGAACGTGCGTGCCCCTTCGCGCAGGGCGGCAATCACGCCGGCGTTCGTGTACGCAAACGAGCCATACGAGCACTCCCACAGGTCCGCCGCCTGCTTGTGCAGACCCGACTCGTCGATGTGGGCGACGATGGCCGCCGCCGCGCGCCTCGCCACCGGTGCGAAACGCTCGATCCACTGTCGCTGGGCAGGCCCGGGGCTCTGCCCGAACAGGGCTGCCGCATGCAACACCGCGCACGTCTGGTCGAGCTGAATCTCGTTGTGACGCACGCACCACGCCGGCGCCTCCAGCCCGTCCGTCCAGTACCGCTGGTACCAGTGCCCGTCGTCCAACTGGGCGTGCGCGCACCAGTCGAAGAAGCGCTCCGCCATGCCGCGGAAGCCCAGCCGCGCCACCGTCAGGGCGCTCACCGCAGCGTCGCGCGGCCAGCAGTACCCGTATCCACCCGAATACGCGTAGAACGGATCGCACTCCGGTGCTGCCAGGAACGTCCCCTCCGTCGTGTCAAACAGGTCCATCAGCGACAACACCGCCCGCTCGTAGGCACCGCGCAGCTCATCCACGCCGCAGCGCGGCACACGCTGCAAAATCCCGGTGCTGCGCTGAGCCGCAGCCTCCTTGAGGTCCGCGACCGACGAGTCCCGTAGCCGGGCCACCGAGTTGCAGGCGGCCGGCCGCGACCGACCACCCGCCAGAACCAGCGTCCCCTCCCAACTGGAGGCCCCTCCGACCTCGAAGGCCGTCGCAAACTCCACGTTCCCCATGCACTGGTCCGAGCCCCGGACCACCCCCGCCTGCATCCCCCTCTTCACGTGGGAGTGCCCGCCCCGCTCGACCGTTCCGCACGCAATCTCAAACGGCTGCGACGCCCCGACCGCCAGCACCACATCCCGGAACTGCTGCACAACGATGCGCCGGTCCGGAAGCCACTGCACCGCATTCCGGCGGTCAACGTCAGCAGGCGCAAGATTAAAGTACTGATAAAGAACAACCTCCCCCGCGCCGCCCTCGCGTTGGACCTCGAAGTTTCGGACCAGCGCCTGCTCACCCGGCGGCACCAAGTCGCTCACCCTAACGCGAATGCCCAACGACCGGTGCCGCAGTTCAGTTACGATGATGTTCGTGCCCGGCTGGAAGTGCTGGCGACGGTCCCAGGCTTCCCCAAAACACCACTCGAAACGCCCCCCCGAGCCCGAGCGCACGTACACCCCGAACATCCCCTCTCGCACGTTCTGGGCGAAATCCAGTCTGGGATAGAAGAACCCCATGACCTCGCCGCTGGCACCCAAGGTGACCAGACAGCGTGAGTTGCCGGTCGCGGCCGTAGGTTGGTACATAACATCGGTCCTCAGCGGGCCCACCGCCCGCCCAGTCTCATCGGAGCAACGGACCCGGCAACCCCTGGGTTGCCAACGGCTCGGGCGTAACCCGCCCGCTACCGATTCTATCGACCGGAACGGGCACAGTGGCAAGCCGATACAGACCAGCGGAGCCGATTTGGGCCCCCGTCGGGCCCGCCTGGGAAATTGGCCGCCCCTAGGCCCGGCAATCGGCCTTGACTTGCGGTCGGGAGGACGGTACAAGCGGCTTTGTTCCCGAGAAAGGAACCCGCTTACCCGCGTTTTTCCGTTGATGGTCAAGTTGTCTGCACATCACTTTGGATCGCTTACCCTTACGTGCCGGCTCGGTGCGGATCGCCGAGCGCCGGTGGACGGCGCTGCCCGGTCCTCACCTTGAATCCCGGATGAGTTTGGTTGAAGGTTAAGTCATGAGTCACGAACCGGAATCGATCGACCGCTCGGCCCCAATGCCGTCCGAGCAGAGTCCCCTGCCCGAGCCCGCGCCCGACGTCGAGCGCGAAGTGGCGGAGGCCATGGCCGCTATGTCCCCCGCTGAGCTCGCTTTGCTCAGCGGCGACGTGCCCGTCTCCGCGAGAAGCGGGACTCTACCCGAGCAAGTCGAACCAGGGACGGAAGTGACCGCGACGGTCGTCGGCGTGACGGATGACGAGGTCTTCCTCGACCTGGGCACGAAACTGCAGGGCGCTCTCGCCCGCAGCCAGTTTGGGAAGAAGGAAACCATCGACATCGGGCGCCGGGTCGATGTCGTCGTCGAGGGGTATGACGCGGATTCCGGCCTGCTCAATGTTGCCCGCAAGGGGCAGGCACGGCGGGCGGCCTGGACCACCCTGGCCATCGGAAATCTGGTCGAGGGGAGGGTCACCGGGTTGAACAAGGGCGGCCTGGAGGTCGACCTGAAGGGCATTCGGGCCTTCATGCCGGCGTCGCAGTGCGACGTGATTCCCATGAAGGACATCTCCGTGCTGCTCAACCAGGTGGTCCAGTGCGAGGTCATCGAGGTTGACCGGCGCCATCGTAGCGTTCTGCTGAGCCGGCGCCGGCTTCTCGAACGCCAGTTGGTTGAGAGCCGCGAGAAGCTCCTCACCGAGCTCGAGGTTGGTCAGACCCGCAAGGGTAAGGTAGGCAACATCACTGACTTCGGTGCTTTCGTTGACTTGGGTGGCGTGGACGGGCTGATTCACATTTCCGACCTGGCTTGGTCCCCAGTGGCGAAAGTGACGGATGTCCTCCAGCCTGGCCAGGAAGTTGAGGTCAAGGTTCTCAAGATTGACCGCAAGCGAAACCGGATTTCGCTCGGTTTCAAGCAGGCCCAGCCGGACCCCTGGATTGGGATAGAGACGCGCTACCCGGTCGGCACCCAGTTGAAGGTCAGGGCCACCCGACTGGCGGACTTCGGCGTGTTCGCGGAACTGGAACAAGGTGTGGAGGGGCTGGTGCCCATCAGCGAGCTTTCCTGGTCGCGCGTGGCCCGCCCAGGCGAGGTGGTGACCCCTGGTGACATGGTAGACGCCGTGCTCATTCGCGTGGAAGAGGCGAAGCGCCGAATTGCCCTGAGCATGAAGCAGGCGCAGCCCGACCCCTGGTCTGGTATCCTGGAGAGCTTCTCGCCCCATTCACTGGTGACGGGCAAAGTGACGCGCCTGGCCGACTTCGGCGCATTTGTGGAGCTGGTACCGGGTGTTGAGGGGCTGGTGCACATCTCGGAAATGTCCGACCAACGAGTGCGCTCGTGTGAGGAAGTTGTGCAGGCCGGCCAAGAGGTTACCGTCCGGGTACTCGGCGTTGACGCCGGGAATCGGCGGATTTCGCTGTCGCTGCGTGCTGCCCGTGAGTCGGCCGAGGTGGCGGAAATGCCGGCCGAGGACATGCACCGACCTTCGGCCAAGCAAACGAAGAAGCGGAAGAAGCCCCTGCGCGGGGGGCTGGCGTGGGACTGGGGCGAGGCAGCACAGTAATCGCATTCCAACTCGCTCGGGCGTTGGAGGTGACGCGCTTTCCTGCCACGGCGGTTGCGGGTAAGCGTACCTGTCGTGCGCTCGACGGGTGCCTGGGCTCACCTGTGACGGGCACGGGTTGAACCGCGTTGCGGCCCGGGGCACGGTCGGCACCGCGGCCGCCCTATTGTGCGAAGCCCGGCTTGGCGGTGGGATCATGAAGTTCTGCCTGTTGGACAGGATCGTTGAGTTCACCGCCGGCCAGCGCATCGTGGCCGTCAAGGCGGTCACGCTGGCGGAGGAGTACCTCGCGGACCACTTCCCCACGTTTCCCGTGCTTCCCGGCGTCATGATGCTCGAGGCGCTGGTCGAGGCGGCCACCTGTCTGGTTTGGGATGGACTCGACTTCGCCCCTAGTGTGGTCTTGCTCCGTGAGGCGAAGAACGTTACATACAGGAGCTTCGTGAGGCCGGGTGACGTCCTCCGCGTCGAGGTTACGTGCAGCCGTCTGGCTGCTGCGGAGAGCGATTTCGCCGGCGTCGGCTCCTGCGGGGGCGCCGAGGTGGTGAAAGGGCGCTTCGGATTGCGCCACTTTTCGCTGGCGGAGCGTGATGGCGGGCCGGACTCGGCGGATCGCAAGCTACGCCAAGCCGCGCGGGAACGGTTCGCGGCCCTTCGGAAGTGAGTCGGGGCCGGCTGGCTGGAACGATGTTGGTGTAAGCGGCGGGTTGCGTCCTGCCTGTGGAGCGAGGAGGTTAACGCAAATGGCGCCAAGCCGGGACGAGGTGTTCAAGCAGGTGCAGGAAGTGCTCAGCGACGCGCTCGGAGTTGACACAGACGAGGTGACGCTGGAGGCAACCCTCCAAGGTGACCTGGGAGCAGAGAGCATTGACTTCCTTGACATCGTGTTCCGACTGGAGAAGGCCTTCTCGATCAAGATTCCCAAGGGCGAGCTGTTCCCGGACGGGCTGTTGAGCAACCCGGACTATGTGGCGGGTGACCGGCTGACGGCCGCCGGCCTCGCCGAGCTCAAGGCGTCCATGCCCCATGCGGACTTCGCCAAGTTTGAGGCCGAACCACTCGTCTCCAAGATGCCCGACCTGTTCACCGTCAACACGATCATCAACTACGTGGAGAGCAAGGTGGCGGCCGCGCCGGCGTAGCCGGGCGTGGAGAGACTCCTGGTTGGCAACGGCGGCCGCGGAAACGGGCGCGTTTGCTGACTTCCACGTCGGCCTGAGGGGGTAACGCTGCTTTTTCGAGGCGACAGGCGTCGAATGCGGGGAGCGGGGCGGTCGGCATGCGGTGGTTCTGGATCGACACCTTCGTGGCCTTCGAGTCCGGGAAGCGGGCGTCCGCGGTCAAGAACGTGACGCTCGCCGAGGAGTACCTGCACGACCACTTTCCCGGCTTCCCGGTGCTTCCTCCGCCTTTGATGATCGAGGGCATGGCCCAGACGGCCGGTATCCTCGTGGGCGAGGCCCGCGGCTTCCGCGACAACGTGATCCTGGCGAAGGTCAAGAGCGCGCAGTTTGACGACTACGCCGGGCCCGGGGACCAGGTTCGTTACGACGCGGTCCTGGAGACGCTTGATGAACGGGCGGCCGTCACCAGGGGCACCGTCTACAAGAACGGCCAGCCCATCGGACGGGTGGAACTGATCTTCTCCAACCTGCCCCCCGCGGACAACGCCCTGGGCCTGCCGGCGAAGAACTTCGTGTTTACGGAGCCGTTGATGACTCTGTTCCGTGGCGTCGGGAGCGTGGCCGCGACGGGAGGTATTCCGGGCGATGAGTGCTAGGCGACGGGTGGTTATCACGGGGCTGGGGGTCGCCACGCCGATCGGGCTGGGGATCGACCGCTACTGGGACGCCTTGCTGGAGGGGCGTTGCGGCCTGGCGCGGATTCGGGCGTTTGATCCTTCGGGGTTTGCCGTACAGATCGGCGGAGAACTGCCCGAGTTTCAACTCGGCGACTTCATTCCCAAGAGTTATCGCAAAAGTGCCAAGGTCATGGCACGCGATATCCAGATCGCCGTCGCCTGCGCGTACCTGGCGGTCAAGGACGCCGGGCTCATCACCCGTTGTCTGATCGAACGCGGCGAGTCGCCGGGCCCGGCGAGTGTGGACAGCACCCGGCTGGGGGCCAACATCGGCGCGGGACTCATCTGCGCGGACCTCGCCGAGCTGGCGGGGGCGCTGAACACGTGTTTCGAACCCGATGGCACCTTCAGTTTCGCCAAGTGGGGATCCGAGGGGATGACCAACCTGACCCCGCTATGGCTGTTGAAGTTCCTGCCCAACATGCTGGCCTGCCACGTGACGATCGTGCACGATACCCAGGCGGTGTCCAACACCATCACCTGCGGCGAAGCTTCCAGCCATCTGGCCATCGGCGAGGCGTTCCGCGCGATCGCGCGGGGCGACGCCGACGTCTGCCTGTGCGGCGGAGCGGAAAGCAAGCTGAACCCCATGGCGCTCACCCGCCCGGCACTCTGGCAGCGCCTCAACACCGAGGCCAACGACCACCCCGAACGCGCCTGTTGCCCGTTCAGCCCACGGGCGGCGGGGATGGTCGTGGCCGAGGGCGGCGGCCTGCTGGTGCTGGAGAGCCTCGATCACGCCCGCGCGCGGAAAGCACGAATCTACGCGGAAATCGTCGGCTTCGGGGCGGCCAGCAACGCCTGGAGCTGGTCACAGCCCGATGCCGAAGGTCGCCCCGTCGCGGGCGCGCTGCGGGCCGCCCTGCGCGACGCCCAGACCACTGCCGACAGGGTCGACCTGGTTAACCCGTTCGGCACGGCGATTCCCGCGTATGACGCGGCCGAGGCTGCCGGATGGCAGGCCGTCCTCGGCTCCAGGCCGGCTCAAACGCCGGCCGCCGCCACGAAGGGAGCACTGGGGGTTAACGGGGCGGGCTCGGGCGCCATTGACGTGGCCACGACAGTCATGGCCTTGCACCGCAACACCGTTCCGCCGTCGCTGAATACGGAACCCGAGGCCGGCAAGGCGCCGTTCCGATTCTCACCTGGCAAGCCGCTGGATGCTCCCCTCCGCCAGGCGGCGAGCGTGGGATACGCTCTCTCCGGCGGGCAGGTCGGGGCCATCGTGGTTCGCAAGTTGGAGGAGTAGCAGGATGCCACGGCGCGTCGTGATTACCGGTATGGGATGGGTCACCCCGCTGGGGCATGACGTGGAGACGGTGTGGCAGCGGATGCTGCGGGGTGAGTCAGGTGTCGGCCGGACGACGCGCTTCGATGCCCGCACTTTCCCGACGACGTTCAGCGCCGAGGTGAAGTCCTTCGACCTCGCGGACTTCCTCGGGGCGCGGGCCCAGGTCCATGCGGGGGCCGCGCTCAACGCTCGTTTCGCTCTGGCGGCCGCAGCCCAGGCATGGAAGTCCGCCGGCTTGGCGGGCTTCGCCGGACTGCAACCCGAGCGGGTCGGTGTGTACCTCGGCGGTGGAGAAGGACCGATCGACTTCGACCCGTTTGTGGCGGCCGCCTACGCCGGCTGCCGCAATGACGCAGGGAACGCCACGACTCTCGACACCGTGCGCTGGGCCCGCAAGGCCATGCAGGTCTTCCGCGCCGTGAGCGAACTTGAGCAGGATCCCAACCTCGCGGCAGCCCACCTGGCCGTTGAGCTCAATGCCCGGGGCCCGGGCCTCAGCACGCTCACCGCCTGCGCCGCGAGTACCCAGGCGCTCGGCGAGGCGACGGCCATTATCCGCTATGGCGATGCCGACGTGATGATCTCCGGCGGGACGCACAGCATGCTCCACCCGCTGGGGGTGACGGGTTTCAACCGCCTGACGGCCCTGTCGACGCGGAACGACTCGCCGAACACGGCCTCCCGGCCGTTCGATCGCACCCGCGACGGGTTCGTGTTGGGCGAGGGTTCTGGGATGCTTATCCTGGAAGAGCTGGAGCACGCGCTGGCGCGAGGTGCCCGCCCGCTGGCGGAAATCACCGGCTTCGGCTCCACGGCCGACGCCTTCCGCATTACCGACATGCACGAGGAAGGCCGGGGTCCGCAGGCCGCCATGCGCCGGGCGCTCGAGTCGGCCGGGGTCACCGTCAGCGACATCGACTACATCTCCGCCCACGGCACCAGCACCGAGGAGAACGACAAGATCGAGAGCCTGGCAATCCGCGAGGTCTTCGGGCCCCGCGCGGGGCAGGTGCCGGTGAGCAGCGTCAAGAGCATGGTGGGCCACCTGATCGCGGCGGCCGGGGCGGTCGAGCTCATTACCTGCGTGCTCGCCATCCGCGACGGCCTGCTCCCCCCCACAATCAACTACGCGACGCCGGACCCGAACTGCCCCCTGGATTACGTCCCCAACCAGGCCCGCCGGGCGCAGGTGCGGATGGCCCTGTCCAACAGCTTCGGCTTCGGCGGACAGAACGACACGCTCGTGGTGCGGGCCGTCGAGCCGGGCTAGCAGCCCTTCCCACAGGAAGCGTCAGCCCCCGTGCGATGTAGTGCCCAGCCCCCCCGACGAGCGTACGTCGGCCAGGGAGGACCGGTGCTGCTTGCGCATGGGGCTGGGGCGACCGTCCGACCAGTCGCGGGTGGCGGACGCCGGGGCCAGGAGACCGGCTTGACAGGTTGCCACGATTCCACAACAATACCCGTTTTGGCGGCGGCAAAGCCCGGCGGCGATGGGCTTGGCCGCCCCACGGAACCGGGTGGCCCGGACGGGCGTCCGACCGGGCTGCTGCTCCTGCTCGGTGCTCGCTTGGCGCCGCGGCGCCTACGAAACGCGAGCCCGCGTTCCGCATGGATCACCCCTGCACCAGCGCTGGAGGTCGGACAGGTTCATGGCTAGGGCACAACAGCCGGGTATCAATGCCGTTACGATCTGGATGATCGTCTTCGCCGTCCTGTGGCTCACCGCGACGGTGTTTCTGGTTGTCCTCTACACGGGCCAGGAGGATCTGAAGCGAAACCTCGCCACGGCGCAATCCGCCAAGAACCGCGCCGTCAGCGATGCGGAGGAGCGGTCCCTGGAGCTGGTGAAACAGGCCAGTGAACGCGGTCCGACCATGGTTGGGCTCCTGGAGACCGCCCGGGCCGATACGGCTACCCTTGCTACCGGAGAGCAGACGGATGGCCCCTCGGCCGTGCGCGACAAGCGCAACGCCTTTGTCGAGCAGCTTCGGACCGACGCCTTGGTGGAGCGACCGGGCCAGTTTGCGGACGCCTCACTGCTGGACGCGCTACAATTGCTGTACGGGGCGTATCGGACTCAGAACGCCCTGCGGACGGACACCGAGACCCGCGCCACGGCTCTCGAGGCGCGCGTCACCGAGCTCACCCGCCGTAATGATGCCCAGAAGCAGCAGTTGGACGAGGACGCCGCCCAGATCAAGAGTCGGCTGACCGAACTGGAGGCCGAGTGGACGGCCTACCGCAGTAACCGCAACGAGGAAGTCAACCGGCTGCAGGGCGAGTTCGAGAACCGCAGTGCGCAGGCAGATTCCGAGCTGACGCGCGAGCGTCAGCGTCGCGCGGGACTCGAAGAGCAATATACCGACCTGCAAGCCCGCTTCGGGCAGTTGCAGGAGAAGCTGGGCCTGTCGCAGATGAAGCCCGAGCCGCTCTCCACCGCCCGCATCGCGGACGGTCGCATCCTGATGGCCGTGCCGGGTGATCCGGTCGTCTACATCGACCGCGGCAGGAAGGACCGACTCACCCTGGGGCTGGAGTTCGCGGTTTACTCGGCCAAGTCCGGGATTCCCGAGGACGGCCGGGCCAAGGCCCGGGTGGAGGTCGTCTCCATCGCCGACGCCTCGGCCGAGTGCAGGATCGTTGAGGTATTCGGCAACGAGGTCATCCTGGAAGATGACCTCATCGCTAATCCGATCTACGACCCGAATCGCCCGCTGTCGTTTCTCGTGGTCGGCGACTTCGACCTGGACCGCGACGGCCGGATTGACCCATCGGGAGCCCAGAAGATCGAGGCCTTGGTCGCGGACTGGGGTGGAACGCTCGCGACCGAGCTGACGGCCTTGACGGATTTCGTGGTGCTGGGCGCCGCCCCACCCCAACCGCGCGCCGTTGGCGACCTCACGCCCGAGCAGCAGCAAGCGGGAGCCCGGGCGCGGGACCGGTACCAGCGATACCAGTCGGTGGTGTCCGCAGCCAACAGCCTTGGGGTGCCAATATTGACGCAGGACGTGTTTATCCAGTTCCTCGGCTACACGCGTCAAAGGGGAATGAAGTAGGGTCCGTGCCGCTTGGCACATCCCACAGACCGGCGCCGCGCGGCGCGGCCACCGGCGCGTGCAAGTCCTTGCGCATACAAGCTTTGACGATTTGACCCCGCGCGCTTTGTGGTGTATATACTCCGTGTAGTTCGATACACACCAGCACAGCGTCGGCGTGCAGTTTGGTCGAGCGGGCAGTCGGGCGAGGGTGGCGCCCCTCTTCCAGCTCGCTGCCTCGGGCTCGCCGGCATTTCTGGACAGGGTGAGCGGCGTCTTTGCAGCACATTGAGCGAATCAAGGACCAGATTCTAGACCGAGCGGACCTTGTGCAGGTGGTGTCCGAGCACGTGGTTCTCCGCCGCCGGGGACGCCGACTGGTCGGGCTCTGCCCGTTTCACACAGAAAAGACCCCCTCTTTTACCGTCTCTGAGGAGCTTGGGCTATTTAAGTGCTTTGGATGCGGCAAAGGGGGAGACATCTTCACATTCGTGCAGTTAAGGGAGAGTGTGCCGTTTGTAGAGGCTATGCGCATTCTGGCCGACCGGTTCGGCGTCGAGTGGACGCCCACGCTCCGGAGTGAAGGCGGCGGCGCCAGCCGAGCCGATCTGGCTCAGGTCAACGAGTGGGCGTGTAAGTACTTCCGTTCGACGTTGAACGATGCCGCGCGGGGAGGGACGACGCGCGAGTACTTGGCCAAACGCGGCATCTCGGCGGACACGGCCGCCCGGTTCGAGCTCGGCCTCGCGCTTGACAACGGAACCGCTTTGCTGGAGGCGGCCCGCCGCGCGGGGTGGTCGGAGGCGCTTCTGAAGGCTGCCGACCTGGTGCGCACGAGTGACGGGGGGCGGGCGTACGACACGTTCCGGAACCGCCTCATGTTTCCCATCCGCGATGTTACGCGCCGCGTGGTGGGGTTCGGCGGACGGACGCTGGGGGATGACCGGGCCAAGTACGTCAACACGAGCCAGAACCCACTGTTTGACAAGGGTCGAGGGCTGTATGGCATCCACCTTGCCCGGCCGCGGATGACGGAAGTGGGCCGGTGCGTGCTCGTCGAAGGATACATGGACTGCATCGCAGCTCATCAGGCTGGGTTCGGTGAGACGGTGGCGACGCTGGGCACGGCTCTTACTGAAGCACAGGTTGACCTCGTGCGGCGATACACGGAGCGGCTCATCGTGCTATTCGACTCGGACAGCGCCGGGGTAGCGGCCGCCGAGCGGGCCATTCGGGTCGCCCTGCCGCGATACGTTGGAGTGAGACTGGCCAAGCTGACGAGTAAGGACCCGGCGGACTTCCTGGCTGAAAACGGGCCGGAGGCGTTTGGCGCGGCGTTGAATGAGGCCGCTGACGCGCTAGAATTGAAGTGGAAGCAAACGCGGGCCCGGTTCCAGGGCGATGCCAGCCGTCGAGGCAGCCGGGATGCCGTGGCCGACTTCCTGGGGGTCGTCGTGGATGCCTGCGCGGCGGGGGCGATGGATGCTATCCAGCGCGGGCAGATCATCAACCAAGTTGCCCACCTGCTGCACCTGCCGGCCGAGGAAGTGAGTCGGCTAATGCTGCAACTGGAGCGTCGCCGGGGACGGAGCGGCGTGCAGCAACAGCCGACCGGTTCGACTCCGGCATCCGCCGAGAAGGACACTGGTCCGTCGTCACCTTGGCAGCGTGTGCTCGAGGTGCTGCTGAACGAGCCGGGGCTGTGGCTTGAGGTGGGGTTTGCGGTGGACCTTGCGGAGATCAGTGAGCCTCGGCTGAGGCGCTTGATGAGTGTGGCGCTGGACGGAGTGGCGAAGCTGGGCACTGCGTTTTCGGTGTCGGACGCCTTGGGCCGTTGTCCCGAGGTCGAGGACGCCGCGTTGCTGACGGAGCTGGCTCGTAATGGTGCCCGGCGGGCCAACTACGACGCCACTCTGCGGACGGCGCTCGAACAGATTCATCGGGCGGGAGTAGCCCGACGCGTGGCGGAGGAGAGTCGCCGGTTGGCGGGCGATCCCGGCGGTGAGTCACCGCGCGCCGACGCGGAGGAGGCGCTGGGCGTAATTCACGAGGCCGCGCGGGAGCAGAAGCACTTCGCCCCGCGCCGAATCATCCGGGAGTCGCTGGGTGAGGCGGAGGCCCGACGGGGGCCGGTCTGACGGGCAGGCGGTGTATGGGAGTCACGATGAGCACAGCAGAACCCGTAATGGAGCCGATCGAGACGGCCGTGCAGACCCTGCTGCAACTGGGGAAGGCCCGCGGCTTTGTCACCTGGGAGGAGATGAATGAGATTCTCCCAGACGAAGCGGTGGACCCCAGCCAGTTGGAGACGATCCTGCTTCGCCTCGAAGAGGCGAAGACGGAAGTACTGGATGAGGTCGACGCCTCCGTGCAGGAGACCGCCCCGCGGGTGGCTCCGGTGACTACGGTGGCGGTGCCGGTGGCGCCGGCGGTTGAGGTGCGCAGCGGCGCCGAGGCGGAGGTGGATGAAGAAGTCGAGGAAGTTGGCGACCTGACGATCGAGGCGACGGGCCGGGGTATCGACGACCCGGTGCGCATGTACCTGACGCAGATGGGCGAGATTCCGCTGCTGACGCGTGCGGAGGAGATCCGCCTGGCCAAGAAGATTGAGCTGACCCGGATGGCGTTCCGGCAGAAGGTGCTGGAAAGTGATTATTGCGCGCGGCTGGCGGTGGACATCCTGCAGCAGGTGCATGACGGCGCCCTGCCGTTTGACCGCACGATGAAGATTTCGACTTCGGAGCACGCGGCCAAGAGTCGCATCAGCGGGCGAATCCCCGGAAATCTGGCGACCGTGCGGGCGTTGCTGGCGCGGAATGAGGAGGCCTGGCGCGAGGTGCAGAGCCGGCGGTTGCCGGCGGCCCGGCGGCGCGAGTTGCTGGTGGAAATCCGGGACCGGCGGCGCAAGACGTCGCGTTTGCTGGAGGAGCTTTCCCTGCGCACGAGTCGCATTCAGCCGCTGATGCGCAAGCTGAAGGGCCTGCACCGCAAGATGCGACAGTTGGAGGAATGGCTGGCACGGCATGACGGGGCGCGCTCGGGCGACCACGAAGAGCGCACCACCATGACGGAGGAGCTGACGGGCATCATCACCCTCTGCGGCGAGGCGCCCGAGCAACTGGCGGCACGGCTGCGGACGATCGAACGGGTGTTCGCGGAGTACGAGGACGCCAAGCGGAAGCTGTCGGGCGGGAACCTGCGTCTGGTGGTGAGCATCGCCAAGAAGTATCGCAACCGCGGGTTGAGCTTCCTGGACATCATCCAGGAGGGCAACACCGGGCTGATGCGGGCGGTGGACAAGTACGAGTACAAGCGCGGGTACAAGTTCAGCACGTACGCCACGTGGTGGATCCGGCAGGCGATCACGCGGGCGATTGCCGATCACGCCCGCACCATCCGCATTCCGGTGCACATGATCGAGACCATGAGCCGGCTGCGCAACATCAGCAAGGAGCTCTTGCAGGAGCAGGGCCGCGAGCCGACGCTCGAGGAGATCGCCCGGCGGGCGAAGATGCCGGTGACCGAGGTGCGCCGGGTGCTCAAGATTTCGCGGCACCCGATCTCGCTGGACCGCCCGGTCGGAGAGAGCGAGGATTCCTACTTCGGGGACTTCATCGAGGATGATTCGGTGGAATCGCCGGTAAGCACGGCCGGCAGCGAGATGCTCAAGGACCGGGTCGAGGAGGTGCTCAAGACGCTCACGTACCGCGAGCGGGAGATCATCAAGCTGCGGTATGGGATCGGGGACGGCTACACGTACACGCTGGAGGAAGTCGGGAAGATCTTCAAGGTGACGCGCGAGCGCGTCCGGCAGGTGGAGGCAAAGGCCATTCGCAAGCTCCAGCACCCGGTGCGGGCCCGCAAGCTCGAGGGATTCCTGGAGAACATGACCATACCGCATTGAACGCAGGGGCGCGAAGCCGCGGTGGAGTCGCACGGGCGAAACGCCCGTGCGGCGGCGTGAGGCAATGCCGCGGGCGGGACATCCCTGCGGCCGCGCAATGAGCGGGAATCCCCGCGCCTGTGAGGCTTATTCCCCACACCTGCGGCGTGTGCGCGGGTGCACGCGCGGTATGGCGGGTTAGTCGATCCGTCTGTGCGGCCTGCGCGGGCAAGCCAAGTGGGCTGCAGGGGCTCGGTGGGTGCTTGGTGTGGCGGTCCCGGGCGGGAGTTTTGAGCGTTCTCGGGCTTTGAAAGTGGTATAGAGTTTGCTATAATCGCCCTTTCGTGGCCGGCGCTCGGCCGGTGCCGAGCGCGAGTTGAATGCGAAGAAGCAAGGGCAGCGCGAAGAAGCAGCGGCTGTCCCGAACCATACGATAAAGAGAGAATGAGCCGGGCGCAGCCCGGTTCAGGTGGTGCAGGCCAGGTTAGCGGAAAAAGACGCCCTTCCCCCATCCTCCCTCCGGCCCGAACTAGGAAGGGTGCCGCAAGCTCGGCCTGCGCCTTTTTTTTGCGCCCGGAAACGCGGACGCAGCAAGTTTCCGTCGTTGCCTCCGGGCGCGGGCCGGGCGTAGCCTACGGGAGATACTGGCTGCGTCCCCGTTCTGTGTGGGGGCGTACCCCCCTTGCAGGCCCAGGGGCGTGCACGGTACCTGATACCCCCTGGAGAACGGCGTCCGGTCCTGTGCTCCGGGGCAGAGACCCCGGGGGGGCCGTGACAGATCACGCGGGATGGCTTGACCCAAGCAGGGCCGAGGTTGGTAGCCGCGGGTTCAAGTTCGCCGGAGGCGAACGAAACCCGTGGTCGCTCCCGGGCTACCCCTACCCGCCCCGGATGGGGCGGCATGATCATCTGCGTTTGCTGTCCCCGGGTTCCGTCCGGGCGAAGCGCCCGGCCTCCACCCGCAGCTACACGCCCTTGCCGCATTCAGGGGCGACAGCAGACGCCGCCTGATGTGTCAGGGACGCGACTCCGGGGGGCGTGCCACCGGCGCCCGCGATGTTACAATCGAAGCTTACGGAACGTCTCTGCGTCCGGTGGAGGGTCCGGGCCGGTGCAGGGGCGTTTGACTCGGGGAGGGCGGTCCCATGCGGGTGGCGCTTGCCCAGATGAACCCGACAGTGGGCGATATCGCCGGCAATGCGGCACGCATCATCGGCTGGGTGCATGCCGCGCGTGCCCGGGGTGCGCAGTTGGTGGTCTTTCCCGAACTGGCGGTGTTCGGCTACCCCCCTAAGGACCTGCTCCTGCGTCAGGCGTTGGTGGCGCGGAACTTGGCGGCGCGGGATCAGGTTGCCGCCCAGTGCCACGGCATCGCGGCCGTGGTGGGCTACGTCGAGCGCGAGGCACGCGGCACGGGGCTGAGCAACGCGGCCGCGTTCTGCGCCGACGGAAGGGTGCAGGCCCGCTACGCCAAGCGTCTGCTGCCCACGTATGACGTGTTCGACGAAACGCGCTACTTCACAGCGGGTACGGCGGTTCAAGTGGTGGAGTTGGGCGGCGACGGGACGGTACGCGTGGGGCTGACCATCTGCGAGGACCTGTGGAACGATGAGCAGTTCGAGGGCCGGCGGGTGTACGGCTTGGACCCGGTTGAGCAAACGGCAGTCGGCGGGGCCCGCTGGCTGATCAACATCTCGGCCTCCCCCTTCGAGGCTGGCAAGCAGCATCGGCGCGAGCACATCTTCGCCCAGCAGGCGCGTGAACACCGCCTCCGCATCATCGCGGTCAACCAGGTGGGCGGCAACGACGACCTGCTGTTCGACGGGGCGAGCGTGGTGGTGGAGGAGACGGGCCAAGTGGTGGCCCGGGGGCCGGCGTTCGAGGAACACCTGCTGTTTGTCGACTTGAGTAACCCGGAGCCCGAGGCGCTGGTCAGCTACCCGGAGCGTGTGGAGAGCATCCGGCGCGGACTCGTGCTGGGGACGCGCGACTACGTGCGGAAGTGCGGATTCAGCGACGTGGTACTGGGGCTATCGGGGGGCATCGACTCGGCCGTCACGGCGGCGCTGGCGGTGGAAGCCCTCGGTGCGGAACACGTGCACGGGGTGGCCATGCCGTCGCGGTACAGCAGCGCGCACAGCCTGGACGACGCGCGTGCCCTGGCGGACAACCTGGAGATCGAGCTGCGCGTGGTGCCCATCGAGGGGGCACACCGCGCGATGGAGGAGACAGTGCTCCCCCATTTCGGCGATCGGGCGCCGGACATCACGGAAGAGAACATCCAGGCCCGCATCCGCGGCAACATCCTGATGGCGCTTTCCAACAAGTTCGGCTGGCTGCTGCTGACGACGGGAAACAAGAGCGAACTGGGGGTTGGCTACTGCACGTTGTACGGCGACATGTCCGGCGGGCTGGCGGTGCTCAGCGACGTCCCCAAGACGGCCGTGTATGAGCTGGCGCGACGGATCAACGCGACGGCGGCGGAGCCCTGCATTCCGGAGAACTCGATCCGCAAGCCGCCGTCGGCCGAGTTGAAGGAGAACCAATGCGACCAGGACACGCTGCCACCGTATGAGATGCTGGACGCCATCCTCGAGCAGTACGTGGAGCGGGAGCGCAGCGTCGAGGAGATCGTGGCCGGCGGGTTTGATCGCGGCGTCGTGGAACGCGTGGCGCGCCTGGTCGATCACAGCGAGTACAAGCGCCGACAGGCGCCCGTGGGTCTGAAAGTGACGAGCCGGGCGTTCGGGACGGGACGGCGGATGCCCATCGCGGCGCGGTGTTCGTAGCGCCATCGAGAAGGCCTGGTGTGGGCGCCCCAGGGACCGACCCCCGTTGCCGCGCGGTGTCGGCAGCCGCCGAGACGGAAACGCGCTTGACGCCGGCGCCCCGCACCGCTGGAATGAAGCGTGGCCGGGCCTGTAGCTCAGCGGTTAGAGCAGGCGACTCATAATCGCTTGGTCGGGGGTTCGAATCCCTCCAGGCCCATTGCGGTTTTCTGCGGGAAATACGCGGTTTTCTCGGGAGAAACCGGCAGGTTCACTTCGGTTAGTGCCACTGCGTGGCACGCACGCCGCGGCAGCCGAACGCAGGGTTTTGCGTCCCAATTGCTGACACTTCTGCTGTACGGACAACGCCCTAACATCCGTGGTGCCCACGGCTCGCAGTGTTTCCCGCTCGGGCGAGTCCAACGCAGGCGGCGCCGCGCACGAGTTCTGCCGGAGTCCGTGCGGGCTGTAGCCCCCGCCTCGACACACGAAGACGCCGAAGGCCCAAATCGCCAATCGACACTCGCCAATCGGCAATCCCTAGAGCACCGCCTCGACTTCGGCCCGCAAGGCTTCCGAGGCGTCGGCGGCCAGCTCGTAGCGCACGCGCAGGCTGGGCTTGTTGATCTTGATGAGCCGGCCCAGGTCGATGGGCGTGCCGATCAGGACCAGGTCGCAGTCGGTGGCGTTGATCGTTTTCTCCAGCTCCGCGACCTGCTTGTCGCCGTAGCCCATGGCGGGCAGCACTTCCGTGATGTGCGTGTAGTTCTCGAAGGTCTTCTTGATGGACCCGACGGCGAAGCGCCGCGGGTCCACGATGCGGGCGGCCCCGTAGCGCTGGGCAGCCACGTGCCCGGCGCCGATGCGCATCTCCCCGTGCGTGAGCGTCGGCCCGTCCTCGACGACAAGGACGCGCTTGCCCTTCACGGCGGCCGGATCGTCTACGGTCACCGGCGAATCGGCGCGAATGATGCGTGCTTTCGGATTCACCCGGCGAACGTTGGCCTCCACCGTGGCCACGTCCTCCGGCCGGGCGGTGCCCACCTTGTTGATGACCACCACGTCGGCCATGCGCGTGTTCGTCTCCCCCGGGTAGTACGTCAGCTCGTGGCCCGGCCGATGCGGGTCCGCGACGACGATGTACAGGTTCGGCTTGTAGAAGGACAGGTCGTTGTTGCCGCCGTCCCAGAGGACGACGTCCGCCTCCTTCTCGGCCTCGCGCAGGATCATCTCGTAATCGACACCGGCGAACACGAGGTTGCCGGCGGCGATGTGCGGCTCATACTCCTCGCGTTCCTCGATCGTGCACTCGTGGTGCTCCAGGTCGGCGAGGGTCGCAAACCGCTGGCAGCGCTGCTTGAGCAGGTCGCCGTAGGGCATCGGGTGGCGCACGGCCGCCACCTTCCTGCCCTTTGCCTTGAGGATCGTACTGACCGCACGAGACGTCTGGCTCTTGCCGCAGCCGGTGCGCACGGCACAGACCGCGATGACCGGCTTGCTGCTGTCCAGCATGGTCCGGGCATGGCCCATGAGGCGGAAGTCGGCGCCAGCAGCGTTGGCGATGGCGGCCTTGTGCATGACCTCCACGTGGGGCAGATCGGAGTAAGCCATCACCACTTCGTCGGCGTGGTGCTTGCGGATCAGGTCCGCGAGCTTTGCCTCCGGCTCGATGGGGATGCCGCGCGGATACCGTTCGCCGCAGAGCTCGGCCGGGTACACCCGGCCGTCGATGTTGGGAATCTGGGCGGCCGTAAAGGCGACCACCTCGTACTGCAGGTTGCTGCGGTAGAAGACGTTGAAGTTGTGAAAATCCCTACCGGCCGCGCCAACAATAACTACCCTCACCCGATTCGAAGAGAACATAAAGTATGCCTCAGCGGTTCCACACTTTCACTTAAACAGCCGCAAGCGATGCCTCATTCCCGGTCGCATGCCGCCTCCCAAGGCGCCGCAGATGCCTTACGAGGCTAAACGCGGAAACCGCAGCACGTCGCATGCCCGGTGGACAACCATGCCGTCTCCGCTGCCGGCAGGCAGGCGGGCAACCCGCGAGGGGCGACGCCGGCCTGCGGGCGGCGGACGCGGCAATCTGGCGGAACTTAGCCGCCCCGGTGCATCGTGGCAAGCGTTTGCCGGCTACTCGGGCGTAGCTCGGAAGGGCCGGCCGGATTGGTACTCGTACAAGGCTGCCCGGACGCGGCCGGCGCGGTCGGGCTCGTGGGGCAGTTGAGTGTCCTCCAGCAGTTGCGCGGCCACGGCAGTTGCCTGGGGGTAGTCGCCGGTCTCCGCGAGGGCGGCCGCGAGCGCCTCGCGGGCCATCACGCCCTCGCCCTGCGACGAGTCGACGGCCGAGCGAGCCAACTGCACAGCTCGCGGTCCGTCGCGGAGTTCGTCGACCGGGCAGGTGGCGAGCAGCCACGCCAGGCGGGCCTGGGCACGAACGTGCCCCGGGGTCAACTCGAGCACGCGTTCCCATGCCTTCTTCGCACCATCGTAGTTGCGGAGCTCTTGCCGCGTCACGCCGAGCCAGTAGAAGCCTTCTTGGAAGCGCGGTTCGCGCTCGACCACCAGTTCGCATAGGCGTGCCGCCTCGGCGTGGTGGCCGAGCCGACTCTCGACCTCGGCCAGACCGAGCAGCACCAGGACGCTCTCGCGTCCCAGGTGCTCGTCGATCTCGCGCGTGATGAGGAAGTGCTCACGGGCGGTGCGAAGGTCACCGAGCGCAGCAGCGGCCCGCGCCAGCGCGAGATGCGCGGCCCGATCGCCCGGCAGCACCTCAAGCACCTTCTCCACATGACGGCGCGCACCGGCGTAGTCGCCGCGTTCGATCAGCACATCCGCCAGATTCGCATGAGCGGTCGGCGTCCACGGGTCATGGCTGAGCACGTGCGTCCAGAGCGTGTACGAGTCCCGCCAGATGCCTGTCTGGGCCCGCGTCAGTCCCACCAGCACAGCCACAAGCACCACCCCTGCCACAACGGGAACGGCATGCGAATACCGCTGAGGATCAGCCTCGCGCGTGCGTGCAGGACCCCGCATCGTGCCCACCGCACCGGCCAGCAGGACCGCCCAGGGCAGGCAGGCGAGGTAACTGTAGCGGTCGGCCACGCGCTGTTGCCCGCTCTGAGTGAAGCCCAGCACCGGCAACAGCAGCAGCACGTAGACCACTGCGCCGGCCACCAGGGCCGGCCGCTTTCTGCGCCATCTCAGCAGCAGCAGCGCCGCTATCACCACGACACCGGCCGCCAGCAGGTTGGGCAGGTCCCACGGGGTGGCGTTGGGATCCTGCTCGTACAGCGGCAACAGCCCCGCCGGCCAGAGGGTTTTGCGGGCATAAAACACGAGCCCATAGAACGCCTGGCCGACGCGCAGAGATAGCGGGAAATCCGTCAGCGTCCACAGCGCGCCGCTCTGCGCCTGTGCCCACCCGGCCAGCACGGCCGAGCCCAGCGCGGGCAGCAGGAACGCAACCTTCTCGTACCACACCTTCCGGACGGGAGCTGCCCACCACCCCGGCGGGCTCCCGCCGAGGCGGCGAAGTGGATACACGTCCAGCACGAGCAGCACGGCCGGTAGCGTGATACCCCAGGCCTTGGAGAGCAGCGACAGCACGTGGCACACAAGCGCTGCTGCTAGCGCACCGAGGTACGCACCGCGTGACCGGGCTCCGACCGCCCGCAGGTAGAGCAGGACCGTGGCCAGCAGCCACACCCCGCTGAGCACGTCCCGGCGTTCGGTCGCCCAGACCACCGACTCAACACGCAGCGGATGCACGGCAAAGAACAGCGTACCCAGCAGTGCCGCCCAGCGGCGCAGGCTCGTGCCCGTCTCCGCCAGAGCGGCCGCCAGCAGACGCAGCGTTACAAAAAAGAAGCCGACCGCCACCAGCACGTGCAGCAACAGGTTAGTCAGATGGAAGCCAACTGGGTTGAGCCCATCCCAGACGTGCCAATCGAGGGCGTAGGAGAGCCACGTCAGCGGCTGATAGTGCCCGCCGAGCGAGGTCGTGAACATCCAGCGCAGGTGTTCGCCGCTCAGGCCACGGTACGCGTCGTTATCGACGAGCAGATACGTGTCGTCCCAGTTGACGAGGTCGTTGTGCCGCACCGGCTCAAACGCGAGCAGCGTGACCGCGACGACGAGTCCCAAGGCCACCGGCAGTGACGGAGTGGTCCGCGTCGGGTACTCGGAATTCCCCCCGGCGGACAGGGCAGCAGGACGATCTTCTGGGTCTCGGTTCGGCACGATGGGAGGCATTGTACCGGCTGCGGCGGGACAAGCCCAACGGTGCGGAAAGGGACGGCTGCTTCAGAAGTTGGCCCAACGGACGGCGTCACAGGCGAGGCGATAGCGCCAGAGCCAGAGGGCACACAGGACGCCGTTGCCCAGCAGCACCGCCAGCGACTCAGGCACGCCGCGGAACGTTGTCGTCCCCGTGATTGACACCACCAGGGCCGACATCCAGTCGCCGAAGAGGAACAGGCTGGTCATCAACAGGCCGTCGTAGACGACGAAGACCCAGAGATAGGCGGTCTCGTAGGACAGGACCTTCCAAATGGGGCGGAAGTCAGGCATGGTTCCACCAACCAGCCAGACCGAGCCCACCACCGCGGCCAGCAGACGCTGGATGCCCCAGCCCGCCAGCAGACAAGAGAGCGGGATGACCAGGGCATACACAACCACCGCTGACCACAAAGTAGACATCGCACCCCACATCCTCCACGCCACCAGATTGCCCCAGAGCGTTGCACCAACGAAGAGGACGATGTAGTGCCAGGCCGCAAACCGGCGGGCCATAGTGTCGGACGTCCAAACCTGCAGGCGGGCGTAGAAGCTGCTCGGCCTGAAGAGCAGGGCCAGCGATGCGTCGCGCCAAGTCAGAGCACCGGGCGATTCCTCCCACGAGCACCCTGGGCGACGCATGCCTGGCACCAGCATCGCCTGGACGTCGGTACCACATTCCGGACAACGCCCCGACGCGGGCACGTGGGTCAGGTCGTAGCCGCAGCGTTCACAGCGCGGCGAGGGCGACCCGGTGGGTCCGGAGTCACGTGCACCAACGCACGCGCACTCCACCCAGAAGATCAGACCGAGCACGGCGGCGAAGTAACCTAATGCGACCACGAAGCTGAACACCTCCGGCAGCATCGCGACTGACGCGGCGCCCATCTGTCGGTCCTGGTTGTTCTGAACCACCGCGCCAACGGCACCCAGCAGTGCAACCAGGAGAACCAGCAAACCGATGCCGGAGACCACGCCGAAGAACGCCCGCAGCAAGGAGGCACCGGTACGTCCGGAGCGGTGCACGCGCGGCAGTTGCAGCCAGGCCATGAAGGCCGCGCTCAGCAGTACCGGGATCCCACCGTACAACAAAGCCCGCACGGCCGCAGCCGCGGCAGATTCCCCACGCCACTGGGCCCACGCTTCTTCCAGGCTGCGCTCCTGCAGGATCGGGATGGGCAGGCCGGCCGCGTCCGACGCCGCATCCCACTCCACGGTGACGGTCTTGCTCCACAGCGTCGCGCCGACGGTGAGGCAGACAATCAGGATGATCCCCACGCCCAGCGCTAGCCACGCCGCCCAGCGTGGCCCGGCCACCATCGTGGCGGCGGCACGCCGGGGCTGGAAGATGAATCGGTACGGAGCGCAGAACGTCGCCCACCACGACGGGCGCAGGATGACCGCCGGCGCGAGATCCGCGGGGGGGCAAACCGCAGCCGCGGGGTCCTCGTGCGGCTGACCGACCGGCGCGACGCGATTCGGATCAGACGGTGCGGTGGCCATGGTCACCGGGGAGTATCGTCCCGGCGAGGCTTCCCGTACAGACGCGGCCGTTGGCCCGTAAGGGGAATAGCGAAGTGCGGATAGCGAATAGCGACCGACAAGAGGCGGATGGGCTCGGGTCCGGATCCCGCGGCAGGTGGAACCCGCCCTACATGGCGCCCAGGAGCGGCGGTTGGCTCCGGCGGCTGTAAGAATCTGTCTTGCGGTATAAGCGCCGGCGCGATTTATAATCCCTGCGTCCCGGCCGCAGGGGTATGTTGTACGTAGTGAACTCTCGACAACGGTAGTGCCGCCGACCCCAGCGGACGGCCGCGGGGCCGCGGACGGAGATGCAGTCATGGAGCCGAAGCAACGTATGTCACGTATCGCAGCACTCTTTTGGAGCATCGCACTGGTGGTAATCACGTTCATCGTCACGGCCGGCCTGCTCACCGGCGCGGGGCTGGCCGTGCTGGACAGCAAGACGGGGGACGTGTTGCGTCTCACGGAGCGCGGCCTGGAGAGCGTGCCGGAACTGGTCGGCAAGGTCGGCGAGCTGGTCAAGGGGTTGCCGCCCGCCTTGGCCGAGCCGTTCAACGTCCGGCGCGCGCCGCAGTACGCCGGCAACCTGGAGATCAAGGCACAGCTCCTCCCGCCGGAGGAGGGCGGTTACTGGCGCCCGGCCATTACCATCACCAACCAGGGTGACCGGGTAGTGGGCGTGCTGGCGGTGCGCGTGGTAGCGGTTGACGAGCAACAGCGGCCGGTGGCGGAGTGGAACGAGGTGGTAGCCACGCCGCTGGCGCTCGGCGATGACGATTGGCGCGGTCCGCTGCTCCCGCAGGTAACGCGTCAGGTGCTGGCGTCAGGCTGCTGGAGTCCGCACCGTTCGCTGCAAATTGCGCAGATGGACAAGATGACGGCCGTCGTGGAAGTGGCGGACGTCATGCTGTGTGAGCCGCTACCGGTGCAGACGAGCATCGCGAGCACCAAGACGACGGACTGACGGCAGGGTTGGTCGGTGGTGTCGGCGGGGGTGTCGTAATATCGGCGCGCGCGGTGTAGCGTCGGTTCGCATGGTGTAGCGTCGGCCCCCTGCAGTCGACATACAGGTCGCCGGGCATCACGCTCAACCGTGAGCGCCGACCGCGCTTCGCTCGCCGCCGGGGTGATGGGGCGCGAAGGCTAAGTCCCGATGGGCTTCCGCCCTCACCCCCACCCCTCTCCCGGGGAGAGAGGGGTCGCCTACCGCCACGCGCGCCTGCCCTGCCGGGCAGCAGAGAATCAGGGGAGCGGGTGGGCCAATCCAGGGCCTGGAAGGCCCTGGCAACGGTCGTGCGCCCTCCGGGCGACGGGCCAGCACCCTGCGGGTAAGCAGCGGGCGTCCTCAGTGTGCGTAGGCGGCATCCTCCGGGTCAGCAGTGGGCGTGCTCCGGGCGAGGAGCGGGCGTCCCTTACTGCCCTGAGGTGCTCTTACATTCGGAACGAGCGTGCGTCTTCGCCCGGAGGGCGCACGGTAGTTGCCAGGGACTTCGAGTCCCTGGACGGCGGGCCAGCCCTTCCCTCTCCTTCTTCTTCGTCCGGAGGACGGACGTGGCCCCCGCCTCCGCCCGGCCATTATCCCTGCGGCGCGTCCGCGTCGAGCTCGTCGAGCAGAGCCACCGCCCGGCGCAGGTGCGGGATCACGATCGACCCGCCGACGATCAAAGCGACGTTGAACAGCTCGAAGAGCTGCTCATCGGTGACGCCGAGCTCCTTGCAGCGGATCACGTGATACGCGATGCAGTCGTCGCAGCGCAGCACCATGGAGGCCGCCAGACCCGCCAGTTCCTTGGTGCGGGCATCGAGCGCGCCGTCCTCGTAGGTCTTGGTATCGAGCGTGAAGAACCGGTTGATGCCGAGGTTCTTCTGCGCCAGGATGCGCTCATTCATCTTCTCGCGGAATGCGCGGAACTCTTGTAGACGGTTGGACATATGCAGGCTCCTTCGCCCAGGGGCAGGGATCAGCTCCCCACGGAATTCAGAATGAAGAAGTGAGAATTCAGAAAGGGGGACTCAGCGGTGCGTGTCCCTTTCTGAATTCTGCCTTCTGCATTCTGAAGTCACCCGCGATTCGCCCTTCGCCATTCCCAGCGCCTCGTCGAGCGTTTGCGCCAGGAAGTCGATGTCCGGCTTCGTGATGCACAGCGGCGGCGTGAAGCGCAGGACGTTGCCGTAGACGCCGGCCTTGCCGCAGAGCAGGCCGCGGTCCTTAATGGTCTCGTGGATGCGCGCGGTTTCCACGCGGGCGGGCTCCTTCGTGGAGCGGTCGCGGACCAGCTCGATGGCCTGCAGCAATCCCCGGCCACGCACGTCGCCGATCAGCGGGTGGCGGCGTTGCAGATCGAGCAAACGTTCCCTCAGATAGCCGCCGACTTCGCGCGCGTTGCGTTGTAACTGCTCCTCATCAATCACCTGGAGCGTGGTCAGGCCCTGGATGGCGGAGACCGGGTTGCCGCCGAAGGTGTTGAAGTGCAGGCGTTGCATCATGGCCTGGGCGACGTCAGGCCGCGTGACAACCGCACCCAGCGGGGCGCCGTTGGCGATGCCCTTGGCCAAGGTAACCACGTCAGGCGTTACGCCGTGGTGCTCGAACGCCCAGAACGTTTCGCCCGTGCGGGCGAAGCCGCTCTGCACTTCGTCGGCGATGCACAGGCCGCCGTGGGCACGTACGATCTCGTAAACCGTCCGGAAGTATCCCGGCGGCGGCTCGATGACGCCGCCGACACCCTGGATCGCCTCGGCGATGAACGCGGCCACCTTGCCGCAGGTCTCATAGGCAACCAGCGGCTCGATGTCGTGCGCGCAGCGCAGGCCACAGGCGGGATACTCGAGCCCGGCCGGGCAGCGGTAGCAGTAGCCGGGGCACGCATAGTGCACGCCCAGGGCATGCGGCAGCGGGTACTTCCAGTTGCTCATGGCCGTCAGGCCCATGGTGGCAGCGGAGCCGCCGTGATAGCCGTTGCGCAGCGCGATTACGTCGAATGAGCCGGTGTGCAGCCGGGCGAGCATGGTCGCCACCTCGTTCGCCTCGGACCCGGAGTTGGTGAAGTACAGCGAGCCCAGTTTGCTCTCCTGGGGGAAGTGTTGCGCGAGGGCGGCCGCGTAGCGGGCGATGTTCGGGTGCAGGTAGATGGTGGTCGTGTGGGCGAGGGTGCCGACCTGTTGCCGGGCGGCCTCGACCACGCGGGGGTGGCAGTGGCCGACGGAGATCGTGGCGATGCCGGCGGCGGCGTCCAGATAACGCTTGCCCGTATGGTCCCAAAGATACTGCAAGTACCCTTCGACGATGAGCAGCGGCTGCTGGTAATACGTGAAGACGAACGGCGCGACGTACTGTCGGCGCAGCTCGAGCACTTCAGGGTAGTCAGGTCCCGCGTAGTGCTGGGGCTGATGCGTACAGGGCGGAAGCGTTGGCTGTCCGGGGGCACCGGCGCGCGGCAAGGCTGAAGACATCCAGGTTACTCCACTGAAGGTCACGGACTCCGCCGGAGCCCCGCGAGCGCGTCGGAGGCGCTACCTATCGGACTGAAGCGCGGGCCTGTCGCGCGGCGGACCGCAACGCGGCAGGCATACGCGAAGGCTACGCGGCGGTCAAGTGGGCCGATGTTCCCGGACCGGCATTCCTGGGGTGAAGCCGCCTTCGGCGCCGACAACGGTGTTCACGATTGTGGGCGCGGAGAATGCCGACAAGCACTCCGGGCGTCTGCTCGCAAGTTAAGGCTTGCGAAATGAAGCTCGATAAGTACGAGGAGGGGGTACTCTGTCCACAGACCAGCGGAGCCAGCGCAGCGTGCATGCAGCGTGGATGAGTTTCAAGCGTTTCTGGACCGCGGAGGAAGTGCCGCGCTGGTTCGGGCTGTCGGTAGTCCTCATCTACCTGATCAGTCTGGGAGCAGTGGGGTACCTCGGCGTGCATGACGCACGGCTGCGCGCGGCGCAGCAGTACCGCGCCCAGACGGCCTACGCGGTCGAGCTGCTGGCGAGCCGGCTCGCCGCCGCGTCCCGCGAAGCAAGCGACGCGTTGGCCGTGCCAGGTGAGGCCGAGGCCGCGACCGGTTCAGGCGATGCCCGGCGAACGCCGGGCATCACGGAGCCCGGGGCCCGTTACCAACGTGCGTTACGCGAGTTCGCCGCGCAGATCGGCACGCTCGAACTACGGGTGCTGGACGGGCGCCGACGCGTGCTGGCCGCGACGGATACGCTGGAGATCGGCTCGACGCTTCCCAACGAAGCCACCGGCCCGTGGCCCCCGACCGCGCTGCAGGTGACGGAGACGGCGCTGCCCGGACACCCTGAGTCCCTCGGGCTGTACCGCATCCCCGTGGTCCGCGCGACGCGCACGCCCGCGGTGACGACCGCGGTGAAGAGCGGAGGCAAGGCGGAAGAGCGGCCTGCGGCGGCACCGACTGCACCGCTGGAAGCCGGGGCGGACGCCGAGGCGAGCGGCGTGTACCTGGAAGCCATCGTCCCGCTCGAGCCCACGCACGGTCTGTCGCTGGCGGATTACTCCGGGGGATTGGCGCTGGGCCTGGTGGCGTGTGGAGCGCTCTTCGCGGTGTACCGGGCGTTGAGGGGGCAGTTGCGCGGCGTGGTGCGGATCGCGGGTCGGCTGCAACAGCGCAGCCTGGGGATCGAGGAAGACCTGCGGGCGCTGTGCATCACCGACGCGAAGGACGCGGCCACCCGGGCCTGGAACCAACTCGTGGAACTGACCGCCAGCTTGCAGACTGAAGTAGAGCGTACCCGCGCGAATGGCGAGCTTTCGCGGGTGTTGGAGCGGACGGCCGGGCAGGGCATGAACGAGGCCCTCAATGCCCTTCCCGACGGCATCATCTATCTGAACAACGAAGGCGCCATTCAGTATCTCAACACGCCGGCAGGTCGCCTGCTGGGGTGTGACACGGACAAGGTGAAGGGCATTACGCTCGTCGAGCTGGAGACGGCCGGCGAACCCGAGGGCGGCAGCGCCCGGGCGGGTCTGCTGCGGCAACGGCTGGTGGCCATGATCCGCCAGAACCTGCCGGCCGAGGGAGTCGCGGACGCCGTCAACCAGTTGCTCGAGGTATCGGAACTGAACAGCAGCTACCGGGTGTCGATCGTACCCCTGACCGATGCGCGGCACGAGGGCGAGTGCGTGGTGCTGGTGCGCGACGTCAGCCAGCAGCTTCGGGCCGACCGGGCGCGCGAGGAGTTCGTCGCCCAGGTCACCCACGAGCTGCGCACGCCGCTCACCAACATCCGGGCGTACGCGGAGACGCTCTCCAGCGGCATGTTCGATGATCCGAAGGTGGTGACCGAGTGCTACAACGTCATCACCAAGGAGACCCGCCGGCTGTCGCGGCTGATCGAGGACATCCTCAGCGTGTCGCAGATGGAGGTCGGCACGATCGAGCTCGTTGAGGACAAGGTGGACCTCAAGGCGCTGCTGACCGACGGGGTGCGTGACGTGCGCGGGCTGGCCGACGAGAAGAACATCGACCTGCAGCTCGTGCTGCCCGCCAAGCTCGAAGCGGTCCAGGGTGACCGGGACAAGCTGGCGGTGGTGGTCAACAACCTGCTGGGCAATGCCTTGAAGTACACGCCGGCCGGGGGGTCCGTCGTCGTGGGCTGTCAGCTCAACCACAACGAGCTGGTGCTCACCTTCAAGGACACCGGCATCGGCATTGCCCCGGCGGACCAGGAGCGGGTATTCGAGAAGTTCCAGCGTGGCAACGACCCGGCCGTCCTGGCGGAGGCCGGCACCGGTATCGGGCTGTATACGGCACGGGAGATCGTGCGTCGGCACGGAGGGGACATCTCCCTGATGAGTAAGCCGGGCGAGGGCAGCACGTTCATCGTGCGTTTGCCGCATGAGCGCAGCCGGGCGTCGTCGCTCAGCAGCGTGGCAGGAGCATAACCGTGGCTGTCATACTGATCGCTGAGGACGAACTCCATATCGTGCGCGTGTTGTCATTATGGCTGCACCGGCACGGGCACCGCATCGTCGAGGCGCGCAACGGCGTCGAGGCGTTGCAACGTCTCGACGAAGAGCCGGTGGAACTGGTGATCTCGGACGTCAACATGCCGGGGATGGACGGTCTGGCACTGGTCAAGGCCATTCGGGAGGACCGGGGTCTGAAGGTGCCGGTGCTCATGCTCTCCGCGCGGTGTGACCAGATGCAGCTCAGCAAACAGATACGCAGCTACGGCATCCAACTGTTTCCGAAGCCGTTTGTACCGTCGCAGATTGTGGAAGAGATTGACCGGCTGCTCCAGGCCGCCGCCGCCTCGTAGCCGCCCATCCGGCGTGGGGTGCCACTACCCTTCGCCTTGACAGGAAGGAGACCGCGGTGCCCAGCACTACGGCAACCAAGCCCAACAGCCCGCCCGCCGAGCCCGCCGCGCCGATGCGCGAGTTGGAGGCCATCGGTCTGGAGGTCGCGCAGCTTCCCGGCGGGCAGGAGGCTGCCGCTCGGCTCGCGCACCTGGCCGGGCGCGTCGAGCGTTTCGTGGCCGAGCACGAAGGCATGGCGGAGGAACTCCTCAGCGTCTACGAGCAGTTGGGGGCAGTCTTCGAGGTCACCCGCCGGCTGCCGGAAGTCCACAACGAGGCCCAGGTGATCGAACTGTTCCGCGAGCGGCTCCGGCGCAGCTTCGCCGGGCGGCGGGTGTCCATGGTGCGGCAGCGCCCGGGCGAACGCGTCTGGGTGGACCGCGCCGAGGACTTGCAGATAACTCCTTGGCTGGCCGAGCTTATCGAGCAGGTATGCGCGCAGGGAGCCGTGCGGGTGGAGACCCCGCCAACGGGAGCGGCCGGCCCGCAGGTGGTCGAGGTCATGGTGGCACCGGTGCGTGCGGGCAACACGCTGGTCTGCGCGGCCGTGCTGTCGCGGCCGCAGGGGACGGCGGAGTTCCGCGCCTGCGACATGAACCTGCTGGAGACGTTGATCGCCTTCTGCGGCGACCTGATCCGCAATCATCGGCTGGTCCATGAGCTGCGCGAGACGTCGATCGCCATGGTGCGCACGCTGGTGACCACGGTGGATCAGAAGGATGAGTACACGTCCGGGCACTCGGTGCGGGTGGGCTACTACGCCCGCCTGCTGGGGGCGCGGGTGGGGCTCAACCAGAACGAGCTGCAGACGCTGGAGTGGAGTGCGCTGCTGCACGACATCGGCAAGATCGGGATCCGTGACGACGTGTTGAAGAAGAAGGGCAAGCTCACGCCCGAGGAGCTGGCGCACATGCGGGAGCACCCGACGCGCAGCTTCAAGGTCGTGCAGGCGGTGCCGCAGCTCGCCGGGGCGCTGGACGGCGTGCTGCACCATCACGAACACTACGACGGCGGCGGCTACCCGTTGGGGCTGAAGGGCGACGAGATTCCGTTGCAGGCCCGGCTCATCCAGATTGCGGACATCTTCGATGCCCTGACGTCGACGCGTTCCTACCGCGGCGCCTATGACTGGCGCAAGGCGCTGGATATCCTCGCGGAGGAGGCGGGGACGACCGTGGATCCGCACCTGCAAGGGGTGTTCGCGGCCTTGATCCGCGAGCGTCTCGAGCACGACGAGGGTGCCTGGAGGGCGATGCTGGAGCGGGCGGAACGCCTGCGGCACAACTGGGAAGAGGAAGAGGAAGAGGAACATCGCTGCGAGTACCAGGGGGCATAACGTGGATATAGCTCTACTGTTACCGTGGTTCCCGGTGCTGCTCGGGGTAGGCGTGGGCGGTCGGCTGCTGGGCAAGACGCGCGGCCTGGGGCTGGGCGTGCTCGGCGCGCTGCTCTGGCTGGCGGTCATCCACCTTCCCACCGGTCCCCTGCCACCACTGACAACGTTGCGTCTCCTGGCGCTGGCGGCCGGGATGGCCGCGGTCATCGCCATGGGCGCCTGGTCGGGCGAAATGGGGCAGACTCGAGCGGCCGCAGAGGCGGCGGCGCGGCAGGCCGCGTCGTCCCACGCTCCGGCCGTGACACCGGAGAGCACCCTCCGCACCGCGTATGAGACCGCGCTGGGCAGCCTCGGTCGGCTGCTGGAGCAATACCACGAATGGCTGGAGGACCATCGTCACGATCGCGACCCCTGGCCGAAGTTCGATGAGTTCATTCGGGCCGCGTTGTATCAGACCTGCCGGGCGACGCACGTCAAGCCGTTCCGCCTGGTCGAGAACAGCGATGAGATCATTCCGCTGCGGGACGCCGAGGTACCGGCGGAAGGCACGGGGCTGTCGGCGCGGCGAGGTATCATCGGCCACGTCGTGACCACGGGGCGCGCGTACGTGGCGCAGGACCCGACGCAGGGCGAGTTGGTCCACAAGCTGGCAGCGGAGGCAAAGGATCCGGTGGCCTGGTGCTTCCCGATCGCGCAGGGGGCCCGCCGCATTGGTGTGGTTGCTGCCGGGCACCTGGCCTGGGCGCCTGAACTGCACGGCCCGTTGCTGGCGGCCACGGCAGGCCTCATCCAGCAGTTCTGGACGATGCTGCAAGAGGTCTGTGGAAGCCGCTCGGCCGCCCAGCATGATCCGATCTCCGGCGTCCTGACACGTGACACCTTCTTCCAGATGGCCGAGGGTGCCCTGCGGGAGTCCTACCGCCAGGGCGAGCCCGTGGCCTGTGCGGTGATTGCGGTCGAGGGGCTGCGCCAGCTCCATGACACGGCGCGCTGGGAGCTGGCCGACGAACTGGTGAAGGCGGTGTGCGCGCTGCTGCGTCGCAAGGTGCGGCTCGACGACGTCCTGGGCCGCTTCGACGGTTCGCGGTTCATTCTCCTGCTACGGCGCGTGGATTCCGAACTGGCGACCCTGATCATCGGGCAACTGATGTTCCGGTTGCGGGCGGTCTGTGAGGACAATCCGCGCTGGCAGGTGCCCATCCAGGTGCGATGCGGCGTGGTGGGCAGCGGGCTGAATGAGCCGGACATGCGGAGCCTGGTGCTGGAGGCCCTGCAACAGGCCCGCCAGGCACGCACGGACGACACCACCATCTGCTCCGACCTGCTGCCCGGCGGCGGCGCGGCCCGTCCCGTGGGGAAATCCGCATGAAAGTCGGTCGGCAACAGATCGGGACGGTGGAGGTGTTCAGCCCGGTAGGCGCGCTGGTGGACAACGATGCAACCCAGTTCACCCAGACGCTGTTCCAGGTGCTCAGCGCGCCCAACCCGCGCGTGGTCGTGTCGTTGCAGGACGTGCCGTACATGGACAGTATCGCGCTGGAGGGTCTGGTAAAGGCGACCGAGGAACTGGCCGACCGGGCAACCAAGTTGAAGCTGGCCCAGGTGAGCCCGACCTGTCGGGAAATCCTGGAGCTGACGAACCTGGCGCCGCGCTTCCGGTTCTTCAACGACGTGCAGGACGCGGTACGCAGCTTCCTGTAGGAACCGCACGGACCATGGCCAAGTGGACGATTGAACAATCCGCCCGCCTGGGCGAGCAACTGATCCGAGACGAGTTGATTACCTCGGACCAGCTCGCCGAAGCCCTCGCGCGCCAACGCACCTCGGGGGAGCGCCTGGGGCGGGCGCTGATGGGCATCGGCGCCATCAACGCCAGCACCCTGGTGCAGGCCCTCTCCGCGCGCCTGGCCGTTAAGGGCTGCGTCCTGCGGCACGGCTTGATCGACCCCAAGGTCGCCCGGACGCTTCCCAAGGAGGAAGCCCAGCGACTGAAGGTCCTGCCGCTTTTCCGCGTGCAGGACGAGCTGACGGTGGCCATGGTCGAGCCCCAGTCGCTGCCGACGCTCGACCGGCTGCGCAACCTGACCGGGTGCACGATCCGCCCGGTGCTGGTGCTGGAGGAGAACCTCGAGGAGTTTCAGCGGAAATACCTGGCCGACGAGGTGAACGTGGACTCGTTCCTCGCCTCGATCGAGGAGAGCGACGTCCGCATCACCGAATACGAAGCCGTTGACGAAGGGCCCATCACCGACCTCGACAAGATGGTGGACGGCAGTCCCATCGTCAACCTGGTCAACCTCGCGGTACTGACCGCGCTGCGTGGCGGGGCGAGCGACATCCACATCGAGCCGGACCGCGACGCGACCCACATCCGCTACCGCATCTACGGCACGCTGCGCGAGATGCTCAAGCCGCCCAAGGGCATGCACGCCGCCATCGTCTCGCGCATCAAGGTCATCGGCCGCATGGACATCGCGGAGAAGCGGCTGCCGCAGGAGGGGCGCGTGCACCTGGTGGCCGACGGCCGGGAGATCGACCTGCGCGTCTCCAGCATGCCCACGGTGCTCGGCGAGAAAATCGTCATCCGCATCCTGGACAAGTCGAATCTGACGTTCGAGCTGGAACAGCTCGGCGTGCGCGGGCGCGACCGGGCGGCCATCGAGGTGATGATCCGCAGCCCCTACGGGCTCATGCTGGTTACCGGGCCAACGGGCAGCGGTAAGACCACGACGCTGTATTCCGCGCTGGACCTGCTGCGGAACGAGGGGACCAACATCGTCACCATCGAGGACCCCGTCGAGTATCAGCTCCCCCTGGTCAACCAGATTCAGGTCAACGAGGGCGTCGGGTTGACGTTCGTCCGCGCGCTGCGGTCGATCCTGCGCCAGGACCCCGACGTCATCATGGTGGGCGAAATCCGCGACAGCGAGACGGCGCGCGTGGCCGTCCAGGCGGCCCTTACCGGCCACCTGGTCCTCTCAACGCTGCACACCAACGACTGCCCGGGCGGGGTCATGCGGCTGGTGGACATGGGGATTGAGCGCTTTCTCATTGCGGCCTCCGTGCTGGGCTTCGTCGCGCAGCGGCTGGCCCGCAAGATCTGTCCGACCTGCCGGGCGTCCTACTACCCACCGCCGAGCCTGCTGCGCAGCGTGGGCTGGGAGGCCCGTGCCAACGAGTTGTTTCAGAAGGGCGAGGGTTGTCGCGAGTGCAACAACAGCGGGTTCCGCGGCCGCATCGGTATCTACGAGGTCATGTTGCTGGACGCGGAACTGAAGCGCATCGTGCAGAACGAGGGCAACGAGACCGAGATCCGGGCGTACCTGGGGAAGATGGGCTGGCGCGGCCTGCGCGAGAAGGCCCTGGACCTGGTGGAGGGCGGTGAATCGACGTTGGAGGAAGTGCTGCGCGTGACGCGTTCGGAATCGCTCGCGGTCGGCAACGCGGCCGGCGCGGGGTCTGAGGACTAGGGACCATGCTGCTGACGTACGAAGCCATTGACCGCGCGGGCAAGCGCCTCCACGACATGCTGGAGGCGGCGGACTCCCGGGAGGCCGTCGCGCAACTCCGCGCGCGCGGTTTGTACGTAACGCGCATCACCGAGAAGCGCGACGCCGCCGACGGGGCGGCCGCACGCGCCGCGCGGACCGGCAACGTGTCCGCGGGACGGCTGCCGGTGCGAACCCTGGTGCTCTTCACGCGGCAGATGGCGATGTTGCTGCGCGCGGGGAGTGCGGTGGTGCCGGCCTTGCACGCCATTCGACGGGAAATGCGCAAGCCCGCCCAGGGCGTGCTGCTGGACGAACTGGTCCGCGACCTGGAGGAGGGCGTCCCGCTGACCGAGGCGCTGCGTCGGCACCCGGAGACGTTCCAGCCGGTCTACTGCGCGGTGGTGGCCGCCGGCGAGGCCAGCGGCACCCTGACGCAGATGTTCGAGCGCCTGGCGCTCCTGGTGGCCAAGCGCCAGGCGCTGCGTAACAAGGTCCTGGGCGCGCTGGCGTACCCGGCCCTGCTGGTGGTGCTGTGCGTCGGCATCGTGGCCGCTTTGATGTTCTTCGTGATGCCGCGGTTCGCGGAGATGTTCACGCAGCTCAGCGTCGAGGTGCCCACCTCGACGCGGCTGATGCTGGCGGCGGGGATGGCGGCCAAGACGTACTGGGTCGGCTTGATCGCGGCGGTGGCGGGCGCGGTGGGCGCCCTGGTGTTTCTGGTGCGCGATCGTCGGGGGCGCCAGTGGCTGGCGGACTTGCAGTTGAAGGTCCCGCTGCTCGGGCACGTGCGCAAGCGCCTCATCGAGGCGCAGGTGCTGCGGACCATGGGGATGCTGCTGGAAAGCAAGGTCGGTGTGCTGGATACGCTGGAACTCGCCCGGGGCGTGACCACCAACGTCGCGTTCCGCAAGCTCTTTGACGGCATGGAGAACGCCGTGACGGGGGGCGGGCTCATGAGCACGGCCTTTGAAGCCTCCGGCATCATCGAATCCTACGTCTGCCAGGCAGTGAAGACCGGAGAGGAGAGCGGCAACCTGGGCGGTGCGTTGACCTACTGCGCGGACATTCTCGACGAGGGCAATACCGAGTTGGTAACCGCGCTCACCAAGCTGATCGAGCCGATCATCCTGATCGGCATGGGAGCGGTGGTCGGCACGGTGGCGGTCTCGCTGTTCATGCCGCTGTTTGACCTGACGTCGGCCATCAAGTGACGGGAGACGGACGGAACATGCAACTGCTCACGCGTACCCGCAGCAGGACGTCGCCGATCGGTCTCGACCTCGGGACACGCGGCGTACGCGCGGTGCAGCTTGTGCATACGGCACAGGGCTGGTCACTGACCACGCTGGCGCGCCTGGAGTGGCGTCTGCCCGAGTCGGCCAAGAATGCGGCGGCCGCACCGGCGGCTGAGCAGATCCGCAGTTGCCTCAGCCGCGGTGCCTTCGGCGGACGGGCCGCCGTCACCGCGCTGGGCTCCAAGGACCTGGAGTACCAGTCGCTCGAGCTGCCCGAGGCACTGACGGCCGAGGGCACCGACGTCGGCGAGGCCATCCGCTTCGAGATGGAGCGGCTCATGACGCTGGGCGACGGGAACGTGCAGATTCGGCATTGGCTCCTGCCACCCACCACGGTGCCCGCACCGAACGCGCTGGGCGTGGTGGCCAAGGATGCCGCGGTACTCGACGCCGTGGGGTTGTGCGCCTCGGCGGGGCTGCGGTGCCAGGGTGTGGATTCAGCCGGGGCCGCCCTATGTCGCCTCGGGGCGGCCCTGCGTCCGCCGCCTCCGAATGAGGTGTGGGGCATGCTTGACCTGGGGGCACAACAGACACGCGTGGTCGTCTGCGTCAACGAAGTGCCGGTTGTCGTGCGTCCGATCGCGGCCGGTGGAGAGGCCTGGACACAACTGATCGCCGAAGCGCTGGAGCTGAGCGTAGCCTCTGCCGAGGTCCACAAGTGTGAGCACGGCATCGCGCTGTCCGGACGCGGGATCCGCGCGGAACAGAGCACCGGAGTGGGCGGCGAGCTTGCCAACCTGCTGCTGGGCGCGCTGCGTCCGGAGCTGAACCGCCTGGCGGCCGGTCTGAAACAGTCGTACGAGTATGCCCTGAGCTGCTACCCGGCCCGGCAGGCGGGAGACTTGATGCTCACGGGCGGCGGAGCGGGATTGCGAAACCTGCCGGAGTTCCTGAGCGCGGCCCTGGGCATTCCCGTCCGCCGGGCATCGGCCTATCTGGGCGAGACGGGCTGCCGACTGAACTTGGGAGCCACCCCGCCGAGTGCGTTGCCCGGGTTCGCGCTCGCCGCGGGCTTGGCCATGTCCGACTGACCGACGGGTCGGCCGGCTGCGGGCACGAGGAGCAGTGATGGTCAGCATCAACCTGCTACCTGAGGAGGTGCGTCGGGCACAGACCCGGCGGCTTCACCTGACGCGCTGGAGCCTGGCGGTGGCCGCGGCGCTGCTGCTGCTGGCGGTGCCGGTCGGGCTGGACTTCCTGCACCGCGCCCAGGCGGTTCGCCTGCGCGGGGAAGAAGCGCGTCTGAAGCGGGAGTTGGGCACCGTCCGCAACGAAGTCGCGACGGTAACTGCCGAGTCCGCGAAGGTAATGACTCAGATCGAACGGGCCCGGGCGTTGCGTGCCAAACGGGCGTGGTCCGCGCTCTTCGCGCTGATTGCCAACGCCCTGCCGGAGGAGACGTGGCTGACCGCCGTGGCCACGGACCCGGCCACGCCGGCCGGCGCCCGGGCGGAGCCACTGCTGGCGCTCTTGCAGAGTGTTCCGAACACCGAAGGGGCGCCGCAGGCACAGGTCGTGACCATCGAGGCGCCCAGGAAGCTGAGACTGCTAGGGTACGCCGCGGACTACCCGCAGTTGTACGAGTTCATGGCCCACTTGAAGGCCTGCGGGGCGTTCACGGAAGTGTTGCAGGTGCGGGCGGGCCTGGAGCCCGTGCTGACAGGATCGGCAGTGGGGTTCGAAGTGCTTTGCACTTGGTAGAGAGCAACATGGCGACACGCTCCAACCTAACCCTCATTGACATCCTCGGAGGCTTGATCGTGCTCGCCTGCGCGGCCGGCTTCGTCTGGCTGGCGTTTCTGCGCGAGGACAGCGTGACGAGTGAGATCAGCACGCGTTCCTCCGCGGTCGCGGCATTGCGTAAGGATCTCGCTGGGTCGCGCGGCGCGCTGGAGGCCCAGCGGGAGGAGCTGAGCCAGCGGCGGCTCCAGTTGCAGGCACAGGGGAACCTTCCCGAACGGGGTCCCGTGGACCGCGACCTGCGCACGCTCGCGGACCTGGCTCGGCGTCACGGGATTGAGCTGCTACGCATGGTCGAGCTGCCCGCCCGGCAGTATCCCGGCTTGCAGGAGCTGCGTTACACCCTGGAGGCCAACGGGGGCATGCCCGACCTGATGAGGTTCCTCCAGGCAATCGAGGACGCCGACCTGTGGGCGGACGTCGGCTACGTGCAGGTGGACGGCGGAACGCCCGTAGCGGGGATGGGAACGGGGCGACGCTCGACGCGTCTGACCGTGAGTTTGTTCGCGGCCGCCGAGGCAGAACCGGCGCCCGCCGCACCGGCAAAGAAGAAATCGGGCTAGGCAGTAGCTGATAAGATGGCACTCCGGAAGAAACACGTATACCTGGGGGTGATTGCCATCGGCGGGTTCGCGTTGGTGGCGGACCGGCTGTGGACGTCGCCCGAGACCGCCGATGCGGCGCCGGCCACGGAATCCACGCGCGCACCGCACCAGCGCCCGGCCGGTGCCAAGGCGACCGCCTCGTCCAGCGCGGCGCTGCTCTCGATTCCGGAGCTGCACTTCCCGCGGGGGCTACCGAAGTTCGATGCGACGCAGCCACTGCGTGACATGTTCGCCCCGCCGGCGCGCCTGCTGGACGTGACGCAGCCTGCCGCCGCCCCCGTGGAGGGCGACCTCGGTGTGCCTCTGGACGGCCCCACGGCGGCCGGCACGGCGGAGCGCTTCCGTGGCGACCATCAACTCCAGGCCGTCCTGGTGCGGGAAGGTCTGAGGATCGCCGTCGTGGACGGGGTGTGGCTGCGGGTCGGCGAGGAGCTCGACGGTTGCACGTTGCGGGAGGTTGTCGGCACGACTGCGGTCTTCGAGTGTGCCGACGGTGAAACGACCCTTCGTGTCCTCGAGGAAGCGCGCTACTTGCAGGGGGGAAAGCACTGATAAAACCGCCCGACGGCTAGCCCTGCGGACGGGGCCCGAGAACTCGGGGGCAGACGGTCGGGGACGGCGCGGCAATCTTAAAGCAGGCTTGCCCCACCGTCGATATCAACACTGCCAGCGCCTGGGGTAGGCACCTGGGGTAACTCCGTGTACACAAGCAAGGGGACCGTCATGAGGAGAACCGCGCGTAAGAATGCCTTCAGTTTGGTGGAATTGGTGATCGTTGTCGTGATCATTGGCATGATCGCGGCCATTGCCGTGCCGCGCATCAGCCGGGGTGCCAAGGGGGCCGCGGAGTCCTCGGTGCGCGGCAGCCTCGCGTCGTTGCGTAACGCCATTGACCTGTACGCGGCTGAGCACGGCGGCACCTTCCCCGGCAGCGATGGAGACGCCGACACCTTCAAGGACCAGTTGCTCAAGAAAACGAACGCGGGCGGCGAAACCGGCTCCGACGCCAATGAGCACATTTACGGTCCGTACCTGCGCGGCTCAGACCTGCCGCCGCTGCAAGTCGGACCCAATAAGGGTGCCACCGGGCTCGTCATCGCCAATACCGGTCCTGCGGTGGACGAGGCCACCAAAACCGCCGGCTGGGTCTACAACTACGCCACCGGCGACATCATCGCCAACACCGACGACGAGGACGAAGCCGGCGTGGGTTATGACACGTATTAGCGTGTGACCGCGGGGTGCCGCTCGCCTCTGCGCGGCATAAGCGTGGACGGCCGCCGTCCTCCAGCGCAACCCCGGGCGGGAGCGGTCACCTTGAGGGATGGGGTGAAGACATGACCACATGCAGGCCGCGCGGCCGAGCCCGACCAAGCTCCCGCGCGGCTGTTCCTTTGTTGGCGGACGGCACGGCGCGTTTGCCGCGGTCACGCGGCACGCGCTTCCCGACCACCGGCGCGGATGGGCACGTCGGCGGGTGGCCCAGGTCCTCTGGATTGCATCTGTTTAGCGTGGGCGGGTGGCCCAGGTCCTCTGGACCTGGGGGATTGATGAGGGCCGCCGATACGCCTGGCGCCGCGGAGCATGCTTACCCGCGACTGCGGTCGCGGGTAAGCATGGCACGCGTACGCACACGCCAGGCAGGCACGTTCGACGCGGCTGCGTTCAGCCTGGTCGAGCTGGTGATGGTCGTCGTGATCATCGGGATCATCGCGGCCATCGCCGTGCCGCGCATCTCGCGGGCCTCCACCAGCGCCCGAGCCAGCAAGCTGCAGAACGACCTGGAGGTCGTGCGCGACGCCATCGACCGGTACTACGCGGAGCATGGACGTTTCCCGGGTTCCCAGCCGGCCACAGGTCAGCCCAAGGGCTCGGAGTTCGTGAACCAGCTTCTGCTCTTCTCGGACGAAGCCGGCAACACCAGCGAGACGTACGGGTATCCGTGCATCTACGGTCCGTACCTGCGGAAGCCGTTCCCAGCCAATCCGTGCAACGACCTGCGCACCGTGCACGTGAAACCGACACCCACGGACCTAAACCCCGTCGGCGGCGTGGGTTGGATCGCGGTGTTGAGCAACGGTGCCTTCGGCATCGCTGCCGAGGACGCCGAGCTCGAGCTACTCGGACTCTCGGTGGGAGCCAGAGCCCAGGCTGTGGGCGGAATCGAGGAACTCGGTATGGGGGCCCTCCCGGAACCATGATCGTGATGTGGCAACCGGCCAAGCGAAGTCCTCCAGCCGCCAGGCACGCCGCCGGCACGCCTCGCGCCCGCCGGCAAAAGCCGATGCGCCTTCCCCCGAGAGTTCCGACACCTGCGTTCACCCTGCTGGAGCTGGTGCTCGTGCTCGTGATTATCGGGATGCTCGGCGCCCTCGTGATCCCGCGGTTCTCCCAGGCGATCGCCGCCCAGCGGGTCGAGGCGGCCGCTCGACGCATCCAGGCCGACATCGCCCTCGCCCGGCGGGCCGCCCGCACCGGGAGCAGCAGCAGGACCATAGCCTTCAACCAGACGACCAACAGCTACACGATTGCCGGCATCCAGAACCTCGACCGGGCCGGTTCGACTTACGAGGTACGCCTCGGTGAGGAGCCGTACCGCGTGACGCTGGCCACGGCGGACCTGGGGGGCGACGGCAATCTGGTGTTCAACGGCTATGGCGTCGCCGACACCGGCGGCACCATCGTTATCCAGGCCGGGCGGCGGGCGATGCGGATTACCGTGGAGACGCTGACCGGTCGAACCTCAGTTGCGACGTGCTTGCCTGTTCTTCTGCTCGAGGCAGTCCCGGCGTTGGACGAAGCGTTTGCCCAGGGGATCCCCGACTAGAGAGAGATCCCCGGCGCACCAGGACGCTCAGCAGCGAGAAGACCACATGAACGGGCGTTGCCCAAACCTGGGTGGCATGGCCAAGCGGAGCGCCGCCATGCGCTCGCCTGGACCAGGCTTCGCATCGCGTGCCCGCGCCCGTGGCTTGGCCCTGCCACCCCGGCGCCCGCGGGCGTTCACACTGGCCGAACTCGTCCTCAGCCTGGCCCTGATGACCGTGCTCATGGGGGGTGTCATATCGGCCCTGGCGCTCGCGGGCCGGGCCATTCCCACCCCGGACGACCCGCTGCAGGCCGTCGTCGACGCCACCGGCGCCCTCGAACAGATGACGCAGGACCTGCAGTGCGCTCAGACGTTCCCGGAACTGGCCGGGCGGGCGATCTCGTTCACCGTCACCGACCGCACGGGGGACGGTCAGCCAGAGGGCGTTCGCTATTCCTGGTCCGGCGCGGCCGGCGACCCGCTCGTCCGCAGTTGCTCCGACGGCGCCAACACGATCACGACCGACGTCGTGCCGGGTGTGGACGGCTTCGCACTGTCCTACGACTTCGCCACCCAACCCTACACGGCCATCGAGGACAGGGACACCGAGCAACCCGAGGTTCTCCTGGGCTCGTTCACCGGCTGGAGCGGTGTTACTCCCACGACGTACGGCTATTCGATCAGCTCGGTCGACTGGATCGCCGAACTGTTCGGTCTGACGCCGCCGGCCAACGCGGTCAGCCTTCGCTTCACGCGCGCCTCCTTGCGGGTCGCCAAGGGCAGTACCGCAAACTCAGCCTACACCGTGGGCATCTACACCGCGCGGAGTGATCCCGGCAACCCACGCCCGGAGGCCACCACCATGGGTACCCCCGTGACGCTCAGCACCAAGGGCGCCACCAGCACGTACGCCTGGGTCGAAGCAGTCTTCACCGACGCCATCACCACGGACCTGACCCTACCCTATGCCGTCATGGCCAAGGGCAGCGTCACGGGATCGGCGGACGTGCTCTACTACACCTCGTCATCCGGCACCGACAACGGCGTGATCCTGCGGGGAACGCACGACGGCGGCTCTTCCTGGGTACCCACGCCACCCAACGTGAATCGCTATGACATGCCGTTCTACGTGTACGGGGCCTACACCACGCGGGGGCCGCAGGAGGTGACGCTCCTACGCTACTTCCTGACCGGCGTGCGCATCACGCTCACGACGCCTGCCCCGGCCGCCACGAGCGCGGAAACCAAGGTGCGCATCCTCAACATGCCGGAGATCACGCAGCCATGATCAGCGCCAAGGCCCGCTGGCATCGACGCGCCGCGCTTTCGGCCCCGGCGGGGCCGCGGAGTGTAGCCACGGGTGGAGTTCGCCGCAGGCGAACGGAACCCGTGGTGACCTCCGTACTACCGTTGCCCCGCCCCGGATGGGGCGGCGGAACGCCACCTCCAGCGGGTCTCGTCGATTCCTCCGCCCCGCTGGGGCGGATTCCCCCTCTCGTTCGTTGTCCACGGGTTCCGTCCGGGCGAAGCGCCCGGACTTCACCCGTCCCGACTGCGGTCGGGACATACCTTTGCCCCCTTCGGGGGCAGGACCCAGACTCGCCGAGACTGTCGTGCGGTCCACGCGCAGGACGTTTCCGCACGAACCGCCGCACCCGCCGGCGCGGCTTGACGATGGTCGAGGTCACTGTGTCCCTGGTGGTTGTCGGCGTCGCGTTGGTGGCCGTCCTGAACACCGTCGGCGCCGCCCGGATGGGGCTCAAACGCATTGGCGATCGCAGTCGTGCCGTTCTGCTGGCTCAGGACCTGATGACCGAGATCTTGCAGCAGGCGTATGAGGACCCGTCCCTCCCCGTGGGCAGCTTTGGCCTGGAGGCGGACGAGGTCGGCACCGGTACTCGGGCGTTGTGGGACGACGTGGACGACTACCACGGCTGGCAATCCGCTCCGCCGCGGGACAAGAGCGGCAACCCCCTCACCGGCTTCGAGCGGTGGCGCCGCCACGTGGCGGTCGGGTGGGTGCAGCCAGCCAACCCCGTTTCCACCACGATCGGGGACTCCCGAGTGAAACGCATCACGGTCACGGTAAGCCGCGACGGCGTCGTGCTGGCCGTGTTGCAGAGCCTGAAAGGCGGGGCGCAGACCGTGACCATGCTTAACGGTAGCCCGACGTTGATGACCGACCTGACGGCAGCCGTATTCACCCCCGTCACGGGTTCGACCTTGAAGCTCGCCAAGGGCCTCACAGGACGGTGACCCGCACGCACAGGTGCACCATGCTCAGGCTCGTGCAATCTCAACCGCAGGACCCAACGCCGGGTGCCATTCCCCAGCGCACCGCCGCCCTGCCCGATCGGGGTGGCATGGCCAACCGCAGCGCCGCCATGCCGGATCGGGGTGGCATGGCCAAGCGTAGCGCCGCCATGCCAGACTCCCCCTCCACATGCGCCTGCCCCGATACCACGCCAGCGCACTCAGCTTGGGCACACCGACCCGGGCGTTTCTCTTCCGCGCACGTCGCTTCAGCGAACGCGTCTACCCGCCGGCTCGGTAGCGCCTACGTCATGGTCATGGGCACGGCGCTCATGGTGACTGTCGTGGGGCTGGCGGCGCTCACGGCCGTGCGCGTGGCACGCCGGACCGCGACGGCCGGCAACGACTTCATCGAAGCCCGCCTGCACGCCCAGTCGGCCATCGAGATCGGCCTGGCCCTCATCGACGCGGACCCCGATTGGCGCATCCACACGACCAACGGCGTCTGGTTCACCGACCGCCCGCTGGGCACCGGGAGCCTGACGCTCTCGGTGATTGACCCGCTGGACGGCGACTTGGCCAACAGTGCCAGCGACCCGGTCGTACTCAGTGGTCTGGGCAAGGTCCGCGACGCCCGGTACGCCCTGGCCGTGCAGCTCCAGCCCTACGGCCCCAAGGGCATGGATTGCCTCGCCTCGGCCGTCCACGCCGGCGAACGCATCTACAACTACGGGACGGTGACGGCCGACGCCGCCGTCTCCGCGGACGTCAACGTCATCAACTGGTACGTACTGCGCGCGAACGTGGAAGCCGCGGGCACCGTCTACAACTACGGCACCATCACCGGCACCAGCACTTCGGGCGTGGCCGCCAAGGAGATGCCGGATACGACCAAGCTGTTCACTACGTATGCGGCCATGGCCACTGTGATCCCCCGCGCCACGCTGGAGGGCGGCAACAAGTTCAAACAGACCCTACTGAGCCCGGCGTACAATCCGTACACCGGCGTCACCAACGCCAACGGAGTCTACCTCGTTGACTGCCAGGGGCAGAACATCGAAATCCATGATATGCGGATCGTGGGCACGCTGGTCCTGCGAAACGCCGGCAGCGACACGAAGGTCGTGCACGGAGTTCTGTGGGAACCGGCGGTGCCCAACTACCCGGCCCTGATCGTCGAGGGTCCCATCAAGTTCGACTACGAGACGCAACTCAGTGAAAGCCACGTCAACCTCAACCTCAACCCCTCCCATACACCCTACAAGGGGGCAAGCGACACCGACAAGACCGACATCTATGCGAGCAAACTGACGGGTATCTACTATGCCACCGGCCTCTGCACTCTTAACGCAACCGTTGTCATCGAGGGAGTACTGATCTCCAATTACCGCGTCCAGGTCAACGGTACCCTCACCGTCACGCACGACGCCACGTTGCGAGAGAGCCCCCCGCCGGGCTTCGAAACCGCTTACCGACCGCTCGCCATCCAGCCCGGGACGTGGATCCAGTTGGTCAATTGAATCACTCGAACGTCCGCGCGCACACGCGGAACGCCGGCGCGCGCCAGTCCCACAGGGAAGGAGGAGGACAAGGGAAGAGGGGGAAGGGGTAGCGGGCTCCGAGACCCAGGGTTGACACCCTGGGCTACGGACTTTGACCCCTCCGGGGTCCAGATATCGCCACACAGTAGAAGAACCGACAGCGAGGCGAGGGTGGAAGGACCGACAGCGAGGCGAGGGTGGCATGGCCAAGCGCAGCGCCGCCATGCCGGTCCGCCCACGGAGCGACTGCTGCAAGAGCATGCCGGCGCCTTCGGCTTGGGCATACCACCCCCGCAGCTTCCCATCTGCGCGGCCCTGTTCAGGCAACACCGGCGGGCACCGGCCAGGCGCTGCCGGTAACGCTCAAACTGCGTAGACCAATCCTGCTCTTCCCCACCCCCGCCGGTGGCCGTATGTTCAGCCGATAGAACTCCAACGGCACGGTGACGCATTGCGCACCGGTAACCACGGAGCCCACGAGGCGCGCCGTGCCCGTGTCCACAGCGACCGCGCACGTCTGCCGTCCCGCGCAAGCCGTGGTTCCCCAACACCAGTCCATCAACTGGCCGTCCGCATTCCATCCCTGCAACTCGAACCACCACTTGTGCCCATCGCCCAGCACGGCCAACTGTAGCTCCTCCGGGCCGCCGCTGACCGCGCGGACCGGCAGAGCCAACGCCAGCACCGCGTCTGAGGGGTCGTCCAACGAGGCTGCGTATGTCAGACACAGAAGCCTCCCCCACGCATCGTCCTCGATGTGTCGCTCGACCAGGCCGCGCGCCGTAGTCCAGTCGTCCAACAGGGGGAAACGCTTGAGATCGTCGAAGCGATAGATAAGCAGAGACATAGGAATTCAGAATGCAGAAGGGAGAAAGAAAGCCCCGCAGAGCGTTCATCAATCCAACGCCGCTGATCCGACCCCAGAGGGGTCGAAGTCGTTAGCCCAGGGTGTCAACCCTGGGGATCGCAGTCCAGCGCTTTCTATGTATCTCCGCCGCCCCCGCCGGGGCGGGGGGGGAGCAATGGGGCCGGCCGCTTCCCGGGGGTTGACACCCCCGGCTACTGACTTCGGCCCTTCCAGGGCCGGGCAGAACGCGTCGCGCAGCGCAGCCACGCCCCCCCTTTCCGCCCCGAGAAATCGGAGTCCCCATCAGTATGGGCTGACAAGCCCAACCGCCTTGTCATGCCCGCCAAGTGCCACAAAGCGCCATAATGACTCCATTCTGCCTTCGTGGCATGTATCTACGGTATGAGCACAACCTTTCCCTTCACCGCCCGCGACTCAATGTACCGGTGGGCCTCCGCCGCGTCGCGCAGCGGGTAGGTGCGGTCCACGTGCGCCTTCACCGCACCCTCCGCCAGCCAGTGCAACCCGCGCTTCAGCTCCTCCGTGCTGCCCATGAACGAGCCGCGAAGCTGAAGCTGGCGGAAGAACAACTCGCGGAAGTTCAGCTCCGCCTTGATCCCCCCCACCAGGCCGAAGTTGACGAAGATACCCCCCACCCGCAGTGCCTTGAGGTTCCCCGCGAACACGCTGCCGCCCACGCAGTCGACAACGACGTCGACACCGACGCCGTCGGTCCACTCCAGCACCTCGGCCGCGAAGTCCTGCGTGCGATGATTGATGACCAGCTCGGCACCCGCCGCCCGCACGAGGTCAACCTTATCCGGCGACCCCACCGTGGTGGCCACGCGCGCGCCGAGCACACGGGCCACCTGGATGCAGGCGTGCCCACTGCCCGAGGCGCCGGCCTGTACGAGCACGCGGGCGCCTTCCACGACCTGCCCGAGCGTCTCGACCGCGTGCACGGCCGTCATCAAGACCAACGGCATGGCCGCCACTTCCGGCGCCGGCAGGTGCGTCTCATCCTTCAGCACAAACCGGGCCGGCATCCGCACGTACTCGGCGTTTCCGCCCCACGTGTGCGTCCCGGTAACCTCGAAGCTCGGGGCGCGATTCATTGGACGGATGCTCCAGTCCGCCGGGTCGACCGGGTAGCCCGGCGAGATGATGACGGCATCACCTTCCTCGAAGCCGGACACCTGCGGACCGATCGCGACGACCTCACCGGCCACGTCCGCCCCCAACACGTGGGGAAACGCGAGGTCCTTGAACACGGCCCCCATCCGCAGGTACAGGTCGTAGCGGTTAATGCCGCAGGCGGCCACCTTCACCACAACCTCCCCCGATCCGGGTTGCGGCTCCGGAACCTCCTCGTAGCAAAACACCTCGGGCCCGCCGAACTGATGGATTACCGCTGCTTTCATGACTTCCCGCCTGCCGCTCCCGCTGGAGCCCGTCCAAGTTGCCCACCGACTCAGACGCCGCCGATCTTCTCGGACCGCTCCGCCGAGCTTCAGGGTACCTGCCGGCCCGATGCGGAGCAACGCACCGGCGCGATCCAGGCAGGCAAGTGTTGACCGAGTGATGCCGGCCGGTACAGCCCATCCCCTCCCTCCAGACCGCCCCGCCGCTCCAAACGGCCGACCAGCCTCAGCGATCGCCCGTCGCCGCCTTGCGACGGCCGCGCCGAAGGCGACACTATCGGCCTGTCAGCCCCGCCGGACGCCCGCTGCGACGCCCCGCCACCGGACGCCGCAGCGGACACCGTGGCTTGCTGGGAGTAAGCCAACGGCGCGCAGTCGCCATCGGTGAGGGGAGTTATGACCCGTCGGCCCGAGTTGCTGGAAGCGTCGCCCCGTTCAGTGGACCATGGCGTTTCACCCTGGTGGAGCGCGGCCTACGCGCTCGCGCTGGCCTACGGTTCCCTGTTGCCGTTCAGGTTTGACACGGCTCGGCTGGGCGTAGGGCTCCTGCTGCCGGGCTCCGGCCTGCGTTGGGCCCCTACCACGCTCGAGGACGTGCTCACCAATGTGGCCGCGTATGTGCCGCTGGGTCTGCTTGTAGCTCTCGGCCTGACGCACCGGCGGCATTGGGCCCTCACCGGCGTCTTGGCCGTGACCATCGCCGCCCTGACCAGCGTGGCGGTCGAGACCGTCCAAGGCGCCATTCCGCTGCGGGTGTCGTCCTGGACGGACGTGGTGCTGAACCTGGCGGGCAGCCTGCTGGGGGTCGTCCTCGCCCCGTTCGCTCGCGGCGTTCTCGACATCGCGGCCAACGCCATCCGGCCCCTCCAGAGGTGGGCTGTCTCTGCGAGCCACACATGCCCCTCGGGACGACTCTGGCGGCATGAGGCGTTGGGAGTCGTACTGGCGGGCTGGCTTGTCGCGTTTGCGATCGGGCTGCTGACACCGGCCTTCACGTCGACCCACGCCGTCGGACCGGCGGCCGGCACGCACGCGGCATTCCGCGCGGTCCTGCCGTTTGAGTCGCTGTGGCGCGGCTCGATGGTCGCCGCGGGGTTTAACGTCGTGACCACCTTAGGACGTTACGCGCTGCTCGCCCTGACGCTAAGCGTGCTGCTCGGTCGCCTGCGTTTCACTTTCGCCTGGAGCACAACAGCCGCCATCGTGGGGATGGTGGCGTTCGCGGCCGCCTATGGGCCCGGCGGTGCCGGTATGAGGGCCGGGCTCGACCCGACCGGCACGGTGCTGGCTCTGCTGTCGGTGGCACTGGTGGCACAGGTGTTCGCGCTGGCGACAACCCCTGCCACATTGCGACGGACCGGAGCCCCCCTACCGCCGTATCCGGCGTCCCGCATCGCAGCCTCCGTGCCGCGTTGACGCGGCCTACTTCGTCGGCTACCCTTTCATAGAGAGACTCAGAGGGACCCGTGTACGGACCAGGAGGCGGGAGCAACCGCCGCGTGACCCGCTCCCGTGACTTCGTTGGCGGTCCGTCCAGATACCCCTGAGAGAACCCAGCGACGGCCTGAACCGTCACGCCACCCGTGCAGCAACCAGCCGTCCGACATCACTGCGGCCTGTTCGGCATCTATGGGGACGATGAGGCCGTCTTTCTTGCGCACCTCGGGCTCTACGCGCTGCAACATCGCGGCCAGGAATCCGCGGGGATCGTCTCGACCAACGGCCAGGGTTTGCTCCGCCACGCCGGTATGGGTCTGGTCAACGAGGTGTTCGACCGCCGCAACCTGGAGCAGATTCGCGGCCGAGTCGCCATCGGCCACGTGCGGTACTCGACGACTGGCTCGACCTGCGACGGAAATACTCAACCTCTACTGTTCAGTTGTGCCGGAGGGCAGATCGCCATCGCCCACAACGGCAACCTGATCAATGCCGCCCTCCTGCGTGGCAAGTACGAGGGTCGGGGGCACATCTTCCAGACTTCGAGCGACACGGAGGTCATCATCCACCTCTTGGCGGAGCCGAAGCACCAGCAACTGCCCGATCCGCTGGCGCACGTGCTGAACCACTTGCAGGGGGCGTACTGCCTGCTGCTGCTGTTTTCGGATCGGATGATCGCGGTGCGGGATCCGCTGGGGTTCCGACCTCTGTGCCTGGGGCACACGCGCGGTGGGGCCATCGTGGTGGCTTCGGAGACCAAGGCTCTGGACATGATCGACGCCGTATACGACCGGGACGTCGAGCCGGGTGAGATCGTCACGATCACCGACGCCGGCCTAAGCAGCCGGCACTTCGGCGGTGAGACCGGTGGACGCGGGGGTGCCTGTATCTTCGAGCAGATCTACTTCGCCGACCCGTCCAGCGTCGTCTTCGGCGAGAACGTCCACATGGTGCGTGTGGAGATGGGTCGGCGCCTGGCGCGGGAGGCACCCGTGGAGGCTGACATGGTGGTTCCGATCCCCACCTGCGCGCGCTGCGCGGCCATGGGGTACTCCCGGGAGAGCGGCATTCAACTCGGGCGGGCGTTCACGACGAGCCACTACATGGGCCGCTCGTTCATCATGCCCACGCAGTCCATGCGCGACATGGCCGTCAAGATGAAACTCAGCGTCATCAAGGAGGCGGTCAAAGGGCAGCGGCTGATCGTGGTGGAAGACTCCGTCGTCCGCGGGACCACGACGCGGAACAAGATCGGCGCCCTGCGTGACGCGGGCGCCACGGAGATTCACCTGCGGGTGGCCAGCCCGCCGATCCGGAACGGGTGCTTCTTCGGCATCGACTTTCCGAACCAGAACAAGCTGATTGCCTTCGGACGCACGGTTGCTGAAGTCCGCGATTTCCTGGAAGTGGACTCGTTGCACTACCTGTCGCTGGAAGGGATGCTGGCCAGCGTGCAGATGGCGCCCAGCAAGTACTGCACGGGCTGCTTCAGCAGCCAATACCCGATCGACGTGAAGGAGCCGGTGGACAAGTTCGCCCTCGAACGCAGCCAGTTGCGGATGTTCACCTGATCGACCGCCTGGAGCCCCTCTCCCTTGCAGGGGGAGGGGCAGGGGTGAGGGTCCGGAAGGGACTGGCGCACAGGGGGAGCGGGACCATTCCGATCCGCAGGTGTAGTCCTGAGGACGCATGACACGTGAGCGCTAACAAGCCCAGGCAACCAGGTCGGCAACGCATGGCCAAGAACAAACTGACGTACCGGGAAGCAGGCGTTGACATCACCGCCAACACGCGCTGGGTAAACGCGATCAAGGCGGCCATGACCAGCACCTACGGCCCGCGCGTGTGCAGTCGCCACAACGCGTTCGCCGGCCTGTTTCGCCTCGACTACGAGGAGCAGCTCTTTCGACGCAACTACCGCCGCCCCGTGCTGATCGGCTGTGCCGACGGCGTGGGCACCAAGGTGCTGATCGCCCTGGAGATGGGCCGCCTCGACACCATCGGGATCGACCTGGTGGCCATGAACGTCAATGACCTCATCACCTGCGGGGGTGAGCCGCTGTTCTTCCTCGATTACCTGGCCGTCTCCAAGCTCGACCCGGCCGGGCTGCTCAGCGTCATCGAGGGCATCGCCGAGGGCTGTCGGCAGGCGGAGTGTACCCTGCTGGGCGGCGAGACCGCGGAGATGCCCGACCTCTACCACCCCGGGCACATCGACCTGGCCGGCTTCGCCGTGGGCGTCGTCGAACTGGGCCGGGTGGTGGACGGCACGGGGGTGCGACCGGGCGATGTGATCATCGGCCTGCCCTCCAGCGGCGTGCACTCCAACGGCTACACGCTGGTGCGCAAGCTGATCGCGGCCGGCCGGTGCAAGCTGGATGCGGTCCATGATGATCTCGGCGAAGCGCTCGGCGAGGCGCTGCTGCGTCCCACCCGCATCTACGTCAAGCCGGTGCTCGCCGTGTTGCACAAGTACCAGGTCAAGCGTGTGGTGACCGCGATGGCCCACATCACCGGTGGCGGCCTGCGCGAGAACATCGAACGGGTGCTGCCTGCGAAGTGTGAGGCCGTGCTCGACCGCAGCACGTGGCGAACGCCGCCGATCTTCGCCTTCCTGCGGCGGCTCGGCACGACCCGCGCGGAGATGTACAAGGTCTTCAACATGGGGATCGGGTTCGTGATGATGGTCCGCCCGCACTACGCGGCCGGGGCGATGGACGTGCTGCGGGAGGCGGGTGAGAACCCCATTGAGATCGGGGTCGTGGAGCGGGGTCGCCGGCGGGTGCAACTGGTGGGTCGCTCTCGCTGAGGCTCCGGCGGCTTCACGCAGGCCCAAGGCCGCCCCCTTAGGCGTGGCGTCGACACGACGCGGCTGCGATGCAGGCGGGTGATTCCCCGGCCCGGAATGGGTACAATTGACTGGTCTCTCCCCCGGGCGCTTTCTGTAGCGCGCTGACTGCGATCTCCCCTGGGAGGTGTGCCATGCCGGCTATGTCCCGTCTGGGCAGGATCGGAACTCACCGTTGGGCGTGGGTGAGCGCGGTTGTTTGGGGAATGCTGGCGGCGACGGCGGTCGCCCAGCCGTCGGCTGACGCGACGCGTGCGAGGGGTGGGACCGACTCCCCCCCTGCCGAGGCGCAGCCCACCGCGACGCCCCACACACCTCCGGCCGGGACACCCGTCAGCAAACCCGACCGACAGGTTCCGCCTGCCACCACAGAGACCCCTGAGGGCAAGCCCGCCGCAACTCAGCCACCGGCATCCCCGGCTGTGGAGCCACCGGCCACCCCGACCCCGTTGCAGGCAGTCGTAATCGAGGTTCGCGGCATCGCCCACTGGTCGAAGCAAGGCGTGAGTGTCTTCGCGGGCGAGGGCTGGACCCCGCTGGCGGTCGGCGACCGGCTCGAACCGGGGACGCAGATCCGGACGGCCTTGCGCGCGCATGTGAACCTCCAATTCGGGAAGACGACGTTCGTCAGCATCCGGCCGGTAAGCCTTACCAGCATCGACGCGGCCTACCGCAGCGCGGTCACGGAGACGATTCGCTTGGGTCTCGGGTACGGGACCATCCGCGGGGCATCCAGCGAAGGCGAACTCCGCGCCGATGTCCGGGTTTCGAGCCCCGTGGTGACGCTGGCCAAACGTGGCACCGAGGGTTGGCAGATATCGGTGGAAGCTCAAACCGGCCGGTTTGACATTTCCCTGGCCGAGTCCGGGCTGATCGAGGCACTGCAGACGGCGCGTGGCGAGGCCTATGCCCGCACGGTACGTCCGGGCGAGTACGTCAATGAGCGTACCATCGCCAACTTGTGGCTGACCGAGGCGACGTTCACGCGGACGGTGGCCCTGTACAACCGCGGCGAGTTGACGAGGTCGGAGGCACTGGCGGCCGGGGATTACCCCGGCGGATACGCCGCCCTGGGACCGGCCGCCGGCACGGAGCTGGTGCACTATAGCGCACGTCGCGCGGGGTCGGCCGCCGCTGGGCTGACCGCACAGGAGCGGAGCGCGGGCTCGACGACGGTCATCGTGCACCCGGTGCAGTCCCGGCCGGAGGGCAACTTCGGCACGGGGCCGACGTTCCGGGGCCGCACCGGCCGCTAGCGGGCCGGCGGCGGCGCCCGTCTGGCCGGGCACTTGGCTTTCGGGCATACTACTCAGGCGGCGGGAAGGCCCGAGCCTCCGGGGGCAAGGGTGCGGCTGCTACCTGCCGCTGGGCCGCTGATGACGTAAACCTTTGGCGACAAGGAGCTTAAGTGATGCGAGAGCACCTGTTTGGACTGCTGCTGGGGGTCGGCGCGTTGATCATGGGTCTTACCGGAACGGCGTCGGCGGAGGTGCCGTGGGACGTGTTTGACGACACGATCTCCGTGTCGACCTGCGACCTCATCAACGCGGAGAATGCGTTGCTCGTGGTGGATTCCGTTAGCGGCGTGCTCGTCATCGTGGACGGTCCGGACGTGTACTTGGCGGATACGTACGTGGACATCGACGGCAACGTCTACTACCTGGGCGAGCCTGCGGGTTTTATAAGCTGGGACTGGGATGGCGATGGCTTCCGCACGCTCTGGTGGCTGGGCCTCAACGGGCGCGTGGTCAGCGTGGACGGCTTCACCGGCGAGCCCGGCGTGACCGACCTGCTGCCGGAAGACTTCTACGACGTCCCGTGCGACGCCTGCGATTACTGGGATGACCAGTCGGTGTGCACGGACGTCATCATCGTTGACCCGGGTGATGACGACGACGTCATCGTGATCGAGCCCGATGACGACGAGAACGTCTGGCCGGTCAACGTAAGCTTCTGCGGCGCGTCGGCGGACGTGGCCCTGGCCGGGACGCTGGTAGGGCTGCTGGGGCTGAGCCTGGTGCGGCGGCGCGGGCAGTAGACTCCAGCGCACCCGCACGGAATTGCGCTTGACGCGCGGCGCAGCATCGTGTATGAAACCCCTGTATGAATGGCGCGGGACCGACCGCGCCCCTGACAAGTGAATACTCGCGTGATCGCAGGTGGCCGCCGCGGGGCGGCTGAAAACGGGAAGGTGGTGCAAATCCACCGCGGACCCGCCGCTGTGATCGGGGACGAACGCCACACGAGGTCATTCGCCGGATGCCTCCGCAGCCTCTGAAGGGACGGCCGCGGGATGCCGAAGGCGGAGAAGACGTGGCTAGTAGGTTGATCCGTAAGCCAGAAAACCTGCCTGTGGTCGCAGTTGCGTATCGGTGGTGCCCTCGGCGTTTGGGGTACCGCGATCTGCGCCAACTTTGCGTTCTCGGCGTCCGGCCGGGAGGGCAGTTGGTGCCCGTTCCTCCTGAAGGAAACAGGTCCCGGTATCCCGTTCGTCGGGGTACCGGGACTTTCTTTTTCCTTGCGATCGGCCCGGGCGGCTGCGCGGATCAGCAGCCTGGGCCAGAGGAGGAACGCATGAGAACCGCAGCGTTCGCAACGTCTCTTGTATTGTTCGCTTTCACAAGTGCGGCCGTCGCCGAGCCGTACAACCTCAACGGTTACTGGGTGGAGGTCGATTACTGGGCCGGCGCGGGGCCCAACGAGACCATCCTCGTCATCGACTGGAACGACACGAACGGTCCCTACGAGACTGAAGCTCATGCCTGGGGGTATCGCTGGTCGGGCAACCAATACGTTTCGGATGCCGTGATGGAGATCTGCGCTGCGGGTCCTCTCACCGTGACGACGAGCTACGGCGGCGCCTTCCTGAACGACGCCTTCTACTGCGACCCTACCATCGATCCCGACCAGCATACGAGCGCCGGCTACAGCGGCTGGTGGTGGTGCGGCAGCACGTCTGACGGCGGCGTCACGTGGGTCTCGAACGGTGGCGGCATCAACACGGAGCCGCTGGACGCCGGCGTTATAGAAGGCTTCAACATGGATTCCGGCAACTGGACAAGCGCCACGCTGACAATCCCGGTGCCCGAGCCGGCATCCCTGGGGCTGCTGCTTTTGGGCGTCGTAGGTCTTGGGCGGCGACGCCGGCGTGTGCAGTGACGGCACGGAGGCCGTGAGTATGTATTCTGTTTACGGCACGCCACCAAAGGGGCGGCAGGTGAGCTGCAGTACCCGGCGCCCGCGATACGCACCGTTACCCGTGCGAGCCGGCGTCACACTTGTCGAACTGCTGGTCGTCATCGCGGTGATCGCGCTGCTGCTGGCCATCCTGCTGCCCTCGCTGGGACAGGCGCGGGCGCTGGCGCGCAGCGTCCAGTGTCGCAGCAACCTGCGGCAAATGGCCATTGCGGCGTGCGATTACGCCAACGCGTTCGCCGATCGGTACCCGATCGCGTATTACACAGAGGCGCGCCAGTTGATCGTTTCGTATGCCTGGGACTTCACGACCAAGCGTGATCTGAGCACTTGGCCGGCAACCACGGTGGTTACGCCGGGGTTGCTGTGGCGCGGGTGCGGCATGGAGGCGATTCAACAGTGCCCCGGCTACGAGGGAGCAGCCAACTGGCTGACGGATCCGTACACCGGGTACAACTACAACACGAGCTACATCGGCCACGGCCAGGGGGAGGCGATTCCCGCGCCGGCGATGGTGGCGCAAATAAGAGTGCCTGCACGTACCGCGCTGTTTGGCGACGGGCAGTACAGCGCGGGAGCCAACAAGTTCATGCGGGCCCCGTGGGCTAATCCAGGCGATGTGGGCTTCGCCGGACGTCACGCCGGCACGCAGGGCTATCGGCACCTTAAGAAAACCAACGTCGCGTTCTGCGACGCCCATGCGGAGACCTGGAGTGAACGCTATACAGATACATACCCAGCCGACCGGCGGCGCATCGCGCCAGGCACCGGCTTCCTTTCAGCGGATAACAGTATGTACGACCTCGAATAGGCGCGCCGCGGGGCGGTGCCGTTGGGTTCAAGGGTCAGGTGTTGTGGTGGCGGTGCTGGGCGGGCTGTGTGCGGTGGCACACGCGCAGTACGCATACCAGTATGACCCCACTGACTTCGCCACATCCGTAGTGCAGTACATTCCGGGCGTCGGCGTCGGCGTTGACTACCTGAGCGGTCTGCCGTTCACGGACGCCGCGACGGCACTGGGGCGGCCGACCGTGGACAGCACCGGCGACGGGTGGAACATCCCCGCCGACGACGCCGTGCCCGTCGTCTCGGTGTACGGCCCGTTTCGCTCGTTTGAGGTGGTCACCGTGGGACTGGGTGGGCGCTTGACCGTAAGGTTCGAGGATCCCGTGCTGAACGAGGCAAGGAATCCCTATGGAGTCGACCTGGTCATCTACGGCAACTCGTGGTCTACACTGCCCGAGGGGGTATACTGGACGAACGGCGACCCGGCGAACGCGACGATCGCCCCCGAGTACGGATTCATCGAGCCGGGGACGGTCTCCGTCAGCCAGGACGGGCAAACGTGGTACACGTTCGACAACCTGCACGGACCGCACGCGGATCCCGAGGGACCCTACGCCGGCACGGATGGGCCGTATGCCGACGTCTTCGCCCCGACGTTGGGGCGCGTCTACGATCCTCAGCACCCTGACCCGGCGTTGGGGGCCTGGAACCTGTGGTGGGGCCACGCGACCGATCCAACCTGGCCGGTCGATCCACGGCTGAAGTGGGGGGACCTGTTCGGCGAGTCGGTGGCTTGGGCGGCGGAGTTGTACGAGGAGTCCGCGGGGGGCACCGCGCTCGATCTGGAATGGCTCGAGGTGCCCGGGCTGGACTGGATTCGCTACGTGCGGATCGAAGGCGGTACCGGCGGCGGGACGCCGGAGGTAGACGCCGTGGCGGACGTCTTCCCCCACCTCGGTGACTTCGACCGCGACGGGGACGTGGACTTGGCGGACTTCGCGGGCTTTCAGAACTGCTTCACCGGGCCCGGGCAGCCGCGCACGCTGCGAACCTGCTTCCCGGCAGACTTCGACGGCAACCTGGTGGCCGGCGATCTGGATGTGGACCTTGACGATTTCGCGTGGTTTGCGGAGTACCTGACCGGTCCGGTTTCAGTGGATTGAGCGGACGAGGCCGCGTCGACGAACACGGGACGGGTAGGTGTTCAGCGCGGGTGCCATGCCCTCACCCTCCGGCAGGTGGGCGTGGGCATGTCGTCCGGCACAGGAGCATGCTTACCCGCGACGCCCGTTGCGTACGCGTTTAGCGTCTTCCGCGTGGCGGGTGGTCACGTTTGTGCACGACGCGGGCACCCTTGCTGGCGCCGCCCTCACCCCTACCCCTCTCCCGAGGGGAGAGGGGTTCACAGGTCGTGCGTCCGGGGCAGCCTCGTCGTCCGCGTTTACACGTCGCGCAGATTCCCTATAATCAAGGAGCGTAGTGGGTCGTTTCTTGCGGGCCCTTTTGGAGATGCGGCAAAGCGATGGCGTTGTTGGGTGTGAACATCGACCACGTGGCCACGGTGCGGCAGGCTCGCCGCACGGATGAACCCGATCCGATCTGGGCGGCCGCCGAGGCCGAGCTGGGCGGAGCGGACGGGATTACGTTTCACCTGCGCGAGGATCGCCGGCACATCGGCGACCGGGATGCCGAGGTGCTCCGCCGGACCGTGGCCGTCAAGCTCAACATGGAAATGGCGGCCGCCGACGAGATCGTCGCCATCGCCGCCCGCCTCAAACCCGACCAATGCACCCTGGTGCCCGAACGGCGCGAGGAGCTGACCACGGAGGGCGGGCTGGACGTGGTGCGACATCGGGCGCGGGTGGCGGCCACCGTTGCCCGGCTGAAGAACGAGGGCATCGTCGTCAGTGCCTTCATCGAGCCGGTGGCGGACCAGATTGAGGCGTCGGCCGCGGTCGGCTTTGACGCGATCGAGCTTTGGACCGGTGCCTATGCCCACGCGCGGACGCCGAAGCAGCGTGCCGGCGCAGTCGAGGTGTTGCGGGCGGGCATCGCTTTGGGACACCAGGTGGGGCTGGAGGTGCACGGCGGGCACGGGTTGACCTACCGCAACATCGCGCCGATCGCGGCCTTGCCCGGTTTCGGCGAGTTCAATATCGGGCATTCAATCGTGTCGCGGGCAATCTTTGTCGGGATGCGAGAGGCCGAGCGCGAGATGAAGCGCCTGCTTGATCTGTATGCCCCGCGACCATGACAACGACGAGGCTCAGGTTTGAGGAGGGCGTCATGCCTCCGGCCGTCTCTGCAAAGCGCCCCTTGCGTGGCACCATGACGGCCCTGGTGACGCCATTTCAGGCGGCGGCAGTCGATTACGCGCGGTTGGAGGCAATCGTTGAGCGACAGATTGCCGCGGGCGTGGACTGGGTGGTGCCCTGCGGTACCACCGGAGAGAGCCCGACGCTCAGTGCCGAGGAACGCGCGCGTGTTTTGGAGGCGGTCATGCAGCAGGCGGCGGGGCGCTGCGGCGTGCTCGCGGGGACGGGCTCGAACAGTACGGCCGACACCATCCGACGGACGCAGCAGGCGCGCGATCTCGGCGCCGACGCGGCCATGCTGGTGGCACCATACTACAACCGCCCGTCGCCGGCGGGGCTTCTTCGACACTTCGCGGCCGTCGCCGAGGCGGTGGACCTGCCGCTCGTGCTCTATAACGTGCCGGCGCGGACCGGCGTGAGTATTCCCAACGACGTCGTCGTGCATCTGCGGGCGGCCTACCCGCACGTCGTCGCGCTCAAGCACGCGACGGGTTCGGTAGACGGCGTCACCGACCTGCTCGGGCGGTGTGACGTGGCGGTCCTGAGCGGAGATGACGCGCTGACGTGGCCGCTCCTGGCGTTGGGCGCGGTCGGAGTCATCAGCGTACTGAGCAACCTGGTACCTGAACTGGTGGTGGCGCTGGTGCGCGCCAGCTTGCAGGGCACGCGGGACGCGGCCCTATCGTATCATGCCCGGGTGCACGAGTTGATGGCGGGCCTGGGTGCCTGTGGGCCCAATCCCGTGGGCATCAAGACGGCCATGGCGCTGGCGGGTATGCTGGAGGAGGAGTTCCGGCTGCCGCTGTGTTCGCCGCCGCCGGCCGCGCGGGACGCTCTGGCCGAGTTGCTCCGCCGGCACGAGGTCCCGTTGGCAGGGAAGGTGTAATCGATGCCTGAGGCACAGTTGGTCATGGCGGCCCCCCCGCACCGTGTTACCTGGTTGGAGAAGGGCGCGTTCACGCTCGCGTGGGCCCTGGGTGCCACGCTGTTCTTCACCATCGGGTGGATGGCGGCCGCCCCGGACGACCCACACGGCGCCGTCAGCCTGGGGGCGCGTTCCGGGGCGCTGCTGACGTGGGTGCAGTTGTGCGCTCTGGCGGTCGTGTCGGCCGCCCTGGCTACGTTGCTCGCGGGGCGGCGCGTCTCAGACGTCGGCATCTTCGCCGTGGTGATCGGGCTCGGTGCGTTGAGTCTGCGTGGAGCGAACGCGACGTTCATCCTGCAGCAGGCTGACGACGTCGGCGCGTCGATCTCCAGCCTGGCGCTGAGCCTTGGTATTGAGTCGGTAGCCTGGTGGGCGTTGATCGGCGCGGCGGCCGGGGCGTCCGTGCTGACGGCGCGCTGGTGTGCGGAATGGCTGCGCCCGGAGGCAGAATCGGGCGAATGGCTGGCGCTCGCGCTGTACGATGTTCCGGGAATCGGCGCGGCGTTGAGTGGACTGCCCACGGAGGAACGGACGCCGGCGCGGCACGGTCTTGAGCATCTGGGCGTCGCCGTGGTGGCAAGCCTGGTCATTATGAGCCTGTTCTCCAGCAGCCTCGCCACGCATGGGATTCGGCACGGTCAGGCGTGTTTCCTGGCCGGGGCCTCGCTGGGGGTGGGGGCGTACGTGGCGTTTCGCGTCGTGCCGGTGCGCTCGGCTCTGTGGTCGCTGCTAGCCGTGGGCGTAGTGGGCGTCATCAGTTACCTCTTTGCGTCGTTGCGTACCGGGTCAGGGCTGGGGCCAGCGCCGATTCCCGCGGCGGCCGCCCTCCGCATCCTCCCCATTCAGTTCATCGCGCTGGGTACTGCGGGCGTACTGTTTGCCTCGTGGTCAGCCGCCGGCCGCGCGTACCTCCTACGCTCGGCCGCAGAGGCCGCCGGGGCGCGCGGGGGGCGAGGCTCCTCGACAGCGACGTCCGCGCGCGCGCGTGCCCGCTCAGGTAAGGGGCGGGGCGCGTGATCAAGCCGAGATTCAAGCTGGACGAGTACGAGCTGCTCCGCCGGCGGATGCTGCGGGAAACGGAAGCCGTGCTGCTGGCAGGGCTATCCGAGCCGGACCAGACCGTTCGCATCCCCACGGTCGAAGTCGGCAAAGGGCAATTCACACGCGTCTTTGCCGCGGGCTTCTGGCACCAACATCTGGGCATCACCTATCCGGAGTACATGAGTCAGGCTCAACTTGAGCAATGGTCGGCTTTCCCGGAGCTGCTCAAGTACCATCAAGACCGGCTCCAACGTCTGCGTACCCCTTCGTCAGGCTGAGCCGGTACGGGAAACGCAAGACGCTGGACAGCGGGAACGCCCGCTCCGACAATCCGGGGGCCGGACGGACGCCCCGGGCCGGATGCCACTGGGGCGACAGCGGCCCAGTCTGCGCAGACACTCGTCCGCGGGCCGCCCTGCACCGGGGCTGCGGTGGACCACGGGCGGTTGGGTTCGGACGTTCCGTCAAAGCCCGGCCGCTTTTCGAGGCGTTGTCGTGACTCAGCCGGCGGAAGACGACCTGATCGCGCTGGCCCAGGCAGGTGATGAGCTCGCCCTGCGCCGGCTCCTGCTGCTTCACCACGACGCCCTCTGCGCCGTGGTGGACAGGAAGATCCCGCCTGACCTGCGCAGCACGTTGGCCGTCGAGGACGTCTGTCAGGAGGCCTACATCCTGGCCGTCCGTGAGTTGGCGATGTTTGAGTCTCGCGGACCGGACTCGTTCTTCAATTGGCTGCTGACCATCGCCGAGCGCAAGTTGATTGATGCCGTGCGGAAGCAGCGGGCCGCCAAGCGCGGCGGCGGGCAGAGAGCGCTGGACCTCTCGGCCCCGGTCGACGCAACCTCGGTGGTCGCCCTCCTGGAGCAGGTCGCGGTTCACGAACACACGCCGAGTCGCTCGGCGGCTGATCACGAGCTGACGGCGGCCGTGCAGACTGCGCTGGCGGAGTTGGAGGAGGACTACCGGACCTCGATTCGCTGCCGGTACATCGAGGGGCTGTCGGTGGCCGAGACAGCCGAGCGCATGGGACGTAGCCCCGGCGCCGTGCGGAAGCTGTGCAGCCGCGGGCTGCTGCGTCTAGCGGAGTCTCTGGGAGACGTGTCGCGTTTTTTCAGCCGGGATGGGTAGCTCCGGGGCCGGCCGTTTGCGTTACTACCAGTAGAGGAGGACAACGGCGTCGCCCTGCCGTGGCCGGTCCGCCCTCTTTCCGGGTCCGAGACGGAGGTGGCTCATGGAGCCGCGCGGATGCTCTGCGCCTCAGGAGAGCGAGAGTCGGGCAACACGCACCCGGCGTACGCTGGACGAGTGCCTGCAACGGCGGGCGAAGGGCGAATCGCTGTCCGATGACGAACTCATCTCTGAGCACCCCGACTTGATGCCCGATTTGGCCGCCGGTCTGCGGAAACTGGCGCTCATCGACCGGGCCGTACGACAAGGGCGGGAGAGCAGCCAGGGGGCGTTCCCCGCGGCGACACCGGCAGACGCGGAAGCAGAGGTTCTGCCGGACCCCGGTTCCATTCCCGGCTATCAGATCACCGGCGAACTGCACCGCGGCGGACAGGCGGTGGTGTATCGGGCAATCCAGGCCGGTACCGGACGGGCGGTGGCTGTCAAGGTGATGAAGGAAGGACCCTTCGCCGGCCCCGGCGACCGGGCCCGCTTCGAGCGCGAGATTCAGATTCTCGGCCTGCTCAACCATCCCAACATCGTCACCATCCACGACACCGGTGAGGCCGCCGGCTGCTTCTACTTCACGATGGACTACATCACCGGACAGCCGCTCGATGCCTACGTCGCCGGCGCACCGGGCAGCCTCCGGGACACGCTCACGCTCTTTGCCAGGATCTGCGACGCGATCAACGCAGCTCACCTGCGCGGCATCATTCACCGCGATCTGAAGCCGAGCAACATCCGCGTTGACACCGACGGTAAGCCCTACGTTCTGGATTTCGGACTTGCCAAGCTTGCCGTCGGGGGCACGGACCCGGCCGCCATGACCGTCACCGGACAGTTCGTCGGCTCGCTGCCCTGGGCGTCGCCGGAGCAGGCGGAAGGCCGGCCGCACGACATCGACGTCCGCACGGACGTGTATTCACTCGGCGTCATTCTCTACCAAATGCTGACGAATCAGTTCCCCTACCCCGTACGGGGCAGCATGCACGAAGTGCTCGACCACGTGCTGAAGGACGAACCGGTCCCCCCGAGCACCGTCCGCCGCGGAATCAACAGCGAGGTAGAGACGATCGTGCTCAAGTGTCTCGCCAAGCAGCGCGAGCGTCGCTACCAGACGGCCGGGGAACTCGCCCGCGACGTCCGCCACTACCTGGCCGGTGAACCGCTCGAGGCCAAGCGCGACTCCTTCGCGTACGTCCTGCGTAAGCAACTGGTCAGGTACAAGTTCCCGGTCCTGATCGCGGCTGCCTTCATGCTGGTCGTAACAGCCGGTTTTGCCGCCTCGGCAACCTATTGGCAACAGGCGGCGGCGGAGCGCGACCGGGCGCGCGTGGCCGAGAGAAGCGAGAGCCGTGCCCGCGAACAGGCTGAGGCGGTCAGCACGTTCCTGCAACACATGCTGGCCTCCGTGGACCCCCGCACCGGCGTGGGACGCGACGTGACCGTACGGGAGATTCTCGATGAAGCGGCCCGGCAGCTCGCGGACGGTTCGCTGGCGGAGCAGCCCGAGGTGGAGGCAACCGTCCGCGCCACGATCGGCAACAGTTACCGCGCCCTGGGGTTGTACCCGGCCGCCGAGCCGCATCTGCGGGCGGCCCTCGACATCCGGCGGCAACAGCTCGGACCCGAGCACCCGGACGTGGCAGAGAGCATGTACGACCTCGCCCTCCTGCTGAACAATACCGGCGCCTACGCAGATGCCGAGCGTTTGCAGCGTGACGCCCTGTCCATGCGGCGCCAAGCGCTGGGAGACGACCATCCCCTGGTGGCCGAGACTCTCAACGCCCTGGCCGTGCTGCGGCGCAACCAGGGACAATACGAGGAAGCGGAACGCCTCCACCGCCGAGCACTCGCGGTCTACCGCGCCACGCTCGGCGACGATCACCTGTCCACGGTGGACGCCATCAGCAACCTCGGTACTCTGCTCCAGGAACGCGGGGACTACGCCGGTGCCGAGCTCCTCCTCCGCGAGGCTCTGGACCGACGGCGAAGCGCCCTCGGCCCGGAGCACCAGGATGTCGCGACCAGCATGAACAACCTGGCCGTGCTGCTCAGGTACAAGGGAGACTACCCGGAAGCGGAACGCCTTTACCGAGACTCCCTGGCCCTGCGCCGCCGTCTGCTCGGCGACGCGCACCCCGAAACGGCCACCAGCATGAACAACCTCGCCCTGCTGCTCAAGCTGATGGGGCGGTACCCGGAAGCGGAGCAGCTCTACCGCGAGTCACTCGCCGCCTACCGTCAAGCCCTCGGCGCGGAACATCCCAACGTGGCGTCGGCCCTGAATAACCTCGCCGCCTTCCTTGCCGAGCGGGGCGACTACGCGGCTGCGGAGCCGCTCTACCGCGAAGCCCTTGCCATGCGACGCAAGCTGCTCGGCGATCGGCATCCGAGTGTGGCTGCCAGCTTGAGCAACCTGGCCGGGGTGCTCGCCCGCGAAGGCAGGTACGCCGAGGCGGAGGTGCTTCTCCGCGAGGCCCTGGCGATGCGGCGGGAGTTGCTCGGCGACGACCATCCCAGCGTAGTCGACAGCCTCGCCACCCTGGCATGGCTGCTCTCGCACCAGGGCAACGACGCAGAGGCTGAGCCGCTGCTGCGCGAAATCCTCGCCCTGCAACGCCGGACCTATGGCCAGGCTCACCCCAAAGTGAGCGACGCCCTGCACAACCTGGCCGCGCAACTCTGCCGAGCCGGCAACGTGACGGAAGCGGAGAAGCTGTTCGGCGAGGCCTTGGCCATGCGGCGGCAGTTGCTCGGCGACGATCACCCCAGTGTCGGCGACACGCTGAGCAACCTGGCGATGCTCCTCTTTGACCGAGGCAACTACGCCGAGGCCGAGCCTCTGTTTCGAGAAGCGCTCAGGATACGGAGTACGCGGCTTCCGCCGGAGCACCCCCACCGCCTGCTGCCGCTCATGAAACTCGGCGAGACACTGCTCAGGCAGGGACGTTTCGCCGAGGCCGAGCCGCTGCTGCGGGAATGCCTGGCCACTGCTCACAATCGCCTCGCCGACCCCGACGAGTACGCGGCCACGACCGCGTGCCTCCTGGCGGCCAGCCTCACCGGCCAGGAGTGCTACGCAGAGGCGGAGGCGGTGCTGCTGGAGTACCACGGCCGGTATCCCGAAGCGCCGGCCATCGTCGAGGAACTCATGCATCTCTATGACGCCTGGGGGAAGGCCGAGCTGGTGGCCGGGTATCGCCCGCCCCTCCCAGCCGACGCCCCCGGTGCGGGAAGTGCTGCGGAGAACTGACACGCTGCTCTTCCATCCGCGCCAAGTCATGCCGCAGGCTGTCTTATGGTGTCCGCATCGTGTCGAGTGGCGTAACGGGCGGCCTGCTTCCGTGCGGCCCGACAGCCCTGTAAACTCACGCCCGCCCCGGCCGACACCGGCCGGAGTGGATGGAACCGCCCGCGTCGCCACGACGGGGTTCCAGGCACCTACGAGCAAGGACAACCGCCCATGAGACACGCTTCCTCCTGTGTGGCCGTAACGATCATCACGTTCGCAGCGTTCGCGCTGCTGCAAACCGGACCTGCCACGCCGGCCACCGCGGCCGACGCCATACGCGGGCATGAGTACAACGGGCCTTACGCCGGCGCGAACCTCAACCGCGTGGCGTTCCCCATCGGCGGCATCGGCGCGGGCATGGTCTGCCTGGAGGGCAGCGGCGCGCTCTCGCATGTCTCCGTCCGCAACCGGCTGCAGTTCTTCAACGAGGCCTCCTTGTTCGCTGCGCTGTGCATCCGCGGGCCCCAAGGCAACACGGCCAAGGTCCTCGAAGGGCCGGTGCCGGACTGGAAGGTCTTCGGCGGCGGCGGCACCGGCAACGGGGCGGCCGGACGGACCTATGGTTTGCCCCGCTTCGACGAGGCGAGCTTTCTGCCGCGTTTCCCCTTCGCCACCGTGAAGCTCACCGACCAAGAGGTCCCCCTCGAGGTGGAGGTCACCGGCTGGAGCCCGTTTGTGCCGGGCAACGCCGATGATTCAAGCCTGCCGGTCGGGGCGCTGGAGTATCGCTTCAGGAACACCGGCGCCAGCAAGGTGGAGGCCGTCTTCTCGTACCACACGACGAACTTCATGGCCCAGGGCGGCAACGGCGACACGATCCTGCCGATTCCCAACGGCTTCGTGCTCTGGCAGGCCGGCACCGAGAAGAACCCGGAGTTCGAGGGCGGTTACGCTGTCTTCGCCGATGACGAGCACACGGTCGTGGATCACTGCTGGTTCAAAGGCGGCTGGTGGGACTCGGTAACGCTCGCCTGGCGCAAAGTCAAGGAAGGCCGGCTCGTCGCCAACCCGCCGCAGACGGGGCCTTGTCCGGGCGCTTCCCTCTATACGCCGCTGACGCTGGAGCCGGGCGCGGAGCGCACCGTCCGCCTGATGATTGCCTGGTATGTCCCGCGCACGACGCTGCGGATCGGACGCGACGCCGAAGGTCCGGCCTTCGGCAGCGGCCCCTCGCACGGCACCGGGGTGAATCAACAGGAAGTCAGCGGCTTCGTCGGCCAGGGATTGGTCAACACGTTCGACCCGCAGGGCGATAGCGCGATCGGTACGTTGACGTCGCCGGAGTTCGACGTGACGCGCGGCTACCTGCAGTTCCTTATCGGCGGCGGGAGCCATCCCGACAAGACCTGCATGCAGTTGCTCGTCGGCAACAAAGTGGTCCGCACCGCCACCGGCAAGAACGCCGAGCGGCTGGAGTGGACGACGTGGGAGCTGGCCGATCTGAAGGGGCAGCGGGCCCGGCTGCGCATCATCGACCAGGAACGCGGCGGCTGGGGTCACGTCAATGTCGATCAGATCGTGCTCACCGATCGGCGCTGGACCGACGCCGCGGACCTTATGCAGAACCAGGCGACGTGGGGCAACGCCGTCACCGTGCTCAACGATTTTGAGGCCGCCGACTGGGGCGGCTGGGTAGTGGAGGGACCGGCGCCGGCGTGCAGCAAGACGTGCACTAAGCCGTGCGGTACGATTCCCAAGCAACACATCCCCTGGTACGCGGGCCGGTTCGCCAACATCAATGAGGTGGCCGCGTACTGGCGCGACAACTACAACCGGCTGCGCGGCGAGTCAGCGCTCTTCCGCGACGCCTTCTACGACACCACGCTGCCGCCCGAGATCGTCGAGGCGGTGGCCGCCAATCTGACGATTCTCAAGTCCCCCACCGTGCTGCGCCAGGCTGACGGGCGCCTGTGGTGCTTCGAGGGATGCAGCGACGATTCCGGCTGCTGCCACGGCTCCTGCACGCACGTGTGGAACTACGCCCAGGCCCTGCCGCACCTGTTCCCCGACCTGGAGCGCTCGCTGCGGCAGACGGAGTTCAATGAGTGCCAGGACGAGCGCGGCCACCAGACGTTCCGGGCGTGCCTGCCCATCCGCCCGGTGGACCACGCCTTCCACGCCGCCTCCGACGGACAGCTCGGCGGCATCATGAAGGTTTGCCGCGAGTGGCGCATCTCGGGCGACACCGCCTGGTTACGCGGTCTCTGGCCGCAGGTGCGTCAGAGCCTCGAATACTGTATTAAGACCTGGGACCCGCGTGGGCGCGGCGTGCTCGAGGAGCCGCACCACAACACCTATGACATTGAGTACTGGGGGCCGGACGGGCACTGTTCGAGCTTCTACCTGGGCGCGCTGACCGCCGCCATCGACATGGGCTCGGCGCTCGGCGAGGACGTGACGCGCTATCGCGCCCTGCTGGCAAACGGCCGCGAGTTCCTCGAAACCAAGCTGTACAACGGCGAGTACTTCTACCAGCTCGTACAGACCGAAGGGCTGGACGCGAAGTTTCAGGCGCTCGACGCGTCGGCCAACGGACCGGGCTACGCCGAGATCATCGCCGCCCTGAACCAGCAGGGACCAAAGTATCAGTACGGGACGGGCTGCCTTTCCGACGGTGTGCTCGGCTTCTGGATGGCGCGTGTCTGCGGGCTGAGCCAGGACATCGTCGATACGGCCAAGGTGCTCAGCAGCCTGAAGGCAATCCATCACTACAATCTGCGGCTCGACCTTTCCGACCACGCCAACCCGCAGCGGCCGTCGTTCGCCCTCGGCCACGACGGCGGCCTGCTGCTGTGCAGTTGGCCGCACGGCGGTGCCCCCGCCCTGCCGTTCGTGTATAGCGACGAGGTCTGGACCGGAATCGAATACCAGGTTGCCTCTCACCTGATGATGGAAGGCTTGGTCAACGAGGGGCTGGAGATCGTCCGCATCTGCCGCGATCGCTACGACGGCCGGGTGCGTAACCCGTTCAACGAGTACGAGTGCGGCCACTGGTACGCCCGGGCGCTGTCGAGCTACGCGCTGCTCCAGGGCCTGACCGGAGCAGGCTACGACGCGGTCGATAAAACGCTGTACATCGACTCGCGTGTCGGCGACAGTTTCCGCAGCTTTCTGGCGACGGCCGGCGGCTTCGGCACGGTCGGCCTCGACCACGGCCGGCCGTTCCTCGACGTCAAGCATGGCCGGATCGATGTCGAGCACGTCATGGTCTCCGGCCGGCCAAGCTCGCTCAGTCGCAACGACTGAATAGGAACACGCAAATGGGAAACCGGAAGGGTGAAGAGGCGGGCCACCCGACGCCCCGGGCACCAGCATGGTGGTGGCCGGCCGCGAGTGGTCACCCACCGCCAACCCCTACGGCTACACCACCCGCGAACTCGACCCCGAATCCCTCTTGCTGCACTACCGCGCCCGGACGTATCATCCGACACTGAAGCAGTTTATGCAGCGGGATCCGCTGGGTTATGTCGATGGGCCGAACCTCCACCAGTACGTCCTCGGTAATCCCGTGCGCTACAACGATTCGTTCGGGCAGCAGGGGGGTGGCAAAGGCAGTGGAGCGAACGGTCAGGATCCGTTCCCCGGGCTTCTGCCGCCCGACACCAACCCTGAATGGTCGTGTTGCAGGAGGCTAGGTCCCCGGGGGTATTACGGTTCCTATGCGTGGGCTCGAACACCTCAAGGCATGCACGTCGATGAAGGATGTCGGCGCGCGGGATACGACTCGGGAGCGCCGTACAGCGTATGCGAGAGTATCTTGGGGATGCCGCCAGGGGTGAAGAAGCCGCCGCCAAGTCCCAGACCTCCGTTTCCCTCACGGCCGCCGGGCTACGGAAAATGCTGGATGGACTGCATGGCCCAGAACGGATGCGGTACAGTCATTGGTGGGATCGCAGCGGCGTGGAGCGGTGTCGCCGGCACATGTCTTGGCGTGTCGGGACTCCTGAGCCCTGTTGCCGCAGGGGCGGTTGGAGCCCTCGGTGCCTACTGCACAACCGCCGGTGCCGTGTGTAGCCTGTACTGCATCGGAGCGTAGCCGCAGCGAAGGGAGGGCTTATGACCAAGCGTTGGCCTGACTGGGTCGGGTTTGCGGCGATGGGTGCGATCATGCTTACCGGCGGTGCCGTTCAACTGGGCATTTGTCTCCGTGCCGAGTCAGCAGAGGGGAGGCTGCTGCGAGTGGTCGGAGTTGTCTATGCAGTGTGTGGAGTGGCGTGGCTGTCTGTCGCCCTGCGCAAGCGGAAGGGCCGCAGACCATGATGACCCGGCGGGAGTGGCGTTCCGAGCAAAGGCGAGGCAGCTTTGTGGAAAGTCGGAGCAACGCGCGAAAACAGCCAGAAGCTCTCGCAGGGAACGCAGCTTGTCGCTCCGCGGCGCTCACGGCGGGGACAAGAGCTAACAGGTCTCACTGCCAGGGAAGGTTGACTGCGGAGCCGCGCTCGGCAGGCTCCCCCTTGGGCGGTGATGGGGTCGAGCGTTCGTGACACGAGGTGTCCTATTGCGGCGCCACGCCCTCATCGTCGTGCTAGTGCTGGCAACGCTCTCAGGCGCGGGCCTCTGGCTGGCCAGCGTGTGGTTTCCGTCCGAGTGGTACAGTGGGTCGCCGCCACCCGGCGGGAGGTTCCCGCTTGTGAACCTCGAGTGCACCGAGGGAAGGGTGATCGTCAACTACTTCATGGACGCGAACTCCGTGCCACCTGCTGAGCGCCAGGCCGAAGAGACGGAGGACGTCGTACGGAGCGGCACCGGGCACCAAGTGCTGGGCGTGCGCGTTCGCACGTACTACACCTACCTCTCCCCCGCCGGCGTGCCCCAAATGACCAGCACCGGCGTGTTCACACGTGCCCGCAGGGTGGCATTCAGCGGCGCTCTTCCGTTCCTTGTTATCGCACCGTGCGCGGCAGTCGCGATCATCGCCCGTCCGGTGCATCGCTCTGTGCATCGAAAAGGGGGGCTCTGCCCGATGTGCGGATACAACCTGACAAGCAACGTCTCGGGCAGGTGTCCGGAATGTGGAAGCCCAGCAGGCGGAGGACCACCGTAGCGTGACGGGTAGTACAACGTCACCGACGCCGGGACGCGGAAGAAGGTCGTCACCGGACGCGGCAGCCTGGATGGGACGACGTACTTTTTCTACGACGGGGCCGAGGTCATCGAGGAAGAGGACGGCGCGCAGCCCCTCCAGCAGCAGGCTGCCGCGGATGGTCCCCCCGGCCAGCGGCCCCACGCGGACCGTGAACCGCCGGTGAACCCGAAACTCTCTGTTGTGATGTTTGCTGAGACTCGCGATGGTGTTGTTCCTGGCCGCGGGACCGGCTCCCGCAGCGGCAGTTCCATGGCGTGATGGCCTCCGAACCGCTCGCCGACAGAGCGGTTCGCGAGGAGGAAGGGTCTCAGATCACTCCGCACTTCTGGTCGTTGGATCCGGAAGCGCTTGCCGAACAACGAGTTAAGTGATGGAGGCGGGGGGAATCGAACCCCCGTCCCGCGACGGTTCCAGGAGCGCCTCTACGTGCGTAGTCGGTTGATTGTTTCTCGGGTCAGCGAACGCCGGCCGACAGGCTTTCGCCTTCCCCAGCCCGACGGTTTCTCGCCCGGACGCGGTCAGGCGGCGCGTCCGGACCAGCCCACTGGCTGCGTCGTACGGAATAGTGGGCGTCTCCCGCACGACGGGCTACCCGTTGTTAGGCAGCCATGGCAAACGAGTAGTTGCCATTTGAAGTTGTGCCAGTTGTTTAGCGAGGCCCACTGGCACCTCGGCACGCCACACTCCCTTCTTCTCGCCCGGTCGAATCCAATCGCCCCCGGCACGAATGCCGTGACCGTGCGGCCGGTACCCGGCCGTCGGCCACCAGGGTATATGGTACACCACGCTCGGCCGGTCGTCCACCACGACGACCCGCTGCCCTGTGGCGAACGCGGGCCGGGCGTGCCGGCCTATTGAGGCGCGGTCGGACCCGCGGCTGATGCCCTGACAACTGGTGCAGTTGCGGCCCCCTCCGTCGGCCGCGGGGGGCCGACGCTACTTCCTCCACAGGCTCGTACCCCAGCGGACGGGTACGATGGACCGGCGTTCCGCCGCGGCCTCTCTGCTCAGCCAGTCCCGCGCCGCGGGCAAGCATGATCCCACCCCACGTGTGCGCCTTCGCCTCCTCCACCCTCACCCCTACCCGTCTCCCTGCGTATGTGCTCCGCGTCTTTGGCGTTGTGGGTGCCATGCTTTCCCGCGACGGCAGTCGCGGGTAAGCATGCCTCTGCCTGCCGCCGCACCTGCCCACCCCCGCCGGCGGCGGGTGAGGGCATGGCACCCACGACGAACCCATGCACTCCACCGGCGTCGGGTGTCGATCCGTGCCTGCGCACACGCAGGCGCCTCGCGCGAGTTGTGCGTGTTTATGACACCATAATCTGCTCAACCGTTATCGTGACGTTGCTCGCCACGACTGTACGCCGGCCCCCGACCGAGATTATGAGAAGTTGTTACCGGCGCTGACTTACAGGCCAACGACTTCCGATAACAGTATCCACAGTCAGCGGACCATCAGTCTCACGCGTGTCCCACTATGGCATTTTTCCGCTCAATCCGCTAGACTCAACCCGCATTCGGAAGGTGGGGAAAAGCCAGTCTGTGGCACACTGCCGACGGACTTCGGCCTCTCCCTATGCTGGGGTGGTTCCGTAACGCACGCGGTGCTGCGCAGGCAGCGCAGCACCAGTCCTCGATACGAGGGGAAGGAAGCCATGCAAGGCGCGAGTGTTCGTACCAAGGCGGCGTCGGCCCGCGTCGCGGGACCGGCGGGGCAGTCGACGTGGTGGCTGTGGCTCGCTGTGGCGGGCGCGGTGGCGATGCTTGCCGCGGGTGTTCTGCCGGACGCCCGGGCGGACGTGCCGTTCGACGCGGTCGGCCAATGGGGCGGACCGACGCGGTGCGTGGCCGCGGACGGCGACCGTGTGTACTTCGGCGTCGGCCACCGCGTGGTGGTGCTGGACGTGAGCGACCCGGACAACGCCATAGCGCTGGGAGAGAGCGCGCTGCTCGAGTACCTCGTGTCGGACGTCGTGGCGGTTGGTACGTACGCCTATGTAACCAACGGCTGGTACGGGCTGGTCGTGCTGGATGTATCCGACCCGGCCGCCATCACCGTCGTGGGAACGGCAGGAGCGACAGGCTATGCGCAGGGCCTCTCGGTCGCGGGCGACTACGCCTACGTGGCCGGCAGTAGTGACGGGCTCAGGATCATTGACATCTCCACGCCCTCGGCACCCCTTGAAACAGGCAGCTTTGATACCCCGGGAGAAGCCCGGCAAGTGAAGATCGTGGGCGCGCTGGCCTACATAGCCGACGGGCCCGCCGGGTTGCAAATCGTGGATGTCAGCGACCCAGCCGCGCCGATCTTCGTGGGGGGTCTGGCGCTGGCGGACGAAGCATCGGACGTGGCGGTCGTCGGCGACTATGCGTATGTGGCTGACGGGTACTACCACGGTTTCGTTGTGGTGGATGTCACCGACCCGACCAACCCCGTGGAAGCAGGCTTCTGTGGCACGGACGGCTCGCCCGGCGGCGTGGCCGTCGCCGGCAACTACGCGTACGTCGGCAACGCCTGGGGCGGTCTGGCTGTGATTGACGTCTCCAACCCGCAAGCCCCGGCGATGGTGGCTGCGGCCGATACGGACGGCTGGTCGCGGGAGGTCGTGCTGCTCAATGACCGTGCCTACCTCGCGGACTACAGCACCGGCCTGCAGGTGTTCGACGTATCCACGCCCCTGGCGCCGGCGTGGACGAGCGAGTACCGGCGCACCACGGGTGAAACCAGCGACGTGGCCGTCGCGGGCACCCTGGTATACCTCACCGACGGCAGCTTCGGCGGCGGCATGCAGGTGATGGACGTCTCAAGCCCGGCCACCCCTGAACGCGTCGGCAGCATGTACAGCAACGAGTACGCGTGGGGCCTGACGCAGGCCGGTGACTATGTGTATCTCGCCGATGGCTGCGCGGGCTTCAGCGTCGTCGACGTGGCCGATCCTTATGCTCCCCAGCGCCTGGCGGAACTGGCCACCGGCTGCGCCGCCCGGGACGCCGCCGTGCAGGGCGATTACGTATACGTTGCCGACGACAACCAGAGCCTGCTGATCGTCGACGTGTCCGATCCGTATGTGCCCGTGCTGATGGGGCAGTGGCATGACGACCTGAACCCGGGCTACGCCCTGGGGGTGGCCGTCTCCGGCAACCTGGTCTATCTCGCCAACGGCAACGCGGGCCTGGAGATCATCGACGTTGCCGACCCCACGGATCCGCAGCGCATCGGACACTACACGGGGGACGGCAACCCCATGGACGTAGCGCTATCCGGCGGCTACGCCTACGTCGCCGCCGATTGGGGCAGCCTGGAGATTGTCGATGTCAGTGATCCCCAGAACCCCTTCCGCGTGGGCGTCTGCAACGAACTGGGTCCTGCGCAGGGTGTTGCGGTGGTAGGCAGCTACGCCTACGTGGCCGCCTGGGACTGGGGTGTCTGGATCGTGGACGTGTCCAACCCGGCGGCACCGCTGTGGATCGCCAATTACAACACGGTGGGCGGTGCGCGCCGCGTCGCCGTCGCCGACAACTACGTCTATGTCGCGGACGGTGACAACGGGCTGCAGGTCCTGGCGCGCGGGGACTTCGTGTGGGCCAATGCCGACGGGGGTAACTTTGGGGAAGCAACGAACTGGACGCCGGCGGGGCCGCCCGGAGCCTCCGCGGAAGCCACGTTCAACCTCCCCTACGAATATGCGGTTGCGTTTGATGCCGACTACACCCATGCCCGGGCTCGAGTGTACGACGGCAGGGTGTCTCTCGATTTGGGTGGATTCACCTACGGACTAACGGATGAGTTTTCCCTGTTCGTGGGCGTGTTACCAGACCGCTCGGCCACGTTGGCCGTCAGCGATGGAACACTGTCGGCGCGCTACGCCGGTCTTGCCGATAGGTTGGGCTCTGCCGGCCGCCTCGAGCTCAGCGGCGCCGGGTCGCTGTTCCAGGTGGACCCCAGCTACGGCTACTTCGACGTGGGCATCGATGGGGCCGGTGAAGTCGCCATTGCCGATGGGGCCGTCGCCAGCAGCCTGGTCACCAAGCTGGCTCTCTGGGGCGAAAGCTCTGGACACATCACAGTGACCGGAACGGACGCCCAGCTTGCCGTAGCCGACCTGCTTCTGGTCGGGGAGCGCGGAGACGCCGAACTGCTGGTCCAGAATGGGGGCGTTGTCCACGCGGGTTTCGCCGTGGTCGGCGAGAAGTATGAGGAGGGCGGGGCCATTGTGGGCTACGGCGAAGTCCGCGTGGAGAATCCCGACTCCCGTTTCGACGTGGACCACGAGATCCTCCTCGGTATGAACGGCGAAGGCGTATTGCGGATATCAGACTACGCCGAGGCAACCAGCGGGTGGCAAACGCAGATCGGCGTGCAGTCAACGGGACGTGGAACCCTGTTCATCGACACGGGCGGCCGGCTGACCACCAGCGGCTTCGGGAGTCTTGCCCAGGAACCCGACAGCTACGGGGAAGTGACCGTAACTGATTACGATTCTCAGTGGTTGCTCGCCGGGCCCGGCAGCGACCTGCACGTCGGCCTCAGCGGCCAGGGCATCCTCACCATTGCCCAGGGTGCCACCTTGACCGTGAACAACAGTTGGTCCTTCGTAGGCACCTATGCAGGCGCATGGGGCACCATGACCGTGACCGACCCGGACTCGGTCTACACGAACGACGTCGGCCCGGTCACCGTGGGCGGCGATGGCATCGGTACGATTCAAGTTCTCAACGGCGGTCTGGTCAACCTGACCGACGGGGAGCTATGGATTGGCAATACCAGCGGCTCTGAGGGCTACGTCAACGTCGAGGGCGATGGCTCCAACCTGCTGGAAATCAGTTGGTATTCCTCAGAGGTCGGCTGCTCCGGCTACGGGGAACTCAACGTGCTGGACGGCGGCTACGTGTCTCTGGTCTCCACGTTGGTCGGCGCGTATCCCGTCGGCGCCGGCTTCGTCAGCGTCTGGGACGGCGGTTCCAGATTCGAGACTGAGTTTCTGTCCGTCGGCCGCGAGGGAGGAGGGACGCTGCTGATCGGCAACGGCGGCACGGTGTCCGTCGTCCAAGGCGCCCTCGCCGGAGAGGCGGTAGGCGCCGTCGGCTACGTCGAGGTGTCTGGCCCGGACTCCCTCTGGGAAATCACCGGGGTGGACAACTTCCTGAAGATCGGCGAGTGGGGCACCGGAATGCTCATGGTCTCCGGTGGTGGTGTGGTCACCAACGAGATCGGGACGCTTGCTGCCTACGAGGGCTCCTTCGGTGAGGCAACCATCACCGGGCCCGGCTCACGCTGGACCAACAACAACAACCTCATCGTGGGACGAGAGGATCTCGGCACCCTCCTGGTCTCTGACGAAGGGACCGTGGAGACGCCGTCACTCTCCTTTGTTGGCGAACTGCCCGGCAGTGAGGGTATGGTCACGATCACCGGCGCCGGCTCCCAATGGCTGGCCGACGGTGGCCAACTGGACATCGGCGCCGCGGGCATCGGCACTCTGAACATCCTGGACGGCGGGACGGTCACCGCGGGGGGGATTCTGACGGCCATGTGGGCCGGCTCCACAGGCGACCTCGTCATCACAGGCACTGACTCCACCTTGCACAGCGCCAGTGGCGTTCTCGCCGGCCGGGAGGGCACGGGCTCCGTCGTGGTGGAACTCGGAGGTGTACTCACCACGGGTGGCTGGCTCGGGATTGCCGAGCAGCCCGGGGCGCTGGGCTATGCAACCATCTGGGATGGCGGTTATGCGGAAGTGAATGGAGTAGTGCTCGGCCGCTGGAGCGGCGCCGAAGGACACCTGCTGGTGACCGACCCCGATGTCACACTCACCAGCCTGCGCCAAATCCAGGTGGGCTACGAGGGACAGGGCGACATGCAGATCATGAACGGGGCCGACGTCGTCTCGTACAAGGGTACGTCCGCGACGGGAACGAGCGGGATCATCGGCATGTCCGCCGGCGCCCAAGGCGTGGCGACGGTCAGTGGCGTGAGCTCGCAGTGGACGCAGGACGGCGCCCTCAACGTGGGCTGGCTGGGTGAAGGCACCTTGACCGTCGAGGACGCCGCGTTGCTGGAGAGCGCCGTCGGCATCATCGCGCGTAGTCCCGGCTCCGTTGGCTACGCGACGGTCACCGACGCCGGCGCACGCTGGATTGTCGGTGAGTCCATGAACATCGGCGGTACTCCGACCGAGGTCGGCGGGACCGGCTCCCTCACCGTCGGCGCCGAGAGCGTGGTGACCGTAGGGCAGACCTTGCGCTTGTGGGAGAACGGCACGCTCACCCTCGACACCGGCAAGCTGACCGTGGGCACCGGGCCCCTCCCGGCCGGGTCTGGCATGCTGGCCGTCTACCCGGACGGCACGCTGACCGGCTGCGGCACCATCACCGGACAGGCGTTCCATCTCGGCGGTACCGTCGCCCCCGGCTGCTCGACGGGCACGCTCACGGTGACCGGCGACTACACGCAGGACGAGGCCGCAGGGTTGGAAGTCGAGCTCCGCGGACTTGCGGCCGGAACCGAGTACGACCGGCTCGCCGTCAGCGGGATCGCAACGCTCGCTGGCACGCTCCGCATCAGCCTGCTCGATGACTTCGTCCCCCAGGTGGGGGATACGTTCGAGGTAGTCGCTGCCGGCTCCGTGGCGGGACAGTTCGCGGCCGTCGAGGGTCTCTGCCTGGATGCCCAGCGGAAATTCGCCATCGAGTACACCTCCACTGCGGTCACCTTGACGGTGGTGGCACGGTTTGCCGGCGATGGTGACTTCGATTGCGACAGCGACGTGGACCTGGACGACTACGGTGTCTTCGCGGGCTGCCTGGCCGGACCGGATGTTCTGCCCAGCCCGCCGCTGCCCACGACCGCTCAGGAATGCCTGGACGTCTTCGACCACGAATCCGACGGCGACGTGGACTTGGCTGACTGGGCCCAGTTCGCGGGGAGCTTCACGAGTGGGTCGTAACGGTCCGCGCCGGGCGGACCGCCAATAACCAACCGACAACCACTAACAGGCCGCCCAGCCCCAGCACGTGCGGGGGTAAATGGGCGGCCTCTTCTGCGCTGGTGATCCCCAGGAACTCGTTCCAGCCCGGGTGCGCCACGGTCAGCGCCTGCAAGCCGTTGTGCAGGAAATGCGCGATCATCCCCGGCAGAATCGAGCGCGACTGCCAGCAAAGGTAGCCCAGCACGACGCCCAGCACCGCGGTCACCAGGAACTTGAAGGCCACGAAGTGAAAGATGCCGAAGACCGCCCCGGCAACCAGAATCGCCGGCCACCGCCGCAGCTTGCCTGCCAGCCCGCCCAGGAGGATCCCCCGGAAGAACAACTCCTCACACAGCGCGGGCACCAGCGCGATGTACAGGAACAAATGCCACTCCGGCAGCCGCCGCAGCGTCTCGGCAAACGTCTCCAGGCTCTTCAGCGATCCTTCCGGAATGGGAAACACACTCAACTGCGCCAGCGTCAGCTCATGGGCCGGCACCCATAACGTCAATCCCAGCAGCACGCCGGCCAGCACAAACCGCGGGCTCGGCGCGCGCAGGCTCAGGCCACGGGTCAGGTCCACCTTCCAATACCACAGCACCGCACCCGGCAGCAGCACGAACAAGACCGGCATCAGCAGCGCCGATATCCGCAGCAGCCGCGCGACATCCTCGTCCGGACCCGGCGAGAAGGACGCCTGCACGAAGAACCACACGGGGAACAGCAGGGCCGTCACCAACAGCGCCAGCGGCACCGACGGCCGCGGCGCCGGCCTGATCATCCCCCGCATCAGCGTCGTCCGCAGCGAGGCGGCGTCACTGAAGACGACCGATTCCTTGCCGAAGACACCGGCCGCCACCGCTACGGCCGCGGCCGCGTAGAGCGTCGTCACGCCCAGCACGAGCAGAATCTTCCAGGCCGGCACGTACGCCCCCCAGAGCAGCTCCCGCGCCAGCAGCACCATGTTGCCCACCGGTGCCACGAGCATGGCACCCTCGAACTGGGCCGTGGGCAACGCCGCCAACCCGCCGGGCACCAGCACCAGCAGGATCACCGGCATGACGTAGTTCTGGGCTTCCTTGAACGTCCGGGCGTAGCTGCACACGGCGATCATGATGGCCGACATCAGTACTGCAAACGGCACCAGGCACACCAGGATCAGCACCAGACCGCCGAGCGGCACCGTCCCCGCGCCGCCGCCCATCATCCGCCCGAAGCCGCCGAAGTAGACGGTGGCGGTCATGCTCGCCAGGTTCAGCGCCGCCCCCAGGATCGCCACCGTCGCCACCACCAGGAACTTGCCGACGATCAACTCCAGCACCGGTACCGGGCTGACCATCAGCGACTCCAGCGTCCCGCGCTCGCGCTCGCCGGCCGTCAGGTCAATGGCCGGGTAGATCGCCCCCGTGATCGTCATGAGCACCAGGATGAGCGGCAGGATCTGCCCCAGCAGCGACTGCGGCGTGGACAGATCAACCGTCGCCACCTGGAACGGCTCGATGAATGCGCTGGGCAGCCCTTCCTGTCGCAGGCGACTGTCGACCAGGCGTTGCTGGGTGCGTGCCAGCATCTCCGTCAAACGCTGGGCCGCCTTACGACTGCGCACCTCTTCCGTGTCCGCCAGAATCTCAATCCGGTTGCTGCGCTCGGGCGCATCCACGATCCCCTCCGGCGGAAACACCACGCCGACGTGCACCCGCCGTTCGCTCACCGCCCGTTCCAGCGACTCGCGCGAGGCGAAGAGCCGATACTCCACCTTCTCGATCGGCTCGGGCGGCGGTACCGACGCCGCGGCCGACAGCGACCCGCCATCCGCCGCGTTCGCGGAGGTTCTCGCGTCACGCGTGCCCGCGTCCTGCGCGGCCGCCCGCTCCTTCGCCAGCGCCTCGGCGTCCAGGACGATCATCGGCCGCAGAATGTCCCCGGCGTCCTGCTCCCGCAGCACGCCCACCACCATCGTCTCCTCGTGCAGCATACCCACTTGCGCGGTCACTACTTGCAGCGAGCCGATGGTCAGCAGCGGGTACAGCACGATCGGGACGACGATCATGGCGATCAGCGTGCGGCTGTCGCGCAGGATGTCGATGAGTTCCTTGCGATAGACGGTGCGTATCCGGCGGCCGAAGGTCATGGCTGCACCGCTCCGAGCAGGGCGCGGGTGTCAGCATGCACCAGCTTCAGGAAGATATCGCTGAGCCGCAACATGCCCGCTTGGGCCCGCAGGGTCTCCAGGTCCCCCTCCGCCACGAGTCGCCCGTCGTGCAGCAGGCCGATGCAGTCGCAGAGGCTTTCCGCCTCGTCGAGGTAGTGCGTGGACAGGATGATGGCCTTGCCGGCGTCGCGCTCCCGCCGGATGAACTCCAGGATGATCCGGTTGCTGAGCACGTCCAGCCCCAGCGTCGGCTCGTCCATGACCAGGATCGGCGGATCGGCCAGCAACGCCCGAGCGATGTTGACCCGCTGCCGCTGCCCGGTGGACAGCGCCCCGCATCGCAGGCCGGCAAACGCCTCCATGTCCAGCCACTTCAGCAGGTGGTCGATGCGCTCCTGCCCCGCCGCCGGCCCCATGCCGTGCAGGTCGGCGAAGTACCTCAGCAGCTCCCGCGCCGTCAGCCGCAGGTACAGCCCCGTGTGGGCGGTGAGGAAACCGAGTTTGCGTTTCACCTGCTCGCGTTCGACGGCCACGTCGTGCCCGGCCAGCACTGCCCGGCCGCTGGTCGGCTCCATCAACCCGCTCAGCATCCGCAGCGTCGTGGTCTTACCCGCCCCGTTGGGACCCAGCAGACCGTAGATCTCCCCCTCGCCCACGCGGAAGCTCAACCCGTTGACCGCCCGCTTCTCGGTGCCGGCGGGCGTCGGGAAGACCTTCACCAGGTTCTCGACCAGGACCATGTCCATGAGCCGGGCATTGTAGCAGCACAGCGCCCGGGCAACAGGCTACCGGTCCACGTCAGCCGCCCCGTCGCCGTGCGTCTTCGGGAGGATGGAGCCGCATTCCGCCGAGGCACCCGCGGCCTCAAACCCCTCTCCCCCCGGGAGAGGGGTAGGGGTGAGGGCGGCGGAGGCAACAACGCCCCCGCCTGGGAATAGACGCCGATCTCTCGCGCTCAGCGTGGGCAAGGCCGGCGGAGGCGAAGGTGCTCCCCCTGGCGCACAGACGTTCTCACGCACCTCCGGGGGACCGATGCTGTTCCTTCAACCGACACCGGGGCGAGAACATGCCTGGCCACGAATCGCGTCGCGCAAAAAGCATGGCGCTCACGACGCCGCCAACGCTCCACGCGTGTTCGCGGGTGCATCAACCACGGCCCAAGAGTTGTGTACCAGACCGCTACCGAGGAAGATCCGCCGTTCCGGTTCGCACCTCCACGAACTGCCGGCGGAGGTAGTCGCGCCGCCCGTGGTCGCGCCCCTGCCAGTCCACGAGCGTCCGCGTGAAGGACACGGTCCCGACGCCGGCCGAGGCGCTCGGAGTCACCGGCCAGGGGGCCCGCCCCACCTCAACACCCACGAAGTCGGCACACGGCGGATTGAACAGAACGTTGACATCATGGCGGGCAAGGCGTGGCCCGGCCGTGGCCGCCGGTCGGTGGCAGGCACAACCCGTCGCGAATACCAGCACCAGCGACACTGCAACACGGCTGCCAAGCTTGAACATATCCCCTCCCCCACCGGCACCCCGGATGCACGTGCGCCCGGGCTGCCACGGAGTTGCCTTCCCGTTCGCGGGCCGCACACGCACCCGGCCCCGGCCGTCCGGAAAAAGGGGCCCCGCCGCGGAGGACCGGGCCTCGCCGGCGTCCGACGGGACGACCACGCCGACTACTCCAGTTATACTGGTCACGCGGTTTCCTGCCGCCAACCGACGCGGCCGTGGTGTGCCGGCAGCGCACGGGGCGGGCCTTCGCTTCCGACCCGTCAGGCGGGACCCGCCGCTTGCGGATGACCGGCAATGGGATACGTGCTTGCGGTAGTCGTAGGGATGGTCATGGGGGCCGGGCTCGTGCTCATCGTGCAGGCTCTGGGGCGGCAGCGCGAGGCACGACTCGCGCGGACGCTGCTCGAACAGGCCCAGGCCGAAAAGGTCCAGGAAGTCAGCACGCTCCTCGAGCAGGTCAAGACGTCCTTTGGCGCGTTGTCCCGCGAGGCCCTGGCCGCCAATACCGACCTGTTCCTCAAGGTGGCCGCCGATCGCCTCGACCAGCAGACCTCCCGGCACGGCGAGGTGCTCGAAGGCAGTCGCAAGCTCATCGACGCCCGCCTGGAGGACGTGACGCGCCGCTTGACCGAGTTGCAACGCGTCGTCCAGGCCGCCGAGAAGCATGGGGCCGAATTGCAGGGCGCGCTGACCACACAGTCGCAGGCCACGCAGCGCCTGCACGAGACGACCGCCCGCCTGCGCGAAGCCCTGGCTAACCCGCAACGCCGCGGGCAATGGGGCGAGCGCATGGCCGAGGACGTGCTGCGTCTTGCCGGCCTGGTCGAGAACGTCAACTACGTCAAGCAGACCCGCGGCGAAAGCGGCACGATTCCTGATTACACGTTCCTGCTGCCCAACCAGCAGCGGCTCAACATGGACGTCAAGTTCCCGCTGCCCAACTACCTGAAGGTGCTCGACGCGCCGGACGAGGCCACCCGCAAGGCGTGCACCGACCAGTTTCTCCGCGACGTGCGCACGCGGATCAACGAAGTCACGACGCGTGCCTACATCGACCCGGCCCAGGGCACGGTGGACTACGTGCTGATCTTCATCCCGAACGAGCAGATTTACGCGTTCATCCACGAGCACGCCCCCGCGCTGATGGACGAGGCCCTGCATGCCAAGGTGGTGCTCTGCTCGCCGCTGACTTTGTATGCCGTCCTGAGCGTCATCCGGCAGGCGGCCGAGAACTTCCGCCTCCAGCAGGCGTCGCGGCAAATCCTGGAGCTGCTCTCCGATTTCCGCCAACAATGGGCGCGCTATGTAGAGAAGATGGAGCGCATGGGCAAGCGCCTGGAGGACGCCTGGAAGGAATACACCGAACTGGTCGGCGTCCGCACCCGCCAACTTGACCGCCGCTTAGACCGCCTCGACGACCTGCGGGCGGTCCAAGAAGGCACGGTCGGGGAGGCGCTCCCCGGCGCTTCTCCTCCACCGGAAACGGCAGAGCCGCCCGCCCAAGCTTGACGGCGGCGCGCCACGCTCAAGCCCGCGACCGAGCTGCTCGCCCACCGAGGTCCTCACCACGAAAGCTCCCGAACAACATGCGCTTCCCGGCGTCTGTGCGTGCGTCGGCAGAGACTGCTCACCACACTCTACGCTTTGTGCCCCTTCGTGCCCTCCGTGGTGTTCCGCCCGTTCGCTCTCTACCACGAAGAGCACGAAGAACACGAAGGCAAGGACTGAAGGGACCGGAAAGCTATCTCACAACAGTTGACGGCCTGTGCGGGTCGCACGACCAGCAGGGGCGTCATGCGGTGGCCCCGCATCACCCGCACCGGGGCAACGCCAGCCCCCCTTTTCGTTTGCCGTACTTTCGCGTTAAATGGACAATGAAGAGGTGACAGGTGCCCGTACTTCAAACGCAACAGGATCTTCGCAGCGTGCACAAGTTGCCGTTCTGCTACCTCTGCGGCAAGAACTTCGGTCCCAAGGAGAAGACTACCCGAGACCACTTGCCGCCGAGCGCGCTCTTTCGTCGGGAGGACAGGGATATCCCCCTGGTTCTCCCGACCCACGAAGCGTGCAACGCTCGTGAACATGCCGACGACGAACTGCTCGGCCTGCTCATCGCAACAATCCAAGGGTGGCCCCTTCCAACGAAGCACCGCTACATGCAGGGGGATGTGATCGGCGGGGGGCCAGGGTTGCGCACCTTGAGTAAGCAGCTGAACCTGCCTAGGTTCATAATCCGGTGCGTCCGCGGCTTCCATACCGCGCTTTACGGTGAGTGGCTGCCCCCTGACACACACAACGCCCTGCATCCGCCGATGCGCTGTGGTCTGATCGACCCGTCGACAGGGAGCGCGACGGATCCTGTTCAGGCCGGGAACCTGGTGGATGGACTCCTGGAACAGCACGCGCTTTTCGTCAGCGTCATCAAGAAGAACCGCCTCGCGGGGCGCACCGATAAGGTCGTGTCTCGCAACGGCAAGTGTGTCTACGAGTGCGTGTGGGCCAAGAGCGATGACGGTCTCTTCGCGTGCATATTCGGGCTGAAGATCTATGATTGGCATCGGTTCGGCGAATTGGCCGGATACACACCGCGTGGGTGTGTGGGGGTGTACCGCCCGAGGACGGGTCGGCCTGCAACTGGTACAACCGAAACCGACTTAGAGTTTCCGTTTCCGAATCGGGACGAACTAAACCCGTTTGGTGATTAGCGCGGCAGACTGGAAGATCAGACGCTTTGCAGGCTTACGGGTGACGAGCGAGGATGTCAGTGCCAGCTTCTCGGGGCGGCGAGAGAAGCAGGCGTCACTGATACTTGGACGAGAGCACCGTTCGATGATCCGGATCGCCAAGCGTACGGCGCCTGCGGGAGGGAGAATCAGTGATGGCCCTTTCCCCTTTCTCCTCTTTGGCGTCCGTAGCCATTACCGCGCCCTTTCATGAGTAAGCTAACACGGCTCTTGTTACTCAACGGTCACGAGGGTCGTTCTCTGGGCCAAGTGGGGTGGCATGCCAAGAAAGAGGCTGATCGGGCTTGCCTTTTGGGGAGGAACGTCCTACGTAGTATATCTTCCCCTGTGCCGTCACGACGATGAGGCCAGTAGGTGCGAGACTATCCCCGACCGACATGGTCGTGTGTGCGATAGCTGGCGCGCCGGTGGCCGGAACAGGCTTCTCTCTCTCAAAGAGCATTCCCCCCAGAAACGCCCCCGCCGCGATTAGCACCAAAAGGACGAGTACAAGAACAGGGTTCCCAGCCTTCACGACGATTGTCGGAGTCTTCTCATCCGGTTCGTTCATGATCCTACTGGGCTCCTACCTTTGAGGTCGTTCTCCCCGCGGATCGGAAGAGGGGAGATCACTGATCTTCCGCTGGCGTATCCCTCCCGACGGAGACGCGCCCGACAATCGGGGTCGCCATACCAGCAGGCCCCACCTCGGGAAATCAGCAACGTCCCCTTTCTGTCCTGCGGGCACCTCCGTCCCCGGATTGGTGCGCGCGGGCGTAGACCGCCGTCTCGACATGCGCTGTTTACACTACCGGCGACAGGACTTACACCTGCGCCATCCTGGTCCACAGTCAGGCGCTCTTGCCAACCCGAACCCGCCTGCGGCGACGCGGCCGGTGGGCTGAGTGTTCCCGCGGGCTCCATACAGACCATCCTACTCAAGCGCCCGCGTTCGTCCAGCACGACGCCGACGCCGTTCCTTCGGTACACTCCGGGCCGGAAGCCCGGCTGCCTCTACGTCTTGGCCGCGGGGAGCGCGGCGATCCGCGCGTACTTGGGCTGGGCGAGTCGCTCGAAGTCGGAGCTGGCGACGCGAATGCTCTCGGTGTGACTGCCCGCCTGGAAGACCACGTAGTCGCCATCCAGCAGACTGTAATCGACCAGCGTGGGCAGGCCGTACAGCGGCCCGATCGGCGGCTGGGCCCCCAACTCGCAGCCGGGAAACAGCCCCGACAACTCCTGTTCGTGGGCAAGCTCAACGCGGTCCACGCAGAGCGCGTCGGCCACGGCCGCCAGGTCGATCCGCGCGGGCGCCGGCACCACGCACAGCGTGAACCCCGTCTCGTCCCGCACCACCACCGGCTTGGCGATGTTCCAACCGGGCAGATGTTCGCATTGGGCGAGTTGTTGAGCGGACAGGGTGGCCGGGTGCCGATGCCGCTCGTAGGGAATCCCTTCCGCTTCCAGAAGTTCCAGGAGAGTCATGCCAAGCCCTCCCTTAACTGCAACGCGGACCCGTCGGTCAGCGACCACCGCACGGACATGAACCCGACCGACCGCATCCCCACGCTCCACCATACACCACAATCACCGAGCCGACCAGCACCACGCGGCCAACCCAGCTATCGGCTGGCAGAAACGGATCAAACGACTATGATCTTCCGACATGACCGCTCCCCAATATGACGATCTGCTCGAACTTGCCACCCGGCTTGCCTGTGAAAGCGGAGAGTTGGTGCGCGGCAAGCTGGGGCAAATCGCAGTTTATATCAAGCCAGACACGTCCGTTGTGACCGACACGGATCATCGCATTCAGGACCAGATTGTTCGGACAATTCGCCAACAACACCCGGACCACGCGATTGTCGCTGAGGAAGGGGCGGAGGGCGACGCTGCCTTGCCGCATCCGGCCCGGGCAGAGTTCTGCTGGGTGATCGACCCTCTGGATGGGACGCGCAACTTCACGGCCGGTCTGCCTTGTTTCTGCACGTCGATTGGGATTCTGCGGCAGGGGCTGCCCGTAGTTGGCGTGGTCGTGGAGCACAATCTGGGGATCGTCTACCGTGCGGCCGTCGGTGCCGGCGCGATGTGCAACGGCCGGGCGATCGCGGTGCGCGAGCTGCCTCCCGAGCTGGATCGGCTGGTGGGGATTCCGTCGGGTAAGGATTGGGTCAGCCTGCGCGTCATCCAGGCATGGTGCGGCATCGAGAACCTGGCCTTCCGCAATCTGGGGTCAACGGCGTGGCACCTGGCATTGGTGGCCTCGGGTGCTTTGCAGGCGACGTTCATGCAGCGCTGCAAGATCTGGGACCTGGCGGCCGGCGTGCTACTGGTACAGGAGGCCGGCGGAGTGGTCAGCGACGCCCGCGGGGCCACGCTGCTCCCCTTCGACCTGGCCCGCGACATGCAGGACGACCTGCCCTGCCTGGCCGGCACACCGCCAACGCACGCCGCCCTGCTGCCGACGGTAAGACGTACCTGCGGCGACTGAGCCCAGCCACCCACGGCTACGTCTGCCAGCGACGCCAGTCGTAGAATCAGGATACGCTTCCGCAGGGTACGGAACTGCAAACGGATGCGCAAACTGGCGCGCGCTCTGAACGCCGGCGCGGCCGCTAGCCCAAGTTAGACAGCAGTGGGGATTTTTCGGTTTTTTTGTGGGGCCGAGGGCCGCGGGCGCGGTTGCCAGAGGCGGTGGCGGGGCGGAAGCGCGATGTAGTGGAAACCTTCTGTCTTGAA